>Ga0306921_10001553_pt1 | contig 22314 bp, 19 predicted proteins | sample sta12Cox44000080_FD_203760 | JGI IMG/M metagenome (GOLD analysis project Ga0306921, IMG submission 203760) | Lab enrichment of tropical soil microbial communities from Luquillo Experimental Forest, Puerto Rico - statoxic.12C.oxic.44.000.080 (v2)... | ecosystem: Environmental > Terrestrial >...
GATCCGCTGGCGCATCGGCTCGTCGGTCAGGTTGCCGTCGGCGTCGAACACCTGCGGCGAATTCGAGACCTGGACCCGCGGCCCGGCCCACAGCAGCGCGCCGAGCGTGCGCAGCACCGGAAGCCAGGCAGCGTGGGCGAGGATGGTGCCGCCCCGGCCGTCGGTCGCCCCCATGAGCGAGACCGGCCGGCCGCCGAAGACGCGCGGGATGTCCCGCGGCGGGCGCGATAGCCAGTCGACCGCGTTCTTGAGCACGCCGGGGATGGAGTTGTTGTACTCGGGCGTCACCAGCAGCAACCCGTCGGCCGCGGCGATCCGGTCCTTGAGCGCCGCCACCGCCGCCGGGGTCCCGGTCGAGGTCTCGATGTCCGCGTCGTAGACCGGGAACTCACGGATCGATGCCACGTCGATGGTGAGGTCGGGCGGCGCCAGCGCCACCGCGGTGCGCAGCAGCGAGGCGTTGTAAGAGCCGCGCCGCAGCGATCCGCAGATGCCGATCACGTTGGCCATGCTGGCGGTCCCCGATTCAGGCGCGGCTCATGGCCCGCGGCCCGCGCCGCGTGATCCACGCCGCCAGCTGCGCGAGCAGTCCGATCAGGACCCCCGAGACCACGCCGATCACCGGGCCGACGCACGCCATGAGCAGCCGGGGCGGGAGGGGGGTGCTCGTGGACCTCATCATCGCCGCCTCCCGGGCGTGATGCGCGAGGTACTGGGCGAAGAACGCCACGTGGACCACCGTGATCCACACGCTGTTCACGACCCCGAGCAGCAGTCCGTGCAGGAAGTAAAGGCGCGGCGCGAACCGGGCGATCAGCCAGGCGCACACGACGAAGATCGGCAGCCACAGCAGCGGCTCCACGTTCGATGGCACGACGAACACGGTGGCGAACGCCATGACCAGGCCGAACAGCGAGAGCTGAAGGATGAGCTTCCAGTTCATCGGAGCCTCCACTGGTTGGCGGCCGCCGGCGATCAAGCGGGACTGCGCCGGCTGGCATCGCGCATCGGCGCGGGCGTGGCGGTCGTCGTCCGGCCTCCCGGCCGGGAGACTACGCGCCGGGGAGCGACAGCGCCAGCATGGCGGGCTGCCCGGCGCGCGCGGTCGCGCCAGCGGGAGGATCAGGCCGAGGTCTTGCGGCCGAACTCCGCCTCGAGTGGAAGCCACAGCGCGACGATGAAACTCGGCAGCGTGGCGAGGATCACGCAGATGAAGAAGTGCCGGTAGCCGATATGGTCCTGCAGCCAGCCGCTCCACATGCCGGGAATCATCATGCCCAGCGCCATGAAACCGGTGCAGATCGCGTAGTGGGCCGTGGCGTGCTGGCCGCGCGCGATGCGGATCATGTACATGAGGTACGCGGTGAAGCCGAAACCGTAGCCGAATTGCTCGACCGCGACGCACAGCTGGACCAGCGGCAGATTGGCGGGCTGCGCGTAGGCGAGGTAAATGAACACCGCGTCGGGCAGGTGGATGGCGACCATCATCGTCCACAGCCACGCTTTGAGACCGTGGCGTGAGATCAGCCAGCCGCCGAGCACCCCCCCGAGCGTGAGCGCGACGATGCCGATGGTGCCGTAGATGAAGCCGACCTGCGTGGTCGTCAGACCGAGCCCGCCCTGGGCGCGCGGATCGAGCAGGAACGGGGAGGTCATCTTGACGAGCTGCGCCTCTCCCAGCCGGTAGAGCAGCAGGAACAGGAGCAGCACCGCGATGCGCGGCTTGCGGAAGAAGTCGCCGAACGTGCCGAGGAAGGCGCGGATGAACTCCGGAATGCGCCGCACCTCCCCCGCGCGGTCGGCGGCCGGTCGCGGCAGCACGAACCGGTGCCACAGGCCGAAGCCCAGGAACAGGACCGCCAGCGCCCCCATGGCCACGGACCAGGCGAAGCGCGGATCGCCGGTGCGCGTCTGGAGGGTGCCCGCCAGCATGACCAGCAGCCCCTGCCCGGCGATGGTGGCGATGCGGTAGAACATGGTGCGCACGCCGACGAAGAATGACTGCTGGGCCTCGGTGGTCGCCAGCAGGTAGAAGCCGTCGGCCGCGATGTCGTGGGTGGCGGAGTCGAACGCCAGCAGCCAGAAGAACGCCAGCGTCCCGCGCAGCACGTCGGGCAGCGGAATGCTCAGCGCGACCCCGGCGAGACCCGCGCCCACCACCAGTTGGGTGACCCAGATCCAGCGCCGGCGCGTGCCGAGGATCTCGACCACCGGCGACCACAGCGGCTTGATGACCCATGGCAGGTACAGCCAGCTCGTGAGCAGCGCGATCTGGGTGTTCGAGATGCCGAAGCCCTTGTACATGATGACCGAGACGGTCATCACCAGGACGTAGGGCAGTCCTTCGGCGAGATAGAGCGTGGGGATCCACGCCCAGGGCGTGCCGCCCCCAGCCGTGGGCTGGACCATCGGTTCCTTGTCGACCACGGAGCGCAATGCCATCGCTGGTACCCGTGTAGCACCGAATCCGTCCGCAGGGCAAGGCGGCCGCGATCGGCCACGGGCTCCTGCCCCCGCCGCTCGGTTATCGGCCCCCCGCACCCGGTCGATGAGCCCCGCGGCCCCGTCGCCCCGCGGGCCTGGATCAGCCGGCGCGCGCGATCTTGAGATCGGCGGTGTACTGGTGGGTCGCCCCGGGCACCGGATCGACCCGGAGCGTGCCGGTCCAGGGTCGGCCGTCGCGTCCGCTGAACTTCCAGTCGCTGACCACCGCGCCGGGCGGGCCGGCCGTCGCGGGCTGGACCCGCGCCCATTTTCCCTTCTCGAACGCCTTGCTGATGTGGTCCATCAGCTGCGTGGCGTTCATCTCGGTCGTCCCCTTGACCACCATGTGCCAGTGGTCGGTCCCGCCCTGGGTGGTGACGATGCTCCAGCGGCCGGTCGAGTCGAGATCGGCCTCGGGGATCAGACGGTCGGCGAGCGCCGCGCGCGCGAAGCCGCCGTCGGGACGCCAGTCGTACTCCTCGGACAGGGCGACCGATTGCGCCGCTCCCAGCCCCTCGATGAGCGAGACCACGTGCAGCGCGCCATCGATGCCGGCGGTGAGCCCGGCGGTGGTGATGAGGTGGCCGTTGTCGACCACGCGCTGGTCGTCGACCACTTTGACCTTCGGATAGGTGGTGCGCATCCGCTCGATGTTGCCGGCGGTGGTGGTGGCGCTGAGGCCATCGAGCAGCCCGGTGCTGGCGAGGATGAACGCCCCGTTGCACACCGACATGGTGTGGGTCGTGCCGGCGTTCGCGGAGCGGATCCAGCTCAGGGTCGACGGGTCGTTCGTGGTCGCGCGCACCCCGCCGCCCGGGATGAGCAGGACGTCGGGCTGGGGCGCGTCGGCGAAGGTGTGGTCCGGGACCACCGTCATGCCCATCGCCGTGGTCACGGGCTGCTTCGACTTGGCGACCGTGTACACATGGTACCCGGTGGCCCCGAACACCTCCCACGGGCCGGTGTAATCGATGATCTCGACCCCGTCGAAGATCAGGATGCCGACCTTCTTGGCCGGCGGCCGGGCGGCCTGTTGAGCGGCGGCGGCCGCCTGCTCCACCAGGGGCATCCCGCAAGCCGGGCATTTGCCGGGCTGATCGAACACCCGGGCGTCGCATGGCAGTCCACAGGGGGCACAGACATAGTGCCTGGCGGCCGGGGCGGCGGACCGCGAGTCCGGAACGCCGCCCGGCAGCGCCGAGGCGAGCAGCGCGGCCAGGGCGAACAGCAGGAGCGCGAGCCACTTCATGGGAGTCTCCTTGTGGTGGGGGCCGCGGCGCGCGAGGTCCCCGCGGTGTCGGTGGCGCTGAAACGTTCGCGATAGTGGCTGGGCGCCACCCCGACGGTGCGCAGGAACGCGCGTCGCATCGACTCCGGGGTGCCGAGCCCGCACTTCGCGCAGACCGCTTCGAGGTCCTCGGACGTCTCCTCCAGCAGGCGCCGCGCGGTTTCGACGCGCACCGCGGTCACGAAACGCGCCGGCGTGGCCCCCACTTCGCGGGTGAAGACCCGGGCGAAGTTGCGCGGGCTCATCGCCACCCGCCGCGCCAGCGCCTCGACCGAGAGATCGCCCTCGGGATGATCGAGGATGTGGACCTGGAGCTCGCGCAGCGGCTCGTGCTCGGCGAACTGCTGCGCCAGCTGGGCACTGAACTGGGCCTGCCCGCCGGGGCGGCGCAGGAACATGACCAGCAACCGGGCGACCGCGAGCGCCACCTCGCGACCCAGGTCCTCCTCGACCAGCGCCAGGGCCAGGTCCATGCCGGCGGTGACCCCGGCGGTGGTGTAGATCGAGCCCTGGCGGATGAAGAGCGTGTCGGGCTCGAGCCGCACCTCGGGGAAGCGGGCGGCGAAGTCCTCGCAGGACGCCCAGTGCGTGGTGGCGCGGCGGCGGTCGAGCAGGCCGGCCTCGGCGAGCAGGAAGGCTCCAGTGCACACCGAGGCGAGCCGCCGCACCTGCCCGGCCTGGCGCCGGATCCAGCGCAGCAGCGCGGGCGTGGCGCAGGCCTGGTCCGAGCCCCGCCCGCCCGAGATCAGCAGGGTGTCGATGCCGCGCCCGACCTCGGTGAATCCGCGCTCGGCGTGGAGCTTGAGCCCCGACGAGGCGCGAAACGGCCCCGCCTCGAGCCCGATGATCTCGACGCTGTAGGCGTCGTCGTGACGCAGGCCGCGGTCCTTGAGCCAGCGCGAGGTGCGGGCGAACACCTCGAGCGGGCCGGTGACGTCGAGGATCTGGCAGTCCGGGTAGGCCAGCATCGCGACCCGCAGCGGGCCGCGCCGGGGCGCCGGAGGGCGGGAGTTCGTCAGGTTCGAGGAGGCCGGCCGCATGCCCCGAGGATGCCCGGGCGGGCCCGCGGAGACAATGACAACCTGCCCACGTTTCCTGCCACGACGACGAACGCCGGTCGCGGCGCTGGTCCCGCCGCGATCCGGCGCGCGTCACCGCCTATGCCGCGTCTGCCAGCTCGAAGTCCTGGTCGTCGTCGTTGTGGCTCACGCTCGCCACCGCGTTGCGCACGCGCTCCGAGGACTTGCGCTCCTCGCGCATCCCCTCCATCGCCACTTCGGCCTGCTTGAGCAGGAAGTGGAGCGAGCCGGCCTTCTCGACCGCCTGGTCGACGATCGCCTTCTGCCCCTCCAGCGTCTCGAGGCTCGAGCGCACGTCGGTGAGCAGCGCCTCGGCTCGCGCCAGGCGCTCCTCGGCCCGGCCCAGCTGGCGGGCACGCTCGTCCAGACCGCTGGCGGTAGCTCTCACCTCATCGAGCCGCCCCATGACCTCGTCGAGCAGCTCACGGCTCTTCTCGACCTCGTGCCGGGCCGAGGTGATGGCGCGCACCTCGGTCGCGGTCTTCTCGGCCATCGCGAACATGCGCTCGAGATCGGCGGACAGCGCCTCGACGGTGCCCTGGCGCGCCGCGATCTGCTCCAGCGAGCGGCCCACCGACTGCTCGACGTGATTCCAGGTTCCGATCCGCTCCTCGAACTCGCCCAGCCGCTGCTCGACCCACCGCAGGCTCGCGGCGCGGTCCTCGAGCTCGGCGGTCGCGTGGTCGACCTGGCCGGCGCGCTGCTCGGCGCTGGTCAGCCCCTCGCCCAGACGTCCGGCCAGGTCCTCGAGCCGCTGCGCCGCTTCGGCGGCCTGCTGGCGCACCGTCGAGGCCCGCTCCAGATCGCGCGCCGCCTCGCCGAGGGCGTTCTGGCGCTGCTCGATCTCCTGGCGCAGCGTGGTCATCTGGTCGGCCAGGGTCTCCACCGACTCGCAGCGCTGCGCGATCCCGGCCACCGCCTTGCGGATCTCGGCGCTGTCGCGGTCGGCCTCCTCGACCCGGGACAGGACCGATCCCATGGTCGCTGCGATGCGCTCGGCGTCCTCGGCCTGCCGGCTGAGCGCCGAGAAGTGCTCCTCGGCCGCCGACATGCGACCCTGGAGCTGCTGCGCGCGCTCGTCGAGCCGCCCGCCGATCGCCCCCAGCTCCGCCACCTTGCGCTGCAGATCGTCGACGTACTCGCGCCGCGACTCGATGAACGAGGTGGTGTCCTGGACGCGCTGCGCCAGCTTGAGCGTCTGATCGAGGGTCGGGCTCATGCGGTTGAGGGCCAGAACCTGGTCGCGCAGGTCCGCCACCGAGCGCTCGACGCCCTCGAGCCAGTTGCGGGTCTCGGCCTGAGCGGACCGCATCCGCGCCACCTCGTCCTGGGCGACCCGGGTCTGTTCCAGCGAGTCGCGCACCGCGGCCTCGGCGCCCCGCAGCCGCTCGACCTCCCCGAGCACCGCCTCGATTGCCGGCTGCGACGCCTCGACCCGCGCCACGCGCGCGCCGATCTCCTCCGACCGCCGCCCGGTCTCGTCCAGATCGCGGCGCACGGTGCGGAGCTTCGTCATCTGGGCTTCGACCTGATCCACCTCGCCGCCCAGGTTCTGAACCGTGGCGCTCATGCTCTGGATGCGGCTCCCCAGCTCGGCCACGGTGTGGCTCGACTCGGCCAGTCCCTTGAACCGGTTCTCGAAGTCCGTCAGCGCGGAGCGCAGGTCGGCGACCCGCTCGCTGACCGACTCCAGCCCGCGGCTCTCGAAGTCGAAGCGCTCGACCGTGCTCTTCATCTCGTCCGACATCGCCGCCAGGTCCTGACGGGTCGCGGTGGTCTGCTCGGCGGCCTCGCGCTGCATCCGGGTGATCTCGTCCGAGCGCTCGATCACGTTCTCGTGGAGCGAACGCAGCGACGACACGCGGTCCTGGAGCGCGGCCAGTGAGCGGGCGTTCTCGTGCTGCTGGCGCACCGCCTGATCGAGAGTCCGCATCGCACGCTCGAGGTCCTCGGCCCCGGCCAGCGCCTTCTCGACCGCCTCGCGCTGGGCCTCGAGCGCCGCGGTCTTCTGGATCACCGAGTCGCCCAGCGCCCGGACCGTGTTGATGTCGCGTCGCACCTCCTCGACGGTGTTCTGGATCCCGTCCATGCCCTGCACCGCCTGCTCGACGCTGGCCACCCGGCGCTCCTTGTCGGTCATGGAGCGGCCCAGCTCGTCGCGGCGGCGGTCGAGGGCCTCCATCTTCGAGAGCGCGAGCTTGTGCGCGTCCATCAGGCGCTCGTGCTGGTCGCGCAGCCGGCCCAGGTGCTCGCCGGTGTTGGCGATCTGATTGCGGATCGAGTCCGCTTCGCCGCGCAGCTCCTGGAACGGCTTCTCGATCTCGAGGAACGACTCGAGCCGGTCCTTGAGGCCGGCGGCCAGGTCGATGCGCCGGGCGAAGTCGTCGAACGCCGCCCGCATCTGCTGGGTGTCGGAGAGCGCCGCGGCGACCTCGTTGGCGGTGCGATCCTGGTTCTGGACCAGCGCCTGGGCGCGGTCATCGAGCTCCTGGAAGCGCAGGGCGATCTGAGCGGCGGCCTCGAGGCGCTGCTCGAGCTGGGCCAGCCGCTCCGACAGCGCCTCGGCCACGCCGCTCGCCCGGCTCATCGGCTCGTCGATCTCACGCAGGCGGTCGGTGGTGGAGGCGGCGCTGTCCAGCAGCTGCTCGAAGCGCTGCCGCTCCTGCACGATTTCGTCGAGGACGGCACGCATCTCCTCGGACAGCTCGCGGTCGCGCGAGGCTTGTCCGAGCAGGTTCTTGAGAAGGGGGCTCATCAGAAGGCTCCTTACGAACACGCCGCACGCCTGGACCCGGACGGGCCCGGCGTTCGGCAGCCTGGCTCAAGGGACCGCTCCTCGCCTCAAGACTCGCGGGCCACGACTCGAGGGGCGCCGCTGCACGCCCATGCAAGAGCCGGACCCTTACCCCCGGGCGGCGTTACTCATTGGGGCCAAAGGCGTGGGCTGGGATCCGGGAAGGGGTGGTGGACAGCGGCGAGCCACGGCGTGGCTGGCGACTAGCCGAGCACCGCCCGCAGGCGCTCGTGGCCGCTGCGGCTCACCGGGACCTGGCGGCCGTCGCGCATCACCACCACCCGGCTGTCCTTGGCCAGTAGCTCGACCCGTGCAATTCGCTCGACGTTGGCGATGAACGACCGGTGAATCCGCACGAAGCGGGCCGGGTCGAGCGCCGCCTCGAGCTCGGCAAGCGGCTGGTGCTTGAGGTGGGTTTTCCCCCCCTCGTGGATCGCGACGTAGTCGTCCTGGGCTTCGATCAGGTCGACCCGCTCGACCGGGATGACGTGGATCTGGGTCCCGTCCCGGATCGCGATGCGCTCGAGCGGGCGGCCGGGCCCGCGTGCCGCCGCCGCCAGCGCGGTCGGCCGCGCCGCCTCGCCGCGCCGCGCCCGGGCGCGGGCCAGCGCCTCGGCCAGCCGCTCGCGCCCGAACGGCTTAAGCAGGTAGTCGACGGCGTGGACCTCGAAGGCCCGCAGCGCGTGCTCGTCGTAGGCGGTGCAGAACACCACCGCCGGGGCGGGGTCGAGCTCCAGCAGCTCCAGCACCTCGAAACCGTCGAGCTTGGGCATCTGGACATCGAGGAACACCAGATCGGGGCGCTGCTCGGTGATGGTGCGCACCGCTTCGAAGCCGTTCGCGCACTCGCCCACGATCGTGACCCCGGGGTCCGCGCCCAGCAGCTCGCGCAGCAACGCGCGGGCCGGTGGCTCGTCATCGACGATCACCACGCGCAGCGCCTCAGCCACGGGCGCCCCCCGCGCCGCCCGGTCCGTCGGCCGGCAGCTCGAGCGTGGCGCGGAAGCGGCCGTCGGTGCGGCGCACCTCGAGCCGGGCGAGGTCCGATCCCAGCGCCGCGAGGCGGCGGCGCACGATCTCGAGGCCCACGCCCTCGCCGGGGCGCGCCGCGCCCCCGGCATCGACCGGATTCTCGACCGCCAGCACCAACCGTCCTCCCTCCCGCCGCGCCTCGAGCCGGAGCGCGCCGCCGTCCAGCGATTCGGCCAGCCCGTGCTTGATCGCGTTCTCGACCAGCGGCTGGAGCAGCAGCGGCGGCACCCGGCACTCGAGCGTCCCCGGATCGACGTGGCGCTCGACCCGCAGGCGCTCGCCGAAGCGCACCTGCTCGATGTCGAGGTAGCGGTCGACCAGCGCCAGCTCGTCGCTCAGCGACACCGCCTCGCGCGCACCCAGCGCCAGGGTGCGGCGCAGGAAGTCGCCGAGGCGCTCGCACATGCGGCGCGCGCCCTCGGGGTCGGCGCCCACCAGGGCGTTGATCGAGTTGAGGCTGTTGAACAGGAAGTGCGGATTGAGCTGGGCGCGCAGGGCGCGCAGCTCGGCGTCGCGGGCGCTGACCTGGGACTCGAGCGCGCGCCGCTCGGCGGCGTGCGATGCCTCGGCGGCGAGCAGCAGATAGTGGACCACGGCCGAGAACAGGTAGACCGGGACGCCGATCACGAACAGCGCACCCAGCTCGCGCAGCGTTCCGGTCTGGCCGGGCCCGAAGCCGGCGACGCGCGCCAGCGCCCCGGCCAGCACCGCGACCGCTGCGGTCCACAGGCCGCTCGCGACCAGGGCGGCGGCGAGCTGCGCCACGATCGAGCGCGGGCCGCGGGCCAGCGGATAGGCGCGGCACACCCACCAGGCCGACAGCACGTCGAAGCCGTAGAGCAGCGATGCGGGCAGAGCCAGGGCCAGCGCGGCCAGCCAGGGCTGCGGGGCCACCAGCCGCAGTGCGGCCGCGAGCAGCACCCCGCCGGCCAGCGAGGCCGCCGCGTAGAACGCGAGTCGCGAGGCCCGTGCGAAGAGGGGATGCATCGGCCTGGAGCCTAACCTAGTTGCGGATCTCGATGCCGCCCAGCACGGTGTTGCCGAGCAGGACCAGCACTTCGCCGCCCGCGCCGGGCTCGGGCGAGGTGTGGTCCTCGACCGATCCGAGCACCGACACGATCTGACTCTCGATGCGCCAGCGGCGCGGGGCGAACAGCTGAACGCCGCCCAGGATCGCGTTGATCTCGAGCTGCGTGCGTCCGTCCGGGAGGGTGGCGTCGCGCAGGTCGAGCTCGATGTTGCCGAGCACCGCGTTGATCTCGCCGCCCCGGAACGGGCCGGCCGAGCTGCGGCGGTTGGCGCCCGCCATCACGACGTCCATCTTGACCTTGCCGTCCGCGCCCATCGACCACGTCGACCTGGTTCCGGTCCTAGGCACCGAGGCGTCGCCGGCGCGCGTCACCAGCCGCACCCCGAGCGCGATGAGGAGCAGCGGCCACAGCCCGGCGATGCCGACACGCACCCAGCCCACGGCGTGCAGCAGCAGCCAGGCGCCCGCCACCACGTGGAGCCAGCCGATGAACGGCGAGCGGGTCGCGGTCCGGCCCGCGAGCTTGGCGATGCCGTAGGCGATCATCAGCACCGGCCACCACCGTACGATCTGGTGGGCGTCGACGAGGCCGAGGTTGTCGAGGGTCCATAGCGCGCCGAGCGACAGCAGCACCAGCCCGAACAGGAGCCGCGTGGTGCGACGGCTGCGGATGTAGAAGCCCTCGACCAGACGGTAGCCACGCCGCGGCCGGTCGTCGCGGGGCGTCTCGCCGACCGGCGGATACTCAGTCATGGCTCGACCTCCGGAGCCGGCTCACTCCGTCGCCCAGCACGAGCGCCAGCGGCAGCACGCAGGACAGCCCGATCAGCGCCGCGCTCGGAAACACCGTGGCGTTCCCCGGCCCGTGGAACATCTGGCGCGCGATCGCGAGCAGGGCGGTGCGCAGCATGGCGATGGGATGCCAGGGCAGCAGCATGAACAGCGCCGCATTCTGGAGCACCAGCCAGGCGGTGCAAAGTCCGAACACGATCTCGCGGATCCGGCTCCAGCGCATGTCAGTCATCGGAGCGCTCCTCCCCGGACGACGCGCGGCGGAGGTGCCGCGCCGGGTCCGGCATCACGAAGCTCGCGGCCCAGCGCGTCACCATCCCCGCGCCGATGGCCACCAGCGCCAGCGGCCAGCTGTTGAACCAAGTCAGTCCGTGCCACCCGGTCTCCGCGGCCAGCGCCGAGCCGCCGAACAGCACGGTCGTCACGCCGCTGCCCAGCGCCTGGGCGGTGCGGCCGAGGGCGACTTGCCCCGCCCCCACCGCGATCGCGATCCACGGCCAGCCATGGCGCCAGAAGCCGTGGGTGATCACGCCGAGTTGCACCAGCAGCAGCACCACCCCGAAGGCGATGAGGATGAGCCCCCATCCGGCGTTGCCCCCGCGGTAGTGTCCTCCCAAGTCGCCGTTCGACATCGCCTCGTTCCTCCCCGTGGGCCGCGGCGCTGGATCGCGCCGCGCCTTCACCTGTGGCAGGTTACGGCCGGGGCCGGGGGCTGCCTCGGGTTGTTCGGCCAACGGTCGTGCGGCGTCGGCGAACGGCGCCTGGGGGCGGCGGATGGCGGGGCCGCGAAACCGCCGGGGCCGGCGTGAATCAAAGGTGGCGCGACGGCGGCGTGGAGCCGGGATCGCGACCGCGGCGCCCGGCGGAGTCCCGAATCTGAGGAGGCAGAATGTCCATTCGAGCGGTGAGACGCATCATCGAGGCGCAGCCCACCGTCGAGGGCGCGGGTGTGAAGCTGCGCCGCGCGTTCGGATTCGGCGACACCGACGAGACCGATCCGTTCCTGCTGCTCGACGATTTCCGCAACGAGCGGCCCGCCGACTACCTGGCCGGGTTCCCCTGGCATCCGCATCGCGGCATCGAAACCATCACCTACGTGCTGTCGGGCACGGTCGCGCACGGCGACAGCCTCGGGAACCGCGGCACGCTGGGCTCGGGCGACGTGCAGTGGATGACCGCGGGGCGCGGCATCCTGCACCAGGAGATGCCGCGCGGTGACGAGCGCGGGCGCATGCACGGCTTCCAGCTGTGGGCCAACCTGCCCGCCTCGCTCAAGATGACGGCGCCGCGCTACCAGGACGTGGTGGGCAAGGACATTCCCGAGATCGTCGACGACGACGGCACGCGCGTGCGCGTGGTGTGCGGCGAGTTCTGGGGCCAGCGCGGCCCGGTCGACGGCATCGCCGCCGATCCCAGTTACCTCGACGTCTCGGTTCCGCCCGGAAAGCGCAAGACGATCGCGGTCGATACGCGCCGCAACGCGTTCGCCTACGTGTTCGAGGGCAGCGGCAGCTTTCGCGACGCCTCGCCCCCGTTCGGCGTGCTGACCGACCAGCCGGGCCCGGTCGAGACGGTGGTGCGCGAGCAGACCGGCAACCGCTCGCTGGTGCTGTTCGACGCCGGCGATGAGATCACCGTCCAGGCCGGCGATCAGGGCATCCGGTTCCTGCTGGTCTCCGGCAAGCCGATCGAGGAGCCGGTGGCCTGGTACGGGCCGATTGTCATGAACACCCAGGCCGAGCTGCGCCAGGCGCTGGCCGAGCTCAGGGCCGGGACCTTCATCCAGAAGTGAGGCAGGGGCGGCGCGGCGCACGCCGCGCCGTCGCTCGGCCCCGTGAACGATTTCAGCGCTTGACCACCAGCACCCGGAACGAGCCCGGCACGATGCTGGGGCGCGGGTGCGGGCGGTCGGGGGTGGCGGGCGGTGGCGGCCCGAAGTCGGCGGTCGGCAGGTAGAGCGTCCCGGTCGACTCGTCGAGCGCCAGGGTGCGCGCGCCGCGCTCGGTGGTCGCGGTCTCGACCGCGCTGTAACGGTCCGGCGTGTCCTGGTGGAAGACGCTGAGCGTGCCCTCGCCGTTCGAGCTGAACACCAGCGCCCGGGTCGCGTCCCAGGCCACGGCATCCACCCCCTGCCCGATCGGGAGGGTGTCGATCACCGCACCCTTCACGGCATCCACCACCACCAGCTTCCGGTTGCCGCACACCGAGAACAGGCGGCCGTGGGCGCGATCGAGCGCCAGGCCCGACGGCTCCTCGCCGGGCGCGATCGGCCAGCGCGCCAGCACCTGGAGCTTGCGGGTGTCGACGGCCACGATGGCGCTGCTGTCCTCGAGGTTCACGAACAGCTTGCCGGCCCCGTCGACGGCCGCGAACTCGGGTCGCCCGCCCAGTGCCACGCTGCCGGCAATGGCGCTGGTGCGCGCGTCGATCGCGGTGGCGTTGCCACTGCCGCCGTTCAGGGTGAACACCCGCCCCGAAGCCGGGTCGTAGACGATGGCGTCGGGATTGCGAGCCGGCAGCTTGACGCTGGCGATCGTCGCCAGCGTCTTGAGGTCGAACACGGTGACCGACGAGTCGCGGCCGTTGCTGGTGAAGCCGCGCGACAGCTGGGGCGCGAGCGCCACGCCGTGCACCCCGGCGGTGTTCGGGATGTCGCCCACCACGCTGTCGGTGCGCATGTCGACCACCGCGACATGGGTCCCGCGGGTCACGAACAACCGGTGGGACGCGGCGTCCGCCAGGATGTAGTCCCAGCCGCCCTCGCCACCCAGCGGCAGCCGGCGCACCACCTTGAACCCGCCCGCCGCCGATGCGGCGGCGGTGGCGAGCAGCAGCAGCGTGAGCAAGACGATGGCGCGCGCGGCGAATCGATCGATCTTCATCGTGGACCTCCAGGGGTGGGGGTTGGAAGGCCTCAGTCGGCGGTGAGGAGCGAGGCGAAGAACTTCATCACGTCGTCGGCCAGCGGGCCGCGCGGCTTCCCGACCACGATCGCCTCCCGGATGTTGTCGTAGCCATGGGAGCGGGCGAGCTCGCGCACGGTCTGGCACTCGCGGTAGAGCACGCCGTGAGGCGCCGCCGAGGCGCTGTCGGCCGAGGGCAGGAACACGCGGATCGGCAGCGCCCCGCGGGTGTAGGAGATCGAGAACAGCGAGTCGTCGACGCAGCGGCCGACGTAGTTGGTCGCGCTCGCCGCCACTCCGCGCAGGTGCTCGGGATGCGCGAACGTCTCGGCCCACAGCAGGTGCCCGCCCGATTCCCAGCCGGTCAGGAACACCTGCGCCTCGCCGGCGAAGCGCTGGTGGATGTCGTCGATCACCGCCGCCAGCCCCTCGAGATCGAACCGGCAGCCGCCCTGGCGGTCGACCCGATCCCAGGTCGAGTCGGCGTAGTCGTACGCGGAGAGATGGCGCAGGTCGTGGCCGCCGTTGGTCACGATGTGCGGAACCGCGATGATGAACGGGCGCTCGCCGCGTGCCCGCGCGAAGGCGCGGCCGGTGCCGCGCCAGTCCCTCCCGACCGCCTCGAGGGCGATGACGACCGGCCAGCGCCGCGCCGGGCTCCAGCCGCGCGGCAGCGACAGCTCGTAGCGCATCGGGTGGCGATCCGCGGTCTCGAGCGCCAGCGAATCAGGCGCCGGGGCGGCGCGCCCATGGTCCACAGCGCCGCCCAGCAGGACCGCCGCCACACCGCACGCCAGGGTCGCGCGTCCCATGCGCCGCTCAGTCACCGGTCGGAACGATGCCCGCCCCCTCGACCATCAGGATGATGGTGCGTCGCGGGGCGCGGGTGCGGTGGACGACGCCCTTCGGAACCACTAGGCCCTGGCGGGGTCCGAGCTCGAACGTGCGGTCCTCGAGGTCGACCTCGAGATTGCCCTCGACGACGTAGAAGAACTCGTCGAGGTCGTCGTGCTTGTGCCAGTGGTATTCGCCCTGGATCACGCCCAGCCGCACCACCGAATCATTGACCCGGCACAGTGTCTGGTTGTACCAGCGGTCGGTGCAGGCGTCGACCAGGGCCTGGATCTCGACCACGTCGAGCGGCTTGAAGCGCAGGTCGAGGTGGGTGGCGTAGGGATAGTCGGCGGGCGGGCGCAGGTCGGGCATGGCTCGGTCTCGCATCAGTGGGTGGCCGCGGCGGCGGGGCGGGCGCGCGGCTCGCCGCCCCCGTTCGCGCGCAGGTGCGTCGCGTACCAGTCGAGGTAACGCTGCATCCGGTCGCGCACGTAGCTGGGCTTGCCGATGCCGTGGAACTGGCCCGGGTAGATGATCAGCCGGGTGTCGCGCCCCAGGCTGCGCAACGCCTGGTACATCTGCTCCGAGTTGAGCAGCGGGACGTTGAAATCCTTCTCGCCGCACAGGAACAGCGTCGGCGTCACGATCCGGTCGGCGTGATAGAACGGGAACGAGATCCGCGTCCACACCTCGGGATGCTCCCAGGGCCGGCCCAGCTCGTACTCGTAGTCGCGGACGTACTGATCGGTCCCGTAGCCCGCCAGGATGTTCGAGATGCTCGCGCCGCTGGTGGCGGCGCGGAAGCGGGTGTCCTGGGCGATGACGTAGTTGGTCAGCATGCCACCGTAGCTCCAGCCTCCGACCCCCAGCCGGTTGGGATCCGCGATGCCGCGCGCCACCGCGTCGTCGACCGCCGCCAGCACGTCCTGGGCGTCGACGTCGCCCCAGTCGGCGTAGATCGCCTTGCAGAAGGCCTCGCCGCGCCCGCTGCTGCCGCGCGGATTGGCGGCCACCACCGCGTAGCCGGCGGCGGCGAACAACTGCCACTCGGTGCTGAACTGGCCCAGGAACTGGGACTGCGGCCCGCCGTGGATGCGCAGCAGCGTCGGCACGCGCCGCCCGGCTCTGGCCTCCGCCGGCCGCACCAGGAAGCCGTGGATCTCGGTGCCGTCGCGCGAGCGGAAGCGGGTCTCCTCGACCGGTGCCAGCGCGAGCCGGGCGAGCAGCGGCGCATTCTGCGTGCTCAAGGCCCGCAGCGCGCCGCCGTCGAGCGCGAACACCTCGGCGGGGGCGAGCGGGCCGCCGGCCCGCACCGCGAGCCGCCCGCCCGCTCCGAGGTCGAAGCTGTCGATGGTGCGCGAGCCCGAGGCGACGCGCTCGATCGTTCCGCCGGCCGCCGGGATGCGGGCCAGATCGATGGCGCGGTCGTCCTCGAGCAGGAACCAGATCGAGCGCCCGTCGGCCGACCAGCGCGGGCTCGCGACGTTGCGATCGAGCTGGGGGGCGAGCAGCCGCTCGGCCCCGCCGCTGGCGGGGATCACCGCCAGCTGATGGATCCCGTACTCGATCAGCTCCGGCCGGCCGCCGCGCGGGTAGGCGATCGAGCGCCCGTCCGGGCTCCACGCCGGGCGGCTCCCCCACTCCGGCGCGCAGTCGGCGCCGCTGTAGGTGGTGAGCTGGCGCGGCCGGGCCCCGGGTCGGGCGTCGATGACGAACAGATCGAAGTTGTCGGTGCGGTCGATGTCGGCCGAGTGGTTGCTGACGAAGGCGATCCTCGAGCCGTCGGGCGACCAGGACGGCAGGTACTCGTTGAACCGCCCGGTGGTCAGTGAATCGACCCGGCGCGTCGCGACGTCGAGCAGCGCCAGGTGCTGGCGCCGCTCACCGAGGTAGCCGACCTCGTCGCGCTTGAACTGGAAGCGGTCGATGACGATCGGCCGCGGCGTCTTCTTCGACGCGTCGGCGGAGCCCGGCCTGTTCTTCTCGGGCTCGGCCGGATCGGGATCGCGCACCACCAGCACGATGCGCCGGCCGTCCGGGGACCAGGCGTAATCGCCGATGTCGCCCTTGAGGCTGGTGATCTTCTCGGCCTCTCCCCCGGCGCGCTCCAGCAGCCACAGCTGGGTCTTCTCGTCGTCGCCGCCGCGGGCGGCGAGGAACGACAGCCAGCGACCTTCGGGGCTGAAGCGTGGCGCGCTCTCGCCCTCGCGGGTGAAGGTGAGCTGGCGGGTGCGCGATCCATCCCACGAGGTCATCCACAGGTTGGTGGTGCGGCGGTCCTCCTTGAGATCGGTCGTGCGCACGGTGTAGGCGACCCAGTCGCCCTCGGGCGAGACCTGCGGGTCACCCACGTCGCGCAGTGCCGCCAGATCGTCGAGCGCCATCGGGCGGCGCGCCGCTGTCGCTGCGGGGGCGGGCGCCGGGGCGAGCGCCAGCGCCGCCAGCGCCGCCAGCGCGAGGGCCGATCCGGGCCATGGGGTTCGCTTCATGAGTGCCTCTCGCTCGCTACGAAACCGCTCCGCCGTGGTCACCAGATGCGGGCGCGCTTGCTCTCGTCGCGCACCATGGCGTCGCCGGGCTTGCAGCCGAACGCCTTCGCGAACTCGGGCAGGTTCGAGAGCGGCCCGTCGACGCGCCAGCGCGCCGGCGAATGAGGATCGGTCTGCACCTGGGTGCGCAGATCCTCGTCTCGTGTCAGCTCGCGCCACACCTGGGCGTAGGAAAGGAAGAAGCGCTGCTCGGGCGTGAAGCCGTCGACCCGGGTGCGCGGGGCGGCACCCAGCGCCTGCTCGAGCGCCTGATACGCGACCGCCAGGCCGCCCAGGTCGGCGATGTTCTCGCCCAGCGTCAACCGGCCGTTCAAGTGGAGGGTGTCGAGCACCGTGTAGCTCGAGAACTGCGCCGCGACCTTGTCGGCGCGTTCCTTGTAGCGCGCCGCGTCCTCCCTGGTCCACCAATCGCGCAGGTTGCCGCGGGCGTCGAACTGCCGGCCGCGATCGTCGAAGCCGTGGGTCATCTCGTGTCCAATGACCGCGCCGATCCCCCCGTAGTTGGTGCCGTCGTCCCACGCCGGGTCGTAGAACGGCGGGCGCAGGATGCCGGCCGGGAAGTTGATGCTGTTGAGCGACGAGCTGTAGTAGGCGTTGACCGTGGGCGGCGTCATGGTCCACTCGCCCCGATCGACCGGCTTGCCGATCTTGGCGAGCTGACGGTGCTGCTCCCAGGCCCGCGCGCTCAGGTGGTTGGCGAGCAGCGCGTGGTCCTTGAGCTCGACCCCGGCGTAGTCGCGCCAGGTGTCGGGGTAGCCGATCTTGTTCGCGAACGCGTCGAGCTTGGCGCGCGCCTGACGCCGGGTCTCGTCCCCCATCCAGTCGAGCGCCGCGAGGCGCTCGCCGAGCGCGGCCTCGAGGTTGTGGACCATGGCGAGCGCGCGCTGCCGTGCCACGGGGGTGAAGTGCCGGTCGACGTAGGCGCGGCCCAGCACGTCGCCCAGGTCCAGATCGGTGAGGCGCAGGCAGCGCTTCCAGCGCGGCTGCATGACCTGGGCGCCGGTCAGCAGCTTATCGAAGTCGAAGGCCGCGGACGCGAACGCGGCGGTCAGGAGCGGCGCCGCGTCCGACACCACGCGCCAGCGCAGGTAGGCCTTCCAGGCCGGGAGCGGGACCGCCGCCAGCAGCGAATCGAGGCCGTGGAAGAAGCGCGGCTGGGTGACGTTGACCGAGTCGAGCCGTCCGAGCCCGCGGCGCTCGAAGTAGGCCGGCCAGCCAAAGCGGGGGTCGATGCGGCCCAGCGAGTCGACCGCCAGCTTGTGATAGGTGGCGACCGGGTCGCGCCGCTCGACATTGGTCATCGACGTCGCCGCCAGCGCGGTCTCGAGCGCCATGATGCGATCGGCATCGGCGCGCGCGGCGGCGGGATCGGCGCCCGCCATGGTCAGCAGGCGCCCGATGTGCACGACGTAGGCGGCGCGCAGCGCGCGGCTCGCCGAGTCGGCGCGAAAGTAATAGTCGCGATCCGGGAGGCCGAGGCCGCCCTGGCCGGCGAAGGCGATCATCAGGTCGCTGTTGCGCGGATCCTGCGCGGCGCGGAACGCGAACATGCCGGGCACACCCTGGGCGTGGAGCCAGCCCAGCTCGCGCGCCAGGTCGGCGGGGCTCGCGAGCCGGTCGATGCCCTCGAGCAGCGGGGCGATCGGGGTGAGCCCGGCCTTCTCGGCGGCGCCGGAGTCCATGCACGCGCCGTAGAACGTGCCCAGCATGCGGGTCCCGGAGTCGGACGCGCTCGGGGCCGCGGGGCGCGCGGCCTCGAGGATCTCGTGCAGCGCGTCACGGTTCTGCTCCTGCAGCACGTCGAAGCTGCCCCAGCTCGAGTACGCGGCTGGGACCTTGGCGTGCGCGAGCCAGCCGCCGTTCGCGAACCGGAAGAAGTCGCGGCACGGCGCGCAGGTGGTGTCGAAGTTGGCGCGCACCAGGGCGGGCGTGGGATCGGCGGGTGCCGAGCGTGCGCCGAGGGCGGCGAGGGCGAGGGCGAGGCTCAGGGCGCTGCGAGACCGGGCGCGTCGGGGCATGTGGTGAGGCTCCAGGGCGGTGGATACACGGGCCACATCGGGGCGCAGCGCCGCACAGCCTACCACGCCGGCCGCCGCCCCTACGGCGGGCGCGCCGGACGCGGGGCCGCCGGCGCCGGGTGCGGCGCGCGGCGGTGGAGCCTCAGGGCGGCGCTTCGGCCAGCAGGGCCTCGAGGTCGAGCGGCCGGTTGACCATCGCCAGCGCGCCAGCCGCGGCCCGCGGCCATGCCTCGGGCGGGCGGTCGCGGTAGAGCTCGAGCCCGTTCCCGTCCGGATCCCGGAGGTAGAGCGCCTCGCTCACGCCGTGGTCGCTCGCGCCCTCGAGCTCGATCCCGGCCCGCGCCAGCCGTCGCAGCGCGTCGCCGAGCGCGGCCCGGCTCGGGTAGAGAATCGCGACGTGGTAGAGCCCGGTCGAGTGCGGCGGCGGCGGCGAGCCGCCGCGGCTCTCCCAGGTGTTGAGGCCGATGTGGTGGTGATAGCCGCCCGCCGAGATGAACGCAGCGCCCGAGCCCATGCGCTGGATCAGCTCGAAGCCCAGCACTCCGCAGTAGAACGCCAGCGCACGGTCGAGGTCCGCGACCTTGAGGTGGACGTGGCCGATCCGGACCGCCGGATCGATGGGGACCGCGCGCGGCGGATCGCTCATCGGTGCCCCGCGGGTGGCGGCGACCAGCCCGCCCCCGACCCGGTCCAGCTCTGTTGATCCGGCGGCAGATGGCCGACGTCGCTGAACGAGGCCAGGCGCGTCGAGCCATCGGCGCGTACCGCGATCACCGTGATCGAGGCGTTGCCGATGTCCATCGCGGCCCAGCGGCTGGTGGGGACGCCGAGCGCGCGGCAGGTGAACCAGCGGATGACATTGCCGTGGCACACCAGCACCTCGCGCGCGTCGGCGGCCGGCGAGGGCCGCACGTAGGCGCGCCACGCCCGGGCGAGCGTCGAGTCGCAGGGCGCGGTGTTGTCGCGGGCGTCGAGGCGCATCGGGTCCGCGCGTTCGCGGCCCGGCGAGCACTCGCGCAGCAGGCTGTCGCGTGCCGCGGTCATGTGCAGCGCCTGGCCGATCAGGTCGGCGGTCTCGCGGGCGCGCGTGTAGTCGCTGCTGACCAGCGCCTCGAACCGCACCGGGAGTGCTTCGAGCCGCCGGCCGGTGAGCAGCGCCTGCTGGCGGCCCCGCGCGTTGAGCCCGTTCCCGACGCGGTCATCCGCGGCCGAATCGCGATCGTAGTCGCCGTGGCGCACCAGCACCAGGTAGCGAACGCCGGGGCGCGCGGGCGGAGCCTGGGCGGTCGCCGCGGCCGCCCCGAGGGTGAGGAGGGCGAGCGCGAGGGCCAGGCGGGCGGCGTGCCTCACCGACTGCGGGCTCCATGGCGGGACGGGGGCGGCAACACAGCCGTGTATCGTAGCCGCTGCCGCCCCGGCCCGCCAGATTCCGCCCTCCCCGCCCCAGAATCGGCCGAATCGCCGCGCCCCGGGGCGGATCGAAAGCCCAGGCGCGCGATGCGCGCCCGGAAAGCCGAATCGCACCCCACCCGGAGCCTACCCATGAGACAGCCCCGTATTCCAGCTCTCACGTTCGTTCTCAGCGCCGTGCTCGCGTCCGTCGCCTGCGCGGGGGCGCCTCCAGGGGCCGACACGCGCCCGGCCACGCTCCCGGTGGCCGGGAAGGGCGAGGCGACCGCCACCTTCGCCGGCGGCTGCTTCTGGTGCATGGAGACGGCGTTCGAGGGCGTTCCGGGCATCCGGGCCGCGACCTCGGGTTACTGCGGCGGCACCAAGAGCCACCCCACTTACGAGGAGGTCGGCTCCGGGCTCACCGGGCATGCCGAGACCGTGCAGGTCATCTTCGACCCCGCGAAGATCTCCTACGCGCGCCTGCTCGATCTCTACTGGCACAACATCGATCCGTTCTCGACCGAGGGTCAGTTCTGCGACCGCGGTCACCAGTACCGCTCGGTGATCTTCGTTCACGACGACGCGCAGCGCCGACTGGCCGAGCAGACCCGGTCGCAGATCGAGACGCGCTTCAAGCGCAAGGTGGTGACCGAGATCACCGCCTACAAGGAGTTCTGGCCGGCCGAGAACTACCACCAGGACTTCTACAAGAAGGACCCCGAGCGCTACCACTCCTACCGCGAGGGTTGCGGGCGCGACCGCCGCCTCGATGAGATCTGGGGCAAGGACGCGCGCACCGCGGCGCCGGTGGCCGCGGCGACGCCGGCCCGCTAGATTCCTGTCCTTCACGAAAGGCCGCGGCCCCGCTCCGAAGAGCGGGGCCGCAGCGTCACCGAAGGGAGCGCTGCTCCCTCGGGTTGGGGTCTAGTGCAGGTAGGCGACGCGCACCGTCCGCACCCGATCCGCGACCATGGTGTGGATGAAGTACACGCCGTTACGGACCCGCGTTCCGTCATCGCCACGGCCGTCCCAGTGCAGGGTATAACGTCCCGCGGGCTCGAAGCCGCTCACCAGGCTACGGACGCGGCGTCCGGCGAGGTCGTACACGCCGATCTCGACCCGCTCACCGCTCCCGGCGACCGCGTACGCCATGCGGGTGTCGTTGGAGAACGGGTTGGGGCTTGGACGGTAGAACTCGAGACCCTGGTCCAGGTCCGCTTCCGCGGCGGCCGGACCACCGCCGGGCAGTTTGCCGCCGGCCGGCTGGGCGCCGGCCACATGACCGCCGACACAGTTGGTCAGGTGGAGGCCGTCCGGATCCGCATCCACCTCGGTCCCTCCGATGAAGGTCGCGAAGTCGTAGTGGATCGAGGTGTTCGGGTTTGCGTTCTCGTTCTTGATGCTGTTCGCGTCGTACTTCACCTGGATGATGAACACCTGGCCGATCGACGCGCCGTTGATGGTCACGTGGACCTGTCCATTGGTGATCGTGAACGTCGACGCCGCGTAGTTGCCGCAGGTCGCGTTGAACACGCTCACCTGGTTGTTCTGCATGATGCCGAAGAAGGCGAACGCCGGACTGTCGGTCTGGACGATGTCGACCGAGAAGCTGCCGTTCACCGCAGACGTCACCCTGGTGAAGTAGAAGAACACCCCCGGCGCCACGTTGTTGATCGTGCCGCTCTTCAGCCCGAAGCACAGGGCGGTGAGGTTGCCGGCCGTGCCTGAGGTGAAGTCGCTGCAGGTGGTGTTGGTCGGGGCGATTTGACCGCAGGACGGCTGGCCGATGGTCGCGCTGACGGTCGCGGGACAGCCGTCGGCATCGGTAATGGTCAGCGTATAGGTGCCGGCCGAGAGGCCGCTACGATCCCTCGAGGTCGGGCCGTCCGCCCACTGGTACGTGAAGGGCGGGGTCCCACCGTTCACCGTCACGTCAATCGAGCCCAGGCCACCCTGGCACGTGGCGTCGGTATGAGTGGCGCTGGCCGTCAGCAGCCGCGGCTCGTCCACGTTCCCGGCGGTGGTGGCGGTGCAGCCGTTGGCATCGGTCACCGTGAAGCTGAAGCTCCCCGTACTCACCGTGAACGTCCCGGTGCCGCTGTAGGGCGGTGTCCCACCG
>Ga0306921_10001555_pt1 | contig 22304 bp, 21 predicted proteins | sample sta12Cox44000080_FD_203760 | JGI IMG/M metagenome (GOLD analysis project Ga0306921, IMG submission 203760) | Lab enrichment of tropical soil microbial communities from Luquillo Experimental Forest, Puerto Rico - statoxic.12C.oxic.44.000.080 (v2)... | ecosystem: Environmental > Terrestrial >...
CATGGGTGGCGGGCGCAATCTTGCTATAATCGGGAACCTGGCAGGCATCCCATAACCGCTCGATCGCGGCGGGCTTTACCGCTAGTGCGCGCACTTCCTCGTCGCGGGCAGCATGCTCGAGCACGAGAATGTCTTCAGCGGTCGGCGCACGTGTCAACCCCGGCTCGGACGGCGTCGCCGCCAGCGAGGCCTGCAAAGCGCCAATCGACGTGAAATCGAGATCGGAGTTGCGCCATTGCAGCGTGCGGATCGGATCGAAGCTGTGGCTCTCGAGTGCCTGCACCAATTCCGGCTCGAACGGATCGCAGCGGCCGGTGGTGCCGAAGGTTCCGTCGCGGGTGGCGCGTCCGGCGCGGCCGGCGATCTGGGCGAGCTCAGCGGGGTTGAGCCGGCGGAATTGATAACCGTCGAACTTGCGGTCTGAGGCAAAGGCGACGTGATCGACATCAAGATTGAGACCCATGCCGATGGCGTCGGTGGCGACCAGATAATCCACGTCCCTGGACTGATACATCGCGACCTGCGCGTTGCGCGTGCGCGGCGAGAGTGCGCCCAGCACAACCGCAGCGCCACCACGCTGGCGGCGGATCAGTTCGGCGATGGCGTAAACTTCCTCGGCCGAGAACCCGACAATGGCGGAACGCGGCGGTAACCGGGTAAGCTTCTTTTCGCCCGCATGTGTCAGCATCGACAATCGCGGCCGGCTGATGATGTGCGCGCCGGGCAAGAGCTTCTCGACCATCGGCCGCACGGTGGCCGCACCCAGCACCAGCGTTTCCTCTCGCGCGCGCATATTGAGCATGCGGTCGGTGAAGACGTGGCCGCGCTCGAAATCGGCACCGAGTTGCACCTCGTCGATGGCGAGGAACGCCACGTCGAGGTCGCGCGGCATGGCTTCGACGGTCGACACCCAGAAGCGCGGATTGGGCGGCTTGATCTTCTCTTCGCCCGTGATCAGCGCCACCGCGTCCTTGCCCACGCGATCGGCCACTTTGTTGTAAACCTCGCGCGCCAACAACCGCAGCGGCAGACCGACAAGACCGCTCGAATGGGCCAGCATGCGCTCGATAGCGAGATGGGTCTTGCCGGTGTTGGTGGGTCCCAGCACGGCGGTGACGCCGGCGCCGCGGCCACGCAAGGCTCGGGTCGGTTGGGAGGAAAAACTGATGGGCATTACGCTTCCGGACTGGCGGCAGAGCTCGTTTGGCAGCCCTACCAGGGCTTATTGTATCACAATGCGACGGCGCACGGGCCCGCGGTTAAAGTTTGGAACGAGTCTGGAACGAATCGCGCCCGAATCACTGACTCGGGGCTGTACGACTTCGTTCACGACGACATCTGGCGAGCGGTTGCCGCAAAGCTACCAGATCGGGTAGCCGGGCGGTGATTCAAGGGCTGCCAAGCATCGCAAACCGTTAACAAGCGTGAGGACTCCGTTTGGACAAAGAGTCAAGGGCTGATTCGCTTGCTACTGCGGCTTCGCGCCGTTGGCCGAGGCCCGGGCCGAAACCGGCGTCGATTCGAATTGGGTGGCTTCGAGCGTGAAACGGCCGATTGGCGTCGGCCCCTGCGCACGGAACGGCACCAGTACGCGCGTGCCAGCGATGGGGGCGAGCCACACTTCGATGTCGCGTAGCTTAGCGATGTAACGAATGGCTATGCGCGAAGGGACAAAGCCGGCGACCGGCGTAAAATAGACCGCGCAGACCACGACCGGACCGGCGTAGCCCTTGTCAGCCTTCACCCTGTCCATGCGCTTGAAGGCGAACTCCAAGTCATAGCGCAACCTGCCGTCGAAGATCGCCATCGTCCGGTGGCAGGTTTCCGGCGAGAGCAGATCGCCGTTACCGGGCGTGCGCATCAGCGAGGCCGTCATCGGATCGATGATGTCGCGTTGGTGCGCGTCGGTTATCGGGACCCGCTCCGGATCGGTTTCCGTTGGCGGATCGACCTTGGATTCCTTAACGGCGCCGTTGTTGACGACGAGCCGGACCTGATCGGTCTTTTTTCCCGTGATGATGGTCGCTTCGTAATTTGTGGACAGCGGCACGCCAGCCTGCCAAGCGCCGTGCGCGGTGGAGCTCCCCTGGCCGCCGGTGAAGGCGTGGATCAGGCCCGTGGTGACGCCGGTAGCCGACGCTGTGTAGTGAGTGTCGGTAATATCGACAATCCAGTTGCCCTTACCGATCGGAATACCGGCGAGCGTCGCCGAATAGCGCGCGTCTAATCTGCCGCTCTGCGCGCGCACCCCGCCGGACGCGACGACAGCAAGAGCGCAGGCCAGCACGAGCGCAGAGATGAAACGATGGGGTACTGCCAGCACCAACCCACATTCCTCTTTCGCAACCGAGCTTTGCGCGGCGTCGGCGGGCGCCAACTATAGCCGGCGGCTGCAACCGGCATGCAAGTGGTGCGCCAGGGGGGACCACCGATTGCCCCATAGGAAAGCTGCAATACCGCACCAATGCGTCACCCTTAAGTTGGTGGGGATTAAGTCGAATGTTTGGTCGCCCGATCGCGGAAGCGACGGGCCCGAAATGCCTAAAAGACGGCCCGATTGCGCGGCTTGACGCGCGCAACCCCGCTCTCTATACGTCCGGCCAACTTTCCACGATCATGAACTGTTAGGCTAGGCGCCGCCTTTTTTGAGGGATGAGCCATGTCATGGCGTTGCGATCTGACCGGCAAAGGGCCGCTAGTCGGGCACAAAGTGAGCCACTCCAATATCAAGACCAAGCGGCGGTTCATGCCGAACTTGCGCAACGTCACGCTGATTTCCGACACGCTCGACCGCAAGGTGCGCGTGCGGGTGTCGGCCAATGCACTCAAGAGCGTCGACCATCGCGGCGGGCTCGACGCCTTCCTGCTCAAGGCGAACGATGTCGATCTCGCGCCCAAGATGCTCGAACTCAAGCGGCAAATTGTGAAGAAGAAAGCCGCAACAGCGACGGGCACCTAGAGCGTCATTCCACCAGCGCGAATTGCCACCAGCACGAACTGCAGCAGCAGATCGCGGAAAAATTGTCGTCCAACATCAGCGTGATGATGGCCGCCAGCATTTCGTGCACCGCGATCCCTTCATTTCAGGCTCTAGTTGAAGGTGAAGTTGCCGCTAGCAGAGCGCCAGTGATGAGCCGGCCCAGCCCGGTAGTCAGGCCACGAATCTTCGGCCCGCCGTGGCGCGCGGCTGTCGCTCGAAGGCGTGCTCCTCGAACAGCTCGGCGAGCTTCTCGGTCATCGCGCCGCCGAGTTCCTCGGCGTCGACGATGGTGACGGCGCGGCGATAGTAGCGCGTGACGTCATGGCCGATGCCGATGGCGATCAGCTCGACCGGCGAGCGTGTCTCGATGTCCTCGATCACCCAGCGCAGGTGGCGTTCGAGATAATTGCCCGGATTGACCGACAGCGTGGAGTCGTCGACCGGGGCGCCGTCCGAGATCATCATCAGGATCCTGCGCTGCTCGGCCCGCGCCAACAGGCGCTTGTGCGCCCAGTCGAGCGCCTCGCCGTCGATGTTCTCCTTGAGTAGCCCTTCGCGCATCATCAAACCGAGGTTCTTGCGGGCGCGCCGCCACGGCGCATCGGCCGACTTGTAGATGATGTGGCGGAGATCGTTGAGGCGGCCCGGATTGGCCGGTTTGCCGGCGGTGAGCCACTGCTCCCGCGACTGCCCGCCCTTCCAGGCACGCGTGGTGAAGCCGAGGATCTCTACCTTGACGCCGCAGCGCTCGAGCGTGCGCGCCAGGATGTCGGCGCAGGTGGCCGCGACCGTGATTGGGCGACCGCGCATTGAGCCGGAATTGTCGAGCAGCAGTGTGACGACCGTGTCGCGGAATTGCGTGTCCTTCTCCTGCTTGAAGGAGAGCGGATGCAAGGGATCGATGACGATGCGGGTAAGTCGCGCGCTGTCGAGCTGGCCTTCCTCGAGGTCGAATTCCCACGACCGGTTTTGCTGCGCCATCAATCTACGCTGCAGCCGGTTGGCGAGGCGCGCCACTACGCCCTGCAGATTAGACAGCTGCTTGTCGAGATAGCCGCGCAGGCGTTCCAGTTCCTCTGGCTCGCACAAATCTTCGGCGGCGACGGTCTCGTCGAACTTGCCGGTGAAGGCGCGATAATCCGGGCCACGCGGCGCGTTGTCGCCGAAATGCCGCGGCCGTTGCGGCTCGCCGGGCGTCTCCGCATCACCCATTTCGGTATCGTCGGCCATGTCGGCGGTCGGCGCGTCGATCGCCTCGGCCGCGGAGTCGGGCATCTCCTCGGCGGAGACTTGCGTATCCTCCGCGCTCATGCGTTGCATTTCGTCGGAGTCGGCGGCGTCGCCTTCCTCGCCGGCTTCCTGCTTGCGGCGATCCTCCTCGCCCTCGTCGTCCTCTTCGTCTGAGTCGCGGCTGCGATCGTCACCCATTTCCAGCGCGTCGAGCAGGTCGTGGATGGCATCGCCGAACTGTCGCTGATTCTCCAGCACCGCTTCCAGCCGGTCCAGGTCGCGTCCGGCGCGGTCTTCGATCAGCGGACGCCACAGATCGACCAACCGCTTAGCCGCCTGCGGCGGCGCCATTCCGGTCAGCCGCTCGCGCACCAGCAGCGCCACCGCGTCCTCGATCGGAGCGTCGGCGCGTTCGGTGATCTCATCGAACTTGCTGCGGTGGAACCGCTCGTTGAGCATCGCCGTCAGATTCTTGGCGACGCCGTCCATGCGCCGTGCGCCGATCGCTTCGACGCGCGCCTGCTCGACCGCCTCGAATACCGCGCGCGCCTGTTGGCCGGCCGGCTGCATGCGGCGATGCATCGCCGGGTCGTGGCAGGCAAGCCGCAGCGCGATGGCGTCGGCATGGCCGCGCAGGATCGCCGCCTCGCCCTTGTTAAGCTTTCGTGGTGGCTCCGGCAGGCGCACCTTGCCGCCGATCAGGCCGGGTCGCTCGGCGGCGAAAGCGACTTCGAGCTCCCGCTTCCGCGCGATGGCGCGCAGGCAGCCGGTGACCGCACGCTTGAACGGCTCGGTCGGCGAGTCCTTCGGAGACGGTTTGCTTTTGATATTCGAGGCCATCACAGCGCCTTTGCTAGCCAGTGGCGAGAGTGGCCTTTCGGAAAATCATCGAGCCTACCGACTTCGCGATAGCCAAGCTTCCGATAGAAACCAGGCGTCTGAAAACTGAGCGAATAGAGATAGGCCTGCGCACGCCGCGCCTTGCGCGCCTCGCTCTCCGCCTTCTCCGTCAGCGCCTTTCCCATACCCTTGCCGCGTTGCTTTTTCGAAATCAAAACCGTGTCGATGAACAGCGATCCCTATGAGGTCTGATCGGCTAATATGACCACAATCCTGCTGCCCTCTCGCAACGTAATCGCCAGCGGACGATGTCGAGCTTGCCGGCAACCTTGGCGTTATGCGCACGTAACCGCCGATAGTTCTCGCGGCGAACAGGGCCGCAGCTCCTCTTCACGCGAAGGTGCGTCCATTGTCTCACGGTTCAGCTCAGCGCCACGTTCACCGACGACTCCGGTAGCTCGACGCCGAAACAGCGCTGATAGAACTCTGCCACGATCGGCCGCTCGAGCTCGTCGCACTTGTTGAGAAAGGTGAGACGGAAGGCAAAACCGATGTCGTTGAAGATCTCGGAATTCTCTGCCCAGGTGATTACCGTGCGCGGGCTCATCACCGTCGAGATGTCGCCGTTCATGAAGCCGTTGCGCGTCAGGTCGGCGACGCGCACCATTTTGTTTACGACGTCGCGACCCTGCTCGTTGCGATAATGCTTGGCCTTCGCCAGCACGATCTCGACTTCGTTGTCGTGCGGCAGATAGTTGAGTGTGGTGACGATCGACCAGCGGTCCATCTGGCCCTGGTTGATCTGCTGCGTGCCGTGATAGAGGCCTGAGGTGTCGCCAAGCCCAACGGTGTTGGCGGTGGCAAATAGGCGGAACGCCGGGTGCGGTTTAAGCACCTTGCTTTGGTCCAGCAGTGTGAGACGGCCGGAAGCTTCCAGCACACGCTGGATCACAAACATCACGTCCGGGCGGCCGGCATCGTATTCGTCGAAGCAGAGCGCGACATTGTTCTGCAGCGCCCAGGGTAGGATGCCTTCGCGGAATTCGGTGACCTGCTGACCGTCCTTGATGACGATCGCATCCTTACCGATTAGGTCGATACGGCTGATGTGGCTGTCGAGGTTAACGCGGACGCAGGGCCAATTGAGCCGTGCCGCCACCTGCTCGATGTGGGTGGACTTGCCGGTGCCGTGATAGCCGGTGACGATGACGCGGCGGTTCTTGGCGAAGCCGGCCAGAATGGCGAGCGTCGTCGGCCTGTCGAAGCGGTAATCGGGATCGATATCGGGAACGTGCTCGTCGGGCTTGGAATAAGCCGGCACTTCCATGTCGCTGTCGAAGCCGAAGACCTGACGGATCGACACTTTCATGTCGGGCAGGACAACGGTCTCTTGTGTTGCAGCAGTCAATTGAACCTCCGTGGCTTCGTGATCCCCCGAAGCCTATTTGCCTCCGACGAGTAGGGTCCGGCTGATAGGAGCCAACTTAGCAGACGGCGGGCGAGCGAAAAACCCGCCGTCTCCGAATTGCACTATCAATAATATCAATGAGATAGGTGCTGCCGGGCCCTGAGCCGAAGGCGGAGCAGGGTTGCTCGCCACGAAGGCTGCCTGATCAGCCGAAACCCACCGATTTCAAATAATTGTACGACTGGATGACCTCGATCAACCGGTCCTCCGTCGAGCGGTCGCCGCCGTTGGCGTCCGGATGATGGCGCTTTACCAGTTCCTTGAAGCGCATCTTCACCTGATGCTTGGTGGCGTCCGCGTCGAGTCCGAGAGTATCGAGCGCCTTGCGCTCGGCATTGCGCACCGGCCGCGCCGCTTCGGTTCGCTCCTTCCGCTCCGCCTTCAAACCTTCGCCGAAGAAGCCGAAGGGATCAGCATTGCCGGCAAACGCGCGGATGTCCGGCCGGGCCTTCGTCTTACCAGTTCCCATCTTCCAGGTCGGACGATGACCGGTGATGGCGTCCTTCTGATAGGCCATCACCGCGGCGTCGTTCATGCCGGCGAAGAAATTATACGATTGATTGTATTGCCGTACGTGCTCGAGGCAGAATCGCCAGTATTCCCTCTCGTTCTCGCGGCCCTTGGGGGCGCGATGGGTGGCCTTCTCCTTGCAACCTGCCCATTGGCAGGCCGGGCCGGGTTTCGGCCGGCGATCGTTGTCCGGCTTGACCCGGATGCGATCGAAAAGGGAGGAGTCGGTTTTCATGACCGATAATTATGCGCCTCGGCCGAGGTCACCTTCAAGACTTGACAGTCTTGCGGCACCGTGATTCGGCCATATGCCATTGACCCATGCTTCGCCCCTGCCTAAGTCGGGCAGTATGCGGACCGCCGATATCATCACAAAGAAGTTGACCGAGGCTTTCGCCCCGCAAAGCCTGAAGGTCGAAGACCAATCGCATCTACACGAGGGCCATGCTGGGTCGCGGCCGGGCGGGCAAACTCACTACGGAATTTATATAGTGTCGGAACTGTTTAAAGGTATGCCCCGGCTGCAACGTCACCGGCTCATTAACCAGACGCTAGCTGCAGAGCTAAAAGGCGGCGTGCACGCGCTCGCCATTCACGCCACCGCGCCGGGCGAAGGGGGTATCTAGCTCGCTTTTGCCGCGGGCTTGCGCGGCAGCGGCTGGATGCGCAGCGCGGTGATGCGGTTGCGCTCGCGGCGCAGCACACGGAAGCGGAACCCGTGGAAGGTGAAATTCTGTCCTACCTCGGGGATCGAGCGCGCCTCGTGAATGACCAGCCCGGCGATGGTGGTCGCTTCCTGATCCGGCAGGTGCCAATCCATCACGCGATTAAGGTCGCGGATCGAAACCGCGCCGTCGACGTTGATCGAGCCGTCCGGCTGGCGGCGTACGCCCGGCATGGTGATGTCATGCTCGTCCGTGATATCGCCGACGATCTCCTCGAGGATGTCCTCGAGCGTGACTAGACCTTCGACCTCGCCGTATTCGTCGACCACGAGCGCGAGCTGCGTCTTGCGGCGGCGGAAAGCCTTGAGCTGCTCGGACACCGGGCGCGTGTCGGGCACGAACCAGGGCGGCGTCATCAGCGCCGCAATATCGACCTTGGAGGCGTCGCCATCTACCGCGTGTAGCGCGCGCAACAAGTCGCGTACGTGCAGGATGCCGACGATGTTGTCGGTGTTGCCGCGCCACAGAGGCAGCCGCGTCACCGGCGAAGCGATCACCGCGTTGACGATGTCCTCAGAGGAATCGTCGGCGTTCAGAGTGAGCATATCGGTACGGTGGATCATCACGTCGGACACCACCAGGTCGCGCAGGTCGAGGATGCCACCGAACATGTCGCGGTCGGTCTTTTCGACATCGCCCTCGTGATGCATGAGATCGACCGCGCCGCGCAATTCCTCGCGCGCCGACAGCACCGCCTGATCCTCCCCAACGTCAATGCCGAACAATTCGAGTAGCCAGCACACCAGCTTCTCGATACCGATTAGGATCGGCCCGAGAATCTTGACGACAAAATTCATCGGCCGCGCGACCAGCAGCGCGAGCCGGTCCGGCGCGTTGAAAGCGGCAGTTTTCGGTAGCACTTCCGAGAACACGACCACCAGGATAGTCATGCCGACAGTGGCGTAGAGGATGCCGGCCGAACCGAACCAAGCGAGCAGGATGCCGGTCGCCAGCGCCGAGGCGGCAATATTGACCGCGTTATTGCCGAGCAGTAGTGCGCCGATCAGCCGTTCGCGCTGGTCGAGCAGGTGGTTGACCATGCCGGCGCGCCGGTTGCCCTGCTTTTCCAGCCGCATCATGCTAGCGCGCGAGGACGCGGTGAGCGCCGTCTCGCTGCCGGCGAAAAACGCCGACAGCAGCAGGCAGATCAGCACGATGACGAGAGAGATCCAGTCCTCTAGTGTCATTTTTCGGAAAGCTTGCCGGCCAGGAACGCGCGCACGTCGGTGGCGCTAACGTCATTCTCGACGAAGGCCCGGCCAATGCCGTGCACCAGAATAAAGGTGAGCTTGCCGCGCTTCACTTTCTTGTCTTGCGCGATCAGGTCCATCAGAGCGTCGATATCCGGCACTCTGCCGGGCACATCCTTCAAATGGGTGGGCAGGCCGACCGCCGCAAGATGAGCGCAAGCTCGCGTGGCATCGGCGGCCGCGATCAGACCTCTGCGCGCGGAGAACTCAAACGCCAACGCCATGCCTAGCGCCACCGACTCCCCGTGCAGCAGACGGCCGGCGAACCCGGCGCCCGCCTCCAGGGCGTGGCCGAAGGTGTGGCCGAGGTTGAGTAGCGCGCGCTCGCCAGTCTCACGCTCGTCGCGTGCCACGATGGCGGCCTTGGCGCGGCAGCACACGGCGATGGCGTGTTCGCGTGCTGGGCCTCCGGCGAACAAGTCCTGCCAGTTGGCTTCGAGCCACGAGAAGAACGCGGCGTCGCCGAGCAGCCCGTATTTGGCGACCTCGGCATAGCCGGCACGGAATTCGCGCTTCGGCAGCGTTTCGAGCACCGCGCTGTCAGCGAGCACAAGCACGGGCTGGTGAAAGGCTCCGACCAGATTCTTGCCGTGTCGGGAATTGATGCCGGTTTTGCCGCCGACTGAGGAATCGACTTGTGCCAATAGGGTGGTCGGCACTTGCACGTAATCGAGACCGCGCCGCGCATTAGCTGCGGCAAAGCCGGCGAGATCACCGATGACACCGCCGCCGAGCGCAACGATCAGGTCTCCGCGCTCGATGCGCGCCGCAATGATCGCTTCGCACACCGTCTCGAACGTTGCGTAGCTCTTGGAGCCCTCGCCTTCCAGCACCGTGATTGTCGAGTTCTCGATGCCAACCGATTTCAGCGCGCGTTCGGCAGCGGCGAGATGGTGCATAGCGACCGTCGCATCGGTGACTATCGCGACCTTGGCGCCCGGGCGCAGGGCCCTTATCCGCTCGCCGAGCGAGGTGAGCACACCGCGCCCGATGACGATGTCATAAGCGCGCGCGCCGAGCGCGACTGGCACCAGGATCGGTTCGCCTGAACGCAGCGGCGCAGTCATAATTTGTTCTCCGCTGTAAGGCCCAGCATCTTCACCAATGAGGCGACGATCTCGTCGACAATGGTATCGTGCGGCTCCTCGCGCGATTGCACCACAATATCCGACCGTTCATAGACCGGCTCGCGCAGCGGCAACAGCTCTCTGATCTTTTCGGCGAGCGGGCGGTCGGTGCGCCGCTTGGTGCGCTTGAGCAGCACATTGGCATCGGCCTTCAGCCAGACCGAGATGCCTTTGTCGCGGATGAGATCACGGGTATTCGGGTTCATGATGGCGCCGCCGCCAGTCGCCAGCACCTGGGGACCATTGTCCAAGAGCCGCGCGATGACGCGAGCTTCGCCGGCGCGAAAATAGGCCTCGCCGTGCTTCTCGAAGATTTCCGGAATGGTCATGCCTGCGGCGCTTTCGATCTCGGTGTCGGCATCGACGAAGCCGATCCCCAGCCGCGCCGCCAGCCGGCGACCGACCGACGATTTGCCAGCCCCCATCATGCCGACGAGCACAATGGAGCGGCGGCCAAGCGTGTCAGCGATCTCCGATTCCATGTTGTTTCGTTGTTTCCCGCCGTTTTTTGAATGGCACTGTTCGCCATGCTAGGGTGCCAAATCACGTCACGGTTCCGATATACCAGTAATTGAGACGCAGCGGCTGGTCTTAACCTCGGCTAAGGAAAGCCATCGTAGACAACGCGCGTTGAGCCCGATTGGGGCAGGCCCTGCCGGACTTGGGACGATGCCAAGCCTCTTCAGATTTCTGGTCCTTGTCGCCCTCATCGGCGGGCTCGGCTATGCCGCGGTGTTTGCGCTCGCTAATTTCGTTAAGTACCAGCCGCGCGAAATCGTGGTGACGGTACCGCCCGATAAATTCCTGAAGAAGCCCCAATAGGCATGGCCCCGCGGCCGAAAGCATCTGACGAAACGCTGGTCGATCTGTTTCTCGACATGGTGGCCGCAGAGCGCGGGGCGGGCGCCAACACGCTCGCAGCCTATCGCAACGATCTTGCCGACCTGAGTTCTCATCTGCGCGCAGCGGGCCGCAGTATCGTCGGCGCCGGCACCGATGACCTCCGCGGCTTCTTGAGCGCGCTTGCCGAACGCGGCTTCAAGGCCTCGTCGCTGGCGCGGCGGTTGTCGGCGGTGCGCCAGCTTTATCGTTTCCTCTACGCGGAAGGTAAGCGCAGGGACGACCCGGCCGATGCACTGCGAGGACCCAAGCGTGGGCGCCACATTCCGAAGCTACTGTCGATCGCCGAGGTCAATAGCCTGCTGGCACAGGCGCGCAACGACATGGAAAACCCCAAGCAGCCGCCGGCCGCCCAGCTTCGCGCGGCGCGGCTTCTCTGTCTGCTGGAAGTCGTGTATGCGACGGGCTTACGCGTGTCCGAACTGGTGGCCTTGCCTGCAGCCGCGGCGCGTAAGGATCAGCGCATGCTTGTGGTGCGCGGCAAAGGCGGCAAAGAGCGCATGGTGCCTCTTAATCACGGGGCCAAACGCGCCATGGCCGAGTATCTCAAGCTGCGCACTGAGACCGAGAAAGGCGCGTCGTCGAAATGGTTGTTTCCGTCGTTCGGCGAACAGGGACACCTCACTCGCCAGCATTTCGCCCACGAATTGAAGGGGCTCGGCGCGAGGTGCTGCATACCCGGCGAACGCCTCTCCCCGCACGTCTTGCGCCACGCCTTCGCCAGTCACCTCCTGCACAACGGCGCCGACCTGCGCGTCGTACAGACCCTGCTCGGCCACTCCGACATCTCGACCACACAGATCTACACCCACGTGCTGGAAGAGCGGCTGAAGGCGCTGGTGCGCGACCTGCACCCGCTGGCCGACGAGAAATGCCCGTAAAACCCATATTGACACTGCTTGACTTAGGCGGGGCGTCCGCGTCTCTAAGTTTGGTATCGCGTCCGCAAGGCAGATTCCGATGCTAGCCGGAACCATGCGCAGCTATCTCGATTTCGAAAAGCCCGTGGCCGAGCTGGAGGCCAAGGTCGAGGAACTGCGCGCCGGCGACAACGCAGTCTCCGTCAGCGAGGAGATCAGCCGGCTCGAGGCAAAGGCGGCACTCGCGCTGAAGGAACTCTACGCCGACCTCACGCCCTGGCAGAAGACGCAGGTTGCGCGCCATCCGCAGCGACCGCATTGCCTCGACTATATTGGCGGCCTTATCACCAATTTCATGCCGCTCGCCGGCGACCGTAAATTCGGCGACGACCAGGCCATTGTCGGCGGCTTCGGCCGCTTCCGCGGCGAAAGCGTCTGCATCATCGGGCACGAGAAGGGTTCCGACACCGAGAGCCGCATCAAGCACAATTTCGGCATGGCGCGGCCGGAGGGCTATCGCAAGGCGGTGCGGTTGATGGAATTGGCCGACCGTTTCGACATCCCGGTCATCTCGCTTGTGGACACCGCCGGCGCCTATCCCGGCATCGGGGCCGAGGAACGTGGCCAGGCCGAAGCGATCGCGCGCTCGACCGATGCCTGCCTGTCGCTGGGCGTGCCCAATGTCGCAGTGATCCTCGGCGAAGGTGGCTCGGGCGGCGCCATCGCCATCGCCACTGCCAACCGCGTGTTGATGCTAGAGCACGCCATCTACAGCGTGATTTCGCCGGAAGGCGCCGCCTCCATCCTGTGGCGAGACACCGCCAAGGCACAGGAGGCAGCCACCAGCATGAAGATCACTGCCCAGGATATGGTGCGATTCGACGTGATCGACACGGTGGTGCCGGAGCCAACCGGTGGCGCGCATCGCGACCCGCAGGCTGCCATCGCGGTCACAGGCGAGGCAATTGCCCATACGCTCGCCGAACTTAGGCCTCTTGACCGCGAGACCGTCCGTCGGCAGCGGCGCGAGAAGTTTTTGGCCATGGGCCGTACGCATTACTAGGGCCAGGTCCGGAGGCGGATTCGCGAGACTTTTTGGGAATTAACTCCAGATTCACCACTTTCGGCTTACCCATTCCCGGGTGCATCCTATGCCTTGCAGATGCCACATCTTAAGGATAACGATATATTAACGGGGGTTCTGCCCACCGGGGGAGTACCGCGGTTGAATCAAGCTCTTGTACGCGCGCTGCTCGCGTCAGCGGCCGTTGCTGCAACGATTGCCCTCGCCGGCTGCGATCCCGATAGCGTGGTTCCTTCGGGCCGCTCCCAGGCCCCGCTCTCCGAAAAGACGGTTGCCGAGCTCGAGGCGAAGCAGATGAACAAGGATTCGCCGATCCTCGTCCGCATCTTCAAGGAAGAATCGGAGATGGAGGTCTGGAAAAAGAACCGGGGCGGCGAGTTCGCCCTCTTGAAGACCTATCCGATCTGCCGCTGGTCAGGCGATCTCGGCCCGAAGAAGAAGGAAGGTGACCGGCAGGCTCCCGAGGGCTTCTATACGATCACGCCTGGGCAAATGAACCCGCATTCCAACTACTATCTCGCCTTCAATACCGGCTTCCCAAACACCTATGACCGCACCATGGGTTACACCGGTTCGCAGCTCATGGTCCACGGCGACTGTTCTTCGCGCGGCTGCTACGCAATGACCGACGAGCAGATCCAGGAAATCTACGCGCTGGCGCGCGAGAGTTTCTTCGGCGGACAGACCGCCTTCCAACTCGAGGCATTCCCGTTCCGTATGACCTCGCTGAACATGGCGAAGCATCGTAACAACCCGAACTTTGCGTTCTGGCAGATGCTAAAGGAGGGCTACGATCATTTCGAAGCAATCCATCAGGAGCCGAAGGTTGCGGTCTGCGAGAAGCGCTACATCTTCGACGCGGCGCCGTCGGATAATTCCAACAAGCCCCTAAAGTTCGACGCGCACAGCAAGTGTCCGGTCTTCCAGCTCGACCCGACCATTGCCTCGGTCGTGCTTGACCATGTCCGGCAAGAGCGCGTCCAGATGGCGCAATACATCGCGCGTGATGTGGCCACGGTGCCGTCGCGCAACGGTATCGATGGCGGCATGAACCCCGTATTCATAGCCAAGCTGCAGACCCAAACGCAGGTCGACAACAACGGCCGCACCTATCAACTCGCCGGCAATACCCAGGCGCCCGGCTATCTGCCGCGCACACCCAACCCGCCGGCTGCCGCCGCGGAACGCCCTCCGCAATCGCAACCCGCCGCCAAAACGGAGAGAATGGCGACGCCGGCACCGCAGCCGAAGGACAGCGAAACCCCATCCGAACAACCGAAGACGATCGCCGGGCTGCTCGGCAACCTGTTCAGCAATAAGGCTGAAGCGAAGTCAGTCGAGGCGGCCGACACCAAGTCCGTCACGTCGGAACTCGCCGCGAAGCCGCGCCACGTCAACGTTGCAGTTCGCACTGCCGCAGCTTCGGCCGTGTTGCAACCAAAGCCGCAAGAAAAACCCAAGGCGGTGGCGAACGTCACGTCGGCGGCACCGCCAGTGCGGAAGGCCGAGACAGCGCCGGCGCCCCCGCCCGAATTGCGCACTGCTTACTCGGCTTATTCGGCGCCGCAGGCGAGTGCGAATGGTCTGGTGTCGGGCGCGCAGCCGGTGGTGCCGGCCGGCTCGTTCGAAAGCCGCTGGGCTGCATTCCGCTAGGACCGACAGCCGCGCCCGGCCATGCCGAGTAAAGATCGCCGCAGGGGCTGTTTCGTTTACGTTCTCGGGACCCGCACCAAGACCCGCCACCTGACCTATGTCGGCTGGAGCGATGACGTCGCGCGGCGCGTGGCTCAGCACAATGCCGGAACGGGCGCTCGCGCGACACGCGGGCGCGTTTGGGTGTTGCTGCATGCGGAACGCTGCAAGAACAAGCGTGCGGCGATGAGCCGCGAGTGGCACCTCAAGCGCGACCGCGCATTCCGCAAATTGCTGGCGCAGGCGCTGAAACCCTGACTGGCGCAACCAGCGTTCAAGCGAACTTTCCGTGGCAGTGCTTGTACTTCTTACCGGAACCGCAGGGGCACAGCTCGTTGCGGCCGACCTTGCCCCACGTGGTGGGGTCTTTCGGATTGCGCGCGGCCTGCGCACCGTTGCCGTTGCTGGCCCCGACCAGGGCGGGCGCCAATGCTGGCGCCAATTCATCCTCGCCGGTCATGGGATCGACCTTGTGCGCTTCCATGTAAGGAAGCTTTTGCGGAGGCTCTTCCGCTGGCGGCTGCTGCACGATCTCCACACGCATCAGCTGCGCTGTGACCGCTTCGCGCAGTCGCGCCGTCATCGCCTCGAACAGCGCGAAGGCCTCGGCTTTGTATTCGTTGAGCGGATCGCGTTGGCCGTAACCACGTAGGCCGATCACCTGGCGCAGATGCTCCAGTATCACCAGGTGCTCGCGCCAGAGATGGTCGAGCGTCTGCAGCAAGATCGACTTCTCGACATAACGCATGACGTCGGGCCCCCATTTGGCCACCTTGGCCGCCATGTGTTCGTCGGCCCGCCGCTCGATACGCTCGCGCACTTCCTCGTCGGCGATACCCTCTTCTTTGGCCCAATCCTTTACCGGCAGATCGACCGTGAGAACGTTGCGCAACGCATCGTCGAGACCGGCAACGTCCCATTGTTCGGCATAAGCGTTGGCGGGGATGTGCTTGACGACGAGATCCTCGATCACAGTGTGGCGCATGCCGACGATAGTTTCGTCCACGGCCTCCTCGCGCATAAGATCGAGCCGCTCCTTGAAGATCGCCGTGCGCTGATCGTTCATCACGTTGTCGAACTTCAGCAGGTTCTTGCGGATGTCGAAGTTGCGCGCTTCGACCTTCTGCTGCGCCTTTTCCAGCGCCTTGTTGATCCAAGGGTGAACGATCGCCTCGTTCTCCTTTAGGCCAAGCTTGCGCAGCATGCCATCGAGCTTGTCGGAGCCGAAAATGCGCATCAGGTCGTCTTCCAGCGAGAGGAAGAACTTGGAATGGCCGGGGTCACCCTGACGGCCGGAGCGACCGCGCAGCTGGTTGTCGATGCGCCGGCTCTCGTGCCGCTCGGTGCCGAGCACATAGAGGCCGCCGGCGGAAAGCGCCTTCTGCTTAAGACGTGCCACTTGTTCACGGATGTTGACGGCGCGCGGGTCCTTCTCGCGCGCCCGCGGATCTTCGACGCTAGCGATCTCCTGACGGATGCGCATGTCGGCATTTCCGCCGAGCTGGATATCGGTGCCGCGGCCGGCCATGTTGGTCGCGATGGTGATGGCGCCAGGAACGCCGGCTTGCGCGACGATATATGCTTCCTGTTCGTGGTAGCGGGCATTCAGGATGGCAAAGACCTTGGCCTTGGAAGCACCCTCGTCGCCGGAATAAAGCGCTGCGAACGCGTTTGGATCGGAGAAGTCGTGCTGCTCCCAGCCCTGCTTGCGCAGCATCTCGGCCAGTTGCTCCGACTTCTCGATCGACGTCGTGCCAACTAGCACCGGCTGGCCGCGCGTTTTGCAGTCCTCGATCAGCGAGATAATGGCACGGTATTTCTCGGTGGCGGTACGATAGACCTCGTCGTCGTCATCCTTGCGGATGAGCGGCATGTTGGTAGGCACTTCCAGCACTTCGAGATTGTAGATATCCATGAACTCGTCGGCCTCGGTGAGTGCCGTGCCCGTCATGCCGGCGAGCTTCTCGTACATGCGGAAGTAGTTCTGGAAGGTGATCGAGGCGAGCGTCTGGTTCTCCGGCTGGATCGGCTGATGCTCCTTGGCCTCGAGCGCCTGATGCAACCCTTCCGAATAGCGCCGGCCAGGCATCATGCGGCCGGTGAACTCGTCGATAATGACGACCTCACCATTGCGCACGATGTAATCCTTGTCGCGCTGGAACAGCTTGTGCGCGCGCAGGGCCTGATTGATGTGGTGCACGACGGAGACGTTCTCAACATCGTAGAGCGAGCCGTCCTTGAGCTGGCCGGCGTTGCTTAGGCGCTGCTCGAGTTTTTCCATACCGGCTTCGCTGAGCGTCACCGTACGCTGCTTCTCGTCGACTTCGTAGTCAGTTTTGTCGAGCGCGGGAATGTAGCTGTCGATGGTGTTGTAGAATTCGGATCGGTCGTCGAGCGGACCGGAAATGATCAAAGGCGTCCGCGCCTCGTCGATCAGGATCGAGTCGACTTCGTCTACAATGGCGTAGATGTGGCCGCGCTGGACCATGTCCTCCAGCCGGTACTTCATGTTGTCGCGCAGATAGTCGAAGCCAAGCTCGTTGTTGGTGCCGTAGGTGACGTCGCAGTCGTAGGCCTTCTTGCGCTGATCGTCGTCGAGCCCATGCACGATGACACCGACGGTGAGGCCAAGGAAATTGTAGATCTGGCCCATCCATTCGGCGTCGCGCTTGGCCAGATAATCGTTGACGGTAACTACGTGCACGCCGCGTCCTGATAGCGCGTTGAGATAGACCGGGAGCGTCGCGACCAGCGTCTTACCTTCGCCGGTCTTCATCTCGGAAATCTTGCCTTCGTGTAGGATTATGCCGCCCATCAGCTGCACGTCGAAGTGACGTTGGCCAAGCGTGCGCTTGGCCGCCTCACGGCAAGTGGCGAAGGCCGACACCAGGATGTCATCAAGGGAAGCGCCTTCGGCGACCTGTTTCTTGAATTCGTTAGTCCGCGCCCGAAGCTGCTCGTCGGAGAGCGCTTCCAGCTCCTTTTCCAGCGCGTTGATCTGGCCCACCCGCGGCTGATAGCTGCGAATCCGCCGCTCATTGGCAGAGCCGAACAGCTTGCGGGCAACGGCGCCGATCATACGGGTGGCTCCTCAGACGCTTCTAGCAGCCCCGGATATTCCTTCCGGCGCTCCGGAATTGCGGCACTTTGCGGGCTATTTCGACGCAAACGCACCGGCAAAGTTCGACCGGCGGAGGTCAGCGCAGAGATAGGAGCGGGTCGGAATATTGTCAATTGGCGGCCTGACAAAGGCTTAACCAGAGGGATCTTGCCCGCGCATGCGCATACGGTCACGCAGACTTTACGATTAGGGGCGTGCGGCCATTACGATTTGCGGCACGCGGCCATTGCAAAGCCATGATTGTTGGGCGACAAGGCGCCGCCGGCCTGGCGCCGGCCCCTCGACTCCCAAGGATAAGCCATGACGAATTCTCTCCTCCAGGCTACTCCCCTGCGCGCCGGCATCATTGCTGCCGGGTTAGTACTAGTACTGACGGGTGGCCCCGCGCGCGCTGATGATGTCGACCCGGTGGTGGCCAAGGTCAACGGTACCGAGATCCATCAGAGCGACCTCGCCGTCGCCGAGGAGGAGGCCGGTCAGCTGCCGCCAATGTCTCCGAACGCCAAGAAGGACTACCTGGTCCAGTTCGTGACCGACATGATTCTGATGTCGCAAGCGGCCGAAGCGAAGAAGATGGGCGACACGCTGGAGTTTAAACGCAAGCTCGCCTTTAACCGCGAGAAGCTGCTGATGGAGCAGTTGCTGCAGAAAGCCGGCAAGGAAGCACTCACCGACAAAGCCATGCATGATGTCTATGACGAAGCGGCCAAACAAATGGGTCAGGAGCAAGAGGTGCACGCGCGCCACATCCTGATCCGCGCTGCCGCCGGCGACGACAAGGCCAGCAAGGAAGCCGAGGACAAGATCAAGGCGATCATCGTGCGCCTGAAAAAAGGCGAGGACTTCGCCAAGGTGGCGTCCGAAGCTACCGAGGATCCCTCCGGCAAGGCCAATGGCGGCGATCTCGGCTATTTCAGCAAGGAGCAGATGGTACCAGAATTCTCCGACACCGCCTTCAAGCTGGACAAGGGCCAGATCTCCGAGCCGGTGAAGACCCAATTCGGCTGGCACGTGATCAAGGTCGAGGACAAGCGCGTCAAGCCGGTGCCGCCGTTCGACGAAGTAAAGCCGCAGATTGAGAACTACGTTCAGCGCAAGGCGCAGGCCGAAATGGTGACCTCGCTGCGCGCCAGCGCCAAGATCGAGAAGATGTACAAGCCGGATGAGCCGGCTGCGCCCGCGGCGCCAGACAAGAAGTAACACCCATCGCAAGTCAGCAAATGAATTCGTGATCTCCGGCCTTGTGCCGACCATCAGCGTCTTTAGAGTATCGCCGCCTTTAAGACGTGGATGGCCCGGACAGTCCGACATAAATGTCGACCGCCGTTTCTCCCCTCGCCCCGCAACAGGTGCCGGACATGCCGGCGATCGTCGGCGTACGGCTCGCCACCGCCGAAGCCGGCATCCGCTACGCCAACCGAACCGACGTGCTGCTGGCGTTGTTCGACATTGGCACTACGACGGCCGGCGTCTTCACTCGATCGAAGTGCCCCTCGGCACCGGTCGAATGGTGCCGCGCCAATCTCAAATCTGGAAAGGCACGGGCGCTGGTGGTCAATTCCGGCAATGCCAACGCCTTCACCGGAAAAAGCGGGCGCGAAGCAACGCAGCTTACCGCGCAGATCGCCGCCAAGGCTGCCCGCTGTAAGCGGTCGGAGGTTTTCCTCGCATCCACCGGCGTAATCGGCGAACCACTCGACGCCTCGAAATTCGTGCCCGTGATGGAAGGCCTCGCGGCGCGCGCCAGAGCCGGAGATTTCCTCGCCGCCGCCAAGGCGATCATGACAACCGACACTTTTCCGAAAGTAGCGACGGCGATCGCACGTATCGGCAAATCTATCGTGAGGGTCAACGGCATCGCCAAGGGCGCTGGCATGATCGCGCCCGATATGGCGACCATGCTTTCTTTCGTCTTCACCGACGCCGCAATTTCTGGCCAGGCGCTGCAGTCGATGCTCAAGGAAGCAGTGGCTGACACCTTCAACGCCGTCACCATCGACGGCGACACCTCGACTTCCGACACGCTGATGATCTTCGCCACCGGCAAGGCCGGCAATTCACGTATCAGACACGCGGTCGATACCAAGGTGAAGGACTTCAGGCGTGCGCTGCACGCGGTGCTGGCGAACCTTTCCGAGCAGGTGGCGCGCGACGGCGAAGGTGCCCGCAAGTTGGTCGAGGTCGTCGTCGAAGGCGCGGTGTCGCAGGCCTCGGCGCGCCGCATCGCCATGTCGATCGCCAATTCGCCGCTGGTGAAGACCGCGATCGCCGGCGAGGACGCCAATTGGGGGCGTGTGGTGATGGCCGTCGGTAAGGCTGGCGAACCGGCCGACCGCGACAAGCTCGCGATCTGGTTCAGCGGAATTCGCGTCGCGCACAAAGGCGCGCGCGACCCCGCCTACAACGAGGCCGCGGTGAGTGCGGCGATGAAAAAACCGGAGATTCGTCTGAAAGTGGCGCTCGGCCTGGGTAAGGGCCGCGATCGGGTGCTCACCTGCGACCTCACCAAGGAGTATGTCGCCATCAACGGCGATTACCGATCTTAAGACTTTGTTTACCCAGCGAGGACGGGCGGCAAACGCTTCGGTATTCTGGAATGGCCTCCTAAAGCAAGCCTGTTTAACTTCCCGGGTACGGATTTGTGAGCGTCAAGATCGTCCTTGTGGCCGCCTGCGCACTCGTTGATACCGACGGACGCGTGCTCATCGCGCAACGTCCCGCCGGCAAGCTGATGGCAGGCTTATGGGAGTTTCCCGGCGGTAAGGTCGAGGACGACGAAGCGCCGGAACAAAGTCTGATTCGGGAACTAAGAGAGGAATTGGGCATCGTCATCGAAGAGGCCTGTCTCGCACCCCTGACTTTCGCGAGCCACGCCTATCGCGATTTCCATCTCCTGATGCCGCTCTATGTCTGCCGGCGCTGGGAGGGGCAAGTTACCGCAACGGAAGGGCAGAAGCTCGCCTGGGTGAAACCGAATCGGCTGCGGGACTATGAAATGCCACCTGCCGACGTTCCGCTGATTTCGCACCTGATCACGCTGCTGTGAATTCTCGGCCGCTCAAGAACAGGACGCGCTCATGGACAGGACTCAAACATTGCGCAGTTTGCGCGACTTCCTCTGCGATGAGGCCGGCGCCAAGGCCATTGGATATTTGCTGATCATTGCGGTGGTCATGGCGATGGGCACGTCGCTGAACGCGATGTACTAAGCGTTTCGAACGGCTTCAACTGACGATCGCCGCGGGACGCCCCCGTGGTATAGACTGCCGCCCAGCGGCTCTTCAGAGGCCAGTTCAGGGAGAGCGCCATGGACAACTTCTTTGCGCGCCAGCTTGCGACCTATGCGAGCTACCATCGCGACGAGCGCAATCGCGCGACGCATTTTGTCGGCATTCCGGCCATCGTCTTCTCGATCCTGGTCCCGCTGGCGCTGGTTCGCGCTGACGGAATTTCCGCCGCCATGGCGGTCGCGCTTCTGGCCGTGATCGGCTGGATCGCGCTCGACCGTATCATCGGCTGCGCCCTGACCGTCGTGATGCTGCCGATGCTGCTGGTAGCTGAATGGCTCGCGCGCAGCTACGGTAGCACGATTTCTTGGATCGTATTTGCGGTGTTCTTCATCGGTGGCTGGGTGTTTCAGCTCGCCGGCCACGTCTGGGAGGGCCGCCGCCCGGCACTGACCGACAATCTGTTCCAGGCCTTCATCGGTCCCATGTTCATCATGGCCGAGGTGCTGATGGCGCTCGGCCTCAAGCAGGACCTGAAGGCAGCCATTGAACGCTAGCCGCCCGGCTTGTCTCCGGCCGGTATCTCGCGCGTGCCGAGCGCGTCGGCCAGCCGATGCGTCGCCGAGCCGGGCCTGAGCGGCTTCTGCTGGTTCTCGTGCGGCGCCCAGCCCGATAGCCATACGATGTCGAAAGTCGCGCGCAGGCGCCCGTCGGCATCGGCAAAACGCTGCGCGTAGATCTCCGCAAGCCGCTGCAGTGTTGCGCGCTTGAGCGGCGCGCGGCGGCGCTCGTGCAGCACGTTAGTGGCGCCCATGCGGCGCAGGTCCCGCATCAGATCGAGCACGGTACGGTAGCGCACGGTTACACGGTCGCTGTCGACCACCGGCAACGCGAAGCCGGCGCGCTGCAACAGCGCGCCCATCTCGCGCACATCGGCGAAGGGCGCGACGCGTGGCGAGACGCCGCCCTCGATTTCGCTTTCCGCCTGCGCGAAGGCCGCGCGCAATTCGGTAAGGCTTTCGCCGCCAATCAAGGCGGCCAGCAGCAGCCCGTCTGGTTTTAGCGCGCGGCGGATCTGGATCAGCGTTCCGGGTAGGTCGTTGACGAATTGTAAAGCCAGCGCCGAGACGACGAGGTCGAGCGAAGCATCGGCAAAGGGCAAGGCTTCCTCGTCGACGGCGACGTTCACGCCGGACTGCACCGACGCGGAAACAATGCCGGCAACTTTGCCGCCTGCGGCAAGCGCACGGCACAGCGTATCGGTCGGCGTGCCCAGGTCGACAGCCCGCT
>Ga0306921_10001558_pt1 | contig 22300 bp, 21 predicted proteins | sample sta12Cox44000080_FD_203760 | JGI IMG/M metagenome (GOLD analysis project Ga0306921, IMG submission 203760) | Lab enrichment of tropical soil microbial communities from Luquillo Experimental Forest, Puerto Rico - statoxic.12C.oxic.44.000.080 (v2)... | ecosystem: Environmental > Terrestrial >...
CCCAACCGCCACTGGTACCCAAAACCAGCTCACCCTACCACATATGTGCCACGCTGCTTAAGTCCGACAGGCTGCTAGAGCCGCCTGCAGCTCGGCCGCGCAGCGGACCGCATCGACGACGCTCGAAAACTCGACCAAAAGCCCGTCGCCGGTGGTCTTGACGATGCGGCCCTTATGGCCGGCGATCCTCGAGTCGATAATTTCGGCGCGCAACACCTTTAGCCGGCCGAGCGTCCGTTCCTCGTCGGCTTCGATCAGCCGCGAATAGCCCGCGACATCGGCGGCGAGGATCGCCGCCAGCCGACGTTCGACGCGAGCATGCCCTGCGGGTTCCATGGCGCCTCCTGCGTGGCAGACAATCCTACACCACCCGGTGGCGGGCGCGCATTAAGCACGCGGCGACCCATCGGCCCACCATCATTCTGTCAAGGTCGAAGCGTATCCTGATTTCAGACTATGAACTCTGGTCTCAGCGATCCGAGTGCTTCCCGGTTATTTCCCGCTTATCGGAATCTTTCCCGGTTATCGGGGGTCGAAACTTCCCGGTTGCGGCGTTCACGACGAGCGGCGGAGACCAACGTAGCCTCTTGATTTTACGAGAGTTTAGCCGACGCACGCGATCGATTTTGCGCGCCGATCAGATTTTTCGCGGGAATTTTCCCGGTCAAACCGGGAAGCTTGCAGTCCCGCCGCTCATGCCGCTGCACGCCTCTCCACATAGATCGTGCCGCCGCGGTGCGCGAGATCGCGCAGCATCGGGTTCGGCAGAAACCGCTCGCCGTGCTGCTGCGCCAGGCGATCGCACAATTCGACAAAGGGCCCGGTGCCGAGCATGTCGATGTAGGACAGTGGCCCCCCGGTCCACGCCGCAAAGCCCCAGCCAAGCAACGCCCCGACATCGGCGTCGGCCGGATCGGTCACGACATTCTCCTCGAGGCAGCGCGCCGCTTCGAGCGCCTGGATCGCGAGAAACCGGGTCTTGACCTCGTCGAGCGAGGGCTGCATAGCGGCCGGCGGAGCCAGCTGCGCAAGCCCGGGCCATAGCCGCTTCGGGCCGTCCGCCGGATACTCGTAGAAGCCCTTACCGGCGCGCCGGCCGGGGCGGTTCTGGCGCTCGACCAGCTCGGCGATCAGCCGGTCGGCCGCGGTTGCCCGGTATTTGTCGCCGAGATCCTTGGCGGTCTGCACTGCGATGTGGTGGATCAGGCTGATGGCGACCTCGTCGCTGAGCGCTAATGGCGGCATCGGCATGCCGGCGGCCTTGCCGCCGTTCTCGATCAGCGCCGGCCGCACCCCTTCGGCCAGCATCAGCACCGCCTCGCGCGTATAGGTGCCAAACACCCGGCTCGTATAGAAGCCGCGGCTGTCGTTGACGACGATCGGCGTCTTGCCGATCTGCCGGACAAAATCCATCGACCAGCCCAGCGCCTCCTCGCCGGTGCGCTCGCCGCGGATGATCTCGACCAATGGCATGCGCTCGACCGGCGAGAAGAAATGGAGGCCGATAAAACGCTCCGGTCGCGCCGAGGCTTGCGCCAACCCGGTGATCGGCAGGGTCGAGGTGTTGCTGGCGAAAATTGCCGCGCTGCCGAGCACCGCCTCGGCATGGCGGGTCACCTCGGCCTTGACCTCGCGGTTCTCGAATACCGCTTCGATCACGAGCTCGGCATCGGCGAGCCGCGCGTAATCGGCCGTTGGCCGTACCCGCGCGACGATGGCGCGCGCCTCGGCTTCCCCGGTGCGGCCGCGTTCGACCGCCGCCTGTTGCTGGCGGCGGATGTGGTCGAGGCCACGCTCGGCAGTTTTTTGGTTCATGTCGAGCAACACGACATCGATGCCGGCGCGGGCCGCGACATGGGCAATCCCCGAGCCCATCAGGCCGGCGCCGAGCACCCCAATCCGCGAGAAACGCTTGCGCGCCACGGCCGCGGGCCGGCGCGCCAATCTGTTGGCCTGCTGGAGGTTGATGAACTGGGTGCGCACCATGTTGCGGGCGCGTGGATCGAGCGCCAGCTTGGCGAAGGCCTTGGCTTCGGTCCGCAGCCCGGTTTCGAGCGGCACCAACATGCCGCGATAAACCACCGACTGGATCGCGTCGAGTGCCGGGTAGTTGCCGTAGGTCCTGGCCCGCTGCATCGCATTCGCTGCGGAGAAGGCCTGCACCCCGGCCAGCGTGCGCGGGTCGACGCCGGGGACGACGAAACCGGGCTTGTCCCAGGGTTTGACGAGTGCCTCCGCGGGGGCCGAGCGGATCCACTCTTTGGCGCGGGCGACGAGCTCGGCCGCGGGTGCCACCTCGTCGACGAGGCCGCGCGCCAGCGCCTGCGCCGGCGACAGGCTCGTCCCGTCGAGCAGCACCGGCAAGGCTTCGAGCGCTCCCAGCATGCGCAGGTAGCGCTGCGTGCCGCCGAACCCCGGAAAGAGCCCGACCTTGGTTTCGGGCAGCCCGAGCAGGGCGCGCGGGTCGTCGGTCGCGATGCGGCGATGGCAGGCCAGGCAAACCTCGAACCCGCCGCCGAGTGCGGTGCCGTTGATCGCCGCGACAAACGGTTTCTTGGCGGTCTCGATCTGCCGGAACAGGCGATGGACGTCCATGAAAGTATCGAAGAGGCGGATACGCGCCCCCTTAGATTCGCCCGGCGTGCCTGCCAGCATCGCTTCGAGCCAATCGAGATCGGCTCCGGCGATAAAAGCCGGCTTGCCGCTGGTTATGACGACACCTTTGGTCTCGGGGTCGGACAGCGCCTGGTCGACGGCGGCGGCGAATTCGGCCATCGAGGCATCGTTCATCACATTCATCGAACGCCCGGGCATGTCCCAGGTGATGACCGCGATGCCGTCGTCACCGCGCGCCAAAGTCACGTTTGCCATGATGGCACCTTTCAAACGCGCTCGATGATCGTCGCGGTCCCCATCCCGGCGCCGACGCACAAAGTGACTAGGGCGGCGCCGAACCCGGTTCGCTCTAATTCGTCCAGCACAGTACCGAGGATCATCGCGCCGGTGGCGCCGAGCGGGTGGCCCATCGCGATCGCACCGCCATTGACGTTGACCTTTTCAGGGTCGAGCTCGAGGAGCTTCTCGTAGAGCAGCACCACGGCGGCGAAGGCCTCGTTGAGCTCGAACAGTTCGATGTCCGCCGTTGTCATGCCGGCGCGTTTCAGCACCTTGCGCGTCACCTTCTCCGGTCCGGTCAGCATGATGCAGGGTTCCGAGCCGATCGAGGCGAAGGCGCGAATGCGGGCGCGCGGCTTGAGCCCCATCGCCACACCGGCTTCGCGCGTACCGAGCAGGATCGCGGCGGCGCCGTCGACGATCCCCGAGGAATTACCGCTGTGATGGACGTGCTCGATCGCCTCGATCTCCGGGTAGCGCTGCACCGCGACGGCATCGAAGCCGTAATCGGCGCCGAGCTGGGCGAAGGACGGTTTCAGCCCGCCCAGCGCCTGCATTGTCGTGCCGGGGCGCATATGCTCGTCGCGTTCGAGCAGGGTGAATCCGATCTCGTCCTTGACCGGCACGACCGAGCGGGCGAAGCGGCCTTCCTCCCACGCCCGCGCTGCTCGTCGCTGGCTCTCGACGGCGTAGAGGTCGACATCGGTGCGCGAGAAACCCCATTTCGTCGCGATCAGATCGGCACTGACGCCTTGCGGGATGAAATAGGTTTTGAAGGCGACCGCCGGGTCGGTCATCCAGGCGCCGCCCGACGAGCCGATCGGCACCCGCGACATTGATTCGACACCGCCGCCGATCGCCACATCCGATTGCCCGGCCATGATCTGGCCGGCGGCGATGTTGGTGGCTTCGAGCCCCGAGGCGCAGAAGCGGTTGACCTGAACCCCGGCGACGCTCTCGGCGTAGTCGGCATGCAGCGCGGCAAGGCGCGCAATGTCGGCGCCCTGCTCGCCGACCGGCTCGACGCAGCCGAAAACGACATCCTCGACGAGCCCGGTGTCGAGCCCGTTGCGGTCGCGGACAGCGCGCAACACACTGCTCGCCAGCTCTATCGGCGGGACCTCATGCAATGCGCCGTCCGGCCTGCCGCGACCCCGCGGCGTGCGGACGTGATCATAGATGTAGCATTCGGTCATGATTTGCCTCGTCGGCTCCGCGTTCTCGGAGGGGAGGGTAGGAGCAGCACCATCGTTCTACAAGGCCGCCGTCCGATATGCTTTCATCGCTTGTGATGCCGCGGCCGCTCGACAGAAATCAGAGAGGCACAGACGGGCTCGTCGAGCTTTCGGTCGAGCGGCTCGGCGCGCAGGGAGACGGCATTGCCGAACGCGACGGCGAACCGGTCTTTCTGCCCTTCACGGTCCCGGGCGACCGCGTCCGCGCGCGGCTCGGTGCCCGCCGAGGCGGAGGACGCGAGGGCCGTGTTGTCCAATGGCTGGACGCCGGGAAAGGGCGCGCTGAGCCTCCTTGCGCGCATTTCGGCCGCTGCGGCGGCTGCGCGATTCAGCATCTCGCTCCGGCCTCCTATCGGGCGGTCAAGCTCGGGGCGCTGAGCACCGCGCTACAACGGGTCGGGATCGATCCAGGCCTGGTGCAGCCACTGCGGGTCGTTCCGCCGGAGCGCCGCCGGGCCCGGCTCGGCCTGATGCGGCCGCGCGATCGGCGCTTACCCGCGTCGGTCGGGTTCCGCGAGCGGTTCCATCACGATCTCGTCGACCTTGTCGAATGCCCGGTTCTCGATCCGTCTCTCTTCGCGCTCGTCGATGAGCTGCGGCTCGCTACCGGTAACTTGTTGCCGCCAGGCGGCGCGGCGGAGGCGATGTTGACCCACACCGATAGCGGCCTTGATATGCTATTCGAAGTGGCGGAGCGGCCCGGGCTCGCCGTGCTCGAAGCCCTGGCGGGGCTCGCCGAGCGCTGTGATCTCGCGCGTATCGTCTGGCGCTCCTCCGCCGAGGAGATGCTCGTCGTGGAACGCCGCCCGGTCCGGGTGCTGCTGTCCGGGGTCGCCGTCCCTTATCCGCCAGGCGCGTTTTTGCAGGCGAGCGAGGCGGCCGAAACCATTCTCGTCGAGGAGGTCCTCGCCGGCGTCGACCCGCTCCGCCCGGTGGTCGATCTGTACGCCGGGCTCGGAACTTTCACTTTCGCGCTGGCCGTGGGCGGGCCGGTACATGCAGTCGAGGGAGATGAGCGCGCTGTGACTGCACTCGCGTGCGCCGCAGCCGGCCAGAAAGGCATCACGGTCGAACGACGCGACCTTACACGCGACCCATTGCCGCCCGAGGCGCTTTCTATCTACGCCGGCGCGATATTCGATCCGCCCCGCGCCGGTGCCCTGCGGCAGGCCGCAGCGCTCGCCGCCTCAGCGCTCGCGACGGTCGTCGCGGTCTCCTGCAACCCCGCGACCTTTGCGCGGGACGCCGCCCGGCTGATCGCTGGCGGCTTCCGCCTCAACTGGGTCGTACCGGTCGACCAGTTCGTGTGGACTCCGCATCTCGAGCTCGCGGCGCTGTTCCGCCGGTGAGACCCTGTTTCATCCACGCTCAGCCTCGGATACCCGAGCCGAGGATCGCCGTGATCGGAACGGCAAAGCCGTCCGAATCGCGGTAGGCGGCGGCGCCGCGCGTGATTGCGGCTTCGATCGCCGGCAATGCCTTGGCCGGCTGGGCGGCGATCAGCGCTGCGGTGAGCACAGTTCCCCGGCGAAACCCCTCGACCAGATCTCCGGGAATGGCAACGCGCCATTCGCCGTGCACCCGCCGCGTCTCGGTCTCGGTGAACCCGGCTGCGTTCAGGACACGCAGCAGATCCTCGGGCGAGCGAAGGGTCCCACCTGGGGTCCCACCTGGGGGTGGTGTGTCGGCAGCTTTGAGGTCGCCATGCGCCGAGATCGCCTCGAACAGAAGCCTCCACGCAATGTTTTCGGCGGGTGCCGCCCAGGACGTGAACGCCACTCGTCCACCCCGTCGCAACACCCTGCGCGCTTCGGCGAGAGCCCGGGTCGGTTCGGCAACGTGGTGAATTCCGAAATTCGCTACAACGGCGTCGAATGAGCCCTCGGTGAAGGTAGCGCCTCGGCATCGCCCCCCGCAAAGAGGATACCGGGATAGTCGCCGCGCGCCAGTGCGATCATCGCTGAGGAAAAATCGAGGCCCACCGGCAGTGCTCGACGCTCGGTCGCCGCGCTGGCGACGTGACCAGGTCCGCAGGCGAGGTCGAGCACCCGCATTCCGGTTCCGACCCCAGCGGCGTCGAGCAGATCGTCAATAAAACCGCGCGTCGCGTGGGCAAAAGTCGTGGTGTAGTGGGCAGCCGCCTGCTGCCAGCCGGCATGCTCAAAATCACGAACAGCCTTGGGATCGAAGGTCATCCGAGCGTTGCTGCGGCGTGGGCGACCCACTCGGCCCGGTCGCGCTGGCGCGGCTCAGCGCGAGGCAACACGCCGGCCAGCACCACCGCCGGATCGTCCGTCTCGGGCGAGCCCGACGCAAAGGGCAACGCCGGTTCGTATTCGATGTCGAGCTGGATCGTCTCCGCCGTCACCCTACTTGCGATCTCGGCGGCGACGGCGAGCGCTACATCGATGCCGGCGGTGACACCGCGACCGGTGAAGATATTACCGTCGACGACGACACGTTCCGCGACGGGTTCGGCGCCGAAAGCGCGCAGCAGATCACGCGACATCCAGTGGGTTCCGGCGCGGCGCCCCCGCAACAGCCCCGCGGCACCCAGCACCAGGGCGCCGGTGCACGCGCTGACGACATAGCGTACGGCGGCCACAGCCCGGCGTAATGTGGCCATCGGCAAGATCGTCAGCCCATGCTCGGACCGCACCGGGTCGAGGGTCTTCCACAACAGCAGCGTCTCGGACCCCGGCAGCCGGGCGAGGATCTCGTAGGGCCGGTCAGGTCGAGCTGGGTCAGATTGGGAAAAAGCAGCATCCCACTTCTGAAACGCGTCTCGCTCATCGCTTGTCTCCCCCGTGGAAGGCGCACCTGTCTATCTGTAGAGTGGCGCACCGGCAAGTTGGAGGAGACGACCATGCCCCTGTTGCTTGCCAGCCCGGCGATCCCGCCGGGTGGCGAGATCCCATCGCAGTACACCTGCGACGGCACCGATATCTCGCCGCCGCTGACGTGGTCCGGGATACCGAACGGAACCAAGAGCCTCGTACTCGTAGTAGAGGATCCGGACGCGCCCTCCGGGACATTCCGCCATTGGGCTGCCTTCGACATTCCCGCTGCCTCTCATGGTCTCGACACGGGTTATTCCGCAGATCGGCCGGCTGCCGGCTTCCATGAAGCACGCAACGATTTTGGCAGAGCGGGCTATGCCGGCCCCTGTCCGCCCAAGGGGCACGGGACTCACCACTACCACTTCCGCCTCCTGGCGATCAGCCAGCCGACCCTCGACCTGAAGCCGACGGCAACCGCCGCGGACGTGCTGAGGACGGCGGAACCCTACGCTATCCAGCGCGCTGAGTTGGTCGGTACCTATCACCGCTGACCGACGATATCACGAGCCATGCTAAGCCGAACTCGGGAACACCGCGTTTGCTAACCCCATGCCCGACACCGCGGTAATTCAGACAGATGCCTATCGGACGGTTGGCCAAAGCCTGACCGTCGCGGCGCTCGGGGTAGTCTACGGCGACATTGGCACGTCGCCGCTCTACACCATCAAGCAATGTTTCCCCGACATAGCGGGCGTCAGCGAACCACGCGTGTTTGGTGTCCTCTCCATGATCGCCTGGGCGCTGACTCTAGTTGTCACGGTGAAGTACGTCATCGTCCTGATGCGGGCAGACAACCGGGGCGAGGGCGGCATCCTCGCGCTGATGGTTCTGGCCTTGCGTGCCGCCGCCGGCCGGCGCAGCTGGTGGATTCTCTCGGCGGGGTTGTTCGGCGCCGCGCTATTCTACGGCGACGGGGTTCTGACACCGTCGATTTCGGTGCTGAGCGCGGTCGAGGGACTCAACGTCGCGACTCCGGCGCTCGAACCCTACGTGCTGCCGCTGGCGCTCGCCCTTCTGGTTGTTCTCTTCGTCGCCCAACGCCGCGGTACGGGCCGCGTCGGCGGGTATTTCGGCCCGATCATAATCGTCTGGTTCATTACGATAGGCCTCCTCGGCGCAATCGAGGTTGTCCGTTATCCCGCCATCATCCGGGCTCTCGATCCGCGCCACGCGATCGATCTGATCCTGCTCGATCCTTGGCGGGGATTTGTGCTGCTCGGCGCGGTCGTGCTGGCAGTGACCGGGGCGGAAGCGCTTTACGCCGATATGGGACATTTCGGGCCGGCGCCGATCCGGCGAGCCTGGTTGCGCCTTGTTTTCCCGGCATTGCTGCTGAACTATTTCGGGCAGGGCGCGCTGCTCCTTGCTCATCCGGATGCCATCGAGAACCCTTTTTTCCGACTCGCTCCGGATTGGGGGGTCTACCCGCTGGTCGGGCTCGCCTCCGCCGCTACCGTGATCGCCTCGCAGGCGGTGATCTCCGGTGCCTTCTCGATTACCCGTCAGGCCGTGCAGCTCGGCTATCTTCCGCGCATGCAGGTACGCCACACCTCAGAGCGGGAAATCGGCCAGGTTTACGTGCCCGCGATGAACGGTATCCTGCTGGTTGCAGTCGTCGTGACCGTGCTCGGCTTCCGTTCCTCGAATGCGCTAGGCGGCGCATATGGCATCGCGGTCACCGGGACCATGTCGGTCACGACTATTCTTGCCTTTGTCCATCTCCGCTTGGGTGCGGGCTGGCGACTTTGGCAGCTCGTCCCGTTATTTGTTCTGTTCCTGGTCGTCGATCTGTCTTTTTTTGGTGCCAACCTGCTGAAGTTGACAGAGGGCGGCTGGTTTCCTCTCGCAATCGCCGGCGTCATCTACACGGTAATGATGACATGGCTGTGGGGTCGGGCCCGGGCCGCCGCGCAGCGCGCAAGCGGCGCCCTACCGCTCGCGACGTTGGTCGAGACTTTGCGTCCCGACCGGCCGGTGCGCGTCCCCGGCACGGCAATCTACATGACCGCACGGGTCGAGAATGTGCCGACCGCGCTGCTGCACAACATGAAGCACAACAAGGTGCTGCACGAGCGAAACGTGTTGATGAATGTGCGGACCGAGGACGTGCCAAGTCTACCGGAGGCGGAGCGGTTGGAAATCCATCATTTTGGTCAGAATTTCCACACCGTCACGATCCGCTATGGCTTTCTTGAAGAGCCCGACATCCCGCGCGCATTGGCGCTGTGCCGCATCGGCGGGTTGCGCTTCAATCTTATGGAAACCTCGTTTTTTGTCCGGCGCGAGAAAATCGTCACCAAGCGCCGGTCGGGCATCATTCTGCCCTTCAAGAAGCTATTTATCCTTCTGTCTAATATGGCGCAGGACGCCACGGAATTCTTCAGGATACCGGTGAACCGGATCGTCGAGCTCGGCGGTCAAATCGAGCTCTAGGGTTTCGCCAATCACCGGAACCGCCGAACGTCCTCAGTGGATCTCTTCCTGTTCGGCGAAGGCCTGACGCAGCCGAGCGACCGAGAACCCGGGCGCCTTTGCAGCGTCGATGATGACCTTCTCGCGGCGAGCGAGCAGCGCGACGGCACCCGGCAAGTCCTTGATCGCCTCGGCCGGGATGACGACGGCGCCGTGCCGGTCGGCGTGGATGACGTCGTTTGGCGACACGACCATCCCGGCGACGCTGACCGTGCCGCGGAAATCGACGAGATGGACGTGGGCGTGCGAGGGCATGATCGAGCCGGCCAGGACAAAGAAATCGGGCGCCATCGCATCGAGATCGCGCACCGAGCCGTCAGTAACGACACCGGCGCAGCCGAGCCCTTTATGGACATTGCTCTGCACCTCGCCCCAGAACGCGCCAAAGCCTGCATCCGGGACATCGATGTCCTGGATGACGGCGATGCTCGGCAGCGGAGGCGCGGCGATATGCTCGTAGTAGGCGAGCCGCACTCGGGTCGCCTCCTCCCGGCTGCGCGGGTGCGGCTCGCGCGAACGAATCAGAGCTGTCCGAGCAAAGCCAACGACGGGCTTCAACCCCGGGAAAGCGGCGACCAAGGGCCGGCGCGTGAAGCCGGTCGCACGGCGGGCCGGAACGACGAGCTCGAGCGCGTTGCAAATCGTTGGGGTATCGAACTCCCTCAAAGCATGGAGATCAGCGGCGTCCGGCAGCTGCGGCATGGCGGTTTTCTCCGACATCGTTATCGGGTTCCAGCCTTTATTGAGAACGCCTGCGCGCAGCAACCCTTTTCCGCAGAATGCCGAGGGCGACGTCGCCGATCCCGGAGCTAGCTACCGATTCTCTCACCGACCATCAGCAGCCCGAGCGGAAGCACGAGCGCGATGATGACGAGCAAGATCGCGAGGCAGCGCTCGGCACGGCTCCATTTCTTCCAGTCGGAGATCCAGTCACGCATTCAATAGCCCCCGCCAACCCCGGGCTCACTGGTAACCGATGGGCGTGGTGAAAATTTGACTGAACTATGTCTCTGTAATGATAAAGAAAGCGTAAATTCGCCTTAAATATCGTCTCCGAACCCAGGCCGTGGAGGCAAAGGACATGTACGAACCGGATCGGGTGAAGCGATTGGGTCGGCCGCGCGGCCTTCCCTTCCGCATCGGCAAGTTGGGACACGTCGTTCTCAACGTGCGCAACGTCGAGCGATCAGCGCGCTTCTACACCGAGGTCCTGGGCTTTCAGATTTCGGACGTTTATCCCGAAGAGATGGTGCCCGGCGGCATGGTCTTTCTGCGCTGCAACCCGGATCATCACGGCATCGCGCTCGTCGGCTCGTTGACGGCGGAAGCGCCCAATGTCGAGCTCAACCACATCGCCTTCGAGGTCGCAACCCTCGACGAAGTCATAAGGGCGCACGACCATCTCCGCCGGCATGGGGTCAAGATCGATTTCGCCGGGTGGCGGCGGCGCCGGCTGCCAGCTCGCGGTCGAATTCCGCGATCCGGACAATCACCGCCTGGAGATTTATTGGGGCATCGACCAGATCGGCAGCGACGGGCATGTGCGCCCCTCGACCGAATGGAAGGGTGCTCAGAGCTTGGAGCAAGCCATCGCGGACCCGGTCCACGGGCAGGATACGACTCTTCACGCAACCGGACGTGCAGATTTCCCGCATCCGGCTCTTGGACAAGACGTCACGCCTTCGCCCACGGCTCGCTGCACCCACCCCGCATTGCTGAATGTTGAAAAGAGAACGTCGGCCCGATGAAAGTTGAAACGATACCGACGCGGTCCGTCGCCGATGCGCTGCATCGGGCCAGCTATCTTGTGGTCCTGGGGGTGTTGCTGCTATCGCCGCCACGAGCGATAGCCCAACAATATCCACCGCCGGCCTACCCCGGTCCGGCGCAGCCGCCGTCTTATCCCGGTCCAGAGCAGCCGCTGGCTTATGCCGGTCCTGGATACGGCGGACCAACCGGCGCGCCACCGCCGCTGCAGCAGGAAGCGGTCCCGCCGCTGCCCGGGGCCGCGATGGTGTGGACGCCGGGCTATTGGAACTGGGCGGGCCGTTGGGTGTGGGTGCCGGGCCGCTATGTCGCCCGACCCTATGCTCATGCCGTTTGGATTCCCGGTCAGTGGCGCCCACGACACGTCAGCTGGGTCTGGGTCCCGGGACATTGGCGGCGCTAGGTTACGAACCGCCCGCACCGGCCGCGGGTTACACGGTCACCGTGCGCGGCCTCGTCTTGATGTGCAGCATCGGCATACGCCGGCGCGAGCGCGAGCAACGGCAGCGCGTTCGTGTTTCGGTTGACCTGATCGCGACAGCAGCCGCCGCAGTTCCCGGGGACGACCGCCGGCGGGTTATCAATTATGAGAAGGTCGTCGCCGCGATCCGTGAGATTGCCCGCTCCGGGCATATCGATTTGTGTGAGGGTTTTGCTGAACGGATCTGCGCGGCGTGCTTTGCCGACACTCGGGTCGAGCGGGTGCGTGTCTGGGTCGAGAAGCTCGACGTATTTTCGGATGCGGAAGGCGTCGGCGCGATGCTGGAGCGGACCCGGCCCCTCTCAGGCGCCAGCGATCGCTCCCCATAACGCAAGGGCCTGGCGGGTTTCGGCGACATCATGAACCCGCAGGATTTGTACCCCTTGCTGAACCGCAAGCAACGCGGAGGCGAGCGAGCCGGGTAGGCGCGCGTCGGGCGGCTCGCCACGGCTCAGCCGAGCGATCATCGATTTCCGCGAGACGCCGAGCATGACCCCGCAGCCCAGCGCGTGAAACGCACCGATCCCCGCGAGTAGCTCGAGGTTGTGCGGGACCAGCTTACCGAACCCGATCCCGGGATCGACGACGATCCGTTCGCGCGGGATCCCAGCCGCTGCACACGCCGCAATCCGCGCCTCGAGATACTCGAGCACCTCGACGAGCGGCGAATCATAGACCGGCTCGCGCTGCATCGTTCGGGGTTCGCCGCGCATGTGCATCAGGACGACCGGCCTTTCGCAGAGGGCGATATAGGCGAGGCTGCGTGGATCGTGGGTCAGCGCCGAGACATCGTTGACGATCCGCGCGCCAGCCGCGAACGCTCTTTCCATAACTGCTTTGTGCCGCGTGTCGATCGATACGACGGCACCGGCCTCGGCAAGCGCGCGCACGACCGCCTCGACGCGCCGGATCTCTTCGCCGGGCGGCAGCTCGGTGGCACCGGGACGCGTCGATTCGCCGCCGACGTCGATAATGTCGGCGCCGGACTCGACCAGTGCACGGCCGTGCGCGATGGCGCGCTCGACATCGAACCAGCGCCCGCCATCGGAGAAGCTGTCAGGCGTCACATTGAGGACGCCCATAACGAGCGGGCGAGCGAGGGCAAAGCCCGCCCATGGCGGCCGCGGCGCCGACAGGCGGGAGAGCCGGTCTCGGGCACGCTCGGCAAAACGAGCGCCGGGGCCCGCGAGCCAGCCCTCGAGTTCACCGATCGGCGCCGTCACCGCGGCCAAACGCCGGTCGGATCCGAGCCCGAGCGCCGCCACCAGCGTAAAGGCGAGGTCAGCGCCGGCCAGCCGCCGCGCCAACCCCGCGGCGACCGCCTCGTTGGCCGCCTGTCCACAAAGCAAGCCAAGTGGCCGCAGCCACAGCCGATCCGCGGCGACTTTGTCGAGCCGTTGCCAGTCGAGAGCGCTGACGCTGCCCTCCATTATGACGATGGCGGCAGCGGTGCCCGCTGGACCGGTGCGTTGGCAGACGGAGTGGTTCCCGGTGCATACCCCTGCGCCGGGTTTGGCCCCGGACCCGGCGGGTACTCCTGCGCTGGGTTTGGCCCCGGACCCGGTGCGTACCCCTGCGCCGGGTATGGCGCCTGCCCCGGCGGGTACCCCTGCGCCGGGTTTGGCCCCGGACCCGGTGGATAGCCGTAGGGGTAACCCGGACCATAGGGGTAAGCCGTCGGGTAGGCATAGTACGGAGGATAAGCGTACCAATACCCGGTAAAGGGGTCGTAGTAGCAGCCGGAGAGCGCGCCCGCGCCTGCCAGGGCGATCAGCATCGCCCGCCACACGCGACGGCGTCTCCTCATGGCACTCTCATCCTTCGCCGGTGAAAACCGGCCTGCGCTTTTCAAGAAAGGCGCGGACACCCTCGGCAAAATCCTCGGTCGCGGCACAAGCGGCAAAGCTCTCTGTTTCGCGTCTCAATTGCGCATCGAAGCCGTCGCCCAATGTCGCCTGCAGCAGCCCCTTGGTCCGGGCGTAGGCCTGTGTCGGTCCGGCCGCAAGCCGATCCGCGAGCGCGCTAGCTTCGGTGTCAAGCGCATCCACCGAGACGATGCGGTTGACCAGCCCGAGCGCCAGCGCGCGCTCAGCGTCGAACCGATCGCCGAGCAGCATCAGCTCGGCTGCATGCTTGAGGCCGACGATGTGCGGGAGCGTCGCGGTCATCCCGCCGTCGGGGCTGGTGCCGAGATGGATGTAGCCCGAGGTAAAGACCGCGTCGGCGGCGGCGAGCGCCAGATCGGCCGCTAGAACGAGGCTGAGCCCAAACCCGGCGGCGGCTCCTTGCACTGCGGCGACGACGGGTTTTGGCATATGGCGCATCCGGATCAGCAGCGGGTGCAGAGTGTCGACGATCTGGTAGAGCACTTTGAGCCGCTCGGCCGGCGCCAGGCGGATCAGCTCGGCGAACATCGTGATGTCGCCGCCGGCGCAGAAATGCGTGCCGGCGGCGCGCAGCAGCACAGCGCGGGCGGCACGGTCCTCGGCCGCCTCGGCGACAGCGGCCGCGAGTGCCCCGATCGTCTCGCGGTTGACCGCGTTCAAGATCTCCGGCCTGTTCAGAATGATCTCGAACACCCCCTCGTGCCGCTCGACGATGACGTTCGGCATTGCGTCGCGCCCATGCTCTTTCGTCTACGATTGCGCTTCGGTCTATCATAGGGTCCGCTTTAGCGGAGACGTTACCATGAGCCATACGATTCTGCGCGGCGGGCTTGTGCTCGACATCGCCGCCGCCACCGCCGAGCCGGCCGACATCCTGATCGAGGGCGATACGATCCGCGAGCTCGGGCCGCCCGGTTGCGCCGCCCCCGAGGGTGCCACCGTGATCTCCGCCGCCCGGCGGCTGCTCCATCCCGGCCTCGTCAACGCCCATACCCACGGACACGGCAACCTCGCCAAAGGCATGGGCGACCGCTGGACACTCGAATTGCTGCTGACCGCGGGGCCGTGGATCGTCGCAAACCGCACTCCCGAGGTCGAATACCTGTCAACCTTGCTTGGCGCGGTCGAGATGGTGCTGAAAGGCTGTACCGCCTGCTACGATCTCTCGTTCGAGTGGCCATTGCCGACAACCGAGGGGCTGACGCAGGTCGCCGCGGCCTATGCCGATGTCGGGATGCGCGCGGTCGTGGCACCGATGGTCGCCGACCGCAGCTTCTACGACGCGATCCCCGGCTTGCTCGAGGCTTTGCCGCCGCCGCTCCAACAGGGTGTCGCGGAGCTGCGCCCGCCGCCGGCGGAGGCGACCTTAGCTGCGATCCGCGCCGCGCTGCGCGACTGGTCGTTCGACCGCGACCGGGTGCGCCCGGCGGTGGCGCCGACGATTCCGCATCATTGTTCGGATGCGTTCATTCTCGGCTGCGCCGCGCTGGCGCGAGAGTTCGATGTTGGGCTCCACAGCCATGTCGCCGAGTCGAAGGTGCAGGCGGTGACCGGGATCCGGGTCTACGGCCGCACCCAGACCGCGCATTTGGATGCGCTCGGCGTGCTCGGCCCGCATTTCACGGTCGCTCACGGCGTGTGGCTCGACGAGGACGACATGGCGCGGCTCGGCGACCATGGTGCCTCGGTCGCGCACAACCCCGGCAGCAACATGCGGCTCGGCAGCGGGCTCGCCGATGCGCGGGCGATGCTCGAGCGGCGGGTCAATCTCGGGATCGGCACCGACGGAGCGAGTTGCGCCGATAATCAGAACATGTACGAGGCGATGCGGCTGGCCTCATTCGTCTCCAAGGTGCAGGGCCCGGATTGGCGGCGGTGGCTGACGACCCGCGAGGCGGCGCTGGCGGCGACCGAGGGCAGCGCCCGCGCGCTCGGCTTGGCCGGCAAGATCGGCCGCATCGCGCCCGGCTGGAAGGCCGACATCGTCATGCTCGACCTCGACCACCCGAACTGGTTGCCTTTGAACGACGCGGTCAACCAGCTCGTCCATACTGAGGACGGCACTGCGGTGGCGAGCGTGATGATCGGCGGTCGCCTGGTTGTCGACAACCGGCGGGTGACCACGGTTGATCTCGACCGGCTGCGCGATCGCGTCGCCGCGGCACGCGAACGCCTCGCCGCGGCCAACGCGGACTACCGACGCCTGTACCAGGCGCTCGAGCCGGTGGTCGGCAGCCACTGCCCGGGCCTCGCCCGCGCTCCCTACCATGTCCACCGCTATGGCGCGCGGCTCGAGTGAGCGCCGCTACCCCGACCCCTGTAAAAGCCGGATAACAGGGCGATTTTTCGATTTCATTCCGGAATTTGCCCGAACTTTTCGCGATAAAGCAATCTAGGTCAGATACGTACTAGGCACTGCGCCGCTCTAACGAGCAGGGGCGGGAAGACGTCATGCAGGGGGCGGAATCCGACTATCAGGGTGGGAACAGGGTGGCCTCGTTTCTCGATCACAATATTCCCATATTGACAATTAACTATAATAATTATATATGGATAGAAACTCCTGGAGGGCAAGAGCCTGCCGGCCCCTGCGGTACGGCGGTCATTTCTCGGGGATGCCGAATTCACGCGACAGCGCGACGATGCGATCTGAAAACTTCGACCCGAAGTAGCGGGACCAAAGGCGTTGCACGGTCGACAGCGTCCACTTCGGTACGAGCGCGCGGAACGCGGCGAACTCTGTGGCAGCCTGATCCTTGCGGCCGGCCAGCGCGTAGGACAGGCCGAGCCACAAGCGGACCGCCGGGACGCTCCGCCATTGCGGCGGGCCATTCGCGAGCAGGCTGATGGCTTCGTCGACCCGTCCTAACCGATCATAAACCTCAGCCAGAGAGAAGGCATTCTGCGACGAGGCCGGATCGGCCTCGCGCGCCCGCTCGAACCATCCGGCAGCGTTGGCGTAATTTCCTGCAAACCCCTCGATCCGTCCGCGGACGAGAAACCCGAACGGGTTCTTCGGTTGCGTGGCGATCTCGCCTTCGATCTCCGCGATCGCCTCTTTGTAGTGTCCGGTGGCGCTCAGCGCCAATGCGTGCAAGCCCGATTCCCAAATATACGGGTGGGGATTGAGCCGCAGGGCGGTCGCGAATTCTCCCGCCGCCTCGTCGTAATGCCCGAGCAGAAAGAGGACAAACCCGAGCGTCCAGTGGCTGGGATCCTCGTTGGGCCCCAGCTCTACGGATTTCCGCGCGTCCGCGAGCGCCGCTTCCGGGTCGTATTCCGGCAAGTCGGGCTGCAATTCCAACCGGGCGCGCAAGATGTATGGGCCCTCTGACTCGGGGTCGAGCTGGAGGACCTTGTCATTGAGCTGCCGGGCATGGTCGAGCGCCGCGAGCCGATCTTGTGCCCAGCCCAGATCGGCCTGATCGAAATAAGTGGAGGCCAGCAGTTGCCAAGCCGTTATGTAATTCGGGTCGAGATCGACAGCGCGCTGTGCGAGCTTTTGCGCCGCGCTCACGTCGGCGGGGTTGAAGCGAAAGTAGACTTGGCTCGCTTTGACGAGGTTCTCCCAGGCTTCGAGGTTGCGCGTGCCGTGAGCAGAGCCGCGGACCAACGTCCCGCCCCTCAGCTGGACATCGAGCGCACCGGCGATCTGCAGGCTAAGGTCGTCCTCGAGCGCGAACAGGTTGGTTAGGTTGCGGTCGTATTTTTGCGACAGCAGATGATTGTCGTTCACGGCGTCGATCAGCTGCGCGGTCACCCGGATATGGTCACCCGATTTTTGCACGCTGCCTTCCAGCACATACCGAACGCCAAGATCCTTCGCCACCGCCTGCGGCGCCACCGCCTTGCCCCGATAATCCAAGGTCGCGTTCCGCGCGATTACAAAAAGGCCGGGATTCTGCGCCAGCGCGTCGATGAGGTTGTCGGTCAGGCCATCGGCGAGGTAGTCCTGCGCGGGATCGCCGCTCAAATTGGCGAACGGCAATATCGCGATCGACGGCTTGTCAGGGAGCGCCGGCGTCCTAGCGGGCGCTCCGGCCACAGTCGCGGCCGGGTGAACCGGGTAGAGGTGCCACACGCCAGCCGCCCCGCCAGCGAGAATGAGAAATGCCGCTATGCCGGCCGCGACTGCCCAGCGCGGAAGGCGTCTTCGGGCGGCCGAGGTGGCGGCCGGCGTCGCGTCATCGGTTAGCACCCGGTAAGCGCGCACCGGCCGCGCGATGTTCTTGACCTGCTGCTCGCCCATATCTGCGAACGAGAGAGCGAGCCTGTCGCGCACCTGCTCGCGCACCATCCGGCTGACGCAGATTCCGCCCGGCTCGGCCAGCGCTTCGAGCCGTGCGGCGACATTGACGCCGTCGCCGAAAATGTCGCTCTCGTCGATGATGATGTCGCCGACATTCATGCCGATGCGGTACTCGATGCGCCGGTCGGGCGGCGCATCGGCGTTGCGTCCGGCCATCTCGTGCTGAATCTCGACGGCGCAGCGCACCGCGTCGACGACGCTCGCAAATTCGACCAGCAGACCGTCGCCAGTGGTCTTGACGATGCGGCCGCGATGCTCCGCGATCTTCGGATCGACCAATTCGCGCCGATGCGCCTTCAACCGGGTGAGGGTGCCTTCCTCGTCGGCTCCCATCAGCCGGCTGTAGCCGGCGACATCGGCCGCCAGGATGGCCGTCAGCCGCCGCTCCACCCGCTCGCTGGCCAAGCCTGCCGCTTCCGATGAACTCGAGCCGACGGTTTGCACCAGCCAAGTAAACCATACCGGCTAAGCTTCGGCGAGCCTTGCGTGGCGGCTAAAACCAAAGGGTTTATTTTTCGGGTGCTGGAACCCTAACTCGATGCCGTCGCAGATCCTGGGCCGGGTACTGCCGCGTTAACGGCCGATCCGTCGGAAGCTCGCGAGGTTATTTCTCGGGGATGCCGTACTCGCGCGACAGCGCGATGACGCGGTCCGAAAACTGCGGCGTGTAGTAGCGAGCCCAAGAGCGTTTCGCGGTCGCCAGCGTCCACTTCGGAGCGAGCGCGCGAAACGCGGCAAACTCTGCCGCCGCCTGCTCTTTGCGGCCGGCCAGTGCGTAGGACAGGCCCAGCCAGAAGCGGACCGTAGGGACGCTCCGCCACTGCGGCGGGCCGTTCTCGAGCAGGTTGATGGCTTCGTCGACCCGTCCCAACCGATCATAGACCTGAGCCAGAAAATAGGCATACTGCGACGAAGCCGGATCGAGCTCGCGCGCCCGCTCGAACCATCGCGCAGCGTTAGCGTAATTTCCGGCAAACGCCTCGATGCGTCCGCGGAAGGTAAGCACGAACGGATTCTTCGGTTGCGCGGCGATCTCGCCTTCGATCTCCGCGATCGCCTCTTTGTAGTGTCCGGTGGCGCTCAGCGTCAGTGCGTGAAAGCCCGACTCCCAAATATAGGGGTGGGGATTCAGCCGCAAAGTCATCGCGAACTCCGCCGCCGCCTCGTCGAAATGCCCGAGCTGAAAGAGGACAAGCCCGAGCGTCCAGTGGCTGGGGTCGTCGTTGGGCGCGAGCTCCACCGATTTCCGCGCGTCCGCGAGCGCCGCTTCAGGATCGTATTCCGGCAGGTCGGGTTGCATCTCCAGCCGTGCGCGCAACCAGTATGGGCCCGCGAATTCCGGGTCGAGCTGGAGGACCTTGTCATTGAGCTGCCGGGCACGGCCGAGTGTCGCGATCCGATCTTGGGCCCAGCCCTGATCCGCCTGATCGAAATAGATGAAGGCCAAGACTTGCCACGCCGCCGTGTAATTCGGGTCGAGATCGACCGCGCGTTGTGCGAGCTTCTGTGCCTCGCTCACGTCGGTGGGGTTGAAGCGAAAGTAGGTTTGGGTCGCTTTTACGAGGTTCTCCCAGGCTTCGAGGTTGCGCGTGCCATGAGCGAAGCTGCGGGCCGTCGTCCCACCGCTCAGCTGCGCGTCGAGCGCACCAGCGATCTGCAGGCTGAGGTCGTCCTCGAGCGCGAACAGGTCGGTCAGGTTGCGGTCGTATTTTTGCGAAAGCACATGATTGTCGTTGACGGTGTCGATCACCTGCGCCGTCACCCGGATATGGTCGCCCGATTTCTGCACGCTCCCTTCGAGCACGTAGCGGACGCCGAGATCTTTTGCCACCGCCCGCGGCGCCACCGTCTTGCCGCGATAGTCCAGGGTCGCGTTGCGCGCGATCACGAAAAGGCCGGGGTTCTGCGCCAGTGCATCGAGCAGGTTGTCGGTCAATCCATCGGCGAGATAGTCCTGTGCCGGGTCGCCGCTCAAATTGGCGAACGGAAGCACCGCGATCGAGGGTTTGTCAGGGAGCGCCGGTGGCGCAGCGGGTGCGCCAGCCGCGGTCGGCGCCGGACGGGTCGGGTAGAGGCGCCAGAAAGCAGCGGCCCCGGCCGCGCCGAGGACCATACCGGCGATGCCGGCTGCGATCACCCAGCGCGGTACCTGCCTTCGCCGGCCCGGCGCCGCCGTAGCGGCGACCCGCACCGCAGCATCGGTGACGACCCGATAGGCCCGCACCGGCCGCGCGATGTTCTTGACCTGCTGCTCGCCCATATCCGCGAACGAGAGAGCGAGCTTGTCGCGCACCTGCTCGCGAACCATCCGGCTGACGCAGATTCCGCCCGGCTCGGCCAGCGCTTCGAGCCGCGCGGCGACATTGACGCCGTCCCCGAAAATGTCGCTTTCGTCGATGATGATGTCGCCGACATTGATGCCGATGCGGTACTCGATGCGCCGGTCGACCGGCGCATCGGCGTTGCGTTCGGCCATCTCGCGCTGGATCTCGACGGCGCAGCGTATCGCATCGACGACGCTCGCAAATTCGACCAGCAGACCGTCGCCGGTGGTCTTGACGATGCGGCCGCGATGCTCGGCGATCTTCGGATCGACCAATTCGCGCCGATGCGCCTTCAAGCCGGCAAGCGGGCCCTCCTCGTCGACACCCATCAGACGGCTATAGCCGGCGACATCGGCCGCCAGAATGGCCGTCAGCCGTCGCTCCACCCGCTCGCTGGCCAAGCCTGCCGCTCCCGCAACCGACGCGATGCCGTCGCCCATTCTGCGCCGTCGTCGCTGAGGCGCAAGGACCCCGATAAATGAAGCGGGCTCGCCCCCGACTTTGCCGCAGGCGCCGCTTTGCCTTGCCCGCGACGCCGAAGCGGCGCACCCTGTCGGCCGGGAGGAGGCACGCAGAGCATGCGCGACGATGTACCGTGCGAGTTCCCCGCGGGCTATGACGGCGCGGCTATGCTGGAGCGGCTGGCGCAGGTGCTCGACCCCGAGCTCGACGAGTCGATCCTCGATTTGGGCTTTGTGCGCTCGCTCCAGCTCCGTTCGGGCCATGCCCGTATCGCGCTGCGCCTGCCGACCAGCTGGTGCGCGGTCAATTTCGCCTATCTGATGGCCGAAGATATCCGCAATGCGCTGCTGAGCGTCGAGGGCGTGCGCCGCGTGAGTGTCAATCTCGGCGACCACTGTGCCGCGGCAGAGATCGAGGCGGCAGCCAACGACGGACGGTCCTTTGCCGAAGCCTTTCCGGGCGAGGCGGCGGGAAGCCTCGAGGCGCTTCGGCTGACATTTCTGCGCAAGGGTTTTCTCGGCCGCCAGGAGCAGCTGTTGCGCGAGTTGCGCATCGCCGGCTGCTCGACAGAGACGGTCTGCGTTCTGCGGCTCGGCGAGATTGCGGTCGAGGACGAGGCGATCGTGATCCGCCGGCCCGGCGTTGCGACGGTCGTGAGCAGGTCGGCAGCGGTCTTGCAGCGCTATCTGGAGCGCCGGGCCGAGCTCGCCCTCGACTGCAGTCCAGCCGCACCGCTGATCATCGACCTCGAAGGCAAGCCGTTCTCCGCGGAGCGGCTGCAAGCCCATTACGAGGCTGCGCGCACCGTGCGCGTGGCACTGGAGGCCAATGGTTCATTCTGCCGTGCCTTGTTGAGCGTGCAGCACCTCGATGCCGCCGGACCAACGGAGCACGCAAACACGGGAGGGAGACATGTACAATCATGACGGGCAAAACATCTTTGTGGTCGACGGCCACATGCATTTCTGGGACGCCAACCCCGAGAACTGGCGAAACAAGTACGGTGAGAGCTGGATCAAATGCTTTCACGCCTTTCACAGCGGCCTCAGCCCGGCCGAGGAGGTGTGGCCGTTCGACAAGTTTTGCCATTATGGCGAAGAGGTGCTGGTCAACGATTTGTTCCGCACCGGCTATGTCGATATGGCGATCCTGAACTCGACCTATCTCTACGAGTTCTACAAGAACGGCTTTAACTCGCACGTGCAAAACAACGTCATCAAGGCCAAGCATCCGGACCGCTTTTTATTGTGCGGCTCGTTCGACCCGCGCGACGAAGAGGCCGGTTTCGACGCATTTCGCCGGATGATGGCGGAGTACCCGATCAACGGGCTCAAGCTCTACACGGCCGAGTGGCGCAACGGCTCGCGCGGCTGGCGCCTCAACGACCCGTGGGCCTATAAGTACCTGGCGCTGGCCCAAGAATTGGGCATCAAGAACATCCATGTGCACAAGGGGCCGACCGTCTACCCGTTGAGCGCCGACGCCTTCGATGTGCGCGACGTCGATTACGCCGCGACCGATTTTCCCGACCTCAATTTTATTGTCGAGCATGTCGGCCTGCCGCGGCTCGACGATTTCTGCTGGATCGCCACGCAGGAATCCAATGTCTATGCCGGTCTGTCGGTGGCG
>Ga0306921_10001560_pt1 | contig 22295 bp, 23 predicted proteins | sample sta12Cox44000080_FD_203760 | JGI IMG/M metagenome (GOLD analysis project Ga0306921, IMG submission 203760) | Lab enrichment of tropical soil microbial communities from Luquillo Experimental Forest, Puerto Rico - statoxic.12C.oxic.44.000.080 (v2)... | ecosystem: Environmental > Terrestrial >...
GTCCCCGCCGAAGTCATCGCCAAATTTGGCGGGATTGCCCTGCTTCTGCAGGACACCAACGGCTTCTTCGTAGGTAATGCGCGGGAAGGGTGGTTTGATGTTTTCGAGCTTCTGGATGTCGCGCTTCAGCGTCTCCAGCTCGCGTGGCTTGTTCTTGACCACGCCTTGGACAATGGCGCTGACCAGACCCTCGCCCAGATCCATCATGTCCGGCAGCTCCGCATAAGCGGCTTCCGGTTCAAGCATCCAAAATTCGGTGAGGTGCCGGCGCGTCTTGGATTTCTCCGCCCGAAAGGTAGGGCCGAACGTGTAGACCTTCCCGAGGGCCATGGCCGTGGCTTCGATGTAGAGTTGGCCGCTCTGCGTCAGGTACGCCTTCTGGTCGTCAATGTAGTTCACTTCAAAGAGCGTGCTGGTGCCTTCGCAAGCTGACGGCGTGAACATGGGCGCGTCGGTCAGCGTATAACCCTGCGAATCCATATAGTTGCGCGCGGACCGTACCGCTTCGGCACGGATGCGGAGAATGGCGGCTTGGCGCGGCGTGCGGATCCACAGGTGGCGCTGGTCGAGTAGAAAGTCGACGCCATGCTCTTTCAACTGAATAGGAAACGGCGTGCTCTCGGAAACCTTCTGCAGCACCTGAATTTTCGTGACACCAATTTCGTAACCGCCCGGCGCGCGTTGTTCAGTGCGGATTTTGCCAGTAACGATAACGCTCGATTCCTGCGTCAGTCCCTTCAGCGCTGCGAAGGCCTCGGGATTTTCTTTGAGCGAGCAAACGCCTTGTATGATGCCCGTGCCATCGCGAAAAATCGGGAAGACCAGCTTGCCCGATTCGCGAATGTTGTACAGCCACCCGCGGAGGGTCACTTCCTGCCTATCGTACTTTCCCGCGTTTTCAATCGTTATGGTCGTCATGGTCCGCTTCTTCGTAGCATGGTCAAACAAATAGTTTAGCAGAGAAGAGTAGAACATCACCTCCGCTGAGCGGGTACTCTGCAACTGTTACGTAAGGGATTAAGGATTCAAATCTTTATTAAGCGTTCGACCAACGTCTTCCAGGCGATCGAGGGATTTCGCGGCGGCGGAGAGTTGGTCAACCAGGCTTGGCGCATCGTGCCTGGCCCGTTCTTTTAATTCCAGCGTTAGTGGCATCTGGGGATCGGGACCGGAGCGCAAGAGCTTAACGCCGGCTGACCAGTCGATGGTGCCGTCGTGAGGCGGAAGGTGTTCGTCCTTATCGCCGTGATTATCGTGGATGTGGGCGCTCACCACGAGTTCCCGCATGGGCGCAAAGCTTTTCGCAATGCGTTCGGCTTCCGCTCCCTCGGCAAGGTGCGCGTGGCCAATATCAAAATTGAAGCGCAGTCCCGTCAACCGCGTCTCGTCCACGAACGAGCGCAGGTAGACGGGATCGCCCATTTCGCTGGTTGTATTCTCAACGCAAATGGTGACCCCGGCATGGCGCGCATGAAGCGTCAGATGCTCCAGCGAACTGAACGCCGCGTCACGTTTGCGCGGGTCGGCGGTTTCGCGCGAGCCACCCATGTGCAAGATCATCCGCGAAAACGGAAGGTCACCGGTGACATCGAGGGCGCGCTTCAATTCGTCCATAGCCTCGATGCGCCGCATACGTTCGACCTCACAAATGGAGAGGGGAGTGCCGCCCTCGCGGTTCACGCTCAGGTCCCGGCTGGTTGGCGCGTGCAGGGAAGCCAACTGCAGCCGATGGTCCGCGAGCGCCTGCTGAATGCTCTTGATTTCCGCCTTATTGGTGTAGTCGAAGTGGCCGCGCGCGGCGAAAATCTCCACCGCCTGGAATCCGGCTCCGTGGATTTGCGCCAGCAATTCCGGTGTGAGCTTCTTGGAAACGAAAAGGTACGTAGACAGAATTCTTTGCATAATGGTCTGCCCATTCTACGTTGAGATGCTTCGCCCGGAAAGCGCACGCAAAAGGGCAAAGCGTAATGGTTATGCCCTTGGAATTGAGGAACCGCCGTTCTAGTAGCCTATAGCGGAACCATTGTCGCGCGGATCCGCCGCGCCGCACCGCTCTCCCGACTTGGGATCGATGCCGATGGCGTTAACCAGTCCAATGTGTCCGCGCCGTTTCACCTCATAGCCCCGCGCCTTTAGTTGTTCTTCCATTTCCGTCGAAAACAACTTCTCCATGAACACGACGTCCGGCATCCACTGATGATGGAAGCGCGGTGCGTTGATGGAGGACTGCGCGTCCATACCCAGACGCATCCAGTTCAGCGCGCTCAGCAATGTCACCGAAATAATCGTCGGGCCTCCGGGCGAGCCAGTCACGAAACTGAGCTGCCCATCGCGCACCAGAATCGTGGGTGTCATGGAACTGAGCGGCCGCTTGCCGGGAGCAATGGTATTTCCTTCCGACTGAATCAACCCGAAGAGTGCATTGGGAACGCCCGGCTGCGTCGTGAAATCATCCATCTCATCATTCAGCAAGAAACCCGCGGACGATGTAACGTGAGAGCCGTAACTATCGTTGAGCGTGGTGGTGCTGGCCACGGCGTTGCCGGCCGCGTCCACCACGGAGAAGTGTGTCGTGTGCGGCCCTTCTCCCAGTCTGATAATGGTGTTCGGCGCCGCGCTAGCACTGACTCCCGCAGTACAAACATGGGGATTGCCCGCGTGAATCTCCTTGCTGCTCGAGGCGCGCACGGGATCAATCGTGGCAAGCAGTTCCTTCGCGTAGCATGGGCTCGTCAAGCCCGCCACAGGCACATCCGAAAAATCCGGATCGGCCAGATACGCCGCGCGGTCCGCGAATACACGGCGCATGACTTCGACGACCATGTGCACGCTCTGGGGATCATCCCAGCCCTTCAGCGGCACGTCCTGCAGCATGTTGAGCGCTTCAATCACGGCCACGCCGCCGGAACTGGGGGGCGGAGTCGACAAGACTTCCCAGCGATGAGCATCGAGCGTATACGTGGCATGGAGCACTTCCCGGATTTTTGGCTGGTAGTGAGCCAAATCGTCCAGAGTAATCAGACCGCCGAGCGCCATCATGTCGCGGGCCAACATCTGCGCCGTTTCACCCTGATAAAACTCCGACGGGCCCTTCTTGGCGATACGCTTCAGCGTGGCCGCCAGGTCAGGTTGCCGCAACGTATCCCCCACGTTAAACATCTTGCCGTCGTTCAGGAAGATCCGACTGCTCATCGAGAATCTCTGCAGGCCGGGGCGTTCTTCATTGAACTCGCGAATCAGTTTTTCGCTAAGAGGGAAGCCTTGCTCCGCAAGGCGGATCGCGGGAGCCATCACGTCGGCCAGTTTCATGGTGCCGTGTGTTTTCAGGGCCAGGGCGAGACCGGCGACCGTTCCAGGGACGGCAACCGAGCGGTATCCGATCGTGGATGCCTCTGGATCCAGTTTCCCGTCCAGCTTGATGTACATATCGCGCGTGGCTTTACCCGGTGCCATTTCGCGGTAATCGAAGAAAGTGGTCTTGCCGTTGGCCAGACGCACCAGCATGAAGCCGCCTCCGCCGATATTTCCGGCGGCAGGTTCAACAACGGCAAGAGCGAAGGCGGTGGCCACAGCGGCATCCACAGCGTTACCGCCGCGCTTGAGAATCTCCAAACCAGCCTTTGATGCCAATGGTTCATCTGTCGCCACCATGCCACGCGCCCCTCGAACGGCTTCCCGCGGCCAATCCTTGGGAATATCTGCGTGGTCGCGATACTCGGCGGCAGCCTGGGCAGAGGCTGGAAGAGGATAAACGCAGGCAAAGAGAGCGTAAGCAATCAGATGGGTTTGGCATCTCATAGCAAACCAAAAACATTAAGGGATGAAGGTTGGTAGGGTCAAGTTGAAGGGGCCGCTTGGAAAAACCTTCCTCACGTCGGAACTCCACTTATGGTGGAGTATCGATACAAGAGGCATTTTTCTGAATGGAACCTTGGATGCGGCACCGGTAATCGGTCACGTTTCAAAGTGACGCAAGTCACACAATTTTGGGTTATATCACCCACTTAGGGAATCCCTTGCAGTCCTTACAGGGCATCGCAAGACCATTAACCTGTTTTTATGGTGCACCTTAGAAACATTGCCGCCCAGTCCACGCGCTGCAGGCAAACGGTCTAAGACGTGCTTTCTCTAATGTGACGGTCAACAAAATTCTTGCGAGGTTAACTATATGTCGAGCCCGATGATCGCTGCCAGTCCTGCAACGCGTTATTTTCGGCCTTCCGCGAAACCACATCGCAGGCCGCAATCGCCTTACGGTTTGCGGGTAATGGACAATTGCACGAATTGCAGTTTGCGCAATAGCAACTTCTTCTGCAACCTCACGGAGCGTTCAACCAGGGATCTGCAATGCATCAAGCACCTCAGTTCGTATCCAGAGGGGGCACTGCTTCTCATGGAAGGCGAAGAAGCTCGTGGCGTCTACCTTCTCTGTCAGGGCCGGGTGAAATTGCTGGCTACCAATAGCGAAGGGCGCACCTTAATCCTGAAGATTGCTAATCCCGGGGAAATGATTGGATTGAGCTCCGTGCTGACCGACACACCCTCTGAGATTACCGCAGAAACCTTACAACCTTCGCAGTTGGCCTATGTCAGCCACGAGGATTTCCTTCGCTACATCCGGGAACACAGTGACGCCTGCTTCCAGGCAGCGCAGCACGCGAGTCGCGACTGCCATCTGGCCTACGAAGGCATCCGTTCCATCGGCCTGAGCAACTCGGCGTCGGAAAAGCTCGCTCGTTTTCTGGTGGAATGGTCCGCGGAGGGCCATGTGTGTGAAGGGGAAGTGCGCGTGAAACTCGCGCTCACGCATGAAGAGATAGCGCAGTTGATCGGCTGCTCTCGTGAGACAGTGAGCCGCACTCTCAAGGAATTCAAGAAACAACGTTTCCTGGAAAAGAAGGGTTCTACACTGGTCGTCCGCAACAGATCCGCTCTCGAAAGTCTGGCCACGAACTAGCGTCGCTCTCTGATACGCGAGCAGCTAACGGGCTTGGCCAGCGGCTCAGCGGGAGCAGGGTGCGAAACGGCTCCGGACGCAGGTGACGCGGCGTTTGCCGTGGAAGGCACATCCGCCGGAACAGTCGTCGTAACCGCGCCAGCTGCGGGCTGCCCAGCGAAGTTAAACGTCGAAAAGTTCACTCTTTCAAACTGCGACGAAGTCAATCCTTGGGATTGACCGGCAGCGGACGCGTTGGCCGATGGCGTAAGGCGATCTCCTCCATCAGAGTCTTGGACCCGTTCAGGAGGGCGGCGCGCCGGAGTCGTTCCTTGAAAGACTGGAAACTACTTCGTAATCTCCATTCAATGAGTAACCGATCAGCCAGCTGTGCCAAACTGGAAATGTTCATGGCCGTCCCCTACTTCCCGCTTACACACTCAAATCGTTAGGGAAATCGGCAGCCTGGCCAAAAACTTTAGCATCATCCATCCAAGCGGAAATTTCGAATTACACTAAAAAGCAAGTTGTAGGTATTGCCCTTAAGACGGAAAGAAAATGCAGGAGGGTACTGCAATGAACAGTAACGGCCAAGTTTTCCAGGCAGGAGTGGCGTCTATTCTTCGAGGAACTCGATCTTGGGAGGCCCTGGCAGCAGTCCCGCTGTGGTGCCGCGTTCAATCAGTTCACGCACGGCCTGTTTGCCCCTTTCGCCGTAGCCGAGCGTCCACTTGTTGACGTACATTCCCACGAACTTGTCGGCCAGCTCCGTATCCATTTCGCGCGCAAACTGCATCGCGTAATTCAATGCTTCCTCACGGTGTTCTAGGCCATAGGAGACACTGTCGCGAATCGTCTTGGCGATCTGGCGGCCCAGATCGGCGCCCAGGGCGCGGCGGACCGCGTTTCCACCCAGTGGCAGAGGCAGACCCGTCAGTTCGTGCCACCAGATGCCTAGATCCACTACACGGTGCAAGCCAAGCTGCGGGAAATACAATTGTCCTTCATGAATCAGCAGGCCCGCCTCGACAACTTCGTTTTTCACCGCCTCGATGATCTTGTCAAACGGCATCACCACCGCTTCAAATTCCGCCTCGAACAGCTTCAGCGTCAAATACGCGGAAGTCTTCAAACCCGGCACGCCGATTCTCTTGCCCTTCAGATCCTGCGGCTTCATGGACTTCGTGGAGACGACGACTGGCCCATAACCTTCGCCAAAGCTCGCTCCCGTATCCAGCAGGACATACTTATCGCGCAGCGAAGGGTAAGCGGCAAAGCTGACCGCCGTCACATCGTACGTTTCGGTCAAGGCAGCTTCGTTCAGTGACTGAATGTCCGAAAGGATGTGCGTGTATTTGAATCCCGGCGTGGCCAGCTTGTGCGTGGCCAGCGCGTAAAACATGAAGGCATCGTCTGAATCCGGAGAGTGAGCCAGCTTGATCTCCCGTGGCTCTTTTTCGGTCTTGGATGCGACTTGTCTTCCAGCCATGGGCTTTCCGAATCCTTTGGCCGGGCGGAGAGACACGCAAAGACGGCTCGACCGCGTTTCAACGTTCCAGGGACACAGGAAGGTGAGGTCGAGCGACATCAGGGCTTGCGTGGTATTCGGCCGGGCGTAATACCAGCAGGCATGAGCCTAACATACACCCGCCTGCGAACAAAACTGCGCTAGGCAGCGGAAACCAGATGAGCGATCGCATCCTCGAAGGTAATTTTGCCATCGAGATAAGGCTGCCAATAAATCGTCAGGATCCGGAGGTACTCTTCCCAGCCTCGCTGCGTTAGCTGCTCGCGCAGCACAAACGGCACGGGGTAGGTACTCGGTTTCGGCCGGGAGCTGGACTCACCGCCGGGCCCCTCCCGGGCAGCCTCCTGCATCACCGGCCTTAGGATTTCGCCAGTCGTGAAAAAAACAAGTGCATGCCATAAGTTGCGCGGGATGGGCTTATCTCTCTGGCGGCACTCGCGGCTGATGGCCGTCTCGACCGGCAGTGCGATGTCGTGTGAAGCCTCGTGGAAAAGCACTTCCAGCGCTTCCGGACCCTGGTTGCGCGGATCCGTACTCGAAATGGTCACCCGCAGGGGGTCGAGTGTGGTGTACGCTCCCGCCGCGTTGGCGTAAGCGGAGACTTCCACGCGAATCTTTTCCTTTGGCCATTTCGATTGATAGATGTCCGCCAGCCGCTGCGAGAGACCTACGCCCTGCTCGCGAACCAGTGGCGCTACACGCAGGACCCATCGCCGGTTGGTGCGATCGTGGCTCGGCCACCAATGAGCGCGGTAGATGGGCGCAACCGCTTCCAGGATGGGCCCGATTTTTCCCGGAAGTCCCGCGTCGCACACAAGCTTTTTCTTTCCCGTGAGTTCGTCGCAATCTTCAAAATCGCCCAGCTGGTTCTTCAAGAGGACGAGGTCAATGTTGATCAGCAGGTCTTTGTTCGTATAGTTGGCCGAGTAATACGCGATCGCATCGTCCCAGGTTTTTTGCTCGGTGGCAGAGAGTGTTTGAACCGAGCCGGGCGTCTGTCTCAGCACCGGCCTGGAACTCTTGGCACTGGAATCGCCGACGGTTTTCGCGGCTTCCTTCGCTCTCGCTTCGTGATACAGGAAGTGGTGAAGATTCATCCAGAAGCCGCTGTGAAACTCAAAGACCGGGAGCGGCCCGTAGACCGAGTCCACCTCCTGCCTGGCCTGCGCGAAGGCAGGAAATAGCAGGGTCAGACCCAGAAGAAAAACCAGCAGCCGTTGCGGAGGGACCGGGATCATCTCGGAGTGGCCAATAGTAGCGCCAACTTCTCCTCCAGACAAATGTGTTATCTTCTCCCCACTTTAACGGGTGGGGAATTGCCCTTTTTTTGGAGTTTCGATGAAAACAACTTGCTTCGTTCTGGTTCTTGGTCTCTTGCTTGCCTGTCCGGTGCAGTCGTTGGCGCAAGGTGCAGCGACTCTTCCTGCTTTGAAGCAGGAAGCGGCTGCCGAAGTGGACAAGTTGCAGGTCCTCACACAGCAAATGGTGGACCAGATTTACAGCTACAGCGAGCTCGGTTTTCAGGAAGTGGAGACCTCGCGCTACGTGACGGCGTTGCTCGAGAAAAACGGATTCCATATCGAACGCGGCATCGCGGGAATTCCAACTGCTTGGGTTGCCAGCTACGGCAGCGGGAAACCGGTCATCGCCTTCATCACAGATATAGATTGCATCCCGCGCGCCTCGCAGAAGCCTGGTGTGGCTTATCAAGACCCGATCATTGAAGGCGCTCCCGGGCACGGCGAGGGGCACAATTCCGGGATGGCCGTGAACGTAACCGCGGCGCTGGTTTTGAAGAGACTGATGGAGGTCAATCATATTCCAGGCACCCTGAAAATTTTCCCGGGGGTAGCCGAGGAACTTCTGGGCACGAAGGCGTTCTATGTCCGCGCCGGTTACTTCAAGGATGTGGATAGCGTCTTGGGAGCCCACGTCGATTCTGAATTCTCCACGGCGTACGGCACGGGGAATGGCGAATGGAGCGGTCTCGTCTCTGTGCAATATTTCTTTCACGGTCGCGCTGCACACGCTGCTGGGGCTCCTTGGGACGGCCGCAGCGCTCTTGACGGTGTCGAGTTGATGGATGCCGGATGGAATTTCCGTCGTGAACACTTGCGATTGCAGCAGCGCTCCCACTACGTGATCATCAATGGCGGAGATCAACCGAACGTCGTGCCTTCCGAAGCCGCCGTCTGGTATTACTTCCGTGAACTCGATTACCCGCACATCAAGTCTCTCTACGAATTGGGCAACACCATGGCTGACTCGGCGGCAAAAATGTCCAGCACGACGGTGGATCACAAACTCGTCGGCTCGGCGTGGCCGCCCCATTTCAACAAAGTGATCGCCGAGGCTCAGCAAAAAAACATCGAAATCGTGGGGATGCCGAAATGGAGCGAAGCGGATCAGATGCTAGCTAAGGCCCTGCAAAAGGAGACTGACGCGAAGGTCGAAGGCTTAAAGGAAAGAGTGGAACCGCTCAAGGAGCCGCAAAAGGATCCCAAGGGAGGAGGTTCCGACGATGTCGGCGACATCTCCTGGAATGCTCCCATGGTTTATCTGATGTATCCGGCCAACATCCCCAATCTTCCCGGCCATAGCTGGGCAAACGGCGTGGCCATGGCTACGCCCATTGCACACAAAGGTTCTACCGCCGGTGCAAAGGTGCAAGCATTGACCGCACTCGATTTTCTACTGCAGCCGGAATTGGTGCAACAAGCCTGGGATTATTTTCGTAATGTGCAGACCAAAGAAATCCATTACGAGTCTTTTCTATCTCTGGAAGACAAGCCCATGGTGGAAATGAATCCGACAAAATGGCCAGGTTCGCTCCAGAACTAAAGAAGTTCTACTACGACCCGTCTAAATACAAGACGTATATGGAGCAACTCGGAATCGCGTACCCCACCTTCAAGACAACCAGCAAGTAGGATTCTTGAAGGAGAACGAGCCTGACGAGCTTCCTCAGGTTTTTGCTAGTCAGGCCTCAAGCTTCGTCATTTGTGCGGGCTCCACATCTATGAATCTCACACCCATGCCAAGCCCTGGGCTCAGATAGACCGCCTGTCCTGGGCACTCAAACACCTCGTCATGATGTGTAAGTCGGATGCGAACCTGGGTTCTTTGAGGAATAGTATTCAGCGTGTCTACGTAACAGCCTGTGTTGCTTAAATTCGCTGTCCGCGCGCGCAGCCTCGCGCCTCGCGGCAGTTCCACAATTCCGCAGCCAGCACGCGGGGATATCGCGGTGCGTTTCGCCTCTCCGCAATTAAGCCTGCATCTCACCTCTCCTAGAACACCAGCAGCGCTGGATTTCCACCTGGAGAGGTCTGAAGCAGACGAGAATGATCTCGTCGGAAGGAAGATGATCCCAACTCATTTTCGCGCCTGGAAAAAGCGTGCAAGGTCTTCGCGGCAGCCTGCGCGTAAAACGTCAACAGATGGCCCGAAATGGAGCAGAGGACTACTCGACTCTTGGATCGGTCGCAAGACCCACCGCGCCCTGGTGGTCGGCTCCATGGAGAACGCCCGCGGAATCAAGGAAAAAGGAACGCGCCCCAGTCCGGCCATACTCTGTGGGAATTGCGGCGAGCTCATACTTTGCCGGAGCGCCGGAAGTGCTGGCGCCAACGATCACGTAACGGAAGGCGTAACCGTCTTTCTTGCCTGCCGCCAGTTCGCCATCCACCAGACCGGCCATATCACTCTTCGGCGCGCCTTGCAGCGGCGGACCCAACACAGCAAGAGTGTCCGGCAAACGCGTATAGGTCTTGCGGTACTTTTCGATGGCTTCTGCGAGTTTCTTCACGGTCTCAGCCGCCAATTGTTCGTTGGCCTTCATCTCCGCGCGATCCCACTCCTCCCCTAGAGTCGGAAGATCCAGAAGTAACAGCCCTAGGGAAAGAAGTTTCCAGTGATCGTCTTCCTTCACCATCCCCATACTGACGCGGTGCAGGTTGGCATCGCTCGAATCCGTAGCGTCCTTGATGGCAAGGGGCACGAAGGCGAGATTGTCCCGCAAGTCCGGTTTGCCAATCTGCATCTGCGTGGTCACTGCGGTGGTGACGCAAAAAACCGTCACGGTTCCGTTCGTGTCCGTTTCTACTCGCGGTGTGCCGGGCTTGTCGAGCAACACAAAGCGTTTTAGCAGGGTCGCCCTTGCCGCGGGTGTCAGCCGGGAGAATGCTTCGGTATTGCGCAGCGTCAGCGCCCGTGCAAACTCCATTGCGTTCTGCGTGCAGGCGGCGGACAAAGCGTCGCGCAGGGCGTTCACGGGGTCCGAGGCAGCCGGAGTTTGAGCGGCGCCCAGGGTCGCCCCCGGAGCACAAAATCCCAAGAACAACACGCCACTCAAGCACAGTTGTTCCACTCGCCGGAATCCCACCACGTTCCTCTCAATCTTTCACTGTTTGTAAAATCGCCGCCAAATTCTGTGCGAATACTGAGCGCGGCATCACATCTGAACATCCCGCGGCTCGCGCCTGCGCCGCCAGTTCCGTCTGTACATGAGACAGGAACGCCACTACGCGCAACTCCTGGTGGGATGCCCGAAGCCGCTCGATGGTCGCTACGGGCAGGCTCCGCGCGTTCAGGTCAATGATCACCAACCGGGTTGGCGGTTCCAGAAGTTCCATCAACGCCTCGCCCGTGGTAGCTACCTTGAATTCGACGCCTACGTGTTTCGCCGTCTCTAGGACCTTCATTTGGAAAAATAAATCATCCATCAGTGCGACTACGCGGCCCATTGAATTTCTCCCGTGACTCGCCCGCCTGGCCGGGGCTTTTCCTCCGGCCCCTTCGGGCATACAATCAGCGTGCCCTCCCGGAGGTCCTGGATGCAAGTCCTTTCCCCTTCGTCGATTCAGGCGCCGATTTCTCTCTTGGAGAAAACTCCCGCGCTCCTCGAAGCCCTGCTTCATGATGTGCCCGGCGAAGTGTTGCAATGGAAACCGGCTTCCGATCGTTGGTCTATCTCCGAAGTCCTCGCGCACCTCGTGGTCATCGAGAAACTATACGAAGCGCGTGCGCGCCGCATCTTTATGGAGGAAGCGCCAGCCCTCGCAAAGTACGTGGCCCCGTTGGAATCCGAGGTGCACGGGAAAACTGCGGCCCAGTACCTCGAGCAATTTCTCGCCCTCCGCCGCGCTGCCGTCGTTTTTCTGAGCGGCATTCCAGTGTCGGCCGGTACGCGCACAGGAACTCATGCGGAGTTGGGAGAGATCACCCTTGCTCAGCTTTTGCACGAATTGGCCAGTCATGACCTCGGCCACCTGCGACAGATTGCTGAGCTCTATCGTGCTTGCGCGTTTTACCCGCACGGCGGCCCATTCCAACGGTATTCTCATCCAAGACCGTGATCACTCATCCCGAGGACCTGCGCCTTTCCGCGAGCAAACCACTGGACGTTACGCTCTACTCGCGCCCCGGCTGCCATCTCTGCGAAGAAGCCAAAGCCCTTATCGAACCCTTGCTTCGGGAATTCGGCGCAAGCTTTCGGGAAGTGAATATTGATGAGGACACGATCCTGAAGGAGCGCTACGGATGGGACATTCCCGTTCTTTTCCTCGGCTCGCGCAAAGCCGCCAAGCATCGCGTCAATCCGCTACAATTCCGCAAACAACTTCAGGAAGCAAGAGATAAATTCTGAAATAGAAGGGCTCAGCCCGATGGAAGAGTCGTTTAATGCCCGCCGCCCGCTTCGTGCGCGCCGACGGTTTCGTCCGGCACGTCTCCCGGCCGGCCCTTGACGCGATCGTAAACGCTGACCTGGCTGACGGAGCCGAGCGCTTCGTTGTAAAACGTCGGCACGCCCAGCGCGGTCCGCAATTCCTCGTTGAACTTCCGCAGATTCTCGAGCTGAAAGGCCTGTGCGGGTACCTTGACACCGTCATCGGTCAGCAGAAACTTCTGGTATCCGGCATCCCACAAGCGCGTGAACTTCCCATTCAACATGATGGTCGGCAGGATCGTCATCTGAAAGCGCCCGTCCGGATTCTGCCGGAATTCCGCCCCGCATCCATATTTCTCCACGCGCACCACGCCGCGCGTGCTGCCCACGGCAAATCCCAGCGCCGCCAGGCTGTCCATAGCCTTCTTTTCAAACCGCTCGTTAACGTTCCACATTTGAACCTCAGCATAGGCGAAGTCACCAGTTATGTAAAGTTACGATAGCGCGAATAGCTGCTTTAGATTGGAGCAAATCCCCGGGACACCTACCCTCAATTTCCACATTCTGGAATTTTTTTTCAGATATTTTTCTTAAGAGAGAAACAATCCTGTGTTAAATCATCCGCCCAATCGGTGCTACTTTTTTGATCCAGGGTACGAACCCACTCCTGTTCGGCGGCCACGATCCGACGAACAAGCTGCCGTATTCGGAGAACTGGCAATTGGATGTGCAATGGCAGCCGATCAACACGATTGCCATCACTGTCGGCTACGTGGGAAATCACGGCGTACACCTTGTTCTCCCGATTGCCTTCAATCAGCCTTTTATTGCTACCGCATCTAACCCCGTCAACGGCCAAACTGCTTCGTACGACTACCAAGTCCCCGGAGTCGCAGCCGAGCAGTACAATACTTCAACGGGCGACAACACAGACCTCCGTGCGCAGTATCTCGGCTATAGCCCCAATTCCGTGTTTTACAGGGTGGAAGGAATCTCGAACTACAACGCGCTGCAAGTCTCTGTGCAAAAACGTGTGAGTCACGGGCTGATGGTCACGGGTGCGCCTATACGTGGTCGCATGTCCTGGACGAACAAAGCGGGTTAGGATCGTTCATTACAGGCAACGATCCCTTGCAACCGCACACGGCTTACGCTTCCTCCGACTTCGACCGCATCCACGTATTGACGTATCAGTACGAAATTCCCAGAATCGCTCAGGCGGAAGGATTCAAGGACAAGATTGCAAATGGATGGGGCATCGGGGGAATCATCGTGGCACAGAGCGTACAGCCATACCGCATTTACGATTTCACCAGAGGCGTGGCCGGCCTGTACTTCGGGACGAATAACTTTATCGGGAATCCCATCGTTCCGCTTTTGCCCGGCCAGACGCGGGCGAGCGCGCAGAAAGTGCCCCCATGCCTAAGCCCCTGTCCGACTATTGGGCCAGTGCTGCTGAACCCCGCTGCATTCGGTGTTCCGCTGATCACGCCCGGCCAGATGGGGGTACCGTTGGGTGATAACGTTGAAACGAGCTACGGCGCCACCGGGCGCAATATCTTCCGTGCCCCGTTCCAGACTCGCTTTGACTTCAGTGCCTTCAAAGACCCGAAATTGACGGAACGAATTGCGTTGCGATTCGACGCGCAACCGTTCAATATCTTCCACCACCCGGTGTTCGACGCGCCTAACAACAGCGTGGCCTTCAATCCCTCCTGCTGCAATCCGCCGTACCCGACGGCAACCTTCCAGTGTTTCGGAATGCCCGGTTACTATACACAGACTTAACAGCCGCCATCTCATCATGCCGGAAGTCGGCATGGATGGTCAGCTCAAGCTAAGAGCTGCCAACGTCCTGCTTATTGGCACCGGCGGTCTTGCCTTCCGCGAACTCAAACTGCGCAAAGATTCCGACTGTGGATTACAACGAATTCTGCGGCATCCGCAGCAAAGAGGAACCCGAGCACGATTTGCATGTGCCGGAAATTACTCCGCGCGAATTAAGAGACCGCCTAGATCGCGGCGGCGATTTGTTTATCCTGGATGTGCGCGAACCGCACGAATACCAGATCTGTAATCTGAAAGGTCATCTGATCCCGCTCGGCGAACTCCCGCGCCGTGTCCATGAACTCGACTCTTCGCATGAAATTGTTGCTTATTGCCGCAGCGGCAAGCGTTCTGCCGAGGCCGTCGATTTTCTCCGCAAAGCCGGATTCCGAAAAGTGCTCAACCTGCGCGGCGGCATCCTGTCCTGGTCCACCGAAGTCGATTCATCTGTGCCTTGCTACCAACAGATGTCTTGTAAGGATTCTCGGGAGGGCACGACTTCAATCGTGCCGAAAAGCTTTGGGAAATCAGGGCTCTGGCCCCTGAGGTAGCCATGACCCTACTCGCTCCTTGTTTTTGATCCATTACACCGCTATCTTGTACTGAGACACTCGCTCAGCAACAATCTCATGTCGTCTCACGGAGGAACATTTGCCCGGCACGAAAGTAACCATCATTAACAACGGACCGATTCGGATTGAAGGCGATTTTGAGATCGTCGACCAGCAAGGAAAAGCCTACGGCCTTGCCGGCCGGTCTGCAATTTCGCTTTGCCGTTGCGGCCACACGGGTAATTCACCTTTCTGCGACGGCACCCACAAGCGGCTGAACTTCCCCAGTGCACCCGAGGCTCGGGACTTACCAGCCCCTATCAAGCCTTGAGAAAACCTGCCTCAAAGGCACTTGAGACAGTCTCAACTTGAGACTTTGCTCACTTTTGGGCCTATCTTGTCCAAACCTATGCTAACTATCTGGATACATTAGTGATAGTGTCCCAAATAGAAACTTGTGCAGCTCTCATTCTGTCTCGAACTCTGTCTCAAGCAGAACACCTCTTTCCTGCGGAGCTTTTAAGGCATTTGATTACAATGAGTTAGGAACCGTTTTTCGCCACACAGAAAGGGCCTGTACGTGCATTCCCTGCTCTTGCCGGTTTTCCCCGGCATTTGGGGGATGTTTTGGGAGATTGGGCCAACGTCACGGGGTTTTTCCGCAAGGACCGCGGAAACTTACCAGCTATCATTTTCAGCCTGCTGGCCGCCCTCTTTTTGAGTTGCGTGCTCAATGCACGAAACACGCATGTCTCCGGTTCCCCCACAACCTATCTATATCTTGAAGTCGGTGGCTCACTCCTGTGCTTCTGCTATGCAGCTAATGCCCTGGTCCGCTTTCGCGGAACGCATGATCGCATCGCCCTGATCCTGGCTTTTGGTTTTGTCCTGTCTGGCACGATTGAGACTCTCGGGTATTTCGGTCTGAATAGCCTTCTTCGCACCGGACCGGTGGCCCTCTCGCACGTACCCATGGGCTGGATGGTCGGCCGCACATTGCTGGCCGTCCTTCTCCTTGCGGCCTTAGCAGTGGAGCGCTTTATGCCGACGTCCCGGCAGCCGAGTCGTGAGACCGCCGGCGCCTTGTTCGTTGTGGCTGGCGCCGCTTATGTCACCAGCGCCGCGTTCATCGCCGCGCCCGCAACCCCGGTTGCCCAAGTCGGCGCGTTCTTCTCGCGCCCTTGGGAAGTTCTTCCCGGCGGGCTGTTCGCGTTTGCCGCCTACTTCTTCTACCGCCGGTTCCAGTTGGAAAAGAAAAATGAAAGTGAAGCTTCTCTCTACGATTACTCACTGTTCCTCGTGGCGCTACTCAACACGGCCTGCCATCTCGCGGCCGCCTTTTCTCGCCACCTCTTCGATGGCCCATTTTTCCTCGCGGAACTCAGCAAGGTCGCCAGTTACGGAATCATGCTCTGCGGCGCTTTGATTGATCAGGCGCGTCTCTTCGATCAGGTACGTACCCTAGCCGTCAGCGACCCCCTGACGGGTCTTGCCAACTATCGCCGACTCATCGCCGTCATCGAGTCCGAACTCGACCGTTCTCGCCGTACGCATCGCCCATTCAGCATCGTTCTTCTGGACATGGATGGACTGAAAACTATCAACGACCGCTACGGCCATCTTGTTGGCAGCCGCTCTCTGGTCCGCTTGGCCAAGACCTTGCGCAATCATTCCCGCGCTATTGATACACCCGCGCGCTACGGGGGTGACGAATTTGCCCTGGTGTTGCCGGAAGCGCCCAAGGAGATCGCCACTCGTGTCGCCTCGCGCATTCGCGAACGTCTGGCCGGCGAAGTCGAGGAACCTGCGCTTTCCGTGAGCGCCGGCGTTGCCGCCTATCCCGAAGACGGCGACACCGCGGAGAAGCTTTTGGGCGCTGCGGACCGTGTTCTTTACCGCATGAAGCATCGCGGCAGCTCGATCAATTCCATCACGCGGATTGCCGCGTGCCTGTGAGGTAAATGAACCATGCCTCCCAGGAATATTCATCCCCTCCAGCGCCGGGAGAATCGTATCCCGATGGAGATACCCGTCGTGCTCGACGGCCATCGGCACTTGCCCGGTACGGAAGCCACGTTTACGGAAAACGTGAGCTTAAATGGCGCCCGCGTGGTCAGCATGCGGCGTTGGGATAAGGACGCGAAGCTTACCTTTGCTTCGCGTACCGGTGAGTTTCGTTCTGCGGCCCGGGTGGCTTACTGCCAACCGATCCATGGCGAGGGCTATGCGATTGGGGTGCAGTTTCTCGATCCGCAAGGGCGATGGGTAGTTCAATCTGCATCTTAGCTTGACGTATCCGGCAAGCGGTTAGGAGGGGCGCCTGGAAAATTCTTGAAGGAAGAAAAGTTACTAGCGCAAAATCAAAAGCTGGAAGCGCCGTACGGGTCGAGAAGGAGCCGTTCGGCGCTTTCGCTTTTTATAGCAATTCATGCTCTCGCCATTTTCAAGTTCTCCCTTACTCCGCGCAATGGCGTGTATACTCGAATTTCATTTTTGCCTGTACTTTTTTCATCAGAGAAGGAGGCGAGCTTCGTTGAACATCCTCGTTACTGGAGCTGCGGGCTACATCGGGAGCATCTGTTCTGAAGTGCTATTGGAGCGCGGGCACAAGGTGATTGCTCTCGACAGTCTCCGGGAAGGGCACCGCGCCGCCATCCCTCCGGCAGCCATTTTTTGCGAGACCGACCTCGCTGAGCGTCAACAGATTGAAAGGGTCTTTTCTTCGCACAAAATCGAAGCCGTTATGCACTTCGCGGGCGAAGCGCTCGTCGCCAAATCTGTGCGTGAGCCCAGCACCTTTTACGCCGCGAATGTCGCCTGCGGCGTCAACCTTCTGGACGCCATGGTTCGTCACGGCGTCAACAACTTCATCTTTTCTTCGACTGCCGCGACCTACGGCGAGCCCGAAACCGTCCCCATTCTGGAAGATCATCGCAAGGCCCCCATCAATCCCTATGGTAAATCGAAGCTAACCTTCGAACTCATCCTGGCTGACTACCGCGCCTACATGGGGCTCAAGTTCGTCACCCTGCGCTATTTCAATGCGGCAGGTGCTACAGTCGAGCGCGGGGAAGCTCACCGCCAAGAAACCCATCTCATTCCCCGCGTGCTCGATACCGCCCTGGGAGCCTACCCGCTGCTCGAGATCTTTGGTCACGACTATCCTACGCCCGACGGCACCTGCGTTCGCGATTTCGTCCATGTTCTCGATATTGCCGACTCTCACCTTCGCGCACTTGAGGAAATCGATCGCGTCCCCGGGGAAACGTTTAACGTGGGCAACAGCCGCGGGTACTCCAATCTGGAAGTGGTGCAAACTGCGGAGCGCATCGCCGGCCGGAAGGTCCATCACAAACTGTCTCCCCGTCGGCCGGGTGACCCTGCCGTCCTAGTAGCCAGCAACGAAAAACTCAAACGCTTTTTGGGCTGGAAAGCGCGCCATTCTTCCCTTGAGGAAATCATCCAATCCGCTTGGGAATGGCGCCGCAAGTTTCCGCAAGGTTACCCACAATAATGTTTGAGTAGGTAAAGTTCTGCAGATTTGTGCGCTAACTCTTTGTCTCTACGTCAGTCGTCGCGCCCAAAACCTCTTCATACAGAGCCAACGTGTTCTCTACCATCCGGTCCGCGGAAAAGCGCTCCATCACTTCTTTGCGTCCCGCTTCTCTTAAGTGCCTCCGCAACTCTGAATCGCTCATCAATCGCACCATTGCCGCCGCAAATTCCTTCGGATTTGGTTCTGCGACGAGCGCCGTTCGGCCGTCGTCCACCACCTCGCCCAGCGCGCCACGCGTGGTCGAAATGGCCGGCAAGGCATAGGCCATCGCCGCTTGCAGCGCCGTCCCCAGGCCCTCAAACTCGGAAGGAAACACGAACGCGTCCAACGCCTCGTAAAATTCATGCATCTTCGTTACGAATCCGGGAGTGAGCACTGCTTCCCCCATTTTCAACCGTTCAGCGAGCTCCCGAACTTCCGCGCGGCATTTCCCTTCGCCTGCGAGCAGTAGCCGCGCTCGCGGGAATTTCTCTCTCACCTGAGCCAGCGCCTCCACCACGTGCCGTTGGCCTTTCTCGGGCACAAACGCACTGGCGCACCCGAACAAAAATTCATTTTCCGCAACACCCCATTTCTTTCGTGCCGCCCTTCGCTCTTCCATAGTTATAGGCGCGGGGATTTCCACTCCTTCATTCACAATCGAAATTCTTTCCCGCGCAATCCCGCAATCGATCAGGCTTTGCGCCACATCCTGGCTGTTCGGTACGAACCGGTCCACGGCCCGAAAGCGTGCCTTTGATAGCCAATTCCTTTGCAACGGAAATCCAATGCGTCTTGAGGACAACAGCGGGACACGTCGGTGCACTCCGGCCAGCCACGCCGCGGTAAGCGCGTGTGCTTCATTCACGTGGACCAATTCAATGCGTCCATCCTCCAGCAACGACCGGATTTTCATCGCCGCCGGGATTCGCAGCAAGCCCCGCGAAACGTAATGTACGTAGTAGCCGGCTTTTCGCGCGCGATGAGCGAGGGATGATCCGCGTGGGGCCAGAAGTTCCGCCGCGTGGCCTCGTTCATACAAACCTTTAACGAGCAGAAATACCTGACCCTGTCCGCCGCGCCATTCTGTTTCCAGATCCACGATCAGCGGAATCATGTTTCACCGTGATGTTTGCCGCGCTTTTCCGCTTCCACGAGCACGCAGAGTTTCGCATACTTCTGCCACACTCCCCGCGCCGCCATCTTGGCGATCAGCGCTCCCCGGTAACCATCGAGAAACCCGCCACCCAGGAAAAAATGTCGAATCCAAGTCCAAGGTGTCGCCACCCACATGGGCCCGCGCCAGTTGCGCTTGCCGGCGTCGAACATCTCTTGCGCAATCGCCGTCGTATAGCGCTCGAGCTTTGCTTCGTGCTCGGAAAAACTGCGGATGGTGTAGTGCAACAGGTCGCCGCGCAGTCTGCCGGCCGGACCTTCGAATCGCAGCGCTGAATGAATCGCTCCGGAAAAACTCGCTTTGTCGCGCCGGTAGATGCGCCGCTGCCAGTCCGGGTACCATCGCGAGTGGTGAATCCACGCGCCGAGATACCACGTCAAACGCGCCATTTCGTAGACGGGAAACTCCGGCTCGCTCGCCTTCCATTGGCGCACCGACTGCTTCAATTCCTCGGTCAGCTCTTCGTCGGCGTCCAGCAAAAAGATCCATTCAGAACCGGCCTGCGATGCCGCGAAGTTCTTCTGGTCTGCGTGATTCGCAAACGGCCGCGCCATGACCTTGGCGCCGGATTCTCTTGCGATTTCTCCCGTGCGGTCCGTGCTTCCGCCGTCCACCAGCACGATCTCGTCCGCGATTTCGCGCACGGACTTCAACGCCCGCGGCAGGTTTTCTTCTTCGTTTTGTGCAACGATGCAGACGCTTAGGCGGTTCATCTCAGCGGGACGTTACCACGCCCGCGCCAGTATCTCACATACGGCAAAGCCATTACTTCGCCTGAAAATGGACCCGGATCGTACTGCTGCCCACGCGGAATTCTCCCCCATCCTGCAGCACCGCCGCGCGCACCCGCTCTTCCTCGAAGAAAGTTCCGTTCGTCGAATCGAGGTCTTTCAGATTCACGAAGTGATCGCGGATTTCCAGCAGACAGTGGTGCCTTGAAATTTCCGGATCGTTCAACGCAAAGTCCGCTCCCTTGCGTCCGATGACCGTTCGCGGGTTCGACAGAATAAACATGGTGTCCTTCGATGGGCCCGTCGTCACCGTCAGCACCACATCGGCATCGTCGGGAAGATGCAGTCCCTCGCCGGCCGGTGGCAGTCGCAGTCTCGCCGTGGAGGCATCGGCGCGCGCGAAGGAGGGCATCGGTGAAATCACCACGGTCTCGTCCACTCGCCGCTTCAATTCCACGATCGTCGTTTGCCCGCACCGCGTGCAGCGAAACTGCACCTTCGCGTGTTTCGCTACAACCTCATCCTTCAGGAGGTGCTGCTGGCCGCAATGGATACAGCCCGTTTGCATACTTACAACCTAGCATGCCGCCACATCGTCCTCCTTCTTGCCTCGCAACCCCTTGCGACACTCGTTACCCGGCCATGTGTCCAGCCGCTGCATTACCTGTGCTACGATAGAGAATTCCAATTCATGCAGGAGAGCGTTTCGTGTCTGAACACATTTCACGCAAGGAACTCAAGCAGGACAAAGTCCGGGAAACCTTTGAGCACGGCGCCGAAGCCGTTCTCTCCCACACCAGGCTGGCCTCGATCGCCCTGCTGGTCGTCATCGTTTTTGCTGCTGGCTATCTCGGCTGGAGGCTGTATTCCGATCGACAGAACGCCCAGGCGCAAACCGCACTCGATGAAGCCATGAAGATTTTCAACGCTCCCATCGCGGTTCCCGGCCAGCCTACGCTCCCAGGTGAACTTACCTATTCCGACGCGATGCAGCGCTCCCAGGACGCCGAGGTCAAGCTCGCCTCCGTCGCCTCGAAGTACCCCCGCACGAATCCCGGCAAACTCGCGCGCTATTACTCTGCCCTTTGCCTCATGGACCTCGATCGCCTCAGCCAGGCGTCCGAGGAACTCAAGAAACTCGATGCGAGCTCGGACAAGGAACTCGCCGCTCTAGCCCAATATCAGACCGCGATGATCGCTGCGCGCACGGGTAAGACCGACGAAGCCATCAAGACCCTCCGAGCGCTTTCCAATTCTGGTTCGGTCCTGGTTTCTAAGCCTTTTGTGCTTCTGCAGTTGGCTGATTTACTCAGTCAAACGGACACTAAGCAGGCCATCACTCTCTACGAACAGATCAAGAAGGATTATGCGACTTCCAATTCCGCCATTGCGGAAGCAGCGGATCGCGGCCTGCAATTGATCTCGCCCGCTTCCTAAGGCAGCACCCGCTCCTGGACACTTGTCGGGAGGTCTCGGCCATTCAGACGCTTCAAGCAGCTTCGCCCTGGGCGATGCAGCCCGCCGCTTCCCGAGGGCGCCGGTTTCCGGAAACGCCACATCCGTATCGCAGCGAGTACGCTCGCGATCGTGACCGCATTGTTCATTCGCGCGCCTTCCGCCGCCTCGAAGCCAAGACCCAGGTGTTCACCTCACGCTTTTCGGATCATTTTCGCAACCGGCTCACACATACCCTCGAAGTCTCACAGATCGCCCGCACGGTCGCTGCTGCCCTTGGCCTGAACACCGATCTCGTCGAAGCCCTGGCCCTGGTCCATGACATTGGCCATCCACCCTTCGGTCACGCCGGCGAACGCAAACTTGATGAACTCATGCGCGCGCACGGCAGCCGCTTCAATCACAACCTCCATGCCCTCCGCATCGTCGAACACTTCGAGCATCGCTATCTTTCCTTTCCTGGCCTCAATCTCACCTTCGAGGTCCGCGAAGGCATCGTCAAGCATTCCCGCGACTACACTCCCGCCGAATTTCCCGAACTCTCCGAATACCTTCTCGACCTGCGCCCGCCCCTCGAATCGCAGCTCATCGACTGGGTGGACGAGATTGCCTACAACACCGCCGACCTCGACGACGCCCTCGAAGCGAATCTGCTCGACCTCGACGCCCTTCGCCAGGGTGTTCCGTTCTTCGCCGATTTCTACAACCAGGTGAATGCCGAGCATCCCGCAGCCCGCTCCACGCTCAAATTCAACGAGGCCCTCCGGCACGTCCTCGACCATCTCGCCAGCGACCTGATCACCAACACCCAGCGCCTCGTCCTGGAATCCCTCGCGCAATCCGCAGATGACATTCGCCGCGCCCCTGTTCGCCTTGCGCGCTTCAGT
>Ga0306921_10001561_pt1 | contig 22265 bp, 17 predicted proteins | sample sta12Cox44000080_FD_203760 | JGI IMG/M metagenome (GOLD analysis project Ga0306921, IMG submission 203760) | Lab enrichment of tropical soil microbial communities from Luquillo Experimental Forest, Puerto Rico - statoxic.12C.oxic.44.000.080 (v2)... | ecosystem: Environmental > Terrestrial >...
CATCATGCGCGGCGGACGGACCAGGTGCAGCGCGAACGCCGAGCTGCGGCAGACGATGGTGTCGTTTTCCTGAATGGGGTTGCCGGTCTGTCCATCGATGGTCAAAAACACGCTCTCATCCGGTCCGCGCGAGACGACGCGAATGACGCTGGTCTCGGGCACCAGCACGGGCCGGTTGGTGAGCATGTGCGGGCAGATGGGCGTCATGCAAATCGTGGGGACTGTCGGGAAGATGATCGGGCCGCCGGCGGCCAACGAATAGGCAGTGGATCCGGTAGGCGTGCAGATGATCAGGCCATCGGCTTTGTAGTCGGCCACAAACTGGTCGTCCACGAAGGCCTCGAGATCGATCATGCGGGCAATCGAAGACTTGGTGAGGACGGCGTCGTTCAGCGCGTCGTAGGAGGCTATCACATTGGCTCCGCGCATGACTTCGGTGTTCAGAAGCTTCCTTCGACCGACGCGGTGCTCTCCACGCAGCGCGCGCTCCAAGTCGGGGAAGACTTCTTCCATGGTGATTGCGGTGAGAAAGCCGAGGCCGCCCAGATTGACAGGGAATAGAGGAATCTCCCGCTTCCCGATGGCGCGGGCGGCCGAGAGGAGCGTGCCATCGCCGCCCAGCACGATCACCAGGTCGCAACCTTCGGGCACATCTTCGCGAGCAACGCCGGCCACACTCGCATCGTAGGCGGCCGTCTCCTTGTCGCCGCGGACAACCAGGCCGCGCTGGCGGAGCCATTCGACGACTCCCGGCACAAGCTTCGTGGCCGCCGTGACTTCGGGCTTGGAGATGATCCCGACCGTCTTAATGATGGGCATAGAGGAGAAATTCCTTGTTTCCTTCAGCGCCGAGGATGGGGCTTTCCATGATGCTGCATCTAAACCCGAAGCCCCCTACGGCGCTGTTGACGCGTTCGCAAGCAGCCTGGTGGAGCCGCGGCTCACGAACAATGCCGCCCTTGCCGACTTGGCCCTTGCCGACCTCAAATTGCGGTTTGATCAGTATAACCATTCGCCCGCCGGGTTGGAGCAACACGACGATGGCCGGCAGAACTAGGGTGATCGAGATGAAGCTGACGTCGCAAGCGATTAGCGCGACGAGTTCGCCGATATGAGCCAACCGCAGTTCGCGCGCGTTGAGGCCCTCATGCACCACAACGCGCGGATCGGTGCGCAAAGACCAGGCGAGCTGGCCGCTTCCAACATCCACCGCGTGAACGCGGGCCGCACCGGCCTGCAGCAGGCAGTCCGTGAAGCCGCCCGTCGACGCACCAATGTCAAGGCAGACCTGGCCCGCGACGTCGATCGCAAAGCGGCGAAGGGCGGCAGCGAGCTTGAGGCCGCCGCGGCTGACGTATGGCGGCCGCGCCCGCACCTCGACCTCAGCATCGTCGGCGACGCTCTGTCCGGGCTTGGCCGCCTTTTGCCCGTTGAGGATCACTTCACCCGCCATAATGAGCGCCTGCGCTTTCTCGCGCGATTCGGCCAGGCCGCGGTCCACCAGCAGGCGGTCGAGGCGCACCTTCATGATTTGCGTTGGACGATGAGGTCGGCAAGCTCGTGGAGGCCGGCGGAGCGCGACCCAAAAGGCTCGAGCACCAGGTGGGCGCGCCGACATTGCTCCTCCGCCATCCGGCGCGAAGTTCCCAGACCGTAGACCGCAGGAAAGGTGATCTTGCGCTTCTGTGCGTCCTTGCCGGCGGTCTTTCCCAGGGCCTCGGACGATTCCTCGACATCGAGGATGTCATCGACAATCTGGAACGCCAGACCGACATGCTCGCCGTAGCAGGAAAGCGCTTCGTACTGAGCCCGAGTAGCGCCGGCGCAAATGGCTCCCAGCCGCAGGCTGGCGCGCAGCAAGGCACCGGTCTTGGCCCGATGGATGGTTTCGAGCAGGGATGCGTCCGGCGGCTTACCTTCGCCCTCGAGATCGGCTACCTGACCACCAATCATTCCGCCCGCCGTGCCGGCGGCGACGGTGAGTTCCTCGATCAGGCGTGTCTTAGGTTCGGCTGGCAGATCAAGCTGGGCCAAGGCCTGGAAGGCGAGCGTGAGCAGCGCATCACCCGCCAGGATAGCCATCGCGTCACCAAAGACCTTGTGATTGGTGAGCTTGCCGCGACGGTAGTCGTCGTTGTCTAAAGCCGGAAGGTCGTCGTGAATCAGCGAGTACGTATGGATCAGCTCCAGCGAGCAGGCTACCGTAACCACTGCGGGTGGCGCGTCGCCGACTGCGTGTGCCGCTTCCAGGCACAGGATCGGCCGGATACGTTTGCCGCCGGCGAACAAGCTGTAGCGCATGGCGCGGTGGATGGTTTCAGGAGGTGTGGTTTCAGCAGGTACAAGGCGATCGAGCTCCGCGTCCACCTGGTGCTGGTATTGGAGCAGGTTCATGGTTTCTCGGATTTTTCCGGACCGAATGGCTCCGGCTGAATCTTGCCTTCCTTGCGAATCAGGATTTCGACGCGAGTCTCGGCCTCCTCGAGCTTCTTGCGGCACGTGTCGCTGAGGCTGACGCCGCGTTCGAACAGTTCGAGCGATTTTTCCAGGGGAAGGTCGCCCGCCTCCAGCTGTTTGACGACCTGCTCTAGTTCCGCAAGCGACGCTTCAAACGACTCCGTGGGCTTGGCACCCGGTGGCTTGTCCGCCATTCAGGTATTCTAACTGGTGGCGTCCCCTTTCGGATTGCGACAACACGCGTGGGCGGCGCCGTCGGGCAGGCGTGATATTTTGGTTTCGATGTCTGCTGGAAATCCCTTTGAAGATCCCTTGCGTTTTGAACGGCGCGTGCCCGAGTGCGCGCTCGTGATCTTCGGTGCCAACGGGGACCTCACCAAGCGCAAGCTGCTACCGGCACTATACCGGCTGGCGTACGACCGGCGGCTTTCGGCGGGATTTGCCGTGGTGGGAATCTCGCGGACGCCGCTGAGCGATGAGCAGTTCCGCGCCAAGATGCAGGAGGCGGTTCGACGCTTTTCCGAGGACACCGAGTTTGCTCCGGACGTTTGGGAAACCTTTGCGAGAAGTCTGTTCTACGTGGCGGGCGACGTCGCCGACCTGGGATTGTATAGGGGCCTTGGCCAGAAACTGACCGAGATCGAGCAGACGCGTCAAACGGGCGGAAACGTGCTCTTTTACCTCTCGACCCAGCCCAGCCAGTACGCACCGGTCGCTCAAGGGCTTGGCTCAGCCGCCTTGGGACAAAACCGGGGATGGCGGCGGTTGGTCGTGGAGAAACCGTTTGGGCACGATTTGGCCAGCGCACGCACTCTCAGTGAGCAATTGCACACCGTCTTCAGCGAAAGCCAGGTCTATCGCATCGATCATTATCTCGGGAAGGAGACCGTGCAGAACATTCTGGCGTTCCGGTTTGGCAACGGAATTTTCGAACCGCTGTGGAACCGGCGGTACGTGAATCACGTGCAGATTACAGCCGCCGAATCGATCGGAGTGGAAGGACGGGGCTCGTACTACCAGGAAGCCGGGGCTCTGGCGGATATGATCCAGAACCATCTGCTGCAGGTGATGGCAACGATTGCTATGGAACCGAGCGCCAGCTTTCGGGCCGACTCGGTACGGGACGAAAAGTCGAAGTTGTTGCGGTCGATCCGCCCCATCAAGCCCGACGAAGTACGCGAGAACGCTGTAGCGGGACAGTACGGGCCGTCGCGGGTCGGCGGAGCAGACGTTGCCGGCTTCCGGCAGGAACCGGGGGTCGACCCGCAGTCCGAGACGAACAGCTACGCGGCGGTCACTTTTTTCGTCGACAACTGGCGGTGGGCGGGCGTGCCGTTCTACCTTCGCTCCGGCAAACGGCTGCCGAAACGGGTGACCGAGATCGCCATCCAGTTCAATGCGGCTCCGCTGGCGATCTTCGACGGCGACACAGACAGCAGCGGCCCGAACCTGCTCATCCTGCGCATTCAACCGGAGGAGGGGATTTCGCTCCGGTTTTTATCCAAACGTCCGGGAACGGGGATGACGCTGCGGCCCGTGTCGATGGATTTCAACTACGGATCGAGTTTTGGCGAGCGTTCCCCTTCGGCGTATGAGACCCTGCTACTCGATGCGTTGATCGGAGACGCCACGCTTTATACTCGGCAGGACATGGTGGAGGCGAGCTGGGCCGCGGTCGAGCCCATCCAAAACGTGTGGCGGGAGACAGGCCATGCCTTTCCGAACTACGCGGCCGGAACCTGGGGCCCAGCCGAATCCGACGCCATGCTGGTGCGGCGCGGGCATCGATGGAGGAAACCCTAATGAGCGCGGCCGTGTCGGCGGATTCGATTCTCCGGGAGATGACGGACCTGTGGGTGACCCTCGGCGCGCCGGGAAAAGCGGAAACTGGGATGGGCGTCCTGCGCGCCTGCTCGATGACGCTGATCGTGGTGACAGAGGAGGGCGAAGACCCCGTGGTGCTGGGGGAGACGATTGCGGCGCTGATGCCCGTCCACCCGGCGCGTGCCATCATCCTCCGCCTCGAGGGCGGACCAGGGCGGCAACTCGCCGCGAAGGTGGTGGCACAATGCTGGATGCCGTTCGGCCAAAGACGGCAGATCTGTGCGGAGCAAATTGAAATCACGGCGTCGGAGACGCTCTGGGAAGACGCCGTTTCGACCGCCGCAGCCATCGCCGCCCCCGATTTGCCCATCATTGTATGGTGGCGAAGCCAGCGGGCCGATTTTGGGGTTCTGGGCGGGCTGGCGACAAAGGTGGTGGTGGACAGCGCCAGAGGGAGGGATGGCAAGCGTGCCCTGGAGCAACTCGCCGAGGCGATGAAGGGCGGCGTCCGGCTGGCGGACCTTGCCTGGACGCGGTTGACACTTTGGCGGCAGATGCTGGCGCAGGTGTTCGAAAACCGACACCTTCTGGAGCAGCTGCCGTCGATTTCCAAGGTCACGGTCGCCTTCGGCGGGGAGCGCCCACCCGCTTCGGCCTGGTACATGGGAGCGTGGTTGGCGAATGCGCTGGCCGACGCGTCGAGCCGCGTGTCGCTCGAGATGAAACCGGATGCGAGCGGAGTCGTTGGGCAGTTGATGCGAGTCGAGTTGGAGGGCGCCAGCCTACGGACCGAGTTGTCGCGGCGCGACGGGCGATTGGTGATCGCCGTGGGTACCTTGACACAGTGCACCAGCCTGCCGACGGCCAATGATTACCAGGCGATGCACGAGGAACTGGGGATCGTCCGGCAGGATGCCGTGTTCGAGCGAGCCTTGACGACAGCGGTACGAGGATGAATGCCCAGCGCCACAGTCTTCCCAACGCCGTCGCGGCAGCGGAAGCCTGCGCGCGGCGAGTGACGGGACTGCTGGAGACGGCTCTCGAAGGCGGGGAAATTGCCTCCTTCGCAGTGTCCGGAGGCAGCACACCGAGGCTGCTGTTCGAGAAATTGGTGGCGCTCAGGTTTGATTGGAGCCGCGTGCACCTGTTCTGGGTAGACGAACGCTGTGTGCCGCCTTCCGATCCTGCCAGCAATTACAGGCTGGCCAAGGATTGGCTGATTCAAGGCGCGCGAATTCCGGAACGCAATGTTCATCGAATCGCCGGGGAGATCGCGCCAAAAGAAGCCGCTCATCTGTACGCTGAGCAGATCCGCCGGTTTTTCAGTCTGGAGCCGGACGAGATGCCGCGTTTCGACGTGGTGCAGTGTGGAATGGGCGCGGATGCTCATACGGCCAGCCTATTCCCGGGAGAGCCGCTCCTCGACGATCGCGCGGGCATTGCGGCGGCCGTGTTCGCGCCACAATTCCGCCAGTGGCGGGTCACCTTGCTACCGGGGCCGCTGCTCGCGGCACGCCATGCGGTTTACCTGGTGGCGGGAGCCGACAAGGCCGAAGCCGTGCGGGCCGTGTTTCAAGCGCCGCTCGAGCCGAAAAAGTATCCCGCGCAACTGATCGACCGGGGGGCGGAGTGGTTTTTGGATGAGGCCGCGACAGCCCTGATGTAGCCGCCATCGGGACACAGGTCGGGCGCAAGCCGGGCGTGCGCGGGAAGAAGTTATTTTGCCGAAGCGAGTACGGCCGAGGCGTGCTCTTTGAGGGCCGCGGCTTTGTCGGCGGCTTCCCAGGTGAAGGTTTCCTCGGTGCGGCCAAAGTGGCCGAAGGCCGCGGTCTTGCGATAGATCGGACGGCGAAGCTTGAGAGCGTCGATGATGCCCATGGGAGTCAGCTTGAAGTTCTCACGGACTAGACTGGTGAACCGCGAATCGGCGACGGTCCCGGTGCCGAACGTATTGACGGTGACCGAAACCGGTTCGGCTACGCCGATGGCATACGCCAGTTGGACCTCGCATCGCGAAGCGAGCTTCGCGGCGACCAGATTCTTGGCAATGTAGCGGGCCATATAGCACGCGGAACGGTCGACCTTCGTCGGATCCTTGCCGGAGAAGGCACCGCCGCCGTGCCGGCCCATGCCGCCGTACGTGTCAACGATGATCTTGCGCCCGGTGACGCCGGTATCCCCGTGCGGGCCGCCAACCACAAAGCGTCCCGTCGGGTTGATATGGTACTTGGTTTGGGAATCGACCATGTTCGACGGCACAACGGCGTCGATAATCTGCTTCTTGACTGCCTGACGCAGCTCTTCGGTACCAACTTCCGGCGCGTGTTGCGTCGAAATGACCACCGCCTCGATGCGCCTGGGCTGGTTGCCAACGTACTCGACCGAGACCTGGCTTTTGCCGTCGGGGCGGAGAAACTCGAGAATGCCCTCGCGGCGCACTAGGGAGAGGCGCTGCACCAGCTTGTGCGCCATCATGATCGGCAGCGGCATCAATTCCGGCGTTTCGTCACAGGCATAGCCGAACATGAGGCCCTGATCGCCGGCGCCCCCGGTGTCCACGCCCATCGCGATGTCTGGTGACTGCGTCTGGATCAGGTCGTGAACGCCGCAGGTATGACAATCAAACCCGTAGCTCGCGTCGTTGTAGCCGACGTACTCGATGGTGCCGCGGACGATCTTCGGAACGTGGAGGTGGGCCTTCGTTGTGATCTCTCCGGCCACGATGGCGGTGCCGGTAGTGACCAGCGTCTCGCAGGCGACGCGGCCGGTCGGATCCTCGGCGAGGACGGCGTCGAGTATGGCGTCGGAAATCTGATCGGCGATCTTGTCTGGATGCCCTTCGGTTACGGATTCCGAAGTGAATAAGTGTCTTTGATTGTCTGCCAAGTTCTCCTCCTGCGGCTTTCGCCAAACCGTCAGTGTTTCATTCTAATACCGGTAGTGATCCGGCTTGTAGGGGCCTTCCACCGGCACGCCGAGGTACCCGGCCTGCTTGGCGGACAGCGTCGTCAGCTTAGCCCCAATCTTGTCCAGGTGCAAGCGGGCGACTTCCTCGTCCAGTTTCTTGGGAAGCGTATAGACCCCTGGCCGGTAGGTGTCCTTGTTCTTCCAGAGATCGATCTGAGCCAGCGTCTGGTTGGAAAAGCTGTTGCTCATCACGAAGCTCGGATGGCCGGTGGCACAGCCCAGGTTGACCAGTCGGCCTTCGGCCAGGATGAGGATGCTGTTGCCGTTGGGGAAGGTGTACATATCTACCTGCGGTTTGATGTTGGTCCGCTTGGCGCCGGAGGCGGCGAGGCGATCGATCTGGATCTCGTTGTCGAAGTGGCCGATGTTGCACACGATGGCCTGGTCCTTCATCTTCGACATATGCTCCAGGGTGATGATATCCACGTTGCCGGTGCAGGTGACGTAGATATCACCGCGGCCGAGAGTGTCTTCGATGGTGGTGACTTCGAACCCTTCCATGGCGGCCTGCAGCGCGTTGATGGGGTCGATCTCGGTGACCACCACGCGCGCGCCCATACCGCGCAGCGAGTGCGCCGACCCTTTGCCCACATCGCCATAGCCGCAAACGACGGCGACTTTGCCGGCCATCATGACGTCGGTGGCACGCTTGATGCCGTCCGCGAGCGATTCGCGGCAGCCGTAGAGATTGTCGAATTTGGATTTCGTCACCGAATCGTTGACGTTGATGGCGGGAACCAGTAAGGTGCCAGCCTCTTGCATCTTGTAAAGGCGGTGCACACCAGTGGTGGTCTCCTCGGAGACGCCCCGCCAGTGTTTCGCCAAATCGTGCCAGCGCGTCGGGTTCTGCTTGTGGATCCTGTTGAGCAGGTCCTTGATGACTTTCTCTTCGTGGCTCTCGGAGGGCGCGTTCACCCACTGGCTCCCGCTTTCGAGTTCGTAGCCCTTGTGAATCAGCAGCGTGGCGTCACCGCCGTCATCGACCACCAGCTCGGGCCCTTTGCCTTCGGGATGACTGAGCGCCTGATCCGTGCACCACCAGTATTCCTCCAAGCTCTCGCCTTTCCAGGCGAAGACCGGGATACCGCGAGCGGCAATCGCAGCCGCCGCGTGGTCCTGGGTGGAGAAGATGTTGCAGCTGGCCCAACGCACCGATGCGCCCAGATCGGTCAGCGTCTCGATGAGTACGGCGGTCTGAATGGTCATGTGCAGCGAGCCGGTGATGCGGACGCCGGCGAGCGGCTTCTGTTGGGCGTACTTGAGCCGGATGGACATGAGTCCCGGCATTTCGTGCTCGGCAATCGAAATCTCCTTGCGGCCCCAGCCGGCCAGAGAGAGGTCGGCTACTTTGAATTCGCTGGCGTTCAATGTCGCGGTACTCATATTTTGGGATAGCCTCGCATCGGGAAATCTTGATACATTGATATTAGATGATTTCTTCCGATGGCGTCAATCCTCAAATCCCTGCGCTTGGCCGGCGACCCTAACCGGTTGCGGCTCATGCTGTTACTCGAGCGGGAGGAGCTCTCGGTAGCGGAACTGCAGGAGATCCTCGGCAAGGGACAAAGCCAGATCTCGACGCACCTGGCGCAGCTGAAGCAAGCCGGCCTGGTGGATGACCGGCGCACCGGGAAGAATGCCTTTTACCGCCTCATGGCGCCTCTCGAACTGATGGAGCTGCTGCGGCGGGCTCGCCCGGAGGTTCCAGAGGCGGAGCAGGACCACGAAGCCCTGCGGCTGGCGCTGCGCCGCCGGCAAGACAAGGTGCGCCGCTACTTCGATGAGCTGGCCGGTAAATTTGGCCGCCAGTATATGCCGGGCCGGTCTTGGAAGGGGATCGCCGAAGCGCTGCTCAAGTTGATGCCTCCGTTAGTCATTGCGGATCTCGGGGCGGGGGAGGGAACCATCTCACAACTAATGGCGCAGCGGGCGAAGAAGGTGATCGCCATCGACAACTCCGAGAAGATGGTGGAATTCGGCTCGGAACTCGCCAAGAAGCACGGCATCCGAAACCTGGAATACCGGCTGGGCGAACTGGAGGACGTACCGATCCGCAGTGCCACGGTAGATGTGGCGTTCCTGAGCCAGGCGTTGCATCATGCCCGCCATCCCGAGCGCGCACTGGCGGAAGCATGGCGGATTCTCAAACCCGGCGGGCAGATTGCAATTCTCGATCTGAACCGCCATCACTTTGAAGAGGCCCGCGAGATCTACGCCGATCTGTGGCTGGGGTTCACGGAACTAGAGATCGAGCGCTATTTGAAAGGCGCGGGATTCCGCAATGTGGAGACAGCCATTGTGCATCGCGAACAAGAGCCGCCGTATCTGGAGACGGTCTTGGCGACGGGAGAAAAATAAGTACCGAACAGGTTCGAGCCCGGCTAACAGGTGAGACAAGCGACAAGCAACTCGATCGCCGGTGCGGGTTGCTCTCGTGCCCCACGCGATGCCTTCGGGCTTACCACCCGAACCGCGGTAGGCATCTCGGGACTAGGCGAATCGAGTTGATCAACTGGCGAGGATGGGGGCCGCGGAAAACTCCGGCCGTGTGCGCGCGCCGAGCGCGCTTAGCGTTGCTGCACACTGCCGAAGCCCGAGTGAAGCGCCACTGGCTGATATAATCGTTTTTCCGTTTTCCATCCCGAAGGAGCCATTCTCTTGCGAAAGAAAGTGACGGTTGTGGGCGCTGGCAACGTCGGCGCCAATTGCGCGCTGCGCCTGGTCGAAAAGGAACTCGCCGACGTCGTCCTAGTCGATGTGATCGAAGGCGTCCCGCAAGGCAAGGGTCTTGACCTGTACCAATCCGGCCCCGTACAGGGCTACGACTGCACCATCACAGGCTCGAACGACTACGAGCCCACGGCGAATTCCGACCTCGCCATCCTCACCGCCGGATTTCCGCGGAAACCGGGGATGAGCCGCGATGACCTGCTGGTGGCGAACTACGAAGTCGTCCGTACTGCGACTACGCAGATAGTGAAATATTCTCCCAACTGTATCCTCATCGTGGTGACCAACCCGCTGGACGCAATGGCGCAGGCGGCTTACTGGGTGTCGAAGTTCAGTAAGAACCGGGTGATCGGAATGGCCGGTGTCCTGGACAGCGCCCGGTTCCGCACCTTCATAGCAGCCGAGCTTAAGGTGTCGGTGGAAAACGTGGTCGGCGTGGTCATGGGCGGCCATGGCGACACCATGGTGCCGCTGGTCCGGCTGAGCAATGTTTCCGGCATCCCGCTGGCCGAGCTGATGTCTCAGGCTACCATCGATGCCATCGTCGACCGGACGCGCAACGGCGGTGCCGAGATCGTCAAATATCTGAAGACCGGCAGCGCTTACTACGCGCCCTCGGCGGCGGCGGTGGAAATGGCGGAATCCGTACTCAAAGACAAGAAGAAAGTCATGCCCTGCGCCGCGTATCTGGAGGGCGAGTACGGGATCAAGGGGTTGTTTGTCGGCGTGCCCTGCAAGCTGGGCGCGCGCGGCATCGAGCAGATCTACCAGGTCAAGCTCACGGCTGAGGAACAGGCGATGCTCAACAAGAGCGCGGCCGCTGTACAAGAGTTGGTCGACGTGCTCAACAAGAAGCAGTAGCGTCAGGAAGTCGCGATGGGTCCTTCACCGCGCGATAGGTCCGCCAGGATCTGCTCCCGGCGCGTGGCAACGGTCTTTACGGCTGACTCCATTCCAAGCCAGTACATCATGCCACCGATCGCGGCGGCTAGGGCGAGCACCACCCCAAACGCCATCTCGCTATCGAAGGCGTACCGGGCCAGGTACGCCAGAAACACCGGCAACAAAGCCAACGGATAGAGGAGGAAAACCAGCGCCTGGAAACGGCTCGAAGCGCCCCCCTGGGAAACGCGCTCGGGTGTGAGGGGGCGTGGGTATCGGACTGAGCTGATGTTGCCGAAGGCCATCATATACAGAGAACAGACGGCGACGACCACCAAGGCTTCGGCGACTGGACGGAGCCCCACGCCGATCCGCAACGCCGTGGTGACCACGACCAGGATCAGCACCTCCAAGTAGATGAAGATCAGCGACGCCACGTTCTTGCCGAGCAGCGTCTGCCAGATTGGCAGCGGAGCGGCGAAGTAGAACTGGACCGCCGAGCGATCGAACCCGAAACAGTTCCAATAAGTCACTTGACCTAGCAGCGTGAGCGCGTACGCGGAGACGACTACTAAGAAATTGTGTTCGATGGCACTCTGTCGATCCGCGTGCCGGCCGAAGACCATGGGAAGCCAGACCATCACGCCGAAGGAAAATCCCATCACAAAGACCATGCGGAAGCGTGGCGTGCGTGAAAGCGAACGCAATTCTTTTTCGATGATCCCGGCCAGGGGATCGCGAAAGAAGCGGGAGGGAAGGCGATAGAGCCGTTCGCTCCAACCCTCCGGGCGAGCCGGTTCGGTGGCCAGCGGCATGGCCTGGGAGGCCATGCTGTCGTAGCGTAGGTTGCGTTCAAACTGCGTCCGGCCGAACCAGGCTGCCGCGACCGTCCAGGCCCCTAGTGTGAGCCATGCCACGATCTCGGAAACACCTATGATCGCGCGCCCAGCCGCGGCCCAGGGCAAGCCGGCAAGCTGGCTGACCGGGCCAAGGCCACCGAGCGGGATCGATTCGACACCAGCTGCAACGAGGAGCCGCGGCGCTGTCACGGCGATCAGCAGGAGGAAGACCAGCACTTCGCGCAGACGGCGGCGCGACAGCAAACGCTCCAACAGGCTGCGCAATCCAGATGCGAGAAAGAGATTGAACAAAACGTACACTAGAGTCGGCGCCAGGACTCGGGCACCAGCGGTGCGCCACGCGCCACTCGCGGGGTTTCGCATTAGCCCGACTACTCCTCCGGCGAGCACCAGGGTCATCTCCAGGGTCGTGGTCAGGCGAAGGAGCGTCTCCACCACGAAGAGCCGCCCGTGCGGCGCAGGGTAGACGAGGAGCTTGCGCATGTCGAGCGCCGAGCCCATGCTGGCCGAAAAAATCGGCACCACTTGCCAGTACAACCCGATTAACAGCAGGCCGGTGGGAATCCAGAGGCGCAGGGTGGCGGCGTCGGCCAAGCCGGCCAATTCCTGGATCGAGAAGGCGGCAAAACACCAGAAGCCGTACCAGACCATCCCAATGATAAGGCTGAACACGGCACCTCGCCTGGCTCCGAACCGCATACTCAACAGCTGGGCGCGTAGAATGGCGGCGATCATAACCAGTCGAGGCGTTCCAGCTGGCGTTCGGCGCCGAGCACGCGAACAAAGGCATCTTCAAGCGACTCGCCGCTGGCGCGCAGCTCTTCGAGCGTGCCGGAAGTCACGATGGTGCCACGGTTAATGATGGCGATGCGATCGCAGAGACGCTCGACGACCTCGAGGACGTGGGAGGTGAGGAAGACGGTCGCGCCGCGGCGCACCTGGTCGATGAGAATGTCTTTCATCAGGCGCGCACCCACGGCGTCCACGCCTTCAAACGGCTCGTCCATCAAGAACAACTCCGGGTGATGGATCAGCGAGGCGGCCAGTGCCACGCGCTTGCGCATGCCTTTGGAGTATTCGCCGATGATTTTTCGATCTTTGGCGAGTTCCAGCAGGTCGAGCAGACCGCCTGCACGATCGATGGCGGTGGCCCGGTCGAGGCCGTACATGCGACCGACAAATTCGAGGAATTCCGCCCCGGTCAGTCGGTCGAACAGCAACGATTCGTCCGGAACCAGGCCGATGCGCCTCTTGATTTCGAGTTCGTCCTCCGGCAGCCGCCGCCCGAGGATCTCCACCGTGCCGCTATCGGCGGGGATTAGACCGGTGAGGAGGCGGATGGTAGTCGACTTGCCGGCGCCGTTTGGGCCGAGGAAGCCGAAGAAGGAGCCGCGGGGGACTTCGAGATCGACGCCGTCGACTGCAGCAACCGAACCGTAGGACTTCTTCAAACCATGCACCAGGATAGCCGCAGGAGACATTGCTACTAGTTTAGTGCGTCATGGTGGGGACACGGCATCGGATTCCCAACCCCGCCCTGCTCCTCCACATCCGAAGGATCGACCCGCTTTTCGGACCCGGGGCACCGTGTATGGGCGGGGGCTATGATCGCGGCACGGTGGGTGGGCGTAATCGGCGAGCGAAGGCGGCAGCAAGCCTCCACCCATTCTGCGTGACTGTTGAAGGCACCTCCGTCGATCGATCTTGCGCCCTAGGGGGTGTCTCGGCGAGCTAACAGAACCGGAGCGTCTATCAAAAAGAACTTCCGCACGCTGGACAATGCTCCGTCGGTGGCGGCTTGCGCCACCCTCCAACGACCCAGTTCGTCGTGCGCGCTCTCAGGGACCCGGCCCGTGGTGATCTTCGATCCTGGGGCTGGCCTTCTACGACGGTTTCCGGGTGAAGATCAGAATGTGCTGGCGGGGCAAGGACTCGATCACCCGGTCGAGGTGGAGTCCCTCCGGTTCGAGCTCGGCCTTCACCTGCTCGACGGTCATCTTGTGTAGGGGGACGATCGGTACATTCGGGTCTTCGGCGCGGTACTCGATTAGAACCACACGGCCGTCCGCTTTGAGCGACTCGCGAATGTGGCGCAGCATCGATTGGGGACGGGTGAACTCGTGGTAGACATCCACCATCAACACTAGGTCAAAGCGCCCTTGCGGCAGCTTGGGATCGTCCGGTTCGCCGAGAATGGTCTCGACATTGGTGAGGTGCCGCCGCTCGACATTCTTGCGGAGCTGATCGAGCATCTGCGGCTGGATGTCGTTGGCGTAGACCTTGCCGGTGGGGCCGACCCGCTCCGCCAGCCGCCAGCTCATGTAGCCAACGCCGGCGCCGATGTCGGCGACCGTCGAGCCCTTCACGATCTTCAGCTCATCGAGCGCCCGGTCGGGCTCCTCCTCCTGCTCGCGCTCGGACCGCACCAGCCAGGGAGCGCCTTCAATCCCCATGGCGCCGGCATACTGACGGCCTGTGATCGGATGAACATTTTGCGGCTGCGCCCAAACCAGCGGCACGACGAGACACGCGAGAGTTCCAAGAACCGTCTTTTGCATACAACTCACTCGTTGGTGGGATCGATGTCCGTCGGTATGTCTTTCAAGCGCTCGAGCGCGCGCTGCATAGGCGGTCGGACCACGGCCAGGGTATCCAGCATCCGTTTGGCCCCGGAGTAATCACCTAAGGCTTCGATAGTCAGCAGATCATGCGCGAGGTCTCTCACGGCGCCTTTGATTTTACCGAACTCCACCGAGAAGGTGCCGTCCGGGTGGGCGACGAACGCGCCCCGATCGCTAAGGTAGTTGAACTGCATGGCCACACCGCGACCGTGCGCCTCCATCTGGCCGAAGCGCACGGACCGGAAGGCGGAGGCCAGAAACGTCGTGTAGAGTTGCCGCTCGGCGTCGGAGGAGTGGTCGAGGCCATGATCGTAGAGATACTGCAGCATGAACAGCCCGGTGACGTCGGCCTTGGCTTCCTCCACGGCGGCGTACAGCTCCTTCAACTGCTGCCGGGGAGACGTGATGCGGCCAGCCGCCTGGATCTGCTGGGGTCCGATGCCATGGCTGAGTTCATGAGCGAGAATGTGCGCAAAGAAGGAATCGAAGCTGAGGGAAGGCTGGTCGGCCTTCGGAAGCACACGCGCGGCGATTGGCGTCAGGATGGTTCGGAACTTGGCATCCTGCACGTTCTTCAGCATCACGCGCTTGCTGCCCTTCTCGTGGACCACGCGTTCGTCATTAGGCAGGTTGAAGGCCGCCGTGCGCACACCGTGCGCGCCGTCTCCCGAAGCCAAGACCTCGTTGACCACCCGAATCGGCGCGGCGGCGCCCAGCTTCGGGTTGCGATAGCGGGTGTCGATCGGTAGGTTGTTTTCGACCTCCTGCAAACGACTGGCGAAGGCCTTCAGGCGGTCGGTCTCCCGCTCGTCGCGTATCGTGATGTAGGCCTCAAAAGCCGCCTTGTAGCCGAACAGCTCATCGTTGTAGGTTTCATACGGCCCGATCGTGATGTCGAGCGGCGAGTCCAGTTCCATCCAGGCGAGATCGCTGGCGTAATAGTCGTTGGAAAGGAGCGCGTCGGCCCGCAGGCTGAGGAATTTTCTCAGTGAGGAGTTATCGGTGAGTCCGGAAGCCTCTTTGAGCAGACCGGCGGCCGTTCGAAGATCGAGGCCGTACCCTCCGGAGGCCCTGCTGTAAGGGACCGCCACCAGCGCCCTTTCGTCATCGCGGCGGATCACCGTGAAGAAGCCGGTAGCCTCCTGCTGTTGGGCCGGGCTGAGCGTCTTCACCCACTTCTCAAACTCCTCCCTTGTCATGTCTTCGGGGTAGAAGTTGGCGCCGAGCGGTTTACGTTCCGGCACACCGGGAATGAATGCCTTGTGATCGTCCAAGTCCGACCAGGGCCCCTTGTTCAGCCAGAAATAATGTAACCGCTCCCTGCCAAGCGGTGACGTATCCTTTTGCAGCTGGGCGTACAGCGCGCGGTCTCCGCTCCATAGTTGGTCCATGAAGATCGCGTTCAGCACCCGTGCGGCCTCGATCAGTTTGGCCAGCGCCTTCTGGTCTCCCCTCGAGAGTGCGGAGGTGTCATAGGCGAGCTTGACGGGCGCGAAACGTGCGCTCATCTGTTTCAGTTGAGTGAGATCAAGCATAACAGCAGCGGCTGCCAACAGAACCACAAGAGGCTTCATGAGTCCCATTGTGGCACCGCCGCACGCACCTCACTTTGCCTGGGCGCGCGTAGAAATTCCCAGTTCCCGCAGTTGGCGCTCGGGCACGGGAGCGGGAGCATCACACATCAGGTCGGTGCCGCGTGCCGTTTTGGGGAAGGGAATCACGTCGCGAATCGAAGTTTCACCAGCCAGGAACATCACCAGGCGGTCGAGGCCGAGCGCGATCCCACCGTGCGGCGGAGCGCCGTATTCCAGCGCATCGAGCAGGAACCCGAAGCGACGCCGCGCTTCTTCGTCGGTGAAGCCGAGTGCGGCGAAAACTTTTGTCTGTACGTCGCGGCGGTGAATACGGATGGAGCCGGAGCCGAGCTCTACCCCATTTAGGACAATGTCGTACGATTTGGCTCGGCAGTGCGCGGGGTCGGTCAGGAGCTTGTCGAGATCCTGGTCGTCGACCGAGGTGAAGGGATGATGTGCAGCGTTCCAGCGCTGCTCTTCCTCGTCCCATTCGAACATGGGGAAATCCACGACCCACAGAAACTGGAAATTGCGCGGGTCGAGGAGTTTGTGCCGATCTTGAAATTTCTGAGCACATTCGAGGCGCAACTGACCGCATGCCTGGAGTACGGTCTCCTCGGGACGCTGGCCTTTGGGCTGCCCGGCCCACGTCGCCAGCATGAGAAGAGCGTTGTCGCCGGCGCCGCAGCGCTCGCGCACTTTGGCGATGGCGCCGGCATGGTCGCGCTCCAAGCGCTTGACGTCGTCGTAGACCCGGAGGCCGCGCTCCTGGCCGAACACTTTTAGCTCGTCACGCTCCTTGCGGCTGGGCGTGCCGGTCTCCGGCACGTGGATCGCAACCAGCGGCATCGCGGCATTGGCGAGTTCGGGCAGCAGGTCTTCGACCGGATGCATCGGTGGAACGCGCAGGTCGGGCTTATCGATGCCGTAGAGTCGCATCGCTTCCGCGTACGTCAGGCGGGGAAAGGGAAGCTTGACGGTGATGCCGGCGGTCTGGCAGATTCGCTGAACGAGGGGTTCGATCACTTCATAGATGCGCTCCTGTTGCGGGAACGACATCTCGAGATCGATCTGGGTGAACTCGGGCTGGCGGTCGGCGCGCAGGTCTTCATCACGAAAGCAGCGCACAATCTGGAAGTACTTCTCGAAGCCGCTCACCATCAGGAGCTGCTTAAAGATCTGGGGAGATTGCGGCAGTGCATAGAAACTGCCAGGCTGCACGCGGCTTGGTACCAGATAGTCGCGCGCGCCCTCGGGAGTCGATCGAGTCATGAAGGGCGTTTCAATCTCAAGGAAGCCTTGCGAGTTGAGGAATTCACGCGTCACAAAAGCTACCTTCGAGCGCAAAATCAGGTTCCGCTGCATGTGGGGCCGCCGCAAATCCACGTAACGATACTTCAAGCGGACGTCTTCGCTCACATCCACCTGCTCTTCCATGGGGAAGGGCGGAGTACGCGATTCGTTGAGGATCCAGATTCGGGAGGCCACCACTTCGACGGCGCCCGTGGCCAGGTTCGGATTGACCGACGCTGGCCCCCGCGGCGCGACCCGGCCTTCCACCGCAATGACGTACTCCGGCCTCACTTGTTCGGCGCGCCTGTGAACCGCGGGGCCTACATCCTCGTGAAACACCACCTGGGTGATGCCGTCGCGGTCACGCAAATCCACGAAAATGACGCCGCCATGGTCCCGGCGGCGGTGCACCCAGCCCATGAGCACGACGGCTTGACCCTCATCGGAGGCGCGTAGGACTCCACAACTATGTGTGCGGCGGAGGTCACCCAGAAAATCCAGTGAAGTTTCCATATCGAAATGTCTTTAGTTTTTCGCGGCGAGCTGCGCGGCGATCTCGTCGGGTGTCAGGGTTTGTTGCTTGCCGGTGGCCATGTCCTTGAGCGGGTAGCGGCCGGACGCGATCTCGTCGTCGCCCACAACCAAGGCAAACCGCGCGCCGAGCTTGTCGGCGAGTTCCAAGGCGCGCTTGAGCCTTCCTTGGCCGAGTTCGACCGAGTGCCCGGCGCGGCGCAGATCTCTGGCCAACAGCAGAGCGTGGCGGACGCCGGCATCTCTATGTAGCGCGATGAACAGATCGAGCGGCTTGGGAGCCTGCGTCTGTTCTACGCTCATGACCAGCCGGTCTTCGCCGATCGAAAAGCCGATACCCGGGGAGTGCACCTTAGAGCCAAGGGCTTCGGCCAGGCCATCGTACCGGCCGCCGCCGAGCACGGAATTCTGCGCGCCCAAGGCGCCATGAACTACCTCGAACGTGGTGCGCATATAATAATCCAGCCCGCGCACCAGCCGCGGCCGCACTTCGTAAGCGATGCCCAGATCGGATAAGTGCTTCTTGACGGCGTCGAAATGCGCGCGGCACCCGTCGCAGAGGTGATCGACAATCATCGGAAGCCTCTCGATGATGGGCTGGTCATGCTCTACCTTGCAGTCCAGGACGCGCAGCGGATTGGTTTGCGAGCGACGCCGGCAATCCTCGCACATCTGGGCCGCCACGGGTTCCAACGCCAGGCGCAACCGCTCCACGTACTGCGGCCGACAGTCGTGATCGCCGACCGAATTGATCAGCAGCTGAAACCCGCTCAAGCCGGCACGCTCGAGAATTTCAACCACCATCGCGATCACCTCAGCGTCGATCAGGGCAGATTCCGAGCCGATCGCTTCGGCACCAATCTGATAGAACTGGCGATAACGTCCCTTTTGGGGGCGCTCGCGGCGGAACATCGGTCCCATGTAGTACAGCTTCTGCACGCCCGGGCGCTGGTCCAGGCGATGCTCAATGTAAGCCCGGATCACCGAGGCCGTGTTCTCCGGCCGGAGCGTCAGCGAACTGCCGTCACGGTCCTCAAACGTATACATTTCCTTGGTAACGATATCCGTATCTGAGCCCACGCCTCGCGCGAACAACTGTGTCTCTTCGAGGATTGGCGTGCGGATCTCCTGGTAGTTGTATAGGCCCAGGACCTCGCGCGCCGTGGTCTCCACTCGGTTCCACACCTCCGTGGCTGGAGGCAGTAGGTCCCTGGTCCCTTTGACGGCTTTAATCAAGATCTTTGGAAAAATCCATGCTAGCACACGGGGTTACAATCATCATGTATGTGCCGCTGCTTCTTTGTGTGTTTCGCATCTTTAACCCTGCTCTGCGCGCAGAAACGGCCGTTCGACGTAAACGCGCTAATGGAGCTAAAGCGCATGAGCGACCCTCAGATCTCGCCCGACGGGAAGTGGGTGGCGTTTACGCTCGAGACCGTGGATGTCACGGCCAACAAGAAACCGCAGCAAATCTGGCTGGTGCCGCTCGCGGGCGGCGTGCCGCGCCAGATTACACAAGAGGGAGAGAACAACCAGCGGCCCCGATGGTCGCCCGACTCCAAGCGCATCGCCTACATTTCCGACCGCAGTGGATCATCGCAAATCTGGCTGATGGATCCCGACGGAAGTAACGCGACGCAGGTTACCACTCTGTCGACCGAGGCGGATGGGCAGCTGTTTTCACGCGATGGTAAAAACCTGCTCTTCGTTTCCGCCGTGTACCCGGACTGCGACGCCGACGAGAGCTGCAATAAGAGGAATCTTGACAGCGACAAATCCGGCGGGTCGGCGCGCATCTACACCGAGCTTTTCTATCGCCACTGGACCACTTGGCAGTCCAAACGCCGCAGTCATCTTCTGGTGGTTCCCTCCGGCGGCGGGGTTCCCAAGGACCTGACGCCGGGCTCCCGGGGCGTACCCCCCTTTTCGCTGGAAGGCATCGACGACTACGATATCTCTCCCGACAGCACCGAAGTCTGCTTCGCCATGAATGCGGATCCGGTCCCAGCTTTGAGCACGAACACCGATCTCTATGTCGTTGCGATCAGCGGAGGACTGAGGCGGAAGATCACCTCGACAGCCGGAGCCGATGCCACACCCCGGTATTCTCCCGACGGCAAGTACCTGGCCTGGCGTGCCCAGTTTCGTGCCGGCTACGAGAGCGACCGCTGGCGGCTGATGGTGCTGGAGCGAGCCTCCGGCAAGGTCAACAACCTCACCGAGACGCTCGACCGCTGGGTGACCAATTTCACCTGGGCGCCCGATTCGTTGGCCCTTTTCTATACCAGTGTTGACCGCGGGCGCCAGGGGATCCAGTTCATTCCGGTGACCGGCGGCGTTAGCCAGGTCGCTGCCGGCGGTGACAGCGTCCTCGACGAAATGCAGCTGAGTCGTGACGGCAAGACGATGGTCTACACGCAACAGACCGGCTCCTCACCGGTCGAGATTTACCGCGCCTCATCCCAAGGGGGCGTCCCGGTTGCGCTCACCCACCTGAACGATTCCGTACTAAGCAGTCACGTCCTCACGCCACTCGAAGAATTCTGGGTGGATAGCAGCGACGGCTCCCGTGTTCACAGCTTTGTCGTCAAGCCTCCGGACTTTCGGGCGGCTGGCCGCTACCCCGTGATCGTGCTCATCCACGGAGGCCCTCAAGGGTATTGGGGCTATTCGTGGACGTATCGCTGGAATGCTCAGGTGTTCGCCGCCGCCGGGTACGTCGTGGTCATGCCGAATCCGCGCGGCTCGATCGGATACGGCCAGAAGTTCATCGACGAGATCAATGCGGACTGGGGAGGCCGGCCCTTTGATGATGTGATGGCGGTAGCCGATCACATCGTGATCGAGATGCCTTACGCCGACGGTAGCCGTATGACCGCCGCTGGAGGATCCTACGGCGGCTACCTAGCGGACTGGATCCTGGGGCACACGCAGCGGTTCAAGGCCATCGTCTCGCACTCAGGCGTCTACGACCTCGCGAGCGAATTCGGCTCCACCGAGGAGCTGTGGTTTCCGCTCTGGGAGATGGGCGGAACGCCTTGGGAAAAGCCGGACGTCTACGCGAAGTGGTCGCCCAGTACGTACGCCAAGGACTTTCGCACGCCGACTCTGCTCATCCATGGAGAACAGGATTTCAGGGTGCCGTACACGCAGTCGTTGCAGCTGTTCACGGCTCTCCAACTGCAGAACGTGCCTTCCAAACTAATGATCTTTCCCGATGAAGGTCATTGGATCTTGAAGCCGCAGAACAGCATCCAGTGGTACAAAACCTTTATCGACTGGCTCAATTCTTGGGTGAAAAAGTGAAAATTGTTGTTGTATTCGTCTGTTTGATCGTAGCGATCGCAATTGCGCTCGTGGTGTTGTCCACGGGCACAACACTCACGGTGAGTCCTGTGATCCGGCAGATTGGGATTTCTACCCCGGTCAGTGTGCAACTTGCGAATCCGCACGGAGTGCGGAGGCTGACCGCGTACATCGAGCAAAATGGGGTGGAGTATCGCGTATACCAACTGAAGGAGCCGTCGCACTGGATCTTCTGGAGGCGGAACCAACCGCGGCGCAGCATCACCTTTGAAGCCGGAAAGAGCAGGGCCCCGAATCTCAAAGAGGGCAAAGCCCGGCTGGTGGTGGAGGCCGTTTCCGATGATCTACGCTCGCATACCGACCGCAACGCGTACGAAGTCAGCGTGGTGCTGGCTCCGCCGCACGTCACACCCGACGACTTCCAGCACTACATCAACCAGGCCGGCATGGAGCTGGTTACCTTCACCGCCAGCGGTTCCTGGTCCGAGGCCGGGGTCAAGGTGGGCACGCACACCTTCAGGAGTTATCCGATGCCGGGTCGCGGTCCGGACCAGCGGTTCGCGCTGTTCGCCTACCCGTGGGATTCGCCCTCGGATCTGACGCCGGTAGTCTACGCGCGCAATCCGGCAGGCGCGGAGGCGACCGGACGCTTCTGGTTCAAACTGTTTCCGAAGAAATTCCGCGAGCGCGAATTCTTGCTGGATGATGCGCTGATGGACAGGTTGGTGAACAACATCGATCAGACCGGTACGCTGGTTCCCGGACCGGACATGCTTTCCCGTTTCCTCAAAATCAACGGCGAGATGCGGCGCAAGAATAACCAGCAGCTGTATGATCTGCGATTGAAGACCGAAGAGAGGATCCTGTGGCACGGCCCCTTTATCCACTACGGGAAGGAAGAGGCGATGTTCGCCGACACGCGCGATTACATGTATCACGGCAAAAAGGTCGATCGGCAGACTCACCTCGGCTTCGACCTTTCCGACACCGCCAATGCTCCGGTGAACGCGGCCAATGACGGCCGCGTGGTCTGGGCCGCCGACCTGGGAATTTACGGGAACTGCGTGGTGCTCGATCACGGGTACGGTCTGCAGTCGATTTACGGCCACCTCGAACGCATCGACGCGAAAGTCGGAGACCTGCTCAAAAAAGGCGAGAAGATGGGCGTGGCCGGCGCGACCGGTTTGGCCGAAGGCGTCCACGTGCACTTCGGCATGCAG
>Ga0306921_10001562_pt1 | contig 22262 bp, 23 predicted proteins | sample sta12Cox44000080_FD_203760 | JGI IMG/M metagenome (GOLD analysis project Ga0306921, IMG submission 203760) | Lab enrichment of tropical soil microbial communities from Luquillo Experimental Forest, Puerto Rico - statoxic.12C.oxic.44.000.080 (v2)... | ecosystem: Environmental > Terrestrial >...
GCCGAGTGATCGCTTCGCCGTCACACACCCAAGGTGGAAGCCGTATGCGGGAAAGCCGCCTGTACGGCTTTGTGCGGGGGGCGCTCAGTAACGAGCGTCCCTACCGCGTCGTCTCCGAGCGGGCCCGGTAAAGCTTGGGCTGCCCCTCGACGAGCCGAGAGCCCTCACCGGCGGCCGTCTCCGCTTCACAGAGAGCCGCGATCTACTGCGCGAGCTTGACGGGCGCCTTGTCGTATGTGTGGAGATAAGCGATGAGATCCTTGATCTTCTGCTCGTCTTTGATTCCGGCGAAAGCCATCTTGGTGCCCGGCACCTTTGCCTTGGGGTCCTTGATGTATTCTGAGAACGTTGCTTCATCCCATACGATTCCCGAATGCTCGTTGCCGTCCGAGTATTTGTAGCCGTCGACCGAACCCGCCTTCCGTCCGAACAGCCCGTTGAGGACCGGCCCGACGGCATTCTTGGCGTTGTCGCCAACCTGGTGACAGGCCTTGCAGACAAGAAAGACCTTTTCGCCCGCGGCGGCATCCTGAGCGTGAACCTGACCCACACCGATGGTAACAAGCATCGCGGCTAACAGCATTCGGTTCATTTGGTCCTCCGTGTGAAGTTGCATTCCATTAGAGGCGATGCGCATCAGCCGACGATTTCAGAAAGAGCTCCCGCCGAATTGATGAGATGAACCTGCTCAATGCCCACACTTGGCATCAATCCGCGAATGCGATTCTCGTTCATGAAACTGAACGCCGTGGATAGCGCATCCGCCGCGGTCGCACTCCCGGAAACGGTCGTCATGCTGCGATAACGATCAGCACACCCGCCAGTCGCGGGATCGAAGAGATGGTTGAAGTGGCCTTGGGGATCGAAACGAAACCCGTAAGCGCCGGACGTCGACACCGCGCGGTCGACAATCGGCACGATCGTTTCGATTCGGCCGGCGACGTCGGGGTCGGCGATCCCAACCTCCCACGGCTGGCCGTCCGGGCGCGATCCGATCGCGCGCGTCTCTCCCATGTCGACGAGGCTGTTCACGATTCCCTGCGAGCGCAAGAGATCGACGATCTTGTCAGTTACGTAGCCTTGTGCGATTCCGTTCAGCGTCACGGCAGTGCCGCGTGGCATCACGACGCGGTCGCGACCAATCGTCAAGCGATCATAACCGACATGTGCAAGCGCCGTCCGCACTGCGGACTGCGGCGGCCCAACCGGGTCCGCATTGGTTCGAGAGAAGTGATCGGCGTAGACATCCCATAGCGGCTGCACAGTAGGATCGAACATACCGTTCGTCAGTTCGGCGTAGCGTTGCGAAATCGACATGAGGTCCACGAACTCGACGGCAGGATCGACCAAGATGCCGGACCGGTTCAATTCGACGAGCGCGGAATCCTCCAGATAGAGGCTGAAGAGCCGCTCCAGTCGGCGTGCCTCGGTGCATGCTGCCGAGATCAGGCGCTTTGCCGCCTTGCGATCCTCGTGGTGGATCTGCACGGTCGCGACTGCGCCGAGCATTGTGCCGTGCCAGGTGACGAGGCTGGAACCTGCCTGGACCGGGGGGCCGCCCGGCACGACCGCGAGGCCCGCTGCCGCGGCGCTGATGCGGATGAAACGTCGACGTGATATCGGTCGTGTCATCGTGCTCTCCTCATTCGGTCGGCCCATGGCCAGCTTTCGTCGTCTGCTCGCCTGAGCCCAGCACGTATTCCTGTGGCACTTCGGCAAATGAGACGATCCGTCCACCATTTTTACTTGCGAACTTTTCCGCGGCGGCGCGCTCGGAGAACGGCACAACCTCTTCGCTGCCCATCCCCCCCTTCACATTGCTTCCGATGACGAAGAACGCCTTGCGGGCCTCGACCCAATTTTCGGCACCAGGATTCTCCCAACTCGGCGCCTTGCCCATGTCCGAGACGTAAATGGCCTGGATGTCCTTCGGCTCGTCGGGCAGCATGGTGAAAGCGATCGCATCGCGCGCCGAAGAGAACCAGACCGGCTCGATGAGACTCTTGGCGATGATCTGGCCCTTGGGACCGGGATGCTCGAGCAAATTCATACCGCAGTAATGACCGATCACGTCTTTGGTCATGGCGACCGGTCGCGGAGGCAGCGCGGCTTCTTTCTGGTCGCAGCCGGCAAGCGCGAAGGCAACAAGTGTGGCAGCGAGAGCAAGGCGCCTCATAGCTCCCTCCGCGAAAATGCCAAGGCGGCCAACCCCAGTGGAACGAATGTCCAAAGCATCAGTGCCGCCAGTAACGCGGGCGCGGACAAAGATGTGCTCTGGGCGAGGCCAGCCATGCCCGCAAACATGCTCACATTGGCGAAACCGGTCAGATTGAAGAGCCGATAGACGTCAGTGGGATTGAACAGAAGCATAGCATTGAGGACGCCGGCGGAAATATTGCGGCCCTGGTCCAGCGCGAGCAAACCGAGAAGCGCCATGTCGTAGATCAACACCAGCAACAGCCACAGGCCGATGCACACGCCGGCAGCCGTACCTCGGTCACGCGCCAGGGCACTGATGAGATAGCCGATCGCAACGAATACTGCACCGAGGAGCACCGAGGAACCGATCATTGCGGCGAATGCCACCAAACTATCGTTATCGACACGGCTTCCGGTGACCATCAGCGCCGCAGCGGCCAATCCATAGCCGAGACATGTGGCAAAGGCGAGCACGGCAAGATGCCCTAGGAATTTACCGAGCAGTACCTGCCAGCGCGCGACGGGATAGCTGAGGAGCAGCAGCATCGTTCCTCGCTCCATGTCTCCGACGATGGAATCGTGCGAGATCAGAAGCGCGATCAGTGGAATGAGCAAGATTGTGAGACTCGAGAGGCTCACGACCACTACGTCAAGCGCCCGCACGCCGACGCTGCCAGTCGGCGCGCTGCCGAGAAAAGTGAGCGACAAAGCGAGCCCGGCGAGCAGGAGCGTCGCCGCGAGCACCCAGCGATTGCGCACTGCCTGATGGATTTCCTTGAGGGCGACGATAATGGCGCTCATCGCGGCATCTCCGTCGACTTGAGAAAATGCGCATAGAGTTCGTCGAGACTCGGCGGCACCACGTCGAGATCCTCGACGGATGATCCCTCCGCGGTCACGCGGTGCAAGAGATCGATCTTCTGTTCGGGCGCTGCGTCGATCTCGACGATGTGGCCGTTCAACCGTCGGCAGGGCGCGCCGGACGGCAGCCATGCCGGCATCTCGTCGGATTCCAGGCCGGAAACCTTGAGCCGGATTTTGGTCGGCAACCGCGCCAAGCGGCGCAGCTCTTCGATCGATCCGTCCGCGACCTTGATTCCGTGGTTCATGATGATCACCCGCCCGGCGCGCTCCTCCAGTTCTGTCAAGGCGTGCGACGACAACAGAACGCTGGTGCCTTCGGCGGCTAATCGTTGAATCACTTCATAGAAGGTCTGGCGCAATTCTGGATCGAGTCCGGTGGTTGGCTCATCGAGCAGCAAGACCCAGGGCCGGCCGATCAGCGCCTGCGCGAGTCCAAGACGCTGACGCATGCCCTTCGAATAGGTGCCGACGCGCCGCGCCGCGGCCGGGCCGAGCCCGACCATGTCCAACAGCTCCAGCGCCTTCGCAACCGGCTCCCGTTTGAGCCTGGCATAGAAGGCCTGCGTTTCGCGGCCGGTCAAGGCGGCATCAAAGGAGACGTTTTCTGGTAAATAACCCAGATGACGCCGTCCCGCGAACTGGCCGGCGGCGGGATTATCGCCGAGCACCTCGATCGAGCCGCGTGTGCAACGGATCAATCCCAGCATCAGCTTCATCAGCGTGGTCTTGCCGGCGCCGTTGTGACCGATCAGCGCGACCATCTCGCTCTTGGCAAGGTCAAAGGAAACATCGGTCACGGCCGCGATGCGACCATAATGTTTCGTGACGCCGGCGACACGCACGGTCAAAGTCATGGCGCAGCCTCGCCGAGGTTGCGCCGCACCGGCGGCGACATTAGCGGATGGCTGTCGACGACGCCACCCGGCAGCAACGCGGGGAACTGCGCCTGAGCCCAGCGGATTACCTGCACGGCCGGGCTATTGATCAACACTTTCGCCGCCGGCGCAGTCCACAGCACGCGGTCGATGAGATCGTTGGGCCGGTACGCCGTGTCGGCGATGCCGTCGCCATTGAGGTCAAAGGCTGGATTGCCGCTCCAGTAGTTGCCGCGCCCATTCTTCGACCAGTCGAGGTGACGGGTGCCCACATATTTGACTTGATTGGCATTATTGACGAACGCGTTGCCGGTGATGTCATTGCCCTCGGAACCTGCGGTGAACTGAACGCCGATCTCGCAACCCTCGAACCAGTTGTCGTCGATCCGGTTCTTGTTGGTGTTGTAGATGAACACGCATCGCTCCGGGCCGATGCGCCCGCCGGCCACCGGGGCCAGAGCAGGCTCCAAAGGGGGAACGCCCTCATCCGCGCCGCGGTTTTCCGCCGTCGCCCACCTCGCCGCAGGCTGTAGCCCGCCAATCACGGTGTTGCCGGTGATTTCTGATCCATTGGCCGCATTGAACAGGATGCCGCGATCGCGATCATGATCGGAGACATTATCGCGCAAGATGAAATGCTTGGAGAACATCATGGCGTAACCGATGATGTTGCCGCGTGAAACGTTGTTCGTGATCACGCCGTCATTGCTGTACATGTTGTGGACAGCGAATCGCAGGTCGCGGAAGCGGTTTCCACTGAACAGGTTGTCGCGGCTCGATATCGCGAAGATCCCGTCGCGCCCATAGCGGAAATCGTTGCCTATCACCTTGGCGCCGGGCGCATTCCACACCGAAACGCCATTGCCGGTCTCGCTGATGCGAGGCTGGCTCAATCCGATGATCCGGTTGCTGCGCGCGACGGCATCGCGGGCGCCATGCAGATAAATGCCGAACAGATTATCCTCAATCTTGTTGTCCTCGACGACAGCCGCCGTTGCGCTCTGTTCGACAAACACGCCGGAATCCATCGTCTCGAGCGAGCGGCCAGAGCCGCGAATTCCGAGGCCGCGCACCACGGCACCTGGAGCCGACACCGTGATGACGTTCCCGTTGCCGCTACCAACAATGATCGCTCCGGCATCGCCTGCGAGCGTGACACGATGGTCGATCCGCAACGGACCACGATAGGTTCCACCCGCGAGCCGCACTTCATCGCCATCCGCCGCTCGATCCAGGATTGCCTGCAGGTCGTTGACATCAGGCGTAACCGCGAGCTGCGCCGCCCATGCATGGACGGCGAAGCTGGCGGCGACGAGCGCCGCCAGTCCGATTTGCCCGATATGGCTCACGAGCCGCATCGTCAGACGTTCTGCGGTTCCACCAGCATGCGGCCGCGCATTTCCATGTGCATGGCGTGGCAGAACCAGGTGCAGAAGTACCAATAGACGCCGGGCTTGTCGGCGATGAACGTCACCGAGGAGGTCTGTTGTGGGCCGATCTCCATGTTGATGCCGTAGTTGACGATGCAGAAGCCGTGGGTCAGGTCCTCGACGTCGTCGATGTTGGTTTCGTAGATGGTCACCTCATCGCCCTGCTTGACCTGGAACTTCTCGAGCGCAAAGGCGGGCGCGCTGGAATACATGTAGACCCGTACTTTGTTGCCGTCGCGGATGACCTTGCCATCGCTCTCCAGCTTGACGCCGTCGGCGGCGGCTTGCTTTCGGGCGTCCTCGAAGAACGGGTCGTCGCGCTTCCAGATGCTGACTACTTTGCCGTCCAGTTTGGAGCGATGGACGATCACGGCATCATGGGGTTCGGCGAAGCTCGGGCCGTCGTGGACGATTTCCATCTTGTCACCGGAAATGTCGATGAGCTGATCGTTCTCTGGCTTCAGGGGGCCGACATTGAGGAAGCGGTCCTTGGAGAACTTGTTCAGCGAGAGCAGCCATTTGCCGTCCGCCTCCTTGGTTTCTCCCATCGAGGCATGATTGTGGCCGGGCTGGTATTGCACGTCGATCTTCTGGATGATGGGATTCACCTTCTCGCCTTTGAATGCTCGCTTGGCGAGATCGATGTTCCACTTGCAGACTTGGCTGTCGAGGAAGAGCGTCGTGTAAGCGTTCCCCCTGTTGTCGAACCCCGTGTGCAGCGGACCCAAACCGAGCTCCGGTTCGGCGACGACGACGTCGCGCGGCTTGATCTTGTCATCAAACAATTGGTCAAACAGGCGCACATCCATGACGGTCACCGTCGGCGCGAGCTTGCCGTTGGCCACGATATGGATGCCGTCTGGCGCAGTGTTCATGCCGTGCGGGCTGTTCGACACCGGAACGTAGCGCGTGTAGGGCGAGCCGTGCCGGCCGTCGATGACGGGCACGCCGTTGATTTCCTTGAAGTCGCCTTTCTTCACTGCTTCTTCGATACGCTTGATGTTGAAGATGGTGACCCAGTCCTGTTCGCTCGCGGTCATTTCGGCGAGCGTCACGCCCTTCTCCGAATTGTAGCAGGTCGAGAACGCATATTTGCCCTGGTAGTCGGCGTCGGTATTGTCGAGATTGCCGTCGACCATCACCTGCCAGGCAACTTTCATGGTGTCGCCGTCGACGGCGGAGAAGATCGACCAGTACTTCTTCGGGTCGTCCAGCACCTTGCCGTCATTGGGGATCGGGATTTCGTATTCGCCGTTGCAGAACAAATATCCGGTGCGCGGATATTTCTGTGGTCGCATGCCGTGGATCGTGTACTGATTGGGAATTTCGATGATCTTGTCGCACTTCATGATGTCGGTGCGGATACGGGCCAGGCGCGTGTTCGCCTTGTCATTGATGAAAACATAGCGCCCGTCATAGGTGCCGTCGGTGAACGACATATGCGGGTGATGGCAGTCGCCGTTTTGCCAAGCCCCATTCAAGTGTCCCTTGAGGCGTTCGCGGGTCTCGGGCGTCAGCCCTTCGGTCAATACTTTCAGCGACTCGTTGGTCTGTCCCCATCCGGTGGCGCTGCACCGGTTGAACACGGGAATGCGCATCAGCTCGCGCATCGAAGGCATGCCGATGATGCGAACTTCGCCGGTCTGGCCGCTGGAGAAGAAGACGTAGTATTCGTCGAGCTCGCCTGGCGCGACCTCGATCTTCTGGGCGCCGGTCCGTGCGGCAGGCCGGGTTTGGGCTGCCGCTGGCGTCGGCTCACCGGTCTTGCCAAGACCGAATCCTCCAGCGATGCCTGCCGCACCAAGTGCGGCCGTGCCGACAACCTGTCGTCGGCTGATGGTAGTTTTGTCGTCGTCTCGCGCCATGTTGGCCTCCTCTTATGAAGGTGGATCGATGATTGGATCTTCGGATTTTGCCGGCACGCGAACGGGTTTGCCGGCGTGGGTAATGACTGTCTTGGGCCCCTTGCTGCCTGGTCGCATGGACGGCGACGACATAGCCGCAAACTTTTCTCGCTTGAGCCGCACCTGAATCATGTGCGGGCAGCGCTGGTCATCGTAGTAGAGTTCCTGGCAATGCATGCAGTAGATGCACTCGTTGACGTTGATGTGCCCCTCGGGATGGATTGATTGCACAGGGCATTCCTTGGCGCAGCGCTGGCAGGGCGATCCGCACTCCTTCCAGCGGCGCAGCCACTCGAACGTCCTGATGCGACCAGGAATCGCGAGCGCCGCGCCGAGCGGGCAAAGATAGCGGCAGAAGAAGCGCTCGATGAACAGGCCGATGACGAGCAGCGCAACCGCATAGAGAACGAAAGGCCAGCTCCGCGCGAACTTCAGGATGATCGCGGTCTTGAAAGGCTCGACCTCGGCGAACTGCTCTGCAAGCGAGACGGAGTACAGCGACAGGCCAAACAGCCCGAGGAAGATCACGTACTTGACCGGCCAAAGTCGTTCATGCAGGCCCCAGGGCACCGTGATCTGCGGCACCTTCAGCCATTTGGCAACGGTGTTGGTGAGCTCCTGCAGCGCGCCGAATGGACAGAGCCATCCGCAGAATGGGCCGCGGCCCCAGAACAAGAGGCCCGGTGCAGTGGCCGACCAAAGAATGAAGATCAACGGCGCGGCGAGGAAAAATTCCCAACGGAAGCCGGTCACCAGCGCGTTGGTGAAGGTCACAACGTTGACGACTGAGAGCTGAGCGTTGGCGTACCACCCCAGCCAAAACAAGATGAAGACGAGATAGGCGCGGCGAACCCAGGTGTACAAAGTCGGCCGCCGGACCAGGATATTCTGAAAGAAGAAGATCGCAGTCAGCGCGGCAAGCGCAAGCGCGGTAATACCAATGGAAATCGTTTGCGAGCGCCAGATCCGCATCCATAGCGGTTCCTCGTTGTCGGTCGCATTAGGGAAAGCCTGCGCCACCGCACTGGAAGCTTGTGACGGGGCCGTCGCGCTCGCCGGCACGGTCACAGCGCGCTGCTCGCGTCGCAAATATTGCTCCGGCAAAGAGTAATCGAGATCGAAGGTCAGAAATGCCTTATCGCGGGCGCCGACACCTCGCTGCACAAGCAACTGGAGTTGCCATGGTTGCGTCGGGTCGAGCGTGAACTCGGGCGGGGTGACGAACAGGCCGATTTCACGAAAGTCCGGCGCGCCGGCGGCGGCAAGCGCGCCTAGGCGGGTGTGGTTCCGGTCGCGAAAGCGCGTGCTCGAACCCTCCTGCAGAATTTCGATGCGGTCAAAAATGCCGCCTCGTACGTAAGCCGAACCCTTGAAGGAATAGATGCCGTTGCCTGCGACAACGATTGCCTGCTGTCCCGGCTTCAGGTTCTCCTTCAGCCTTTGGTAGCCCTCCTCGCCCAGCAGGCTGCGACCGATGGTCGGCGCGGTGACGAGCGCGACGTAGAGATCGATGAAGGTATCGCCCGTATCGCCCGGTTCCGGGTTCTGCGCGGCGGCGACGTTGCCCGACTTGGCAAACGCTTCGTTGACGTCCCCGATGGTCAGACGCAGCCGCCGGATCGAACCGTCGCCGACGAGGCTCGCCCAATCGCGAATCTCGCTGTGTTCGAGGTCAAGCGTCTTGGTAACAGGCGGCAGCGCAGACGCGGCGGCCGCGGTTTCACCTCCACCAACGCGCCCCGTGCGGATCAGCTTCACCGCCGAGCGCACGATGCTGTCGTTCATGACCAGCACGGTCACGGTCGCCCCGCTGACGATATCGACCTGGGGTGGGTGCTCGGCGCCGCTCGCGATGGGCTTCATGTCCTTGCCGATGAGAGTGTTGACCGCGGCGACGATGCGCGCCACCGGGATTCCGACGAGAACAATCGGCTCCTTGTGGTCGACAAGCTTCAGTCCGGTAATGACACCCTTCGGATCGATTCCGACGAGAATTTGAATCGGCTTTCCGGAATATCCGACCGCGTTGGCGAAATCGGAATTGAGGTAGACGAATCCCTGCAGCTGATCGCCGCGATAGACAGGAACGATTGGTGGATCACCCTGCGGTGCGCCGAAGCGGTCGGCTCCTGCAAACATGTCGGCCGGCGCAACCTTCGGCAAATAGGTGGCGAGCTCGCTCGCGGCATATGCCGCTTGCGCCCACAACGTCGCGCACATCAAAAGCACGGCAGCCAGCACAAACGGGGCTACGCTTCGGCAGCGGGCGGCGAAAGGACTCCAGACCATGGAGCACCTCAGTGGGGAATGTTACGCCGGTGAGAGCGCGCATTCCATCGGGATTGAATGCGGATGCCGGGTTGTCGCCGCTGACAGCCCCAAGTCACGGATTGAGCCAACGCAAATTAACTTGCCGTAAGGCGGTTTATCTAGTCATGGCAGGCGAGCTGGCCCTTGCGCTAGATCAAACAATGACAGGTGGATCATGCCGCTTTTGCGAACGTCGCTGCTAGGGGCTGAGCCCGCGGGAACTCTCCATTCACTCGACGAATTATTTGCGCTTGCGAGCGCGATGGAACAGGAAGCCGCAACTCGATATGGCGAGCTGGCCGAGGAGATGCGGGTTCAGAACAAGTCCGATCTGTCAGCACTCTTTACCCAACTCGCGGCTGCGGAACGTGAGCATGTAGATAGTGTGACACGGTGGTCCCAATCGTGTCTCGGTAGGGCGCCCAATCCCGCGCTGGTCCGATGGGAGGCGCCGGAGACACTTCGAGCCGAGGCCACGGAGATCATGACCTCGCGGTTGATGACGCCATACCGCGCTTTATCAATGGCGGTGCGCAACGAGGAGCGGGCCTTCGCATTCTGGTCTTACGTGGCAGCTTTTGCAGAGGATCCAGAGATCAAAAATGCAGCCGAAGCCATGGCTCGTGAGGAACTTGGGCATGTTTCGACCCTGCGAAGGGAGCGCCGACGCGCCTATCACAGCGAGCGCGACGCGGCACGAGCCGATCGGACAAGCGGCGCTACAGCCGGCCAAGTCGCCAGCTACGCCACAAGCCACGTTGATGCCGGTACGCTGGAACGTCGTTTGGCGTTGCATCTGGCCGGCATGGAGAATCATCTTGCCGGGGCGGCTGCCAATCGCACGCGCGAGCTTTCGCAGGAAACAAACGACATGGCCGTCCAAGCCATTGGCCTGGGTCGATTTCCCGCCAGCCTTGAACACGCTGATGCGCAAACGATCGCTGAGGCGCTGACTGATGCATATCTGCAAGCGGCGGAAGAAGCTCACGATCCCGAACGACTGCAGGTTTTGCAGGCTCTTGCCGAACAAGCGATCGTCCGGCTCGCCTGGTTGCGTTCGTTAACCTGAACCGCTGCAACCGGAAGCGAAAATTGATCTTGATCAATGCGTTTCCCAAAGCCCCGACCATGCTGACCCAGCGAAACAGCGGAGCGGCCGATGCGTGCGCTTGGCCTAGTAATAGCAACGGCGTTGTTTGCGACCACACACCCGGCATTGGCCGAGAGCAAATGGTTGGAAAGCGGACGTCTCGAGGTGGCGGAGATCAGAGTCCTCTGCGATCGGGTAAGCGATGTTCGCTTGCTGGCGCGCATGCAGATGATCTCGGCGGGCAGCGAGCGTTGGCGGCGGCTGTCGCGGAAGGAACTGGTGATCGAGGCCTCCGTCATGGGTACGCCTCCGCTCGACCCCGGCCGCTGCTACATCGTTGCGCGCGGGGGCTCGACCGACGAAGGAGAACGCAGCGTCTTCGAGGTTCGCGACTTCACCGTTAGCCCTGAGCGAACATCGGTCCTTACAATCGGCCACGCCTACGACGTACCGCAGGGTTGGGTGAATCCTGAACGCTGAAGCCGCGCTTTGAGATACCTCAATGCCAGTTACACCCAGCAAGATCAGCAGGTCGACTGGGTTCCGTCTTACGTCTCCACAGGTTGCGACGGGGTTGGGCGACCCGGTCATGAGGTCTCATCGACGTAATCGTCCTCGGACGCATCCTTATCGTCGTCCAGCCGGTGCTGGTCCCTCATCCGAGTGATCGGACAGGTGAAGCCCGACCGCCGCGCAAGCCCGCCTTCTTCGAGTTTGGAAAGGGATTTTCGCCGCCGGAGACAGGCCCCTCAAAAGCGACATGGAAACGATAGCTCTGCACAGACACCGGAAATCGGAGACCGCCACGCGCAAGAAATGGCTGCAAAGCGGCCTTTCTGCTCGCGAGCTATTAACCAGACGATGATCAGGTCAGCTTCGGTCCCAATAGCCGACATGCCTCGTAGATCTTGCGGTCTACGATACGATGCGGCAGCTTAGCGGCAATCGGCACGAAGGCGCGATCCGGCACACGCAACCGCGAGGGAACTCGTGCATGTCAGCAGAAACCCCGAACGTGCGTCGGGTGCAAGGATACTGCGGCCTTTGCATCGCCCGCTGCGGAACCGTCGCGACATTGACAGATGGCAGATTCACGCGTCTCGATCCCGATCCGACGCACCCCACCGGCGCGGCAATCTGTGCAAAGGGCCGAGCAGCTCCTGAGCTGGTCTACCACAAGGATAGGTTGAAGCGACCGCTGCGTCGAACACGGCCGAAAGGCGATTCCGATCCGGGATGGGAGGAAATTTCATGGGATGCGGCGCTCGATCAGATCGCCGCTGCAATGCGGCGCATTGCCGAGCAGCATGGACCAGAGGCGGTGGCCTTCAGCCAATCGTCGGGCTCAACAACTGCTATCACGGATTCGGCTGCCTATGTCCGAAGACTGATGAACGCATTTGGCACGCCGAATTTGGTGTGGGCGCTCGACCTGTGCGGCTGGGGACGCGCCTTTGCGACGCGCTACGTCTTCGGCCTTGGCACTGTTTCGACAAGCGCTGGCGGCGCAATGCCCGACATCGCCGAATCCGGCTGCCTTATCCTGTGGGGTTATAATCCCTCATTTTCGCGCATCACTCACGCGACAGCGACCGTTGCGAGCCTGAAACGCGGAATGAAGCTGATCGTGATCGATCCGCGCAATGTCGGGCTGGCCAACAAAGCCGACGTCTGGTTGCGCGTGCGCCCGGGAACGGATGGCGCGCTCGCACTGGGTCTGGCCAATGTCATGATCGAGCGAGGCTGGTACGATCAGGAGTTTGCCCGCACATGGACAAACGGACCTTTTTTGGTGCGCTCCGATACCAACAGGTTGCTGAAGGCAAACGAGCTCGCTTCCGGGGGTAGCTCGGGCCAATTCGTTGCTTGGGATTCATTGGCCAATTGCACGGTCAGCTATGACCCGGCGGCCGGTCGCTACGAGGCGAATGCCGGACCTCTTGCGCTGCGAGGCGAGTACACGATCGCAACCATCCATGGCGCCATCAGCTGCCGGCCCGTTTTCGATCGCTACGCGGAGCTGTGCAGCAAATATTCGCCTGACGTGATTGAACGGACCTGCTGGATTCCCCCGAGTCAATTGGAGCAAGCTGCACACACCATTTGGCACGCCCGACCGGTCTCCTACTATGCCTGGAGCGGGCACGAGCATCACGCCAACAGCACGGAGACGGCGCGGGCGATGGCAATGCTCTATGCGTTGACCGGCAGCTTCGATGCGATTGGCGGCAATGTGCTGCTGCCCGCTGTGCCCGCCGAGTCAGTCAGCGGAGAAGACCTGCCTGCAGCAAAACGGTTGGCTCCCGCAATCGGCCTTGTCGAACGCCCGCTGGGACCCGCGCGCTGGAACAATGTCTCCGCCCATGACTTTTACCGGGCCGTCCTGGAGGGTACTCCCTATCCCGTGCGCGGACTGATCGGGTTCGGCAGCAATCTATTGCTCGCCTATGGCGATCCCGTTCGTGGACGGGCCGCGCTGGCCGCGCTCGATTTTTATGCCCATGCCGATCTGTTTATGACGCCGACGGCCGCGCTTGCGGACGTTGTCGTGCCCGTCGCGTCCTGCTTCGAACGCGAGGCTCTCAAAATCGGATTCGAAATTAGCGCAGAGGCGCAATCGCACGTTCAGTTCCGGCAAGCGATCGTTGGGCCACCCGGTCAGGCACGTTCCGACACGGATATCATCTTTGGCCTCGCAACGCGCCTTGGCCTCGGCGAGCATTTCTGGGACGGCAACGTCGATGCCAGTTACCGACAGCAACTCGGTCCAAGCGGCATCACCCTGGATCAGCTTCGAGCGGAGCCGGCCGGACTGCGAAAGCCGCTGACGACGCGATACCGCAAGCACGCTGAAACCGACGCCAAGGGAGACCCGCGCGGCTTTCCAACGAAGTCACGGAAAATCGAGTTCTGGTCCGAGACGTTTCTCGATCGCGGTTATTCGGCCATGCCGGGCTTCGTCGAGCCCCCAGTCGGCCCCGTCGCCCGCCCTGACCTGGCGACATCCTTCCCTTTGATCCTGACTTGCGCCAAACCCAGTCTGTTTTGTCAGACTCAACACCGGGCCCTGCCGAGCCTGCGCAGGCGCGCATTGCACCCCGAGATCGAACTGAATCCGGCGACTGCCGCAGCACGCGGTATCAAGGATGGAGATTGGGTTGACCTGCGGACCCCTGCCGGCGGAATGCGCGCCCGCGCGCGTTTTAGCGACAAGCTCGATCCGCGTGTCGTCGTCGGCGAGCACGGCTGGTGGCAGGGCTGTGATGAATTGGGAATTGCAGGTTCTGATCCGTTCGACGTGACCGGCGCCAATTTCAACCTGACAGTTGACGCCGCGGTGCGCGATCCCGTTAGCGGCACACCATCCCATCGCTCCAATCTCTGCGAGGTTCAGCGAGTGCGGGCATTAGAGACGAGTTCCAGGAACGGCGGTTCCAATCTTCGGTCGTAGATCAGCGAGTCTGGTTGCGCGCTGGTACGCGGTTCGCGACTCTATCAACTCCAAGTTAGTGCATGCTGGCGTTCGCATGAACGGAGCCGGGCCTTTCGTCCATGATCCGCTTGATGGTGTGAGCGCAACGGCCGCACTGGGCGTTGCATCCGAGGCAAGCATAGACCTCGCTCATGCGGGGCCGTCGCGCCTCTTTTGCGACCACTGACCGCACCTGATGGTCGCTGAACACATTGCAAGAACAGACGATCATCGCCTTCTCCTAACCAATACCAATGAGTCGGATGAAGACCGCCACAAGCGCGGTGCTCCACCCAGCCGCAAGCATGATGGTTTCCATTCGGGTCATCTCGGCGTGGCCAAGAGGCCGCTCACGGACTAGATGGTTACGCATTTCAGCTCCTTGCGAGACATCGCGGAAAAGCGACGCCGACATCGCGAAGGAAGATAGATGGATGCTGACCCCAGGGCTTAACCGCTGGGGACAGATGATTTTACATTTCGGGACAATGAAACCCGCAACTTACAAACAGTCTCCAAGCGCCGGCATCACCAGCGCCGTCCCAGCATCTTGCGGGGCTGCTCCTTCTTGAGACTGTTGCGTTCGGCGCGGAGGTCGGCAGTCTTTTTCAGCATCCGGCCGAGCAATGCCTCAGCCGAGGTGGTGGATATGCCGGCGCGTTGGAGTTGTGTGATCTCATTGCGTTGCCGTAGGACTTGGCTCCGCATGCGTTCGATTTCGCCTTCGATGAACTCGATGTCCGGCATGTCTCAACGCCCCGCTGACAGGCGGTTATTGATTCACATCGCCATGACCACTGCGGCCAATACCCCGCACACGATTACAAATGCGCTGAGTATCTGCTTTAGCTCGGAGACGGACATCGCTAGTGGCTCGGGCATCGCGAACGACCCCGGTCTTGCGGCCGACCGGGGTCGTCGCTCTCATGAGTGTGCGCTGCGCTCGGGGTGGGGGCGAAACACATGCGCCAGCGTATTGAACGCCACAAAACCTGATCGCACTATTGTCCCAGAGTGCAACGGCAGCGACTGCACAAATTCGATGATGCGCTGCGGTGGATTCACAAGCACTTGCAGTGCGATCACAAGACAGGCCGTCAACCGGATAGTCGCCGGTTCGGGTCCAGCCCGGTAAGCCGTCGCGGTTGGCGCAATGCAATGAAACGCATTGTAACGCCAGTGTGACGATACTCGACTTTCATGCAGCAATTCCCCGTTGTTGACCTTGCGCAACATCGCCATCGCCATTGCACGGCCACCCGACTATTGCCCGCATCTCAGTAACGCACTGTTCCAGCTGTTCCCGGACTTCCCTAGCCATAATCAATACCCGCATATCTCCGTCGCGCTGCTGGTATTCCACTTCCCACGCATATCGATCGAACGCCTCCTTGTGCCATTGCTCGATAAGGTCCGAAACCTTTGCCAGCTTGGCAACCGCATTGACGACCGCATTGTCATCTAACTTCATTTCTCATCCTCCTATTTCAAGTTGCATTTCGTCATCCCCTCTTGCCCGCGCGATCGAGGCCGGCGCATCATTTGAATGCTGTGATTTCTCTGAGGCTCAACCGAGCCGGCGGCGAGAGAGTGGAAAAGACAAACGAGCCAACGCGAGATGGCGCGCCGGCTTTTGAGTGGGAGATACGGCGAACCTAAGCCGTCGAACAAAGGCGCCGAACGAACGCCGCCAACCTGATTTGAAAGTCCTTGATTTCGCGAAGGGCATTTTGCCGCTCTGGGCCGTCGGGAAGCTGCAGTGCAGCATCCCGCAAATTGGCAAGTGTTGTGACAATCTCTTGCATCTTGCTTATCTCAAGTACTTCAACGGCGCCTTGGATCAATGGTCTTTCCTCCCAAACGGAATTATCGAGTAGCGGCGCGAACATCGATGCGATTCGCGGCGGGAATGAGTCGGCATCGATACGCAGCGCCGGCCTATTTCTCTCCCTTTCTCCTATTACTAACAGGGGAGCGTCGGGTTGGTGGCGATGGAATCGGCGGATCCGCGCCGGCTTGGGCGTTAGAGGCTCAAGTCCGTCTCGGCGGCAGCGGAATGAGCATCGACACGCGCCGACGATATTCGACATGGGCTTGGCCGTGGAAGGCGACGAGGTCGCGCTCCCCCAGCAAGATGCCGATGATGATGTAGCCGGTTGTCGCGATCGCGAACAGAAGATGTCCCACCGTCATCGTCGGTGTCGCCCAGAAGGCCAGCACAAAGCCGAAATAGATCGGGTGGCGAACGAGCTTGTAGAACAAGGGTGTCTTGAAGCTCGGCGACTGCACCGTCTTGCCTTGCCAATGCGTTTAGACCTGCTATTGGACGCCGCGCCTGGGCAGCGTTAATTGGGAAATCGCGACCATCGGTCCAAATACCGCAGGGGACAGGCGCGTCTATGAGGTGGTCACAATGCGTGCGCCACCACCGCTCCGAGGCTCAAAGCCGAGAGCAAAATCACTCCGATGACGCTGTAGAGAGCGACTATCTCCTTCATGGGGTCTCCTAGAGGCGGGTGTTCGCTTGCGCGCTCGCATGCTGGTGACTGGCGCGCTGATGAGAAAAACCCGCCGACGTGTGGATCGCCGGCCACATCCACACCACGACTGCGATAAGCCCGACAAACCCTGCCGCCGCCATCTTCGCGAAACACCGGTCTACAGCATCAAAATCAAGCGTTTCCACTGTCGTCTCCGGAAACACGGCGCTGCTTCACGCCGACTATCGCGAGAACGATAGCGATGCTGCGGCCTTTATGCTTTGCCAAACGGGACGGATATTTTACTTTTCGGGACAGCAATGGCTTGGCGTCCGTTCACCTCGCGCTAGGCCAGAAATTTCAGCTACGGTCACGGCGGCGCACGTGATGCATTTCTCATTGCCTTTTTGATCCGGGGGACCAAGCGCCGTGCAGGCGGATGCTGCCGCCTGTGTGTCACCTTATCTGACGCAACGGAGACCGTGGGCAAGTCGATTGCGTGAAGGCGAAAAACGAGAAGCATCCCTCGCTTGGTCGGGTGCAACAAGTCCTAGCATGGCGCGAGTTTCTGCCATCTCCTTGCCACAGTAGAAAATGGGATCGTTGCATCTAAGCCACATGAATTTAGACCCCAACGGCCTACAATCCGATTGGTCACTGGCTATGTCTCGATGAGGAGTCGAATGCTGAGAGTCGACGAAGATACGTTCACCATGATCAGCGGCCTTATTGTTATTGCGGTGGTTTGCATCGCGGGTTTGTTGGCGTTAGGGTGATGACTTGCTGCCGGGGGAAGCCAGCAGTGCCCCCTCCTTCCATCGACCACGCCCGGTGCCATTTGCCGGTCGCGGTCGGGACGCCGCGTGCAAGATCGCTAAACTTTTACATGCGTAATTTGCGGATAGCAGCAATCGATTGATATCGCTCGACGCCTACCGTCGAGATTCCGAGGCACAAGGAAACAGTCTGCGCGACGAACGCGCCATCGACGCGGCGGCGATCGTTAAGATTCCGGGACTGCGATAATCGATCCGGTGGGACGGCCGATTCATAGCGCGGGCAAGCGCTGAGCGTTTGAAGCATATTCCGGCAAACTCAATTGCATGATCGAGGCGGAGAATGGCGGGCGGCGGATGCCGCGCGCGAGACTCGCGCACTGACAACAAGAGGACTTTCTCGGCGGCGAGTATTGTCGCATGATGGCGGCGCATCGGCACGAGGCGCCAATGAGTTCCGCGAAGGGCCTGCGTCAGGTCGGATATTTTGATTGCCCGGGCGGCGGCCAGATCGTCGTAGCGGGCACGACCGCATTCATCGGCCATATGCGTGCGCCAGCCGGGACCTCGATCGTCGATATCGCCGACCCCGCGCATCCGCGGCTGCTTGCGCGCCTCGATATGCCTCCCGGCACCCATTCGCACAAAGTGCGCGTGGACAATGGGCTGATGCTGATCAATCGCGAGCGCAACCACGCCGACAAGAACGCGCCGCCCGACAATTTTCGCGGTGGGCTCGGCATCTATGACGTGACGAAGCCCGCGAGCCCGCGCGAGATCACCCGCTGGGAAACCGACGGCATGGGCGTCCATCGCTTCGATTTCGACGGGCGCCACGCCTATATCTCGCCGACGGTGGAGGGTTATCGCGGCAACATCGTGATGATCCTCGACCTCGGCGACTCGGCGCACCCGCGCGAGGTCGGCCGCTGGTGGATGCCCGGACAATGGACCGCCGGCGGCGAGGTGCCGGGCTGGCAGGGAACGGCGCACCGCTGCCATCATCCGCTGCGCCAGGGCGACCGGCTCTATACCAGCTATTGGCACGGCGGGTTCGTTATCCTCGACATCGTCGACATGGCAAAGCCACGCCTCGTCTCTTCGTTCGACTGGAGCCCGCCATTCGCCTGTCCGACGCACACAACCTTGCCGCTGCCCTTCCCGCTGCACGGCCGGCGCGTCTTGCTGGTCGCCGACGAGGACGTGGCGCGCGTCGCACCCGGACCGCCCGCCTGCCTGTGGCTCGTCGACATCACGGACGAGCGGCACCCGATGCCGTTCGCAAGCTTCCAGGTCGACGGCCTTGACGACGGCACACCGCAACCGGAGTTCACGGCCTGCCATCAGCCGAGCGAAAAGGTGACGGGAACCGAGATACCGGCCGCATGGTTCGCCCACGGGCTGCGCCTCATCGACATTGCTGACCCGCGCCGGCCGCGCGAGGTGGGCCATTTCCTGCCCGACGTTCCGGAAGGCTCACAGCGCGTCCAGAGCAACGACGTCACCACCGACCCCCGCGGTCTCTTTTATCTGATCGACCGACTGCGCGGGTTGACCATTCTCGAGCGCTGCTAGAGCGCATTCCGCTATGTTGTTTGCGCCTCTGGCCGGGCGCGACGTCAAGCCTTTCGCTCCACCATTCGGGCTACCTGACCTTACCGCTCGGCCTCATCCGGCAGCCTACATCCGCCGCCAACATGTTGAAGACGTCGGTGTCGAACCTTGGCTCGCCAAATTCATCGCCTCAGGAACGAGTAACCCGACCAGGTAGCTCTGACGCAGCATTCAGCGCATTCTGCAGTTGCCGAGCGAGACCCACCTTTTTACCGGGCATGACTATCGTCCAGACCGTCGGCGGCCTCGTGTCCTACGGCGTCGATTTGGGGGAAACCCTTCCACGCGCCGCTGAACACCAGGATGGCACTCAGGCTCAGGCATGCTCCCGGCCCCATTGTACGTCCATTGCTTCGCCGTGCCGCTTTTGTGTAGAATGTGCTCGCCCTATTCGACGACTGCTTACCGTCGTTGCCGCATAGCAGCAGGGCATGCCGTCCCCTCTGCCTTGGGATCGCGCCGATGAAAGCCTACATGTTGATAACCGGATCCGGTCCGATCGTCATTTTGACTAGCCACGATTCCGTAGTTGACGCCGCGCTGATCAAGAAGCTAGCCGGCAAGGGGATCGAGAAATTCATCGCCTACGAGATTCCGATCGGTCTTGCTCAAGAACGCTATGGTGCGCATTTCGCGCTTGTCCAGGGGGATGTCCGGGAAGCCGACGATCTCCGCGTGCTCGACTATGACGGAAGCCGCGCGTTCAAGTTGTTCCGTTTCAATGAACTCGGTACGCCGCTGCTCCACGAGCCGTCGTTATAAGCAGCGCAATCCATGCGTCGCCCAACCGCGACCGCCATCGTCTGTGACTGAGCGTGCGCCCTAAACGTCCGTGCCGCCGCGCCACTGCCGAAAAATCGTGATCAACTCGCGCCGCCTCATTACCCACTCCTTCAGATCAGACGGAGGCAGCATACCACATCGTTTGAGTGCGTTTGCGCTCACAGCGAATTGCGCCGCCCGACTTCCGCGGAGGCGAACATAAGCAGGAAAGCGCCACCCCCTTAACGGACGGCGCTATAGCGGTTACGCCGGATCGATCAGCATTTCGATTTGCAGAAGGCTTCCAAATAAGATCACCAAAGCACCACGCCGCCTGACCTCAGGACGACTGTCTCCTCCGTCGCCGTAGCCCTTTCGTATTCGACCGCCGACCGAACCAAGGCCTCGCGAAGTTGCCCATCACTGAGCAATCGTTCTGAAAGATACGCTTGGGCGGCATTGGAGTCATTGGCGCACCGCTCCAAAGCCTCACGCGCCAGACTCAGCATGGTCACTGATCTCACGTTCGCCATGGACAGTTTCCCTTGTTTTGAACCCCAGAGCGCAAACGGGTAGGTCGCTCAGGGTCAGTCCCTGCGACGCAGGGAGTCAAATCACGAAAAGGAAAACGCGCGCCCCACAAAAGGGACGGCGCTATCTTACCACGCCAGTTTATTCCGTCCGGCCACACCCACCAGTCAAAGCTGAGGCTCCGCAACGAACACGGACGTTGAGCCCCCAACAGCGGCGCAAAAGCGGGCTTCGACGGAGATCAGGTTGGGCCAATAAGCGACATTAGCGGATACTCAATCAATCACCTCGTCAGCCGTGGCAAGTATCGACTCCGGAAAACTGAGACCGAGTGCTTTTGCCGTCTTCAAATTGATAATCAACTCATATTTGGTCGGAGCTTGCACTGGCATATCATTTGGTTTCTCGCCCTTAAGGATGCGGTCGACATATCCCGCGGCCCGACGGAGCGGCTCGTGCGTATTGGGCCCATAGCTAATCAGACCACCATCTGCAGCGTAATAGCGATAAGGGTAAACCGCCGGCAGCTTGTAGCGGGCAACGAGTTCGATGATGGACTTGCGACGGCTTCCCGTACCACCTGCGGTAACGATGACGCCGCCATCTCCGATACGTGCAAACTCGCCTAGCCTGCGCTCAATCTCGTTGGTATCTCGTACGTCTTGCGCTGTGAGCTCGACCCCGAGAGACTGAGCCACTGACCGAACGGCCCCAAATTGTCCGATACCTGCCGCAGAGGAGGGATCACGAAGCACCAGGGCGCGGGTCGTTCGGGGCGCAACCTGCTTAAGTAATTCGGCCCATTTTCCACTCATGCTATACTCAAAATTCGAGAAGCCCGTGATATTGCCTCCGGGATGGGCCATGCTCTGAACGAAGCCTGCGCCGACCGGATCAGGAGCATTCACAAATACAATCGGAATTGAGCGAGTTTCTTGCTGCAACGCTCCAACCGCTATGCTGCCGACGGTAAGGATCACATCTGGTGCGAGTGCAACGATTTCGGCGGCATAACGGTGAATGCGATCAATATCGCCGCCGATCTGACGAGTTTCTATCTTGAGATTCCGACCGACCTCCCATCCCAATTGCTCAAGTGCGTTCTTGAAGATCGTAAGCCGAACTTGTGCTTCAGGATCATCCAAGCTTAGAACGTTGACGATGCCGACGAAGCGTACGCGGTCCGCCGATTGCGCAAGTGCCGAAAACGGCGCTGCGACGGCTGAGCACAGAGTAGCTATAATGAAGTCCCGACGCCTCATGCCTGGCCTCAGTGCACGGTAGCGCGCTTAAACTAGCACTCTCGAAAGCAGCGGCTAGCGACATAATGTCCGCCTCGGGTCATTTGCAGACATTCGGCGAGTCTAAGCCGACGTCTGCTTTACGCTCGGAAGCGGACATTAGATGCACCAACCGGCATGTCCGCTTCGGGCCAAGAGCTGCCCTCCCCGCAAGCTCGCATTTTGAAAGGCCATTCAAACAAGGACCAAAGACAATTTCTCCCCCGCAGCCAGAATGGTAGGCCGAAGTGGGGCTCCAGCGCCGCTCGTGATGGGTTACGCGCCCAAGTGTTGCGCGCCGGCATCACTGGCGACACGTCGTACCGATCGTCGGCAAATCTGCCTTTGAAAGGCCGCAGATGAGGATACTACAAAAACAACAAGGCGGGTTCAGGGGATGGACAGGAGCGCGATACTTTGCGGTGAGGCGCGATGGGATGCGCTCGTCGTGGGATGGGGCGTCGTAAGCGTGGCGGCGCTGGTCGCAACTGGCGCTTTTGCTGAGGAGTACAAGATCGGCGATGTCGATCTCACTGTTTCGGGCGCAGCGACAGCGGGCAGCGAAATCAGGACGACGTCGCGCAATCCCGCGCTGATCGCGGCAGCAATTCGCCGGCTTCGCCGTCCAAGAAGCCTATGCCTATACCAGGCAGGCGATCGGCGGCATCACCCTCG
>Ga0306921_10001563_pt1 | contig 22262 bp, 21 predicted proteins | sample sta12Cox44000080_FD_203760 | JGI IMG/M metagenome (GOLD analysis project Ga0306921, IMG submission 203760) | Lab enrichment of tropical soil microbial communities from Luquillo Experimental Forest, Puerto Rico - statoxic.12C.oxic.44.000.080 (v2)... | ecosystem: Environmental > Terrestrial >...
AACGGGAGGAACCTGACATGCAACGGAAGGCGGCAGCCTTCACACGGTGGCACGAGCCGGATGACGCGAGAGTGTCAAGTCCGGATCTGTGAGCGGCTCGGGGTGAAATTCCCCGGGCCGACTCGGCCAGGCCGTGTGAAAACGTGCGCGAGCCAAGAAAGCGTAGAACCGTTTTCTCTATTGCGTTCTTCGGATAGCCCTCGCCAGCACTTTTGGTTTTCAGATTGCTCAAATTGAGATGAACTTTCTACGAGCAACTTGAACGCGCGAGTTTTCGCACCGCCTGGGTCGAACGCGGGCACAGCCGATGGCCACGCGATAGCCCGCGAGCGCCGCCCTGACAGCGGCCGACAATACCATGCGGGCCAACTTGGTGACAGCGGGCGACATCGCCCGAAGCTGCCCGAAGAAAGCGTCCGCCGAGCGGCGTTTCTGCGCTGAGATCACCCAACTCAACAATTGTTAAGTTGCCACCCAGCCACCACAACCGCGGCGGGTCAGCCGGTTGGCTAAATTAGCTCGCCGGTAGCCCAAGCGCGGGCGCAACCTGCGGCAATAACCAGGAGGCCAGCAGGCGATAGCCCTCCGGGGTCAGGTGCTGACCGTCGGGCTGGTGATACTGCGTCGGCACCGCGCCTAGCGTCTGGTTCTCCAGCATGATGACCTGAACCCCACGACTGCGCAGCCGAGACACGATCTGCTCGACGTTCTCGGCGCGCGCCTCCGAGCCGCCAGACAAGCCGCCCCGGCGGCGCACAAAATCGTTACCGCCGGGCTGCAAGATGACGACGCGCGTACCGTTAGGGACCGCGCTGTCGAGCCGCGCCAGCATGCCGGCCGTCGTGTCGCCGTTTAGGCCGGCATTCACGACATGGCCGCTGTAGCCCTTGGCACTGAGCATCGCTTCGAGCTGCGCCGGATAGGCCTCTTGCGGCGCGACGCCCTTCCCGGCGGTGTTGCTGGCGCCAAGCGCGACAACCTGCGCCTGCGCAGCCGCCGATAGAAAGCCGCACAGCGCGACGGCTCCCAGCAAAGCGATCAGGTTTCGTCCCACGGCTTCCCCTCTTTTCCATTAGTTCCCTCCGATCCTTCCCTGTGGGAAGAATACCACCTATAGCGCGTCCGTGGTGATCACCGCGCAGCGGGTTCTGAACCGGCGGAAGCTGGAGGCTCCACAGGGGATTTCTCGAAATCGTAAATTGGCGGAAATCAGGCAGCGGCCGCCGGGAGGTCAGCTAAGGGTCGACTTGAGACATTAACCAAAGAAGAAAGAGGGGGCTTGACGGCGCCAATCCGATTACAAAAGCAGATCGTTACCCGTGACCCCAGGATCGCCAAATCCGAGCCTAAAACGGCGCGGTCTCCCCATTCTCGATCAATGGCGCGATCGCGACATCGGGCTCAGTGGAAAGTTGGCCGGATCGTCCGTCCACGGATCGAAGATCTGCGCTACGCTTGCCCGCACATCGCCGACATTTCGGGTAACCAAATAGAGGTCATGCTCCAGCGCGGTCGCGGCTAACAGGGTGTCGATCACCGGCGGCGAGCGCCCGGTAAGCCGCTTCGTGCTCCCCGAAATGACGCCCCAGCGACGGACGACCGCGTCGCCGACCGACACGATCCGGCCGGCGAAGCGGGCCATCAGTCCGTCCCGTGCCGCGATGAACCGCGGCCGATTGGGGTGGTCGTCCGGCAGATTAAAGACGCCTTTGTCATACTCGGCCAACGCGAAGGTACATAGAAAGAACCTGCTTTTCGTTCTGTGTTGCCGCCCAGGCCTTTACGGTTGGCGCGCCGTTGGGGTTGATGATCGTGCTGATGAAATTCGTATCGAGCAGCCAGCCGATCACCTCAATGTCTCGGCCATAATCCGGCTCACGGCTGAGGTTGAATCCCTCGACGTAAAGGCTCTCCGTGAACTCGACGAAGGGGGATTTTCTCTCCTGGGGCAACAACCGTTCCAGCTCCACGGCACGAATGACGACCGCGGTATCCTTGCCGCGAACGGTGACGCGTTGTGGCCCTTCGCTCTGGGCCCGTCGAACCACCTCGCTGAAATGTGCTTTGGCGTCCTCGAGCTTGCACCCCGGGTAACGTGTTAAGGCTCGCGCCGGTGAGGCATCTCGTCCTTGGTCATGGTGCGGTCGATTCCGCCGCTTTCTCACGTCGCAACCTTAGCTGACTATATAGTCAGATTCAGGCCACTCGCCCCATTTCCTTTCTTCGACGATCGCGTAGAACTCGAGGCTCGTGTCGGTTAATCAACCGCTTCGCAGGATTCAAAGACAATGGCGACGCAACTGCCAAGTATGCGGGCAGGCGAAACATGCCGGGGCCTCGAGCCGTGCTGGTGACCACCTTCCGTGCTCGACCGATTTAGTTCCCTGATCGGCAATTTTATCTCCCTGTTCACAGGGTTTATTTCCTTGTTCATTTGCCTAGGGAATTTGCTCCGAGGTAGGCCGCACCAGCAATGGCTTACCCCCGGGTGTGGGGTCGCTGGATGCCCTGGAAGCAGCCCTTTCGCAGCATTTTCCCGTCGACCAGGGAAAGGCAGAAGCCTCTACGAAGTCGGCCATGATGGCTCCTCGCCGATGAGCGACAGGACCAACGAGCGAGTGGGTGGCGCGGCACGAGATCGCGCACGGTGACGTGTTTTTCATGGATCAACAGCGCGGCCGAAGCGTGCGGGAGGTAGACCGTAAGAAGGCCCATTGCAATGCGCTGACGCCCGACCCGGCGCGCGACTTCGGCGGCGATCTCCTTGATCTCGCGGGGTGCGGTCTCGATCGACTACCGGGTCTGGGCGATACGCATAGATGACGTCCCTACGCGAGCAGAAATGGGCATTCGATGGCCGCCGGGCGACACCCTTCCGCAGCGGCGAGCATGCGCCTATCCTGGCCCCCGTATCTGACGGAGGAAACCCGATGAGATCTGCCTTCGTCGCGTTGGCGTTTCTGGCTCTGCTGCCCCTGAGCGGAGGTGCACGCGCTCAGAACGCCGATCTGTTGCTCGTTCTCGCCGCCGACGTGTCGCGCAGCATCGACGACGGCGAGTTCGAGCTGCAGCGCAAGGGCTACGCCGCGGCATTGTCCGATCCGCGCGTCCTCGCGGCGATCCGCGGCGGCGGCAACGGCGCAATCGCCGTGTGCTTTGTCGAATGGTCCGGGGCAGGGGAGCAGATGGTCGTTGCCGACTGGACGGTAATCCACGACGACGAGGACGCGGGCGGGCTCTCGACCGCAATACTGGCCGCGCCGCGGTCATTCATCGGCCGGACCTCGATCAGCGGCGCCATCGACTTCGCGATGGCGCGCTTTGCTGCTGCGACGCAGCACAGCAACCGCCGCGTTATCGATATCTCCGGTGACGGCACCAACAATTCCGGCCGACCGGTGACCGAAGCGCGCGATCAGGCGCTGGCCGAGGGGGTGACGATCAACGGGCTCGCGATCATCAACGACAAGCCGAACCCGGGCTACGCCTTTCACACCCAGCCGCCGGGCGGTCTGCCCGAGTGGTACCGCCAGAATGTGATCGGCGGTCCGGGGGCCTTTCTTCGTGTCGTCGAGGATTTTCGGTCCTTCGCCGATGCGATGAGCAATAAGCTCGTCAGCGAGATCGTCGCGCTCGTGCCGCAAGAACGCGCCGCGTCGCTGCGCTGACCGAAACATACTCCGACCACTTTAGCGCACGATCATGCAGCAGGGACTCCCGAGTATCGTAGGGAGGCAAGGGCGGAGATGAGGGATCTTCCATCCGCGGTCGATATCGCGGTGATCGGCGCCGGCGCCGCCGGGATCGCTGCCGCTCGGTGCTTGCGCGAAGCGGCTATGGCCTCGATGGTGGTGCTCGAGGCGCGCGACCGGGTCGGCGGGCGCGTTCATACGATCGCCCCCGCCGGGTTTCCACTCGATCGCGGCGCCGAGTGGCTGCACTCGGCCGATCGCAACCCGCTCTCGCCGATCGCCCAGCATCTAGGTTTCTCGGTCCATCGACGGCCGCCGGAGTGGACGACACGGCTGCGCCGCAGCGGTGAGACGCTCGAAGCCGAGGCGGACTGGCTCGCGACGCGTGAAGCGCAATCCCGAGCACGCAGAAAGGCAGCGGCGGAGCCGGTTGATCGTCCGTTGGTGAGCCTGCTTGCGCCGGAAGGACGCTGGAATAAACTACTCGATGCGACGAGTACCTGGGGGAACGGCGCTGAACTCGACCGAGTGTCCGTTCAGGACTATGTCCGCTACGAGGACAGCGGCACCAACTGGCGGCTCGCCCAGGGGTACGGCCGGCTGTTCGAGACATTGGCCAAAGGCCTGCCGACGGTGCTTGAGGCTCCGGTGTCGCGTATCGACCATGGCGGGCTGGCGATCCGGCTCGAAACCGCGCGCGGCACGGTGACCGCAAGTCGCGTCATCATAACCGTGCCGACCTCGATCATCGCGAGCGAAATCATTCGCTTTGATCCGCCGCTGCCGCACAAAATCGCAGCGGCCGCCGGATTGCCGCTCGGGGTCGACGACAAGCTGTTCATTTCTCTGGATGGCCGGCTCCCCGGGGTCGAGCACGACACCTACCTGGTCGGTTCGACGATGTCTCGAGAGACGATGAGCTACCAGGTGCGGCCTCTCGACCGGCCGGCGATCTATTGCTTTTTCGGCGGGCGCTTTGCAGCAGCGCTTGAGCGGGAAGGGGAGGCGGCAATGTTCGCCTTTGCTTCCGGCGAACTCGCTCGGCTCTTCGGCAACGACATCCGCAAGCGCATGCTGCCCCTCGCCGCCACCGCCTGGCGGCATGATCCCTGGTCGCGTGGTTCGTATTCTTTTGCGCTTCCGGGGCACGCCGATGACCGTGCTGTGCTCGCTGCTCCGGTAAATGATCGCTTGTTCTTTGCCGGCGAAGCCTGCTCGCCGAATTTTTTCTCGACGGCTCACGGCGCCTGGATGAGTGGGGTCACCGCCGCCGAAGCAGCTCTGGCCAGCCTTAGTGCGGCCGCGGGCAGTCGTTGAGGGCGAGCACGCGGATTCCGGAACCGTCGAGGCGGATCGTGCTGAGCGAGGCCAGTCCGACTTCGATTCGGGAGCCAAAATCGAGCGGCATGCCGAGGGCGAAGAGCAGTCCGGCGCGGATGACGTCGCCATGGCTGACAATCACCAGGGCTTGGTCGGGGTGGAGCCGCTGAAGGTCGAACAACGCGTGGACCACCCGATCCTGGACCTTTCGCCAGCTCTCGCCGCCGGGAATGGCCGCGATGCTGCGGCAGTTGCTCCACATCTGCCAACGTTCATCGTTGCGGATCTCGTCGGCCGTTAGTCCGGTCCACTCACCGAAATCGAGCTCGATCACCTCCTCGCGATATTGCACCGACAGGGCGAGCCGATCGGAGAGGATCTCGGCGGTCTCGCGCGTGCGCTGCAACGGGCTCGCATAAATGGCGTCGATCTTTTCCCCGGCGAGACGGCTCGCGACCGCGGCGATTTCGGCGCGGCCCTTCGCGGAAAGCCCGACTCCGGGCAGGCGCCCATTGATCCGGCCGAAGACCGTCGGTTCGCCATGCCGCAGCAGATGAAAGACGGTCATGTCGTCACGCCGCCGATGCTCGCTTCTCGGCGCGCGGCATCGCCTCCTCCCCGCGCGTGCCCTTGATGTTCGTCCACTGCGGACGCTGCACGTTGACGAGACCGCCGAGCGTCGCATAACCCGAGCCCGACAGCCGACATACCGGATCGAGCAACTGCGGATCGACGCGTCCGTTCCGCCACACCGACTTATCGACATGCGCGTGCACGATGCGGCCGAGCACGATGTTGGTATTGCGGTCCGTCACGATGTGTGCGACCTCGCATTCGAGGTGTGCCTTGGCCTCGTCGACGCGAAACGGCCGTACCTTCGCCGCCGGCACCGGCGTCAGCCCGGCCCAGCCGAACTCGTCCTCGTCACGCGGAAAGTCCCCCGAGGTGAAGTTCATTCTTTCCAGGAGGTGCATCGTGACGATGTTAGCGACGAACTCCGGCACCTCCTGGAGGTTCGTCAGGCTGTCCTTGACGCCGGTCGAGCCGAACGCGACATAGGCGGGATCGCTTCCCATCAGATTGAAGTACGAATAGGGCGCCAGATTGCGCACCCCGCTCCGCGATAGGGTCGAGATCCAACCGATCGGCCGCGGCACCACCAACGCCGTCAGTAGCTGATAGAACGCAGGGCCTTGCCAGTCGGCCGGGCCGACTTCGAGAGCACCATCGAGGGTGACGGGCGGGGCGTCGTGGGAACCGGACATGCCGTTGATCTCGTTGTGGCTTGGGCTCTCACGATAGCAGTCTTCCGCTCTCTACGGGATATTTTCGCGACCTCACTCACGACCAGGAAGAGAGGCGTTTAACGTGCGGATCGCCGACGATCGGGGCGCTTAGCTCGGGTCTACCCAGCGCGCCCGGGTTGTCCTTCCTGGCGAGGGACTCGCGATGAACGCTACGGCCGGGCTTCGAGGATCATGTTGAAAGGCGTTTCTGCGGCCCGTTTGACACTTCGGAACCCGCCGGCAGCGATAACATCGCGCAATTTTGCCTCGCCGGCTTGCGCGCTGAGCGCGACGCCAACCTCCTGCGCTAGCGAGGTCGGCACGCACACCATCGTCGCGGCGCCGTAATATAGCCGCCCGACCGGTTTCAGATTATCCTCGAGCCGGTCGCCGGCCACCGGCTCGACAATCATCCACGAGCCGTCGGGCTTAATCGATCTGCGGACGTGCGCGGCCGCGCACCCCCCTCGTCGACCATTTCTCGATCCTCCCGATTCGCTGTCGGCGGGGCAAAAACTGCCCCTTATCACGAATTGTGTCAGCGCGGAGCAAGCCGATATACGTGCGGCCACGTATAGTCTTCGCCCGATCCGTAGCTTGGGAGCGGTCGTGGTCTCAGCGATCGATTGAGACGACGACCACCTATTCCATGTACCGAGCCTCGGCCTCGGGCGTTATTTTGCCGCCACCGGGAGTTCCTCGGCGTACATCTCGGGGAGCACGGTCTGGCGCCACGTGTCGTGGCGGGGGAAGATCTTCTCGATCGCCCGAGCCGAATAATAGCTGTCATCAACACCCGGCGGGTTGCCACCTGCCTGCACCGTCTTGACGGCGTCGAGCAACAGCCGCCGCGTCGCGATGATCGCGCGATCGGCGGGGCCCAGATGCTCTTTGGAGCGATCGACGATCGGCCCCATCCCCTCTTGAACCGCGCGGTCCTGGGTATTGATCCCGTCGATACCGGTAAAGGTCTCGAATTTCTGCACTTGGCGGTCGATCATCCAATCGTTGCGCTTGTTGCGGAACGAGCGGAACTCGCCCGACTGCTCGACATAATCGGGGCCGTTGCCGTTGCCGCGCTCCATGCGGTCGTCGTCGCTTAGCCCCTCTTTGCCGTAGCTGTACACCCAGTTCCATACCATGCAGTTCTCGTCGTCGATCGGGACCCAGATATGGCCGGCGATGTTGGTCCGATCCCCGCCGCCCATGGCGCGGCCGAGCTGCTGCGGCCGGATCTGCGTGAACGGCATGACAAAATGATAGGAACGCACATAAGTTTTGTCTTCGTCGAGCGGGCGTATCCCGACATAGCGGTAGCCATAATCGGTGACGTCGACCTCAAGGATCGGCGCCTTTCCGCGGACAAACGGCCCCTGCATCGGGATACCCGGGCGGGAGGTGTTGGGGGTGATGGCGCGGTGGAGGATCGGGGCATGCGAAGTATCGATGCCGCCTTCCAGCGCCTGCAGCCAGTTGCACTCCTCCCACACCTTGGAGACGTGGCGATGGGTCTCCGACACCTGCGTCCATTCGAAAGCGGGCGGCGCCGGTATCCGCTCGCGTGGTCCCATATAGGCCCAGATCACGCCGCCGATCTCGGTCGTCGGATAGGCCGTCAAGTGGATCTTGTGGCAGAACTGTTCGGGCTCGTTCATCTGATCGACGCAGTTGCCGTCGATGTCGAACTTCCAGCCGTGATAGATGCACCGCAGGCCCGACTGCTCGTTGCGCCCGAACCACAGCGAGGCTCGCCGATGCGGACAGAATTCATCGACCAGGCCAATCCGGCCTTGGCTGTCGCGAAAACCAACGAGACGCTCGCCGAGCAGCCGGACACGCACCGGCGGGCAGTCGGGCTCCGGCAGCTCGCGCGCGAGAAACGCCGGGATCCAGTATCGGCGCAACACATCACCCATCGGTGTTCCGGGCCCGGTCCTCGTCACCAGCTCGTTGTCTTCGCGTGTCAGCATGGGTACGCTCCTTTTTTAGAGACGGTCGATGCAGCCCCCGGCGCGCGACCGACCCGCTACAGGCACAAAACGATCATCGGCCGATTTGTCGCGCACGGCAAGCGCAAGTGACCAAGTTTCGTGTACAACGATCGCGAACGGAGACAACCGTGAATGGTTCAGACGGCCGTTTGGTGCTAACATCTGGCGCTAATCGAGCCGCGGTTCCCGCGATTTCGAAAGAACCGGAACCGGCAGAGCCGGGCAGGGAGTGTTCGATGAGCGAGCGAGAGTTGCGAAAACTGATCGCCGCTGTAGGAGCGGGCCGCCTATCGCGTCGGGCATTTGTATACAGGATGGTCGGCCTTGGTCTAACTGCACCCTTTGCGAGCCGGCTCCTGACCCATGCCGGGATGGCGCAAACCGTGACCCGGGTTGACTACAAGCCGACCAAGGCCGGCGGCGGCGGAGCGCTCAAGTTGCTGTTCTGGCAGGCCCCGACCTTACTCAACCCGCACTTTGCCGTCGGCACGAAGGACCAGGAGGGTTCCCGAATTTTTTACGAGCCGCTCGCAGCATGGGATCCCGAGGGGAATTTGGTGCCCGTGCTCGCCGCTGAGATTCCAGAGATCGAAAATGGTGGCGTCGCTCCCGACGGCATGTCGGTGATCTGGAAGCTCAAGGGGGATGTTGCGTGGCACGACGGCCGACCGTTCACGGCGGACGACGTGGTATTCAACTGGGAATACGCGGCCGACCCGGCGACAGCGGCCACGACGATCGGCAGCTACCAGAATGTGACGGTCGAAAAGATCGACCCGTTGACCGTGCGGGTGCGCTTTGCCAAGCCGACGCCGTTCTGGGCCGATGCTTTCGTCGGCCAATTCGGCATGATCATCCCCAAACATTTGTTCGAGCCTTATAAGGGCGCCAACTCGCGGGCCGCCCCAGCGGACTTGAAGCCGGTCGGAACCGGCCCTTATCGGTTCGTCGATTTCAAGCCGGGTGACCTGGTCAGAGGCGAGCGCAATCCTTCCTATCATCTGCCAAACCGCCCGTATTTCGACACGATCGAAATGAAAGGCGGCGGCGATGCCGTGTCGGCGGCGCGCGCAGTAATCCAGACCGGCGAGTACGATTACGCCTGGAATATGCAGGTCGAAGACGAGATCCTCGTCAAACTGGAGAACGCCGGCAATGCCAAGGGCCGGGTCGAGATCGTGCCCGGGGGGAGCATCGAGCACATTGAGCTCAACAACACCGATCCCTGGAGCGAGGTCGACGGCGAGCGCTCGAGCGCCAAGACAAAGCACCCGCTGTTCAGCGACCCGGCTGTCGGGCAGGCCCTCGCGCTGCTCATCGACCGCGCCTCGGTAGAGGCTCATATTTACGGACGCACAGGGCTCGCGACAGGCAATTTCATAAACAACCCGCAACGCTTTGTTTCGAAGAATACACGGTGGGAGTTCAATATCGACAAAGCGAACCAAGTATTGGACGAGGCCGGGTGGCAGCGCGGGCCGGACGGCATTCGCGCAAAGGACGGCAAGAAGCTGAAGCTGGTGTTTCAGACGTCGATCAACGCTCCGCGCCAGAAAACCCAGGCAATTGTCAAGCAGGCCTGCCAGAAGGCGGGTATCGACATGGAGCTGAAGTCGGTGACGGCGTCAGTTTATTTTTCGTCAGACGTGGCGAACCCGGATACTTACGGCAAGTTTTATGCCGACATCCAAATGTTCACTACGAATTTGGCGGCGCCAGACCCTGAGATGTTTATGCGCCAATTTCTCTCATCGGAAGTTGCCTCCAAAGACAACAAATGGCAGGGGCGCAATATTACGCGCTGGCGTAATGAAGACTACGACAAAACGTTTCGCGCGGCGGAAGGCGAACTCGACCAGGTCAAGCGGGCGGCGCTGTTTGTCGCAATGAACGACATGGTCGTGGGCGATCCGGTGGTCATCCCGGTCGTGTATCGCCCCAGCGTCTCGGCAATGTCCCGTCAGCTCCGAGCCACCTTGAGTGGTTGGGACAACGTCTTATGGGACCTGAAAAACTGGTATCGCGAAACGTGACGGTGCCCCGGAGTTTCTGATGACTGAGCGAGAGTTGCGAAGGCTGACAGCGTTAGTAAGGGCCGGGCGAGTGTCGCGCCGCGCTTTTGTCCGCAGGATGGTCGGCTTCGGCCTGACCGCACCACTTGCAACCCAACTCCTGGCTCATGCCGGCCTGGCGCAATCCGACTACAAACCGACCAAGGCCGGTGGCGGCGGGGCGCTGAAACTGTTGTTCTGGCAGGCCGCGACGTTGCTCAACCCGCACTTCGCGGTGGGCGCCAAGGACTCTGAGGGATGTCGTATATTCTATGAGCCGCTCGCGGCCTGGGACCCCGAGGGCAATTTGATCCCGGTGTTAGCCGCCGAGATCCCCGACATCGAGAACGGCGGGATTGCAGCCGATGGCATGTCGGTGACCTGGAAGCTCAAAAAGGGGGTCGAATGGCACGATGGTCGACCCTTCACCGCCGACGATGTCGTATTCACCTGGGAATACGCCTCCGACCCGGCGACAGCTGCCACAACGTTCGGCACCTATCGAGATGCAAAGGTCGAAAAGATCGATCCGCTGACCGTGCGCGTTCGGTTCGACAAGCCGACGCCGTTCTGGGCCGGGCTGTTCGTTGCCGTGTTTGGGATGATCATTCCGAAACATTTGTTCGAACCCTACAAAGGCAGCAATTCGCGCGACGCGCCGGCAAACTTGAAGCCGGTGGGAACAGGCCCGTATCGGTTCGTCGAGTTCAAACCGGGCGACCTGATCAAGGGCGAACGCAACCCCTCCTACCATGTCGCCAACCGGCCGCATTTCGACACGATCGAGATGAAAGGCGGCGGCGACGCGGTGTCGGCTGCGCGCGCGGTCATTCAGACTGGCGAGTACGACTACGCTTGGAACATGCAGGTCGAGGACGAGATCCTGGTCAGGCTGGAAAACGCCGGCAACGCCAAGGGTCGCGCCGAGATCGTGTCGAGCCGGGGGATGGAGCACATCCAGATCAACTGCGCTGATCCGTGGATCGAGGTAGACGGCGAGCGTTCGAGCGCCAAAACAACGCATCCGTTGTTCGGCGATCCGGCCGTCCGACATGCCCTCGCCCTGCTCGTCGACCGCGCCTCGGTCGAAGCGCACATTTACGGGCGCACCGGGGTCGCCACTGGAAATTTCCTCAATAACCCCGAGCGCTTTACCTCGAAGAACACGACATGGGAGTTCAACGTCGATAAAGCGAACCGGCTGCTGGAGGAGGCCGGCTGGAAACGCGGCGCCGACGGCGTCCGCGCCAAGAACGGCAAGAAGTTGAAGCTCGTATTCCAGACCTCGATCAACGCACCGCGCCAGAAGACCCAGGCCATAATAAAGCAGGCGTGCCAGAAGGCGGGTATCGACATGGAGCTGAAATCGGTCACGGCGTCGGTCTATTTTTCGTCCGACGTGGCAAATCCGGATACCACCAGGAAGTTCTATGCGGACATCCAGATGTATACGGTTGGCACGCCTTCTTCTCCCGATCCGGAACGTTTTATGCAACAGTTCGTGTCTTGGGAGATCGCTTCGAAAGATAATAAATGGCAGGGCAACAATCCGACACGCTGGCGCAATGAAGAATACGACAAAGCCTTTCGGGCCGCCCAGGGCGAGCTCGACCCGGTCAAGCGTGCTGCGCTTTTCATCAAGATGAACGACATGGTCGTGGAAGATGTGGCCGTGATCCCGGTAGTGAACCGCCGCTGGGTGGCGGCTATTTCAACTAAGCTCAGAGCGACCTTGAGTGGCTGGGACAACGACTTCTGGAACCTGAAAGATTGGTATCGCGAGACATGACCGGTGCAGCATTAGTTTAGGTCGTGGGCCGCTATCTCCTCCGGCGTTTGCTGATCGCAGTCCCCAGCCTGCTTGGGATCAGCGTCGTGCTGTTCACCCTGCTGGCGCTCGCCCCGGGCGACCCGTTTGGAGAGCTCGCGAGCAATGTCAACGTTCCCCCCGAGGTCGCGGCCGGGCTGCGTGCGAAGTTCGGGCTGGATGATCCGATCGCGCTGCGCTACTTGCGCTGGCTTTCGGCGATGCTGCACGGCGACTGGGGTTTTTCGTTCGTCAGTCGGATGGATGTCGACACCCTGATTCGGCAGCGCCTGCCGGCCACTTTGTTGGTGATCGGCTCGTCGCAGCTTGTGGCATTGCTGATTGCCTTGCCGGTCGGCGTCTATTCGGCATTGCGGCCCTACTCGATATTCGACCAGATAGCCAACCTGCTGGCGTTCATCGGTTTTTCGTTGCCGACCTTCTTCACCGGCCTTCTGTTCATCCTGCTGTTCAGCATATATCTCGATTGGTTGCCATTCGTATTCCAGGCCGATATTAGCGCCAGCGGCTGGCAGTGGTATTGGGAGGAGTTCAAGCAGGCGGTGATGCCGGTGTCAGTGCTCGCACTGTTGCAGGCGGCGTCTTGGACCCGTTATGTGCGCTCCTCAGTGCTCGAAGTCATTCGGCTCGACTACGTCACCACCGCCCGCGCGAAGGGCCTCCCCGAGCGCACGGTCGTGGTCAAGCACATCGTGCGCAATGCGCTGATCCCGGTCGTCACTCTGGTTGCGTTGCAGATGCCCGCGCTGTTCGGGGGTGCTATTGTCACCGAGCAGATCTTTCGCATCCCCGGCATCGGCTCCTTGCTGATCAGTTCGATCCTCGCCAACGATACGCCGGTGATTATGGCGGTGACGTTCGTGTTTGCCGGCCTGGTGATCGTGTTCAATCTAATCGCCGACATTCTCTATGGCTGGCTCGACCCTCGCATCGCCTACCGCTAGCACCGGGCAGCAGCACAGCGGCGCCGGGGAACCGGCCTCGCCCGGCATCGAAACTTGGCGACGCTTTTGCCGGCACCGGCTGGCGGTCGCGAGCACGGCCATTTTGGCGGCGATGCTGCTCGCTGTCGCATTCGGGCCGTTATTGTGGCAGGTGCCGATCAACGACATCGATTTCGGTGCGCATCTCGAGGGCCCGTCGTTGGCTCATCCTCTTGGCACAGACGATCTCGGTCAGGATTTGCTCGCCCGCATGCTGTATGGCGGGCGCATTTCGCTTGCCGTCGGACTGGCGGCGGCGCTGGTGGCCATCATCGTCGGCACGGCCACCGGCGCAATTGCCGGCATGTCCCGCGGCAGCATCGATGCGGCGCTGATGTGGCTCACCGACTTGTTCTTGTCTTTGCCGCAATTGCCGCTGCTGTTGCTGGTCATTTACCTGTTTCGCGAATCCTTGAAGCAGTTGGTGGGGCCTGAGTTCGGCACGTTCATTCTGATCGTTGCGGTAATCGGCGGCTTTCGTTGGATGCAGGTGGCGCGGCTCGTGCGCGCGCAGTTTCTTTCGCTGCGCGAAAAGGAATTCGTCGAGGCGGCGCGCGCGCTGGGTATGTCGAGCTCGCGCTTGGTGGTGCGGCACATTCTACCGAACTCGCTCGGACCCATCATTGTCGCCGGCACAATCGACGTCGCTGCAGCCATCATTGCCGAATCCACCCTGTCGTTTCTCGGCCTCGGCTTTCCGCCCGACATTCCGACTTGGGGCCGCATCCTGTTCGATGCCAAGGATTATCTCGACATTGCGCCGCACTGGGCGTTGTTTGCGGGCGGGGCAATTTTTCTCGCGGTGCTCTCGATCAATTTCATCGGTGACGGATTGCGTGACGCGCTCGACCCCCGCACCTCTGCGTAACGACGGTCTAGAGACCATGGGCGGCGAGGAAGCCGCGCCAGCCGGGAAACCGGTCTTCGTCGATTTTCTCGGAGTCTCGCAGCCGGCGCATTAGGCCGAGATCGACGTCGAGGGCGGTACCGCAGGGCAGGGTGAGCCAGTGGATCTCCTCCGGTCCGTCGAGTCGGTGAAAAATGGCCCGGTTGAGGGTTTTGACGGGCGCGTGTCCGGGCTCGACTGGCACGGCGTCCCCGACCGCGCACAGTAGCAGGAGATTGGTTGCCAGATCCTGTGGAAGTGTCAGTACGGGAGCAACCTCGGCGAGGGCCCGGGGGCCGTCGGCAAGCGCGCCGACTATCGCCCGAGCCGTTGGGTTGTTGTAGGGGTGGAAGCCCGCCGGGGTAGCGGCCGAATAGCGTATTGCAGCCGCCGGGCGGGCGAGCGCGAAGGTACTCGCGAGTAAAGCGTCGCGGCGCTGCTCGCCGCCTAATCGCCGGTTGCTGCGGGCGAAGACGTCGCAGCGGAAGCGCTGATCCAGGTAAAAATCGCGAACCAGCTCGCGCAGGTTGGTGTCGGAAATGGCGCCCAGCATCTGGCGGGCGCTCTCGCTCAGCACCAGGGAATCGAGATTTTCGATCAATGTCGCAGAGCCGACGGGTACCAGCCCGATGGTCTTAAACGCGGTCCTTACTTCGGTTACATAGAGCGGCTGCCACGCGCCAGGCATGAATTCATGGACAAGATAGGCCGGGGTGTAGTCCTGCGGCCGTTGCTGGAGCTCGCCGACGATAAAGCTCGGCGTCAGCGCCGGCACCTCGGCGGCGGCTAGAGCACGGATGATTTCAAGGGCGGTGTCGGCGCCAGCGGCGCTGTCGCCGGAAGAGCCGCGGGACAGCTCGCGCACCAGGCGCTGAAACGGCAGGTCGCGCACCCAACCAGGCATCGCATTGTAGCTGACATAGACGAGCCCGCCGGGTTTGAGCCGCCGATCGAAGAACCGGCGCAGCGCGCGCTGGTTGGCGGCATCCACCCAGCTATAGACGCCGTGTGTGACGATGTAATCAAAGAGCGGCAGATCGAGATCGACCGCAGCCGCGAAATCGACACAGTGAAAGCCAACATTCGAGATCCCCGCCTCGCCTGCAAGGCGCCGGGCATGGTCGATATGCACAGGCATTGCGTCGATGGCGTGAAAGGTGCCGCCCGGATGGGTTGCCGCGAGGATGTTGGCGGTAACCCCTTGGCCGCAGCCCAGGTCGCACCAGGCAAAGCCGGCCTTGCGGGCCGGCGGCTCGACCCCGGCCACCAGCGCCACATGATCGAGCCAAGCCGGGGCAAGCTGAGGTTTGAAGTCGCGCAGATACGGGATGTCGGTCGCATAGCCGTGGAGGTCGCGGGTCATTGGTCAATCGCGAAGTGGATGGTCATCCGCCCGAAGGGCGCGGTGGCGCGAAATCGGCCGTCGCACCCTCCAGTGGTCGACGTCACGATAAAGCTTGGGCGCATTCATCGAAATGCCGCGCGGCAGCGGTAAAACTCCCGGAATAAATGCTATATAATGCAGGCAAACGAACGGGTTCCGGCATTCAGCGCCCTGCAGGAGGGCAAGTGGCAGACGTTCAAGCCGTCGAACGAAAGCTCGCGGTAATCTTTGCGGCCGATGTTGCCGAGTACAGCCGCCTGATGGGGCTGAACGAAGTCGGCACATTGCGCACACTTCAGGCGTACCGGGCTATCCTCGACCGACTGATCGCGGTCCATCATGGTCGAATCTTCAATACCGCCGGCGACAGCGTGATGGCGGATTTCGCCAGCCCGGTCGATGCGGTCGAGTGCGCCGTCGCGGTGCAGGAGACAATTGCCAAGGAGAACGCCAACCGCGCCGCGGGCGAGCAGATGCGCTTCCGCATCGGCGTCCATCTCGGGGATGTCATTGTCGAAGGTGCGAATCTCTTTGGCGACGGGGTCAACATCGCCGCCCGGCTGGAGGCGCTGGCCGAGCCGGGCGGGATTTGCCTCTCGGGCGCTGTACGCGACCAGATCGGAACCAGGTTGCCGATCGGGTTCGCCCCGCTCGGCGAGCAGCGGGTCAAGAACATCGCCGAGCCGGTGCGGGCCTTTAAGGTCGCCGGGGAATCCGGGGGCCGTCCCGCCACAGGATGGATCTCGGCCCGCGGCCGCGTCCTCGGTGCCGCGGCCGCCGCTGCGATCTTGATCGCCGCGGGGGGTGGCGGATGGTGGCTGTGGTCCAGCCGGCATGCGCGACCAGAGGGGTCGGCGGTTTCATCGTCGGCGCTACCGTTCTCGGCGCCACGTTTATCGATCGTCGTGCTGCCTTTCGACAATCTCGGCAAGGACCCGGAGCAGGAATATTTCGCGGACGGCATTACCGACGACCTTACGACCGATATCTCGCGCATCCAGGGAAGCTTGGTGATCGCTCGCAACACCGCTTTCAGCTACAAGGGCAAGCCGGTCGATGCCAAGCAAATCGGCCGGGAGCTGGGTGTGCGCTATGTCCTCGAAGGGAGCGTCCAAAGATCGGGTAAGCAGGTACGTATCAACACGCAGCTGATCGATACCGAAACCGGTGCGCATCTCTGGGCCGAGCGGTTCGATCGTGACATCGGCGACCTGTTCGCCTTGCAAAACGAAATCACAGCCCGGGTCGCCTATGCGCTGCAGGGACAGCTCTTCATCGCCGAATCCCGTCATCCGACCGACAATCCCGACGCGGTGGACTACATTTTGCGCGGCCGCGCGGTGCTGACCAATCCGATCTCTCGAGAGAACTACGATAAGGCCGAGGCTTATTTCGAAAAGGCACTGGCGCTCGACCCGCATTCGGTCGATGCCGCGGCTTGGCTGGCGGTCGCCCTCACGGTCCGGGTGACGGATGAGCTCAGCGATTCCCCGGACGTCGATCTGCAGCGCGCGGAACAGTTGGCGGGGCAGGCCCTGGCGGCCGCACCCAACAGCGCGCCGGCGCATTATGCCAAGGCCCAAGTGTTGCGCGCGCAGTCGCTCTGTAAGGAGGCCATTCCCGAATACGAGACGGCGATTGCGCTCGATCCGAGCCGGGTGCCAGCCTATGCCCATGTCGGGTGGTGCAAGTTCTTGACCGGCTCGGTCGACGAGGCGCTCCCGTATTTCGAGCGGGTGATCCGCCTGAACCCTTCCGGGCCTGGGATTGCCCCGTGGTATGGGCGAATGGGTGTCGTGCAGCTGCTCGAGTCGCATACCGACGCGGCGGTCGCCTCGCTGGAAAAGGCGAGCGGAGAGAATGCGCGTCTGCCTTTCGTCCACGCCTATCTCGCCGCGGCATATGCGCTCAAGGGCCAAAGCGAACGCGCCCAAGCGGAGCTCGCTGAAGCCCAAAAGCTGAGCAAGGCCTACTCGAGCATCGCCAATGTCGAGAAATCGAGCTGGTTCGACAATCCCAAGATCCGCGCCTTGGCCGAAGCCACCTATTTCCCCGGGTTGCGCAAAGCCGGGCTGCCCGAAAAATGACGCCTCGGCAGAGCGAGGACGGCGCGGCGAGAAAAATCGCGAGCCTTGGCCTGGTATGCATGCTGCTGCTGGCGCCGGCCGAGGCGATTGGCCAACAGGCTGCCGCCCGTCAGGCCTGCGCGGCGGACATCAAGCAGCTGTGCCCCGAGATTAACCCGGGCGAAGGCCGGCTCAAGGCATGCGTCAAGGAACACTTCGGCCAGCTCACCGCGTCTTGCCAGACCGCGCTGATCAGCAACGTTACGATAACCAAGGCCTGCAAGGCCGACGCCCAGCAAAAATGCGAAGGCGCTCAGCCCGGTGGCGGGCATATCCAGACCTGCATGAAGGACCACTTCACCGAATTGACCGAGCCCTGCAAGGAAGCGCTATTGCTCGCCAAACTTCAGAAGGAATAGCCTCGGGCGGCACGAATGATCGTTATACCGTCCTCGTGTTCGAATTGGGTGCCGAGCGGGCGGGACAGCTCTACACGAGGATCGAGGATCAAATTTACCGGTGCCGTCGCTCGCGATCGGGGCGCTGGCCGTGCGTCCCGGCAAAGGTCTCTTGACCGAACCGACTGCAACCGCTCGCCTTTTGCACCCACCCAACTCGGCGACCTAAAGATCGGCTCCGACACAGGGACTTGCTTCAAGGTCGGGGTGCAGCGCCGGCCGGTAGCCGGCGCGGATTGCGAGCAACGTTGAGGGTGGGGTCAGCAACCCGTCAGCGAGAGGGATTTGTCGCTCTAGCTGATAGCCTTGCTCGCTCCAGCGGAACGAGCGGCCCTGCACAATCGTATAGGCCTCGCCAACCGCGACAATCACGGTGCCGTCCGCAGCTCGGCAATGGGTCCAGATATGGCATGGACCCGTTTGCGGCCGCGGTCCAGCCGCTCCTCGTGCAGTACGGCATCCATCTCTGGCGCCAGAGGCGCCTTCTCTCCCTTCGCCTTGCCCCAGGCGGTTCAAAATGCCTCTGCAGCCGCGCGGCGGCAGAAGAAGCACGGGCGATGCCCGGCGGCGAGCGCCACCGCTTCGTCGAGAAAGAAAAGCTCGGTCCAGCTGCGGCGGCCCATCACCTCCCGGTGTCGCCCCTTGTAGTCGAGAACACAAACGAGCCACGCCTTGGTCGTCCAGCGTCTCCCGAGCAACGTTTTGGTTGCCGGGTCGTGGATGATCCCGCGGTTGCCGATGAAACGGCCTCGCTGCGCGATCGAAACGACATCGCCAAACGGGGTAACCCGATTCTGCGGAGGTCTCCGACCGCTGCGCATCAACCTCTAGTCGCTATCGGGAGGGCTGCGTCGCACGACGATCCCAGTTCGCCATCCGGTATCAGGCGTTTGACAGCCCGCGCGAGATACGCCGCGTCAGCGGCGGGCTGCGATCCAGCGAAACTCAGCGCCAGTTCGTGTGCGCCGGCACGACGGTATTGCGCCGCCTGCGCTATGACTTGCTCGGCGGTGCCGGCGAGCGCAAAACCCGAGATGAAGCGGTCGTCGAGCACTCGCCCGGCCCGCTCGCCGCGGCGCAGGCGGTCGAGCGCGTCTACCATCTCCGGCCGTGCGATGCCGCTCAGCCGGACGATCGTTTCACGTTGCGCCGGCCAGTCATTGCCGGTCGGCCACAGCGCTATCAGCATCGCGCCGACAGCCTCTTTTGCAATCTCCCTGGCGCGCCGCTCCAGATGTCCTGCAACTGGCCCCAGTCGAAACTGGCATTGGCTTCGAGATATTGGCGCATGCGTTCCAGGATGCGCGATCGATCCGCCTCTGATCCGCCGACCAGCCGGGCCGCGTCCAATTCCACCGCCGGCATCAGGCAGTCTCCGCAGCTGAAAGGGGTGGACAGGGCACTGCTCGAGCCGTCGTCATCGATAGTCTTCCCACATCCTCGGTTGGCGGCTGAACTTTAGCCGATTTGCGGCGCCGACGCCGCTGCCGTCCGATCGCGTGGCCGGATGCAAATCGGCGCAGCGTTTGACAGCGTATAGCGCGCGCCCGTTGCATCCCCGCCCACAACAACACCCGCCGAGCAAAGGCAATCATCGGGCCCGATCCGGACGCGGCCCAACAGATGATCTGCACGAACGACTAACTCGCTGGCCTTGATGCCCGCTTTCGGCGCATCCTTCCCGTTCCCGCTCGCTCCAGCGGAGGTCGGTTAACTGAGCGGACACCGGCCGTTCCGCCTCGGCGGCGGGGATGGGTCAAAGTGCCCTAAAGCAGCCATCTGGGGCAGCACCGAGGGTCGAGTGCGTCGGGTGAGTACGCTGCCATTCGTTGCGCCTCCATTCCTCAATTGGTCGGCGGAGGTATGCCCGATCAAACCTTTGTTGCCGACAGGTTCCTAAAGCCTAGTCGACTACGCTCTGAGCTCATCGAGCACCGCCTTTGCGTCTCTCAGATCGGCCGTGTCAAAGCCCTCGGTGAACCCGCCATAGACCGGCGCCAGCAGGGCGTGCGCGTCCGCACGCCGGCCCTGCTGCTGCCAGAGCCGGGCGAGGCTCGTGGCGGCTCGCAGCTCCGACGCCCGGGCCTCGCGCTGGCGGGCCAGCTCCAGGGCCTGCTGGAAACAGGCCTCCGCTTCCGCCACGCGCGCGGCCGGCGGCGCCTGCCCCGGGCTGGGCTGCACCAGCAGGAGTGCTTCCCGCAGCCGATGGACCTCGGCTTCCCGCATGCGCAACTCACGGGTACGGACCAGGTCCAGGGCTGCGGCCAGGACCTCGAGGCCCGCCTCCGGCTGGCCGTCGAGGGCGTAGGCCTCGGCGAGCAGCGACAATATTCCCACCATGCCCGCTAGTTGCCCGCTGGCCTTGATGCCCGCCAGGCCTTGCCGCATCTGCTCCAGACCCTGGGCCGTCTCGCCTTGCGCCGCCAAGGCACGGCCGATGAGCACCATGGCATGGGCCTGGAAGAGCAGAAAGCCTTGAGCCGTGGCCAGGGCACTGACGGCCTGCGCGCGTTCCTGCGCCGCCCGCCACTCGCCGCGCATCAAGTGGAGGAACGCCAGACGAGCGAGGCTATACGCCACGCTAAAGGGGTGCTCCAGACGTTCCGCCAGGCGGAGGACCTCCTCCGCCTGCTGCAGCGCTTGTGCGGGGGAGCCCAACTCCCAGAGCACCATGGCCATGTGCGTCCACCAGGTGATGCCGGGATCCTCTCCGACGGCAAGCCCCCAGGCCTTGGACTGACCGCTGCCCTGCGGCGCAATCCCCTGTTCCAGATATGCCCGGGCTGTGGCGAGGTCCCCGTGATAGGCCGCGGCCAGCACCACCGCCGTGCGGGCTTCCGCCACCAGGGACGGCTCGGTGCTTTGCTCGGCGAGCCGCAGTTGCTCCTCGGCCGCGGCCCTCATCATGGCGACCTCGCCGCGCGCGTAATAAAACCGTCGCAGGCCTCGCAAGACCGCAACGCGCTGCGGCGTCTCGCCGAGCTGTTCGCACAGCTCCTGCGCGCGCAGATAAGCCCGACCAACCTCGGGGGCAGCGAAGCCTCGCGTGGCCTGCAGGGCCGACGCCAGCAACAGCTGGATGTCGAGTTCGTGCTGTACGCGTGCGGTGCTCTCCGGCCACCGCTGCAGCACTTCCAAGCCCCGCGTGAGGTTGGCGATGGCCTCGGTATAGGCCCAGCGGCGCAGCGCGTTCTCCCCGGCCTGCCGCAGGTACACGGCTGCCCGCTGGTCGTCGCGCGCCCGCACAAAATGGTCGGCCAAGGCGGTCGCGTTTGCGCGAGCCTGCTGCCCGAAGGCCGCTTCGAGAGAGGTCCCGATCTGCCGATGCAGCCGCATGGCGTGTGGCGCGGTCAGGCGCGCATACACCACCGCCTGACCCAGGGCATGGCTAAACCGGTAGCGCCCGGTGACCGTCCCGTCCGGCCACACCTCGACGTCGTCCGCCTCCAGGAACTGCCCTTGGCGGGCCAGACCGGCACACAGCTCCTCGACTGCTTCCAGCGTGCCCTCGACCCCGGCGGCCACGGCGGCGGCCGAGAAGACGACCCCGGCGACGCTGGCGGCCTCGAGCACCTGTTGCTGCTCAGTACTGAGACGCACGAACTGCTGCACGATCATCTGCTGCAAGCTTTCCGGCACCATGGCCTCGACCGCCGCCAGTCCGCCATCGTCTACCGGCGTCGCGCCCCTCTCCCGCAACAAGCCCTGTTGCACCAGCGCGTCGACCACCGTTACCAGAAACAGCGGATGGCCGTCCGTCCGCCGGTACAGCGCCTGCGCCAGCGCTGCCGGGCACACCCGCGCCCCAAACCGCGACGCCAGGTACTGCGCCACATCCGTGACGCTGAGCAACTGCAGCGGCAGCTCCGCACATTGCCGGTGCAATGTCAGGTCGAGCTTGAGTGTGTGTAACGGATGCGCCCGCACAATGACGTCGACCGGGCGATACGTCGCGAGCAGCAAGAGGCGCGCCGGGGTGCGGCGCCGCGCCAGTGCAGCTACCAGGTCCAGGGTGGCGGCATCACTCCAGTGCAGATCTTCCAGCACCAGAACCAATGTCCACTCTGTGGTCTTGTGTCACGAGCATCACCGGTCCAAACGGCGGTGCGGAACTGTACGAGAGATGAAGGAGGGCCCTTCGGGTTCGGCGATCAGGTCGCTGATCCCAAGCCACCGCAAGCTGCTGTGGTCAAAGTCACGGTGGTGAGCGTTGCGGAAACGCCGGGACGATGATCCCGGCAGGCACGGTTGAGAGAGGCGAGCGCAAGCGAACCGTCAGTGAAGTGTCGAAAGCGGATTAGGTGATGTCAAAACCGT
>Ga0306921_10001566_pt1 | contig 22244 bp, 23 predicted proteins | sample sta12Cox44000080_FD_203760 | JGI IMG/M metagenome (GOLD analysis project Ga0306921, IMG submission 203760) | Lab enrichment of tropical soil microbial communities from Luquillo Experimental Forest, Puerto Rico - statoxic.12C.oxic.44.000.080 (v2)... | ecosystem: Environmental > Terrestrial >...
GGGGCGGACCTTGCGATCCGCCCCCAGGGGTACGCCCGCCAGCGGGGGCGACGGATGCCGGCGGATGCCCCTTTTCAGTGCGAGTCCGGTCCGCTCGGAAAGGCTCCGTAACCGGACTCGTTCATCTTTTTCCGCACGACCTTCCAGCGTGATTGTGCGTCAGGCGTCGCCGAGCGGCAGCGCGACGAATTTCGTTCCCTCGTTTGACTTCACCCTGAACAAGACGGTGCGCTTGCCGTCGTTGCGGGCGTCCACAAGGCTTTTGCGAATATCAGCGGGCGTCGAGACTGCCTTGCCGCCAACTTCCAGGATGACGTCGCCGACTTGAAAGCCGTGCTCGGCAGCAACTCCGCCGGCACTTACGGCGGTGACTACGACGCCTCTGCCGCCCGCACCGGAAACCTTGCTGCCAGGCGCCAGCGTAAGCCCGAGATTGGGCATATCGCTGTCGGGCACCTCGCGCTGATCGCGCTGATTAGGCTCGTTCGACGCCTGCTTGTCATTCGGCAGTGTCCCAAGGGTCAGCGTTACAGTTTTGTTTTGACCGTTATGGACGACGCCGAGCTTGACGCTCGCGCCGGGTGCCATCGTGCCGATCTTACGGGCAAGTTCGCGCGGATCCTGGACCGGCGTATCATTGAGCGAGGTGATGACATCGCCACTCGCAATGCCGGCTTTGGCCGCGGGGCTGTCCTTTTGCGGCTCCGCAACCAGGGCGCCAGTGGCCTGTTTCAAGCCCAAACTATCCGCGATATCCGGCGTCACTGGTTGAATCTGCACGCCGATCCAGCCGCGTGTGACGGAGCCTTTGTCGCGCAGTTGCGCGACAACGCTATTGACCGTGTCGGCCGGAATGTCGAACGCGATGCCGACCGAACCACCCGACGGCGAGAAGATCGCGGTGTTGACGCCAATGACATTACCGTCGACATCGAAAGTCGGGCCGCCCGAATTGCCTTTGTTCACCGGCGCGTCGATTTGAATGAAATCGTCATAGGGGCCTGCACCGATATCGCGGCCGCGCGCCGAGACGATACCAGCTGTGACGGTGCCGCCGAGGCCGAATGGATTGCCGACAGCGAGTACCCAGTCACCGATCCGTGGAGACGTTTCCGCAAGCTTCACGAATGGAAAGTTGTCGCCCTCGACCTTGATGAGCGCGAGATCGGTACGCGAGTCGCTGCCGATGACCTTTGCCGTATAGGTCTTTCCGTCGTCGGCCGTGACCTGAACCTTGTCTGCATTCTGCACGACATGATTGTTGGTGACCGCGTAGCCGTCCTTAGAAATGAAGAAGCCTGAGCCTTGCCCGGTGATCGCTTCATGGCCGCGAGGCGCATTCGGCGTATTCGGCATACCGAAGCGCTTGAAAAAACGCTCGAACGGCGATCCGGGAGGAAACGGCATGTCGTCGTCGCTCACGCTAGATTCGGCCGGATGATCGATTTTGACCCGAACTGAAATCACTGACGGCTTAACCTTCTCCACGATATCGGCGAAACCCACCGGACGCTGCGGCAGCTGCTGTACCTTTTCGGTCAAATTCTGCGCCTGCGCTGCGCCAGGAAATGACCCTTGCGGGTAGGTACCGGGCGAGAAAATCAATGCGGCCGCGCCGAGGCCGGCTGCGGTCGTCGCCAAAAGCGCCATGCGCCGCAGCGAAAAAGTACGGGGTGATAACGAGGAATTGCCGTTCATGCGTGTTCTCCGGATGCAAGGTTCCGCGCGGGGGCTGCGGGTGCCCGTTTGCGATGAAGATGGTGCGCCGAGCCTTACCGTGCGCTGTCGGCGGCATTAAAAATTGGTAATGTAAACTCAAGCAAAAAACCGCTTGTAAACAAGGCGTTTGCGCCGAATAACAGCCGGATCGCGCGTTATGAGTCGCCGCCGCCAGCCAAGATTCTTTTCAACTGGACTTCCTCAGCCACCGTCAACTTGTTGGCTTGCAACTCCGCTAGGCCGCGCCGGCGTCTCGCGGCAATGGCAAGCAACGCGGTGCCTGTAAGCAACAGTCCCGGCGGCAGTCCCCAGAGCAGCACAGTGCGCCATGACAACCGCGGTTTAAGCAGCACGAACTCACCGTAACGGGCGACCAAAAAATCTAAAATCTGTGCGTCGGTGTTGCCGGCTTGGAGTCGCTCACGCACCAGAACGCGCAAGTCATGGGCCAGCGGCGCGTCGGATTCATCAATCGATTCGTTCTGACAGACCATGCAGCGCAGTTGTTGTGACAAGCCGCGTGCGCGCGCCTCCAACGCCGGGTTCGACAGCATCTCGTCGGGCTGTACGGCGGCACTCAGCTCTGTCGGGCACGACAACATTGCGAGAAATAGAAGCAAGCCAACGCGCTTCATCGCCTCACTCCGCTGCGCGCAATGCCACTCGCGCTCTTGCCGGCTGTGGCGCGCCCACACGCAGCCGCCGGTCCGAAAGCGACAACGCGCCGCCGGCGCACATGATCGCTCCGCCGAGCCAGATCAACAACACAATCGGCTTATAGTACAGCCGCACGGCGACGTTGCCCTTTTGTGTCGGATCGCCGAGCGAGACATAGAGCTGGCTGACCCCCCGCGTCATCAAGGCCGCCTGGGTGGTGGTCATGCTGCGGACCGGAAAGGTGCGCCGACTTGGCTCCATGGCGCCGATGAGATCGCCGTTCATGCGGCGAACCAGAAATCGGCCGACCGCCTCGTGGTAATTCGGGCCTTGCCGATTGAACAAGCCGACAAACGTAACCCGGTAGCGCGCGATGTCGAGAGTATCACCGACCTTCATCTCGGAAATCCGCTCGCTGCCCCAGGCGGTCACGGCGACAATGCCGAGCAACGTGACGCCGAGGCCGAAATGCGCAAAGGCGGTGCCCCAGGCCGAACGCGGTAGGCCAACGGCGCGGCGGAGCACCACTCGCAGCGGCACGCGCAAGAACTGCGTGCGTTCTGCGACATCGATAATCGCACCAACCATGACGAAAACGGCGACGCCGGCCGCTAACGGTGCAAACACCGGACCGCCTTGTTCCAGCGCCAAAGCTGCGGCCATTGCCAACGCGGCGAGTATCGCTGCCGCCAGCAGCCGCTGCGCCGCGCTCAAAAGGTCGCCGCGCTTCCAACCGAGCAGCGGGCCAAACGGCATCACCACCATGAGCGCGATAAACAGCGGCGCGAAAGTCGCATTGAAAAACGGCGGCCCGACGGAAATCTTCTCCCCGGTCAGCGCTTCGAGCGCGAGCGGATAGAGCGTGCCAACGAACACTGTGGCGCAAGCGGTGGTGAGAAACAGATTGTTGAATACTAGGGCCCCTTCCCGCGAAATCGGTGCGAACAAACCGCCTTGCTTGAGAAGCGGCGCCCGCCAGCCGTACAGCGCCAAAGCGCCGCCGATGAAAACGATCAGGATAAGGAGAATGAACACGCCACGCATCGGGTCGGTGGCGAACGCATGCACCGACGTGAGGACGCCCGAGCGCACGAGAAACGTTCCGATCAACGACAGCGAGAAAGTGACGATCGCGAGCAGAATGGTCCACACTTTCAGCGCGCCGCGCTTTTCCATGACCACCGCGGAATGCAATAGCGCGGTTCCGGCGAGCCACGGCATCAAGGAGGCGTTCTCAACCGGATCCCAAAACCAGAAGCCACCCCAGCCCAGCGTGTAGTAGGCCCAGTACGAGCCGCCGGCGATGCCGACCGTCAGGCACATCCAGGCGCCGAGCACCCACGGGCGGACCCATCGCGCCCATGCGGCATCGATTCGGCCTTCGATCAAAGCGGCGATGGCGAAGGAAAATGCGATCGAGAATCCGACGTAGCCGAGGTAAAGCAGCGGCGGATGAAATGCGAGGCCTGGATCCTGCAAGATCGGATTGAGATCGCGTCCCTCGAACGGCGCCTGCGGAATGCGCACGAATGGATTCGATGTCGTGAGAATGAATAAATGAAATGCCGCGGCGATCCAGCCCTGTACGGCAAGCGCATTGGCCTTTAGCACTACGGGCAAATTATTGCCGAAAACGGCGACCAGCGCGCCAAAGAAGGCAAGGATCGAGACCCACAGCATCATGGAGCCTTCATGATTGCCCCAGACACTCGTGAGTCGATACATAAACGGCATTTGTGAATTGGAATTCTCAAATACGTTCAGGACTGAAAAATCCGAAACAACGTAGCAAATGGCCAGCGCGGTTGACGCCATTGCGACAAAGGCAAAATGAGCGATCGCAATCGGCGTCGCCATGCTCATCAGCACCGGATCGTTGGTCCTCGTGCCGACGATCGGCATGATCGCCTGGATCAGCGCCAAGCCAAGCGCCAGCATGAGCGCATAGTGACCTAGTTCGGCAATCATTAGCGCTTCCCTGCCGGCGCCGATGCCCCGCGAGAACAGCTTCTCGCCACGCATCTATGATGCATAAGCATCATTTGACCGCTCCGCCACCGGATGCGCCCGCTTGATGGCCATAATCGTCCTTCCAATGGCCGGAGCGCTTGAGAGCGTCGGCAACTTCCTTCGGCATATAGGTCTCGTCATGTTTGGCGAGAATCGAATCGGCTTTGAACGTGCCGCGGGCATCGAGTACGCCTTCGGCCACCACACCTTGACCTTCACGGAACAGATCTGGCAGCGCGCCCTGGTAACTGACCGGAGTGACGGTCTTGCCGTCGGTGACTTCGAAACGCACGCTCAGATTATCGCTTCGGACCACGCTGCCGCTTTTCACCAGACCGCCGAGCCTGATGCGCGTACCGGGCCCGACATGCTTCTCCACAATGTCCGTCGGTGAGTTGAAAAACACGATGGAGTCGCGGAGTGCGTTGAGCATCAATCCCACCGCCACGGCGAGAACACCGATACCGCTGCCGATGAGGATCAGGCGTCGCTGTTTACGAGTCATGAGAGCTGTCTCGAATGCATGCGGCGCTAACCCTGGAGGCCCAGACTTTTGACGAGATCGTCGATGCGCTGGATCTCGTCTGGTCGGGCGGCCAGCGCGCGTTGCGCCTCAGCCGCGGCATTTCCGGCCTGGTCGCGGTCTCCGAGCACTGCATAGGCGCGAACCAAGCGCATCCATCCGTCAATATCGTGACCATCGGCGTGCAACCTATCAGATAGGCGTTGGCACACGCATTGTCATATTTTCCTAGAGTAATGCCGCGCCCCCATTTCAGTCTTAGGAGACCAAACTCGGCAGCTTGGCGCAAGGACGCCGGCACTGGCCGCCGGCAAATGCTTTGTTTAACTTGTCGTCAGCCTCCAAGCGAGTTTGAGATGATGAAAATGGCGCGACAGAATAAAGTGAAAAATCATATCCGGATGCTGGTGCTGGCGCTATCAGCAGCCATTGCGGGGGCAAACCATCCTGCACGCGCGCAGGACTACCCCGCACGGCTGGTCAAAATCATCGTGCCCTTCCCTGCCGGCGGCACCGCGGACATCATGCCGCGCATCATCGGCGAACGGCTGTCGCGCAAGTGGGGCCAGGCGGTCATCATCGAGAACCATACCGGAGCAGGCGGCAATATCGGCGCCGCGGTCGTCGCCAAGTCCGAACCTGACGGCTACACGCTTCTGGCCTCGCCGCCGCCGCCGCTTGTGATCAATCAGAATCTTTATCCGCACCTCGAATTCGATCCACTGCAATTCGTGCCCGTGGTCGTCATGGCGCGGGTGCCCAATGCGCTTGTGGTCAACCCGGACAAAATTGCGGCAAATACGGTTAAGGATTTCGTCACCTACGCCGCGGCCAATCCCGGCAAAGTGACTGACGCTACTCAAGGCAATGGCACGACTTCCCAGCTGACGTCGGAAATGTTTCAGCTGATGGCGCATGTGAAGTTGCAAAACGTGCCCTATCGCGGGTCGGCGCCGGCGCTTAACGACCTCGTCGCCGGTAGCATCGATTGCATGTTCGACAATCTCGGAGTGTCATTGCAGCTCGCCAAAGCCGGGAAATTGAAACTCATCGCGGTCGCTTCGCCGCAGCGGATGGCGACACTGCGTGACGTGTCGACTATCGCGGAGACCCTGCCCGGGTTCGCATCGGTTACGTGGTATGCGGTTGTTGCGCCGGCGCGCACGCCGGCTACGATCGTCAACAAGGTCAATGCCGACATCAACGAGGCGCTACGCGACCCCGACGTGCAAAAACGGCTCGTTGAGCTTTCCGCTGAGCCTGTTGGCGGCACGCCGGGAGAGACAGCGGCTTATTTTAAGCAGGAAGTCGAGCGTTGGAAGAACGTCATCGTTAGCGCTCATGTAACCATCGATTGACGGACGGTTCGAACAAAGCGCCCACAGCGTTAGGACACAGGATCAGGGATGAAGCACAGCGTCGAACGGATTCTGACCACCCATGCTGGTAGCCTGCCGCGGCCGCCCGAATTGCTTGAATTGGTCAAGAGCGGCGACAGCGCGACATTCGAACAGCACGGCCGTGTCGACCGGTTGCGCAGCGCGGTGAAGGACATCGTCCACCTCCAAGCCGAATTGGGCATCGATGTGGTCGATGATGGCGAATATGGCAAGCCGAGCTTCGTCAGCTACATTAACGAACGGCTCGGCGGTTATGAAGTCGACACCCGCGCCGGCCCGCGCAACCAGTGGGCCAGCTCACGCGAGGGCCTCTCGTTCCCGGAATTCTACGGCGAGACTCATCCGGCTTCGACGCACACGCATATGATCTGCACCGGACCGATTACCTATAAAGGACATTCTCAGCTCAAACGTGACATCGACAATCTCAAAGCCGCGTTGCAAGGCACCAAGGTCGAAGAGGTCTTCATGCCGGCGATTTCGCCGTCGAACGTCGAGGACTGGCAAAAGAACACCTACTACAAATCACAGGAGGACTACATTTTCGCCATCGCAGATGCGATGTGCGAGGAATATAGAGCAATCGTGGACGCCGGTTTTCTCGTCCAGATCGACGATCCTCGGCTGGTCACCTATTACATCATTCATCCCGAGGCGAGCATCACCGATTGCCGCAAATGGGCCGAACTGCGTGTTGCCGCCCTCAATCACGCGCTGCGCGACATCCCGCTGGAGAAGATTCGCTTTCACACCTGTTATGGAATCAATATGGGGCCGCGCATTCACGATATGGAGCTCAAGGACATCGTCGATATCATCCTGAAAATCCGCGCCGGCGCGTATTCGTTTGAAGCGGCGAATCCGCGCCATGAGCACGAATGGAAGGTTTGGAAAAGCGTGAAGCTTCCTGACGGCAAAATCCTCATTCCAGGCGTCATCTCACACTCGACCATTCTCGTCGAGCATCCGGAGCTCATCGCGGATCGCATCGTGCGTTACGCCGAAATTGTCGGGCGCGAAAACGTGATTGCCGGATCGGATTGCGGCTTTGCCACCTTCGCAGGATCGAAGGAAGTGCATCCGTCGATCGTGTGGGCCAAGCTCAAGGCACTCGGCGAGGGTGCCCGGATTGCTTCAAAACAGCTCTGGCGTAGTTAGAGCATATACTCATAGATTCGCGATGTCGGCTTTAGACATATTTGAGCGTTATACCACCGTCGACCACGAGTTCGATTCCAGTGACGTAGCGGCTTTCGTCACTGGCAAGATAAACCGCGGCCCAAGCGATATCCCAGGCCTCGCCGCCGAATCCCATCGGAACCTGCCGGTCGCGTGCGCGCCACATTTCCTCAACGTCGCCTCCAGCGTAGCTTTTGGCGAGGCCGGCGCTCTTCTCCACCATCGGTGTCTTCATCAGTCCAGGTAAAATCGCGTTCACCCTAATCCGTCTGCTGGCATATTCGACGGCAGTCGTTTTAGTAAGCTGATTGAGCGCGGCCTTTGATGCGTAATAGGTCGCATAAGGAACACCGGTGTAACGGATCGAAGCGATCGAGGAGATATTGATGATCGAGCCACCGCCCTGGCGCACCATCAATGGAATAGTTTGTTTCATCGCGAGATAGGCGCTCTTGAGATTTACCGCAAATACCCGATCCCACTCGGCTTCAGGGACCTCGACGACTCCACCGATTTCGGCAATGCCTACATTGTTGTCGAGCACATCGATACGGCCATAGGCGGCGGTGCAGGCTTCAACCATCGCGATTACATCAGCAGCCTTACTGACGTCGGCACGGTATGCAACTGCCTCCCCACCCTCGCTCCCGATGATCCTGGCCGTCTCCTCGGCGGCGTCTGGATTAATGTCCGTGCAGAACACCCGTGCGCCCTCACGCGCGAAGGCAACCGCCGTTGCCTTGCCATTACCCCACCCCGGCCCGACGGAGCCGGCGCCAACGACAAGCGCGATTTTGCCCTTGAGTCGGTCGACCATTCAGCTTCTCTTTTGGCTGGCTGCGTCGAGTTCGCGCAGCTCGGTCTTGAGAACCTTCCCATAATTGTTCTTCGGTAAGGAGTTCACGAACACATAATCCTTCGGACGCTTGAACCGGGCGATACTGTTAAGACATAACGCATCGAGTTCGTTGCGATTCACTTCGCCCACCACATAAGCGACGACAATCTCACCCCACTTCGGATCGGGCCTGCCAATCACTGACACCTCGCGGACGAGGGTGTGCTCAAGCAGGACCTCCTCGACCTCGCGCGGATAAATATTGGAGCCGCCCGAAATGATAACGTCCTTCGACCGGTCCTTGAGAGTGAGATAACCTTCGTGGTCGAACACGCCCACGTCGCCGGTGTGCAGCCATCCGCTCTTGAGCGTCGCGGCCGAAGCCTCCGGGTTCCGCCAATAGCCGGGCGTGACCACATCACCGCGGCATAGGACCTCGCCAGTCTCGCCGGCAGGTAACGGCTGGTCGTCGCCACCGGCTACCATAACCTCGACGCAAGCAAAGGGCCGTCCGGCCGAGGCCAGTCGATCAGCCCAACGCGGATGATCACGATCAGCGATCTCTTGCTTCGACAGTGTGGTAATCGTCATAGGGCTTTCGCCCTGCCCGTAAATCTGCGCAAACCGCGGACCGAATCGGTCGATCGCACTGCGTGCATCGGCGACATACATGGGCGCACCGCCCCAGATGATCGTCCTGATATGATCCGAATTGCATTGCGACTCGCACTCGATCAACCGCTTGACCATAGTCGGTGCAGCAAACATTGAGGTGCGCGGCCACGCATCGAACAGGCAAAGCACTTCCTTGGCGTCGAAGGAACTCGACTCCGGCACGACGTTTACCCCAAGCCGCGCAACGTGCGCCATCATGTACAGTCCCGAGCCATGGCTCATCGGCGCGGCGTGCAGCAGCACGTCACCCGGTGTGATCGGGTCAACTTCGCCAGCATAGGCGCAGCTCGTTGCTGCGAGCATATGGTGGGTCAGAATCGCGCCCTTCGGTCGACCGGTGGTGCCCGACGTATAGAATAGCCAGGCGAGATCATTGCTCTGACAGGGCCAGCTTTTGATAGGGTCGGCATTAAACAATGCTTCGTAGTCGGCACTGCCGATCGCAATCAGACGTTCGAGCGCTCTAGGGGCATGGGTCACGATCTCGTCGCCGAGTTCGCTTGATGCGAAGCACACGCGGGCCCCAGAATGTTCCAGGATGTAGCCGAGCTCGCGACCATGAAGTTTGGCATTTGCGGGCACCGCGGCCAGTCCTGCATGCCAAATCCCGAACATTAACTCGACGTATTCGGGACAATTCTTCGCTGCGATAGCGACGCGTTCGCCAGGCTGAAGTAAGAAACGGTGACGCAGTGACGCCGCAAGCCTTGCCGCTCGCCCGGCGACCTCACCGTAACGCCTAATAACGCGCGAGCCCAATCCCAGGGCAGGCCGATCTCCATGACTTGATCCTGCACGTTCGAGCCAAAGCGCAAGATTCATGGCGCTATGCTGTGTTTGGGGGCGAGAGTCACACCGTATCACATCGTTAAGTTGGGAGTGTCACCCAAACCGTCCCAAGCCAGAAACACACAACGGTCGACTCGAAGGGCGCGTCGGTCTCCGCAAACTTAGTCGAGAAAACCGATCGAGATCCACGGTACGGCAGTGCGGCCGTTGGTCTCCTGCTTGATTGCCGCGGCCATCTCGCGCGCGCGGACGTTCATTGGGTGGGCTTCCGGAAGATTGTTGGCGTATTTGTACGTCCACTGTGGTTGCTGGGCGCGCGCATTGGGCGACATACCAGATGCAACAAGCATGGAGCCGCCAGCGGCAAGCAGATGCCGCCGAGTAACCTTCTTTGTCGATCTCATCGCGACCTCCCCAGCCAATTGAGCTTAATTGACGCTTCGCTCCTAATCGTGCACGCGCAATCGCGCCGAGCGCAAGCGGGATAAAGCGCCTCGTTTGCGGTTTGTGAGCAGCGTCACCCAGCAGGCAGAGTGAGTTCGGCCCGCAAGCCCCCGATCGGGGCTGTGCCAAGCGTCAGAACGCCGCCATAAAGCCCGGCAAGCTCAACGACGATCGACAGGCCGAGGCCCGAACCCGGTTTAGTCTCATCCAGACGCCGGCCGCGCAAGGCGACCTGCTCGCGTTGCTCGGGTGAAAGCCCAGGGCCATCGTCGTCGACAATGATCCGCACCTTGCTCTTATCGCCGCTGGCGGCCGGCTGATCGGCAAGCACTTCGATCGCCACCCGCGAGCGCGCCCATTTGCAGCCGTTGTCGACCAGATTGCCGAGCATTTCCTCGAGGTCCTGCTGTTCGCCGTGAAAGCAAGCGTGCTGCGGCACATCGACGTCAATGGCGATCTCGCGCTCGCGATGGAGCTTTTCCATCGTGCGCGCGAGCGCGGTGACGATCGGCGGAACTTCTACGAGGGTGCCGATCCGGGTCGAGCGGGCGGCTAGTCGCGCGCGTTCGAGCTGCCGCGCCACCTGATCGCGCATGATGTCGGCCTGTTCCAGGACTTTATGGGCAAAGTCGTCGTTGCCGCGGGTAGCCGCTTCGTTGACGATAACGGAAAGTGGCGTTTTGAGCGCGTGAGCAAGGTTGCCTACATGTGTGCGGGCGCGTTCGACGATCTCGCGATTGGCTTCGATCAGCGCATTGGTCTCGCGCGCCAACGGAGCGATCTCGACCGGAAATTCTCCTTGGAGGCGCTCGGCGCGGCCGGAGCGAATGGCAGCAAGGCTTTCGGAAATCCGCGTCAGCGGCGCGAGACCAAACCGCACCTGCAAAGCAGTGGTCAAGAGGAGCGCCATCGTCAGGCCCGTAAAGGTAATGACGATGGTGCGATTGAAGCTGTGGGTTTCGTCGTCGATTTCTGAAGCGTCGCCAGCAACCGCAACGAGATACCGGCCATCGGTGCCGAGATCGATGTTGCGCTCCACCAGGCGAAGGTCCTGATCTTCCGGCCCGCGCGCGTAGCCTTGGCGATATTCGGCTTCGCCGGTCGGCCGCGCGCCGGGCAACCGCGGCAGGTTGGAATCCCACAGCGAACGGGAGGAATGCACTTCGGGCGTTTTGGTGTCGAGCCGCGTCACCTGCCAATACCAGCCCGACAGCGGCAGCTCGAATAGCGGCTCACCGATCGACTGCGGAAATTTCTCGCCGCTATCCTCCGGCGAGGCGACATCGGCGACCAGGGTGCGCAGATAAACATCTAACCGGCGGTCGAAAGCGCGCTCGACGGCGTGCCGATACAGCGTCGACAAAGCGATGCCGGTGACGATCAGGATCACCACCGTCCAAACCATGGCCCATAGAAACAAACGGACCGCGAGCGAATTAGCGCGCATCGGGCGGCGTCAACAGATAACCAAGTCCTCGCACCGTCTGGATCACGTCGACGCCGAGCTTTTTGCGAATGCGCCCGACGAAAACCTCGATCGTGTTGGAGTCACGATCGAAGTCCTGGTCGTACAAATGCTCGACCAGTTCGGTCCGGGACACGACCCGCCCGGTGTGATGCATGAGATAGGACAAAAGCCGGTATTCGTGCGACGTGAGCTTGACGGGATTGCCGTCCACGGCGACCCGACCAGTACGGGTATCGAGACGAACCGGGCCGCAGGTAAACTCGCTCTTGGCGTGTCCAGCCGAGCGGCGCAACAGCGCGCGCACGCGCGCCAGCACTTCTTCAAGGTGAAACGGTTTGGCGACATAATCGTCGGCCCCCGCATCGAAACCCTGCACTTTGTCGCTCCAGCGATCGCGCGCAGTGAGAATGAGTACCGGCATGGCGCGCCCGGTGCGCCGCCAAGCCTCAAGCACTGAAATGCCGTCCATTTTCGGCAGGCCGATATCGAGAATTACCGCGTCATACGGCTCGCTCTCGCCGAGATAGTGTCCCTCCTCACCGTCAAAGGCTCGATCAACGACGTAGCCCGCGTCCGTCAACGCGGTCGCGAGCTGCCGATTGAGATCGGGGTCATCCTCGACAACAAGAAGGCGCAAGATCCGCTCCGCTCAGCGTTCGCCGACCAGTGTACCCTTGGTCGCGTCCACGGCTATCCGCGCCACTTTGCCATCGCGGGCAAGAACTGTCAGCACATAGACGAGGCCGTCTTGGCCGTGGCATAGCCTCGCCCGTACCACCGAGCCGGCCATGCGATTTTTCGCGGCCGCAATTGCAGCCTCCAGGCGAATGACCGTCCCGGCGGCAGCGTCGGCACGGCGCTCCTTTTGATCGAGGCAGACATGGCCAGTCGAGCTACGCGTTGGCCGCCCTGGCTCCTCGGCGCGCGCGGCGCCAATCGCCAGCGCTAACGCGAGTAGCGAGGCCATGGTAAAGGCGAATCGATCCATAGCGGCCATGATATGTATATGTGTTCTACGGAGCGCGCAGTGAACCCTCAGTGAACGGCTGATTGGGGCGGATTTGCGTGTCACCAGAAGCTGTTCCACAAACGAATGCGAAAGCATTTCTGGATGGCAATGCGGAGCATGGCTCGGCGAGCTGGCAGGCGATCTGCACTCGTCATTGCGGCAGCGGCCATCTTGGCTGGGACCGCGATTTCGCAGCGGGCAGCCGCCATGGTTGGCGGCGCACCGATCGCCGCGACCGAATACGGCCGCTCCGTCGTCATGATCCTCGGCTCTTCGGGCACGGCGTGCACCGCGACCGCGATCGGACGCGACCTTCTGCTTACCGCGGCCCATTGCGTGCAGCCCGGCTCCGAATACAAGCTCGTCGGCAGCGAATCCGGCGAGCCGCCGGTCCTCAAGGCGATCACCCGCATCGAGCGTCATCCGCAATTCGAGATGCAGCGGCTGCGCAACCATCTGGCCACCGCGGATGTCGCGCTGGTCAAGCTTGCCGAGCCGCTTCCATCGCGCGTTATGTCGGCGCGGATCGGCGGCGAAACAGATTTTGTCAATGTCGGTGATACGCTCGTGGTCGCCGGCTATGGCGTCACCGTGCGGGGCGATGGCCGCACCGGTGGCACCGCGCGTGCCGCAGCGCTCAGTGTCACCGGCGAGCCGGGCTCGCTACAAATCAGGCTGTTCGATCCAGCTACCAAAGGTGTGAATGCAGGATTGGGCGCCTGCGCCGGCGATTCCGGAGCTCCGGCTTTTCGGAGCACCGCCGGCGAGGCCCGGATCATTGGCGTCGTGAGCTGGTCAACTGGTCCGAATTTGACTGCAGGTTGCGGCGGGCTGACCGGGATAACGCCCCTGGTGAAGTATCGCGGCTGGATCGTGGATACCGCGCGAAAACTCGGCATAGTGCTCGCGCCCTAGCGCTTCACGACCGCTCCCTTAAGTAGGCCGCTCGGGCCGGCGGACCGGTCCATGCAGCGGTCGTTCCTCAACTGCAAGCAAACTGCAAAATGCAATCCCAAGAAAGATCACCGCCGCGATGAACACTCCCTGAAACTCCGGCGCCAAATCGGCGTGCGCGGCAGCTAAGCGTTCGACGGTCCTGACGCCGGCATCGTCACCACCGCCGCCAAGCACGATGGCGCCGAAGATCGCGACAACGATTGCGCCACCGAGCGTACGGAAGAAGTTGAGCGTGCCGGTCGCGGTACCAAGCTGGTGCGGTTTGACGGCGTTCTGCATCACGATCGTGCTCATCGGATACATCGGCCCGACGCCGCAGCCGACGACAAACAAAAGCAGCACGAGTCGCGCGATCGAAGAGTTGACCGGATCTACCGCAAGCAGCGCGAGCGCGATGGCGGCCGAAAACAGCCCGGCGAGCGGTACGCGCATATAGCGCACCAGCCGTACCATCAACCGCGCCGCGGTCAACGATCCGACGACCGTGCCGGCCATGAATGCGATCAGCGCCAGTCCGGAAGTGCTCGCCGAAAAGCCGAGCACGGTTTCACAATAAAGCGGCGTGTAGATCGTGATCCCGATGATCGTGCCGACGCCGAAAAAGGCGGCACAGGTGATGGTACTGGTGACGCGTCCGCGCAATATCGTGAGCGGGATGAACGGCTCGCGCGCGGTCAGAAGGCGCGCGGCGAACAGCACCCAGAGCATAGCCGACGCGGCGAACAAGCTTACAATAGGCCAGGAGGTCCAGGGATAGTGCGTGCCGCCCCAAGCGAGAGCGAGCATCAGAGCTAAGCCGGCACCAACCATCAGCATGGCACCGATCAAATCGAGCTGGTGTGGACGTTCGTTGCGTGGCAGTCGCCGCAGCGTCCGTTCGCTCATCACCAGGGCGACCAAGCCGAGCGGCACATTGATCCAGAAAATCAGTGACCAGTGCAGCTGGTCCGTGAGAAACCCGCCGAGTATCGGCCCGAGAATGCTGGCGCTCATGAACATGATTGAGGTTCGGCCCTGGACGATCGGCCGTTCCCGAGGTGACAACAGATCGGCAATGATAGTCTGGGCGATAGGCAAAAGGCCGCCGCCACCCAAGCCTTGCAGTCCACGCGCGACGATAAGAACCCAGATGGTCGTCGCCAGCGCGCACGCGATGGAGCCGGCGATGAAAATTGCGATCGCCCAGAGCAGAACCAATCGCCGCCCATAAATATCGGACAACTTGCCGAACAGCGGCGTTGTTACCGTGACCGCGAGCAAATAAGCGGTCACCACCCACGACAAATCGTCGATGCCGCCAAGGCTCCTGCCGATCGCCGGGAGCGCCGGCGCGACGATGGTCTGTTCGAGTGCAGAAAGAAACATCGCCAGCATGATCCCCGCGACAATGGCGCGGACTGCGACGTGATCGAGTGGAATAGCGGCTTGGGAAGCGCCGGGAAGCTCGGTCGTTGCCGTTGCGGCATTTGCGAGCTCATTGGGAGCTGCTCGCGTGGTCATTTCGGGTTTGCCCGCTCGCCGCACGCTGTGACAGTCATTTGCCGCAGTCACCCGCTGCACTCATTCGCTGCATTGGTCGACCAATTGGCGGGCGCGATGCGGCTTTACAAGGAATGTTTGTGCAGACCAGAGGTGCGCAGACCACGCTTCAACCACGGCGGCGCGCCCGCCGCGGTAATTTCAGCGGCCAGCTAACGATGTGCTCTTCCAGGTCATGGTCCGGTACATCGACCTCGTTCGCTTGGACGCGACCGCGGACCGAAACCCCGGCCGCGTGTACTGTTTCGGGATCGCCTGAAACCAGCGGATGCCACCAATAGAGATCGCGGCCTTCGGCGAGCAGCACATAGGCGCAAGAAGGCGGCAGCCATTTGATGCGTTTGAGATTTTGCGGCGTCAGCCGGACGCAATCGTCGACAAGTTTGAGTCGGTCCTTATAGTCGCGGCAGCGGCAGCTATGCCCATCCAACAGCCGGCATCCTACATCGGTGTAGAAAGTCACCGCCGCCGATTCGTCGTCTTCAAGCTTATTGAGGCAGCAGCGTCCGCAACCATCGCAAAGGCTTTCCCATTCCGAATCGGTCATTTCGTTCAATGACTTGCGCCGCCAAAATGGAACCTGGTCGGAGCCGTCGGAATTACTTGCCATGGGGTTCTCCGCGCGCCATGAAGCTATGCCAAATTTGCCCGTAATTTGCATGTATCCTGCAGTTTCAACTCAGCCCCGTTCGAACATGGTAGGTTCGGACAGGGCGCGGCCGGAGCCACCTCGCCCCTTTAGAAGGACAACAATCTTGCTTGCCGCTGTTTCCCAGAGCGCACAACCGTGACGCATATGTTCCCCGATCCGGGCGAGGAGTGGCGGCCGAAGCTCAAGCGGCTTCTGCTCGACATCGACGCCCGCATTGACTCCGCAATATTCCAGAGCGGGAAATGGTCGCGCGAGATCTATGAGCGGTTCACCGCCATCATGGACCACGCCCACGTCGCAGGATGGCGTCGGTGGCTACTCGTCGAACCATTTTCGGAAATGACGACGCTTGGCACCGCCGGACTATGCCTGATGCTGGCACTAGCGATTCCCTCCTTTCGCCAGACATCCGATGACGATTGGCTGAAAAAATCGGATCTGGCGGTCACGTTTCTCGATCGCTACGGCTACGAGGTTGGCAGCCGCGGGATCAAGCATACCGAATCGGTGCCGCTCGAAGAATATCCGGATCATCTGGTCAAAGCTGTGCTGGCGACCGAGGATCGGCGTTTCTACGAGCATTTCGGCATAGACATTCAGGGCGTGTTCCGTGCTTTCGTCACCAATACGCAAGCCGGTGGTGTGGTTCAGGGCGGTTCGACCATTACGCAGCAATTGGCAAAGAACCTCTTCCTCTCAAACGAACGCACCATCGAGCGCAAGATCAACGAAGCCTTTCTGGCATTGTGGCTGGAAGCGCATCTTAAGAAGAACGAGATATTCAAACTCTATCTCGATCGGGCCTATCTCGGCGGCGGCGCGTTCGGTGTCGATGCCGCGGCCCGATATTATTTCGGCAAATCGGTCCGCGACGTGAACCTGCCGGAAGCAGCGATGCTCGCCGGCTTGTTCAAAGCGCCGACCAAATTTTCGCCTCTCATCAATCTGCCGGCGGCACGCGCCCGCGCCAACGTCGTGCTCGACAACCTGGTCGAGAACGGATTCATGAGTGAGGGCCAAGTCTACGGTGCGCGGCGTAATCCAGCGACACCGATCGATCGCACGATCGAGGACGCGCCTAACTATTATCTCGACTGGGCCTTCGACGAGATGCGCAAACTCGTCGATACTTTACCAAAAACGCTAACTTCCCGCTCCTTCGTGGTGCGCACCGCGTTGGACACCAATCTGCAACGCTACGGCGAGCGCGAAGTCGAATCCCAGCTGCGGCAATACGGTCGCGATTACGGGGCGAGCCAGGTGGCCGCCGTGATCGCGGATCTCGATGGCGGGGTGCGGGCGATGATCGGCGGGCGCGACTACGGCGCCAGCCAGTTCAATCGCGCGACCGATGCGTTGCGCCAGCCGGGCTCCTCGTTCAAACCTTACGTCTATGCCACCGCATTGGCGAACGGCATGAAGCCAACATCGATTGTGGTTGATTCACCAGTTTGCATCGGCAATTGGTGCCCGCACAATTATTCAGGCGGCTATTCCGGATCTGTGACACTGCTCCAGGCGATCACCCATTCGATCAACGTCGTTCCTGTCAAACTGTCGATCATGCTTGGCAACGGCAATCCAAAGCTCGGCCGCGCGATGATCGTCCAAACCGCGCGCAATTTCGGTATTCATTCGCCACTGCCGGATACGCCGTCCTTGCCGATCGGCGCGGACGAAGTTTACGTTTACGAACATGCAATGGCCTATGCGACTTTCCCGAATCTGGGCCGCTCTGTCGTGCCGCATGCTGCGCTGGAAATCCGCACCGACGGCGGGCAGCTGGTGTGGCGCTTCGACCGCGACGGTCCAAAGCCGAAACAGGTGATCAGTCCCGAAGTGGCTATGGACATGATCAAGATGATGAACTCGGTGGTAGAAAATGGGACCGGCCGCCGCGCGCAGCTCGACGGCGTTCCGGTTTGCGGCAAGACAGGCACGACCAATGATTGGCGCGACGCCTGGTTTGTTGGATATACGGGAAATTTCGTCGGCGCTGTTTGGATGGGCAACGACGATTATTCACCGACCAAACGCATGACAGGCGGCACCCTGCCCGCGGCGACATGGCACAACATTATGGCTTACGCCCATCAGGGCGTCGAACTGCGGCCGCTGCCGGGTCTGTCCCCGCCACAACACGCACCGGCAATTGCCGATTCCGTTTTCAAGGGTAGTGACCAGCCGCATCCCGTTTTGCTGACGCGCAAAGGAACCGAAGCGCTACTTCATGTGGAGCGGATATTGGACGACGCGGTCCATGAAGGCGCACCGAGCGGCTCGCCGGGCAGCTTCGATCGCGGCGCCAATGCCGGCGATGGACGGACGAGTACTTTCGCAACGGCGGCCGGCCGCGACGGCAGTAACAATTCACGTGGTCAATAAGCTCAACATGCGAACGTAAAGTATCCATCATGCGCCTTCTGTTCGGTTCGTGCTTTACGCTGTTGATCGCGGCCGCAATCGGGTTGGGCGCGACTTGGCTTACTCTGACGCGAGGCATCGCGTTCGGAGCACTGACGATCGGCGCTTGGACGGCTTGGCCGAAGAGCGGATCCGCCGATATCGATCCTTACGCTCGAGCGATGATCGCACGCACCGGCGAACTGCCTACCGGAATAGGCGATGGTATCGCGTTTTATGCGCACACCGACGATTCCGCTCACGCCTTTGACGGCCGCTGTACGTTCGTGATCAGCGGCATCACCCCAACGGCACGATATTGGACCGTCACGCTCTACACGCCGGAGGGCCGGCTCGTCGCCAATGCGATCGATCGGCATGGCTTTACCAGCGAGGAAATCGTTCGCGACGGTGATGGCCGGTTCACCATCACGGTTGCGCCGCTGGCACGTCCCGGCAATTGGCTGCCAACCGGCGGCATCGAACAGTTCGTATTGGTGTGGCGGCTCTACGATACGGCAATCGGCGTCGCCACACGCACGGCCAAGGAAGGCCCGATGCCCGCAATCACGCGAAAGGGCTGTTGATGGTCCGCGCTGTATTATGGATTTTGGCCGCTGTTCTGCTCGGCGGCATCGTGCATTTATCGACTGTGCTGGCCACGCCGCAAGCGGCCAAACAGGACGCCTATTCGCGGCTTGCGCCGCTTACGCCGGTTAATGCCATGGTGTCACTTACACCGGCGAAAGCCGGCGCGGAAATCATGCCGTTGATGGATCCCGCTTTCGCGGCGGCGGTGTGCCGCTACGATCTCACTACCGGGCCGCTCAAGCTTATGGCGCCGGTGAGCCAAGCCTACACGTCCGTGACGTTCTACACGCGAAAGAGCGTCGCCTACTACGCCATCAATGATCGCGCCGCGGGGCGGCGTACGATCGAGCTCGACCTGATGACGGCCGCGCAACACGCGCAGGTGCCCGAAGACGAAGAGGTGACCGCGGCCGACCGGCTCATCATCGAGTCACCGACGGCCATGGGTTTGATTGTGGTCCGCGCGCTGGCGCCCGAACCCAGCCTGATGCCGAATGTCCGGCAGGCGCTTGCCGCGGCTACCTGCCGCGTTCAGCCCGCGCAATAAGTGTCGCGCTAGTTAATGCCAAGCGAGTGGCGGCCGAGTCTCAACGCCGTCTGACGCGACGACGACCGCCGTTCTCGGCGGGCGGCTGCGTCTTAGGCTCGACGGTATCGGCGTAGGAATCAAAACGCTCGATCCGGATTACCGGCAGGATGATGATTGTTGCGGATTCGCCGGCCTCACGGCCGAAGCGCACAATGCGTCCCTCGCCGTCCGGAAATTTGATGACGGTGCCCACCAGCTTCCCCCGCCGCTGGCCGGAGCGCGATGCTCCGATGCACGAAGCGGCATCGTACCGATTAAGCGATACGGAAGGTTAACGCTCTGTAAATGTGGAACCACTTTAAGCCATTGTTTTTGTTGTGCGGCGCGACACATTACGACACACCCTGTTCGCCATCTGTATCACGGTGAGCGACGCGGGCCTGAGCCACGCGCCGAGAGGCCTGGAGGCGATCGCGGTCATAGACCCGCGCGGTGGTGCGCTTGTTGCTATGGCCGGCGAGTTTGGCAACGTCGTCGGTGGGCGCTGCCGCTTGGCGCGCCTCAGTGACCGCAGCGGCGCGCATGTCGCGATTCCATACCTCTTTGCTGATGCCACCGATCTTGCGCACTCGCCGCCAGACCTCGCCGAAATACGAGTTGCGGTACGGCAGGCCGGTGCGCGGATTGACAATTAGCGGTCCCCGGCGCGCCTCGGGCGGCACCTTGGCCAGTTCCTCGACCACCATCGGCAGCGTGCTGACGTCGAGGACCACCTGCGCGCCGGAGGTGAACTGCGTCTTGGTCGGCGTATAGCGCAGGATCATGTTGTCATCGATCTGCGCCCACATCGGGCCGATCCACTTAGACGTGCCGTCGATGATCAAAGACGGCTTCTTGTCGGACAACGGCACCCATTTACCGACCACGTCCCATTGGCGCATCGCGCCCTCAAATTGGAGCGCATAAGCGAGCGCGGCAGGCGCGTGGCCCAATCCGTGCGCGGCATTTCGCGCGGCGATGATCTCGGTCGCGGTCGGCGCCTCGACGTGCGGGCGCGGCCCAGCAAAACGAATGTTGGCGAGAATATCACGCAGTACCGCCTTGACCTAAGGCCGCGTAGTGTACAACTTGCGACTCAATGATACCCTGATTATACACTACGCATGTTCGTCAGATGGCAAAGCAGAGTACGAGCCGAGCGAAACGACTGGGCGCTACGCCAGGTTGGCGACACCACCTGGAATGCCATTTTGGTTGAGAGCGTCCGCGTCAACGGCAAGCCACGACAGAGCCTTGTCGCCTATCTCGGCAGCTTCTCGACGAGGCAAGCAAAGAGTTCAGCCCAGCGGGTCTATACCTGGGAGCATATGCTTGAGCGTCTTGATCGCCTCAGCAACCGCATCACGCCAAAAGACCGCAAGAAGATTGAAGCAGCTATCGCTTCAAAGCTCGGCCCGCGCCCAACCAAGCGGGAGCGCACGGCGGCGCATCGTGGCGCGGCTCGGATAGTGACAGCGTTCAAAGCGAAGAGACTTGGCCGTTAACACTCCAGCTACCATTGCTACCATTGCGCTCGCAGGGTTGCCGAATTCCCGATGCATCAGCTGGGCATTGGTTGACCAAAAGCCACCTGCGCCACCACACACGAAGCCGCGCCGGATTGCGACGGGTATCGTCGATAATCGAATAAGACTGAATGTCCGACCTCCGGGCGGCCGTCAATGCCACGCGATTTGACTTCGATTGGGCTGGTCGCTCAGCAATGGCTTCCCGAACAGCGAAGGCAGCAAATCGTCCAGAAATGCGGTGCATGGTTTTCCCTCCAAGATCGTATTAGACTTTTACGAAGGTGGTTCTCGGCCAGGGGAGTAAATCCCATGAGGCGGCGCGAGTTCATCAGACTTTTCAGCAGCACAGTAGTTGCATGGCCGCTGACCGCGCGAGCGCAGCAGCCACCGGGGAAGATGCGGCGCCTGGGTGTCTTGCTGCCAGGAGCGCCGCCTGACCGGCTCGTTGAGGCGATGCAAGGAAGATTGGGTGAACTTGGTTACAGCGAAGGGCGGGGCGTTGCCTTTGAATTTCGGTGGGCGGAGGGAAAGCTCGAGCGGCTTACCCAGTTGGCAACGGAACTCGCCGACTTAAAAGTGGATGTAATCACCGCATTCAGCACGCCCGCCGCCGTAGCGGCGCAGAAAGCGACCACGACCATTCCGATCGTTTTCACGTTGGTCGGAGACCCAGTAGGGACCGGACTCGTGTCGAATCTTGCCCGTCCGGGCGGAAATGTGACCGGCTTGTCACTGCTGGCTACGGAGTTGGCTGCGAAGCGGCTCGAAATCCTTGAGGAGATCGCGCCCCAAATGTCTCCCTTGGGTATGTTCTTTAACGACACCAATCCCAGCATGGTGCTCTCTGCTCATCGGTCCCAGGATGCGGCAGCCAAACTGGGCCTGACGATCCAGTCCATCGGGGTGCACGATCTCATTAGCTTTGACTCCGCTTTTGCAGTCGTCGAAAGTGGTCGGGTCGCAGCATTACTCACACTCATCGACCCCTTCACGCACGAGCACCGGCAGCGAATCGTGGATTTCGCGGCCCAACAGCATTTACCGGCCATCTATGATGCGCGGGAATTCGTGCAATCCGGGGGCCTCATAAGCTACGGCCCAAACCTGTTAGCCATGCAGCCGCGTGTTGCCGAGTACGTGGACAAGATTTTCAAGGGCGCGAAGCCTGGCGATCTTCCTGTTGAGCAGCCCACGAAATTCGAGTTGGTGATCAACCTCAAGGCCGCCAAGGCGCTTGGCCTCGCCGTGCCGCCGGCTCTGCTCGCCCGCGCCGACGAGGTGATCGAATAACGCG
>Ga0306921_10001567_pt1 | contig 22242 bp, 16 predicted proteins | sample sta12Cox44000080_FD_203760 | JGI IMG/M metagenome (GOLD analysis project Ga0306921, IMG submission 203760) | Lab enrichment of tropical soil microbial communities from Luquillo Experimental Forest, Puerto Rico - statoxic.12C.oxic.44.000.080 (v2)... | ecosystem: Environmental > Terrestrial >...
GACTACCAGGTCTCGGCGTCATCCGCGGCCGGGGAAAAGCCTTACGATGTCCTGATCGTAGGCGCCGGCCCGGCGGGGTTGAGCGCCTCTCTTTCGGCGGTGCAAAGCGGACTGAACTATCTCACGCTGGAACAAGGGGAAGTCGCTGCGACCATCCGGAACTATCCGCGTCACAAGTTTCTTATGGCAGAGCCGGTCGAGATGCCCCTCTACGGCAGCCTCTACGTCGGCGATGGCACCAAGGAGTCACTGGTGTCGTTGTGGGAAACCATACTAGCCAACACCGGCATTCAGGTTCAGACCCAGGAACGGGTCGAGTCCATTGCCCGCGAAGGCTCGTGGCTCGAAGTCACGAGCAACAGGGGGAAGTACCGGACGAAGAACATCGTGCTGGCACTAGGTAAGCGCGGCAGTCCCCGGCGACTGGGCATTCCGTCCGCAACCCGACTGACTCCCCCTGGTTGCGCCTGAATTCTCGAACCTTCATCCGCAGGTGTGGATGCACGCAGTGCCAAACGGCACAGCGGGTTGCTGGATTTACATCGCGGTACCGCCTTACTATTACACGGCCGTGCCTTTTCGTTAATGAGTCCAGGGACCCAATCGTCAATAGATGTCCAAGCGATTGTACTTCGTTACTATCGGTCTATCAGTTGTTAGGCCCGAATGGCATTTACCTGATCCCGGCGTCGCCTCCGCGACGACTGCGGGCGTGACACACTGGCGTTTTGGGGAGTCTCCGATTTCGTGATCCTGGAAGCTTCGTCAGGATGGATGCGCGGCGCTGGGTCCTATTCTTCGGCGGGCTCATGTGCCTGTTTGGGGGTCGTTCGACTTCCTCGACACTGCAATTGGCCGGCTTTGGTCGCTTTTGATGGCTAGACAAAACTTCTAGCGCTACCCAGTTCCCTCTCCCAGTATTGACGAGAGGTACGCGTTACTTAAGAAACACAAAGTAATACACTAGAAAGTAGCCGAACAGTGCCATACCCCAGAGCCACTGTTTCACCGACTTTGGAGTGTGCCCCATGAGATAAGCCGCTATAGCAACCGCAGGTATCCCAGCAACAACCTTGACCCACTGTGGCCAGTACATTGTTCTCCTGCCTCTCCGCTTAGTTCGTTATTGAATGGCCTGCAACTGGGCCATTAAGCCGTTCGGATCCCCAGCCGTCCCACAACCGCCATGGATTGCTATGTCAGTAGCCGTTGCCACGACCATACTAGCTGTACTTATCTTACTTGCAACCTTTAGACCGGCCATCATACCGGTGCCATAGGAGGACGCCAATGTCGTAGAGGTATTAAGTGTTGTTAAAGTTTCCGTACCAACTTTGTTGGCGATAATTGCACTCGTGGTAAGTATGCCATATTTGCCCAATGTTGCCTCCGCCCACAGTTTTACATTACCCAGCTTATTTGGCCCCCAGAACAGTCCACCTAGGCTTAGAGCGTCAATGGCCTTCCCGGCGTTAGATTGATAGAATTTATTAAGGCACTCTTGCCGCGGGCCCTGCAAGTTGGGATTGACGCTGAATATAGATTACAGGTGCAGGTCATAGCCACCTACGAACTCGTTTGTTAATTGCCCGCCCAAGCAGCTTCGGAGCGGTTCGAAGCCCTTCTATCGAAAGAGGGCGTTGAGTACAGAACTTCTGACCTCTCCATTGCTTCGACGCGAACCCCGTTTGTGCTGCTCTCGATTCCTTGGGTCGGCTTTAACCCGTTCGTCTACATCAGTGGTATCGACGTGCTATTTAAACCCAGCGATGCCGGGTCACAAATGTTACGGTTCGCGTCGACCGACTTCGAGCATTTCTATTCGCTGGTTTGGGAATCGCGTCCGCCGGCATGGCAGCGACTGCCATGCCGGAGCCGGCAGGGATATTATTCTTCGCCAGGTTCGCCTCTGCCAAGTGGTTCGGCATTGTGTCGTTCGTTGGCGGTTACTTGATAAGGAAGGAGGGCAGCGACCGTCTGAGGGACCAGTAGGGCAGGCCGGGAGGAAACTTTGTTAAACGCAGATTCTGCCGGTGTCCGTGGTGACGTGGTGGTGGTCCCGGCGCCACTGCGCACGAAATCCATCGGTTTCAAAGTGAGGGAGTCAGCGCAAAACCCCTCGTGAGCAGACCCCGCGCCCGCTGCCGGGTTGGCACAACACTCGATGACGCTGGCTCCTACCAAGGGCATAGACGAGCCTCTAGCTGACAGGCCGGATCTCCGATCCTATCTGGAAGATCCTCGGGTTATACCGGTCCTCTGATTTGTGTTTACGAGTGCGCTCGACGCTTCGGTTGTGCAGCTATTGAACACAGCGGGTGAAACCGGTACATGGCCTTCTGCAGCGCAACGGACCACGATCCTGGTCCTTCCCAAGAACGATGAAGCCCTCCAAGTGAAACACGACTCGGGGGAACTGCCCGAGTCTTTCGACGAGGGCTATGAAATAAAAGCAGACAAAGTGCGAGACACACTGCGCAGGATTGGGCGCGTTGGCCTGCCGGTCGTCATGTACAACTCCGAAACAGACGCCTCGGACGGCCTGGCAAGCGTCTTGCTGCAGCGGGTTGAAGGGGTGCGGGCAGCGCACGTAAAGAGAATCGAGGAAACGGTTCGCGCAATAGATGGCTTGGCGGCGGAGGCTTACAGAGCTGGCGTCGCGCAGGTTCATGCGGCGTTTTACGACCAACTGCGGGGGTCAGCGCGACGAAACTTCGCGCACCGGCAGTGCGCCCATTTGAGAAGTTGATCGCTGCGATTCGCAATTTCCATCCACGGACTGTTTGGGCGTCTATCGTTAGGCAGGGACATGGTTCAATCTCGATGTGTACCACTACCTGGGGATTGGGACTGCGATGGACGCGCAAGAGCGGTCCAAGTTACAGGTGCTCGAACTAGAAGCCGCGCTCGGTCGCATGCTGGCCGACGATAGCTTTGCTCCGGTTCACGGCTTTTTGAGAGAAGCGGTGAAAAGCGTGGGCTACTGGCGGGATGAATTCGTGCGAAGTGCGGCGCGCTTGGGGAAGGATGCGTTTCGCCCGGTCCTGAAAGAAGCTATCCCTTTGTGGACGGCGTGCGCCGCCGAATATGGCTGCGGATACGGTTTCCGGGACCGCGTGGCAAACCACTTTCAGCAGTGGTTTGACGACCCCGCACAAATTGCGGTCTTCGACCTGGTGGAGCACGCTCTCGCCGACCAATGGACAGCCTGTTTCCTCGCGAATCTGGAAAAGCTACTTGCGTCAGTGCGGCCAGAGGCGGGATAAGCCAACTCGTTTCCGTGCGACCCGAAACTGGATCTTCGAAATCTGATCGGCACTCCTCGCAGCCCAATACGTGCATGACGCCTATCAAATTATCAAATAGGTAAACCGATTGCCGTCCCCTCCGGCAGCCGACAATCAGAATGGCCCTTCAACCTGGTGTGGAGTCTTGGAGTCCGTCTGGAGTCCAGACGCCCAAAAGCCCTCCAGTGGAGTCCACTGGCGTCAGACCGCGTGCCGCTAAGTCTTTGTTTCCATTCGGAATGTCTGCAACTCGTTGATATTTCTTAAATGGCATGGAAGAGGTCGTGAGTTCGAATCTCACCAGGTCCACCAACCCAAGTTTCTGAATCCACAACAACTTCTTGAGGCGATTTTTTGTGCCACAAACGTGCCAACAGATCATAAATTCGTGCCTGCCGGCCGCGCTCCACTTCGCATAATGCTTGCGCACGATCGCTTCCGTATCACCTCGAAGATAAGGGCGAGATCGCGGAAATCGACGCCGCCAAACCAGCCGTCCTGCGGACCGTCCCCATCTCACCCTGTGTGGAACCGTCCGGTCTTGCCATGGATACCAAAGAGGGCGTACTGTTCCCGGGTTGCGATAACAAGATGATGGTCGTTGCCGATATGAAAACTCTTAAGGTTCTCGCGACACCGGCTATCGGCGCAAGTCCTGACGCCGCGGAATATGACCCCGGCACCGCTCTTGCGTTCAGTTCAAATTGCGAAAGAACTTGACCATCGTGAAAAACGTCGGCGAAAAATGGAGCACAGTCGACACTGTCCAGACCGAACGCGGCGTGCGCACCTGACGTTAGATCCGAAGACGCACCGCATCTATCTCTTGGCGGCCGAGTATGGCGCTCCGGCGGCCAAATCAGGCGAGAAGCAGGAACGTCTGACAGTCTTGCCAGACAGCTTTCACGTCTTGGTGGTCGGCCAGTAGTGCTAAAGCCCTAATTCGCCGTGCGCCAGGGAGACTCGTTCCGCCATTGCTTGAGCGCTTCGGTGGCCCACTCGGCGTTCTTCTCCGAGTGGCACAAATTGCAGGAATTCGGCATTTTCAAGCGCTCGGCTTCCACCGGAGAGATGAACCGGAAGGTGTGGCTGCGGACATTCACGTCCGCGATCGTCTGTTCGATCCGAGGCATGTGGCAGTTGATGCACTCGCTTCCGGAGGAGCCCGCCTTGTGATGTGTGTGCTGTTCAATTGTGAGGCCGCGTGGTCCATTAGGCGAAGACGGGCCGTGACACTGCAGGCACATGGTACTGGCCGGCTTCAACAAGTCCGCGTTGTTCTGGGTGCCATGGACGTCATGGCAACTGAAGCAGGTGACGCCGTGGGTGTACATCGCGCTTTGCACGAAGTCGTTGCCTTGCATCCGGTTCTTATGAGCTGTGCCGTCGGGGAAATGAGTGAACGTGAGCTGGCCGACGGTGTGATCTTCCAGGGCCCAGTAATCGCTGAGATTCTGTCCAACCACGAACCCCACCGGCCAGTCAAAGTATTTGCCTTCGATCGGGTTCTTTAGCGGACGACCCTGAGAGTGGCATTGAATGCAGACATCGCTGGCGTGCACGAAATCGAGGCGCGCCGGATTGACAATGTTCGACGGGGACGGGCGATCGACATGCTCGCCACCCGGACCGTGACACTTTTCGCAGCCGACATTCCATTCCGTGACCTCTTTGGTCCGTATATCGTAATTTACGGAATGACAGCCGTCACAAGTTGGACCGGTCGGCCGCTTCATATTGTCCGCGGGGTAGAACGGTACCCACCAATCGGTCCCGGGCTGGACCATATATGACCGCCACACCTTGTGAGTCACGTCCCACTGCGCCCCAAGCGGGAAGAAGTCGTCGCCGACCTTCGTGAAATAGCGCTGCTTCCACTTGCTCCCATAGACAAAAGCGATATCCTTCCGCGTGAACTTGACGAGCGGATCGGGCTTCGTCAGGTCCGGAATAATCACATCGGGATGTTTGGCGGGATCGAGAACGATATTCGCCATTCGCGTTTTGGACCACCGGTCAAACACCTGTTCGTGGCAGCGCTTGCACTTAGTCGATCCAACAAATTGGGCAGTCTGAGCGTGAGCAGCGAATGCCATGAAAACCAGAAGTGGCATACCACGGGCGACCAACTTGTGCACAATGCGAAACATAGAGTCGTTCGCCCCAGTCAGTCTCCGATCCATTGAAAAAGTATAAAGGATGAGTCTGAAGACTTGCAACAACCTGCACCAAGGCACCAGCGGTCTCCGGCGCCACGAATCGAACGTTGCAACAATTCCTGCTATGACTATGATCAATAGCTCGCTAACCCTCCCTCGATACTTGATCAATGGGCTATGCTCCTCGCAAAAATTTCCTGTTCCCAGGTCCCACAAAAGATGCGCCGCAAATGCGGCAGCGGCCGGGTTTATCCTTGAGGTTGAGTGAAATACCGTCGCTTACCTCGACGCTGAATTGATCCTTATTGGTGATCCTGAGGGGAGCGGCACTAGCGGTCACCCTACCAAGTGCGGTTTCAGTCCGGCCGAGACCCGCTTTGCGCGTATCGATGTTTCGGTTGCGCGAACGAGGGGTAGTCGGCGAGCCATTCATATCCTTCCGGGACACCAGCACGTGTACGTGAGTGCGTGCTTTACTCGAGCGAGGTTCTCCGGGCGCTGATGTCTTTTACCGTTCGCTTTTAGGCAGATCGCAAATCGGAATACCCAATGGCCGTCGCCAAATCGCTTCATGGCCGAAAGCACAATTCTATCCGCGGGAATCTGAAGATTTCCTGAAGAGATCTCAAGATCCGGTCTGCGCGCCTTTCGCGCAGAGGCGCCTGGAGAGTACCCGACACCCGGGTCTTGCCCGCCTGATCAATGGCATGTGCTTAGCAGTACAAATTGATGACGGAGCGGCTGGAACGAGGAGCAATTGTTTTTGATTCCCTCTATAACGGCCTGGCGGAGGCGGCGAAGCCCCGGCGAAAATGGCTTTTATTTAATCAGCTCGGAGCCCTTCGGTCTCATCGTTCTTGACGTCATGTTACCCGGGCGCAGTGGTCTCGAGATTCCCAGCACCGCACGGTTTCGCGGTTTGCGCACGCCTGTCTTGATCGTGACCGCACGGGACGCCGTGGAGGACCGCGCCGTTAGACTGGACAGTGGGCCGGATGATTATCTCGTCAAACCACTCGCGTTTCCCGAGCTGCAAGCACGCGTTCGCGTGCTGCTCAGACGAGGAAAGAACGAACCGGTAACTAAGCTTCGATCCGGCGGGCTGGAGATGGACTTGGTCGGGCGCACCGAGGTGCAGGACGGCCAAACTCTCGATCTGACTGCCAGGGAGTTTGAGCTGTTGGAGTACTTAATTCGCAATCACGGCCGCGTCGTGACCCGGGAAATGCTGGCTCGCGATGTGTGGAAGGAAAACGCGCGCCCCACCCCGTTGTACAACGTTATTGACGTGCACATTGCACGATTACGGCGGAAAATCGACGGCCCGTTTCCGAGGAAACTTGTTCAGACCGTTCGTGGAGTGGCCCTGGCGCTTCCCAGAATCATGGTCCGCGATACCTGTATGACCTCGAAAGGCAATTGTTATTGAGGGGAAACGAGAGCTCTCGATGAAGACCAACTCAAATCGGCCGGAGGCGTTTCAGTGAGGATACCCTCTAGTGCAGCTGCTTTGTTGATCCTCGTTCGGGCGTGTGGATTCGCCCAACAGGCACCTCTCACGATAAATCAGGCGGTACAGCAAGCGCTGGACAGATACCCCGCAGTCCTCAGTTCCCTGGAGCAAGTCTCCGCTGCGGCGGCTGGAATTAACCTTGCGCGTACGGCCTATCTTCCGAGAGCAGACTTCCTTACCCAAGTGAATCGCGCCACGCATAATAACGTGTTTGGGATGGTTCTACCTCAAGCAGTCATCCCGATCATCTCCGGTCCAGTCCTCAATACCAACTCGACAGCAAGCGTATTTGGAACGGCGGTAGGCGGGCTGGTCACGTGGGAGCCATTCGACTTCGGCGTACGGAAGGCAAATGTGAATCTGGCGGCGTCAGTGCGCGACCAATTGAACGCTCAGGTGAATGTGACGAAACTGCAGGTCGGGACGGCGGCGGCAGACGCCTTCTTGTCCATCCTTGCCTCGCAGGAAACCGTGACGGCCGCAACGGCTAGTGTCGATCGTGCTACAGTGCTGAACCAGGCAGTGGAAGCGCTGGTGAACAACCAGTTACGCCCCGGGGCAGATGCTTCGCGGGCGCGAGCGGAGCTTGCCCTCGCACAGACCCAGCTCATTCAAACCGAAGAGGCGGCAGACGTCGCGCGCGCAGCTCTCGCACAGCTCCTGGGGATCCAGCCGCAAATCATCACGACACAGTCAGGTCCGCTGCTTCAGTTGCCGACGCAGCAGCAAATTGCGAGTTTCACCGCCGGGAATCATCCTCTAGCCATCGCCCAGCAGCTGGCAATTCAGGAAGTGAGGTCGCGAGAAAAGGTTCTGGCACGTTCCTACTACCCGCGTTTCTTTCTTCAAGCGACGGCCTACACCCGAGGTACGGGCATTCGGGCCGACGGTCAGTCTGATGGTGTGGCGCGTGGACTTGGGCCGAACATTCACGACTGGGGGCTCGGGATGACAGTCACGTTCCCGGCTTTCGATATCGCCTCTCTACAGGCGCGCCGGAAAATCGAAGCGTACAACGAGCGTACGGAGTTGGCCCATTACGATCAGATCTTACAAGATCTAACGGGTCAATCCGAAAGGGCGAAGGCCACTTTGGCGGGCGCCCAGCGGGTTGCTCAGAACACGCCAATCGAACTTGACGCGGCGCGGGTGAGTGAGCAACAAGCAAATGCTCGATACCGGAGTGGCCTTGGGAATATCGTTGAAGTTGCTGAGGCAGAGCGAATTTTGACGCAAGCGGAGATTGACGATGCGTTGGCGAAACTCGGTGTGTGGCGCGCGCTCCTAGGGGTGGCAGCCGCCACCGGAGACCTGCAACCGTTTCTCGAGCAAACACAGTAGCAGAAGGGATTTGACGTATGTGGCTTGTATTGACAGCAATGCGGCGACCGATCACCATTCTCGTGGTGGTCCTCACCGTAGCACTCGCTTCCACTCTGGCAATCCGAGACATGAAGGTGGACATTTTCCCCAAGCTAGGTGCTCCAGCGGTTTACGTCGCCCAACCCTACGGAGGAATGGATCCTTCGCAGATGGAAGGCTATCTAACCTTTTATTACGAGTACCACTTCCTCTACATTACCGGCATCGAGCATGTCGAGTCCAAAAACATTCAGGGGATCGCTCTCATGAAGTTGGTCTTCCATCCTGATACAGATATGAGTCAGGCGATGGCGGAAGTGGTCGGTTATGTGAACCGCGCCCGAGCGTTTATGCCCCCTGGTGCTGTCCCACCGTTTATTATGCGGTTCGACGCTGGCAGTGTTCCGGTGGCTCAGCTTGTCTTTTCTAGCCCGACACGCAGTGTCGCAGAGATGCAGGATATTGCCCTGAACCGCGTACGACCCATCTTTGCCACTCTCCCAGGCGTCTCGGCGCCGCCCCCATTCGGCGGCAATCAGAGAACTATCGTTGTGCGAGTAGATCCCGAGAAGCTGAGACAATACCGCCTTTCACCGGAAGAGGTCGTTAGCCAAGTCACTCGTGCTTCCATAGTGTTGCCTTCAGGGAACGTTAGAACAGGGGATCTCATTCGCATCTCGCACACAAACGCTGCGCTCGGCGCAAATATCAGTGAGTTACTGGACCAACCAATCCGATTGGGACCAGGCCCGACCGTTTACTTGCGAGACATCGGAACCATCGCGGACAGCAACGACATCGTCGTTGGTTACGCGCAAGTCAATGGAAAACGCACAGTATACATCCCGGTGACGAAACGCGCCGACGCGTCGACGTTGGACGTCATCCGAAATGTGAGACAGGCCCTCCCTGCCATGCAAAACGTAGCTCCAGAAGACGTCAGAATCGAGTTGATATTCGACCAATCCAGGTACGTCGTGAATGCTCTCAGAAATCTCGTCAACGAGGGCCTTTTAGGAGCTTGCCTGACCGGGTTAATGGTGCTACTTTTTCTCCGCGACTGGCGTAGCGCTCTGATAGTTCTAGCGACAATTCCCCTTTCGTTGCTGGCAGCAGTTGTCTGGTTGTGGTTTGCCGGCCAAACGATCAACATCATGACTTTAGGTGGTCTCGCTCTTGCAGTAGGGGTGCTCGTAGATGAGGCGACCGTCGAAATCGAAAATATCCACACGCACATGGCAGAAGGTGTGCCTCGCGCCCGAGCAGTACTGTCCGCTTGCCACAAAACAATTATCGCGCGCTTCCTAGCCATGCTCTGCGTCTTGGCTGTGTTCATACCGTCTTTCTTCATGGTCGGCGTGGGAAGGCAGTTGTTTATTCCGTTATCTCTTGCCGTCGGCTTTTCGATGCTTTCGTCCTACGTTCTCTCGAGCACGCTAGTTCCGGTTCTTTCGACCTGGTTGGTGAAGGCGCATGGCAGCGAGGAGGGGGGAGTATTTGGGAAGCTCCGCTCAGTTTACAGTCGGTATTTGACTTTCGTGCTCAAACTGCGGTGGCCGCTGGCGGCGGCCTACGCGGGAGGTGCGGCGCTCATCATATATCTCTTGCTTCCTCGCATAGGCACAGAGATCTTTCCTTCGACTCAGAGCCAACAGTTACAGGTCCGCATGCGCGCACCCATCGGCACGAGGATGGAGAGAACGGAGGTCATGCAGCTGGAAGCGATGGACGTGATCAAACAGTATGTGGGGCCACAGAAAGTGGATACTACGTCGTCCTTTATCGGCACCTCCACACCCAACTATCCGATCAACACCATTTATCTGTTTACCAGTGGCCAGCATGAGGCCGTGCTCGGAGTGGCATTGAAGCCCACAGCACCGGCCATTACAGAAGCGATGAGGGAGGATTTGCGTGGAAAACTATCGAAAGCCCTGCCAGCGTGCAACTTTTCGTTTGAGCCGGCCGATATCATAAGTCAGGTATTGAGCTTCGGGTCGGCGACACCGATCGAAGTGGCCGTTCAGAGTCCCAGCTTGGCGGATAATCGTGCTTTTTCCGAGAAGCTACGTGCCGAACTGGCCAGACTTCCGTCGCTTCGCGACCTGCAATATGCCCAGCCGCTGGATTACCCGAGCATCGAGGTAACCGTCGATCGAGATCGTGCCGGGCAATTGGGACTGGCTATGGCCGACATAGGAAAGTCCATGGTAGCCGCCACTTCCTCCAGCCGGTATACCGACTTGAATTTTTGGCGTGACCCGCGCAGTGGCAATGGCTTTCAGATCCAGGTCGAAATCCCGCAGTCCCGGATCGGTTCGATCGAGGACGTCCAAGATTTGCCGGTAATGACCGAAGAGGCTCTCCGACATGGTATCTCTCGACCGCTGGTCGCCGACTTGGCGAAAGTGCAATTTGGAACCGTACCGGGGCAAGTGGACCGCTACAATATGCAGCGGGTTGTCAGCCTAACCGCAAACATTCACGGTAAGCCGCTCGGTCAGGTCATGGAAGAGGTTCGCGGCGCCATCCAACGCGCAGGTGCTCCTCCGCGCGGGGTAGTGGTAACCAATCGCGGCCAGGGTCCGGCCTTTGAGGAGACGCTTTCGGGTCTGACTAGGGGCCTACTGTCAGCGGTGGTCGTCATTTTCCTGCTTCTTGCCGCCAATTTTCAATCGTTCCGCCTTTCGATCGCTGTCGTGTCGACAGTTCCGGCCGTCATCTGCGGAGTGCTGTTCATGTTGCTCATAACCGGTACGACATTGAACATTGAGTCTTTTATGGGCGCAATCATGGCCATCGGAATCTCGGTCGCAAACGCCATCCTTCTGGTCAGTTTCGCCGAACAATCTCGGATGACCGGTGTATCAGCGCGTGAGGCCGCCATCGAAGGCGGTCGGAGCCGGATTCGAGCAATCTTGATGACAGCCACAGCCATGACGGCTGGAATGATCCCCATGGCAGTGGCCTCGGGCGAACGAGCGCTGGCTGCGCCGCTCGGAAGGGCCGTCATTGGCGGGCTCGTGATGGCAACATTTGCGACGTTGACAGTTTTGCCTGCCGTGTACACCGTCCTGCAAGGACGCACAACGGCCCGCAGTGCGTCGCTCGATCCTGAAGATCCATCGAGTAGGTACTATGACCCTGCGTAGACTCTTGATTGTCTTGTCATACGTGACCTCTCTCCGGGCAGAAACGCTAGTGGATGTTGTTCCAGTCCAAGTAAAGTCTGTCGAGCGGGAGGTCAATCTACCTGGCGAGGTTCATCCTTACCTCAACGTGCCGATTTACGCCAAAGTCACTGGTTTCGCCAAGACGGTCAACGTGGATCGGGGCAGTCTTGTGAAGGAAGGTGACGTTCTGTTGACGCTTGAGGCTCCCGAGATGCAGGCCCAAATCGCGGAGGCCGAGGCCAAGGTCCTGGCGATTGAACTGCAAAGAACCGAGGCAGAGGCCAAATTGGCCGCCGCGCAGAGCACTTACGACAGTCTCAAGGGAGCCGCGGCGACACCGGGAGTCGTCGCCGGTAACGACCTCATCGTCGCGGAGAAGGCGATGGAGGCAGCTCGTGCGGTCGTGAACGCTTATCAAGGCACTCTAAAAGCTGTGCAGGCATCTGTCCGTTCGCTGAAAGATCTGGAGCAGTACCTTACGGTTACGGCGCCGTTCGATGGGGTTATCGTCGAGCGGGAAGTCCACCCAGGAGCTCTCGTCGGACCCTCCTCGGGTGCCAGTACAACCGCGTTGCTGCGGTTGCAGCAGACCTCACGTTTACGCCTGACAGTCGCCGTTCCGGAGGCAGTTGTTGCGGGAATCATGAAGGGAGCTCAGGTAGCGTTCACGCTCCCGGCCTTTCCGGGAGAGACCTTCCACGGCACGATTTCTCGCGTCGCCCATTCGCTCGATGACAATACTAGAACGATGCCGGTGGAACTTGACGTAAAGAATCCAGGCCTCAGATTGGCGCCAGGGATGTATCCAGAAGTTCGGTGGCCGGTCCGGAGCCCGAAACCGGCCATGTTAGTTCCCCCTACGAGTATCGTGACTACGACCGAGCAGACATTTGTTATTCGAGTGAAAAAAGGCATGGTGGAATGGGTACCCGTTCAGCGGGGTCCGATCGTTGGGAATCTGGTTGAAGTGTACGGTGGTCTCAAACAGGGTGACATGCTAGCCAGGCGTGGCACAGATGAACTCCGCGCGGGCACGCGTGTGCAGATCCGTGCGGCGAATGAAGCCCCGGCGCCGCCGCCCTCGAAACCACAACCCCGCTGAAGGTTGGCACGATGCGCTCCTGTGGTCGCACTTGGTTCCAAAGAGGTCATTATGCGTGGTTTTCTTGCCAGTTCGGTATTAAGTGCCGTAGCTTGCGCGTTTCCAACGGCAGCAACGGCCGACGTCCCGCCAGAGGAACGCACGACGATTGATCGAATCATCGGAGGTAAGGGCGCGTATAGCGCCGACGACGGTGCTTATAAAGTAGTCCTTCCGCGGGAGGCCGCGACCTTCTTCCAGAACTTTCAGACACTGTCTCCAAATCTTGGGTTGAATTCGTGGGTCACATTCAGCTCTGCAATTCACCAAGAATCCATCCTGGCTGGACAGTTTCTACTACTCGAAGATGAAGTGAATCCAGTCTTGACAGTCGCGCTTGAAGCGGGTTTAGAAGTGTCAGCCCTCTCACGCTCATCCGTGTTTTACGGTCCGCAATTCCATACGCTCGATGTGTCGGGGCGAGGCACGTTCCGAGATCTGGCCGCAGCGTTTCGCAAAGGCCTCCAAGAGATTCGTCGGGTTCGGAGGAACCCTGCATCGGGGCGAACTAGATGGAGACGGCCGTCCATACCAATTGAAAGCGCAATCGATGGCCGACCGCTTGACGCCGTGCTCTCGATGAGGGGAACAGTCCTTGCCGGAGTCTATAAGGCCGCGATCGGCAAAAGAGCCGTGATACACGGCGAACTCATTGGCCGGGAATTGGGAATCACAACATGGGTATCTGTCTCGGGCACTAATGATCATGCCCTCGTCCATGGCGAATTCGTCGAGATACCAGATGATTTGCGGAAGGTGCTCAAGGCAATGAGGATGAAAGGAATCAACATAGAATCAATCCAAAATCATACGGTCGGGGAGCACCCTCAATTCGTGTTTATCAGATTCTGGGCGCAGGGTGCCGCTCTGGAACTGGCTAAGGCTAAGGCGCTTCGTTATGTTCTCGAAGTAGACGTGGGTACGATTTCCGCACCGGAAGCAAAGCTCTAAGTGATCTACCCGCGAGCGCGTCCCGTCTCGGAGCATCCACTTCCTGGCTGCGGACGAGCGCAACCCGGTCTGAATTGAGACCGACTCATCCGTTTTGCACTCGCCCCTTACGGGACCGTCCAGGTGCTGCTCACGCTTCACTCACGTTACGGCCTGCAGGATTGAAGGCCAGGACTCTCCCGAAGCTTCGATCCGGTTCACCGGGTCAGGATCGACCTGAAGGCATTAACCAATAAGGAATCGCGGGATCGATTAAAACCGTGCCGAGTGACCCAAACCGGCGTCGGTGTGCGATAGGGCCAAGGATTTGATAGATTGGATGAACACTCGTGAGGGCACCAGGCGCGATTCTGAGCACGGCCGGCCTGTTATTAGGTTTTGTACAGGCTCCGTTCTTCCACATTCACCCGGAGGATCTGGACCACGCGCCGACGTCAACTCTCCTCCACGTGCATCTGCACCTAGCGCCCGCCGCCTTGGGGCCAGTCATAGCCCCGTACACCGCTGACGATGATGCCATCGATGTCGGGTGGAACCTCCTACGGCCCACGATCGTATCACTCGCCTTCAATTTCGTGGCTTCGGAGGCCGTGGGAGTTGCTTTGCCGGCGCCAGTGTCCGCGGCAACTCCAGTTCCAGATCGCCGCGGACACGACCCCCCCGGCTTGAAACCGAAACAGCCCAGAGCCCCGCCTGCCTAAACCTTTCCGTTAAGGGACAGGTCATCCGTGTGCCTGTCCTGGTTCAAGTCTAAAAAGGAAGGGTCGTAATTTCATGTCATTACACTGCAGGTGTTTGGTGTGCGGGCTCATACTGGTCCGGGGTCTATGCTATGCGCAATCCGCGGCTGCGGAGTGGTCCGAATCGCAGGTCATCGAGCGTTTTCTCGCGCAGAGTCCCCAGGCGCGGGAACTGCGCGCGCGGGTCGCCGTAACCGAAGCCGATGCACGCGCCCGAACGGTTTACGTCAACCCTTCGGTTTCCTATTCGCGGGAAGGCGCTGGCTATAACGCGTTCTTAGAAGCCTCCCAAGTGCTGCCAGTGAGCGGACGCGTCGGTCTTCTGAGAAAGGCCATAGAAGGCGCGACATCGGTAGCAGAGGGGAACCGCGAGGCCGTGCTCTGGTCGCTCCGCAGCGATCTCCGCATTGCGTTCTATCGCATGGTAGCTTCAGAACAACGGGCAGAGCTGCTGTCCAGCCGCATCGGCGAAGTCGACCAGCTTGCTCGCATTCTTCGGCAGCGCGAAGAAGAAGGCGAGGGATCCCGGTACGATCGCCTCAGGGCCGAACGCGAGCTCGCTGAGTTGCGTACCGATGTCACTATAGCTCAATCCATAGTCGCCGCCGGCGGCGCGCGGCTGGCCGGCTTCCTGCCAGAAGGCACGCAAGTTCAACGCGTGCGAGGCGAGTTGCGATTGGCCTTCGAACCCCCAGCTCTCGAAGATCTAATCCGCCGAGCGATGAGCGGCCGCGCGGACTATCGTGCCGAGCAGCAAAACCGCGCCCGGTCCCAGATCGAAGAGCAGGCCGCTCGCCGGCTGCGCCTTCCCGAACCAGTGGTCAGCGCCGGGGTAAAGCGGGCTGACATTCTGTCCGGTGCTGGGCCGAATTTATTCTCGAACGTCACTCACACCGCGCTGGCGTTCTCCGTAGGCGTGCCGCTTCCGATCCTGAATACGGGCCGTTACGAAGTCGCCCGCTACCAGGCTGAGCAGGAGGAAGCCGAGGCCCGCATCGTCTTGCTGTCGCGGCAGATCCATACGGAGGTGGAGGGCGCTCGCGCAGTCCTCGACGTGCGACGAGACGCGCTCGCCGCCTACCATCGCGATATCGAAGCGGCAGGCACGGAGTTGATTCACATCACCCAGACAGCCTATCAGGAAGGCGAGATCGGGATTCTCGAGCTGCTCGACGCCTATCGGGTCAACGGCGCTGCCGCACTGCGTCAGCTGGATCTAGAAGCTGGTGTCAAAGAAGCATTCATCGAACTGGAGCGTGTGGTCGGGGAGGAATTGACCGGCAAGGAGGTTCAGCCATGAAAAGAGTTTGCGCAGTCGCAGCCGCGGCGATACTTGCTGCCTGTTCGCGAGATCCCCAAGCTGCGGGGCCGGCTGCCAGGCCCCAAGCTCCGGAGCCGCTGAAGGCCACGGTTTGGACCGCGGACGGCGAACTCTACTTGGAATATCCCCCGCTAGCGCGGAATCAGAAGGAGCGCCTCGCCATTCACCTGACTCGGCTTACGGATTTCCGTGCGGTCAAGGATGCTGCATGCGAAGTTCGTCTGGATTGGGATACGGATTCTGACCTGTTCCCATGCGATCCGTCCACGCATCCGGGTATCTTCGGAGCGAATGTGGAACCTAAGTCCGAGGGTAACGTGCGTCTCAGCATTCTTGTACATGGTAGGGACCTGAACGACACTTTCGAAGTCGGCCGCGTCAAGATTGCAGCCGATGCCACCTCCGCCGAAAAGCCGCCCGAATCGAAGGAAGAAACCATTCCGTTCTCGAAGGAACAGCAGTGGGCGCTGGATTTCGGCACGCAGCTGGTAACGTCCCAAAATTTGCGCGAAAACATGCGGGTGGCAGCAGAAACATTGCCTCGCACTGGGGGCGAAGTGGCCGTCATTGCGCCGATTGCGGGTAGAGTGATCGTCGAAAGGACGTTTGCTGTAGGCACCGCAGTCGAGAAAGGCTCCGCCCTGGTTAGCATGATTCCGCCCACGACCGCTGTGTCCGACCTGGCGAGTTTACAGCTTGCTGAAACTGAGGCCAAAGTGAGCGTGGAGCAGGCCGAGCGGGATCGCGCACGCGCTGAGCGTCTGCTGGCCGCCGGAGCCGTGCCCGCGAGACGCGCCGAGGAGGCCCGTGTGGTCGAGGCCACCGCCCAAGCTCGCTTGCTGGCGGCGCAAGCCCGGCTCGCGCAGTACGACGCCACGCGCACAGCCGATGGCCTTGAGGCGGGCGCCAAACGATTCTTTATCCGCGCGCCGATCGGCGGCATACTGTCCGAATCGAGTGCAGTCAACGGCGCCAACGTCGAACCAGGCGCTGTTCTATTCCGTATCGTCGATATCGAAGCGCTTTTTGTCAATGGCGTGGTCCCCGAATCCGAATTTTCGAAACTTCGCCAGCTTTCGGGAGCCGAAATCGAAATGCCCGATGGCGGCCAAGTCCGTCCGGTGCGTCGCCTGGTGGCCGTCGGCCGGCTGGTGGATCCGGGCACCCGCACGATTCCCGTAACCTATGAAATCGACAATCGCGATCATCGGTTAGCAGTCAACCAGACGGTCTTCCTGCGGCTGCTGCTCAGGCCGGCGGGGATGACGCCCGCGGTTCCGGAATCTGCCGTTATCGATGACGCCGGTCGTCCGGTGGTTTTCGTGCAACGTGGCGGCGAGACGTTCTTACGCCGCCCTGTGAAGTTGGGTGTTCGCAACAGCGGCATGGTGCAGGTGCTGGAGGGCGTCAGTCCCGGCGATCGCGTGGTCACCAAGGGAGCCTACCTCATCCGCCTGTCGACTATGTCCAGCGCGGTCCCGGCGCATGGGCACGTTCACTAAGCGGAGGATCGAATGATCGATAAACTGATCGGCTGGTCTCTCCGCTACCGCGTTTTCGTAATCGCGCTCGCTGCCGCCTTCCTCGCATGGGGTGCCTACGTGTTGCGCGACCTGCCTCTCGACGTTCTTCCCGACGTCAGCGCTCCGACCGTCACCATCCTGGTGGAGGGCCGCGGTATGGTGCCCACCGAGATGGAATCCCTAGTCACCTATCCGATTGAAGCCGTGCTTAACGGCGCCTCCGGTGTCCGCCGTGTGCGGTCGGCAACGGCCGTTGGCCTGGCGGTCGTCTGGGTCGAGTTCGATTGGGGGCAGGACATCCAGAGGGCTCGCCAGATCGTGACGGAAAAACTCTCGCTGGCCAGTTCCAGCCTGCCGCCGGAAGTTGATCCGCCGTTCCTTGCTCCGATCTCCTCGATCATGGGCGAGATCATGTTCGTATCGCTCGAATCGGAGCGGCATTCGCTCCTTGATGTCCGCACCGTGGCCGACACCGTGGTCCGCCGCCGTGTGCTGGCAGTGCCCGGCGTTTCGCAGGTCATTGCCACCGGCGGCGGTCAGAAGCAATACCAGGTGCTCGTTGACCCGATACAATTGCGCGAGCACAACGTCACGCTCGGCCAGGTGGAGACCGCGCTCCGCCGTGCCAACCGTAACTCCTCAGCTGGGTTTCGCGTGACTGGCGGGCAGGAATATGTGATTCAAGGACTCGGACGCGTCTCCAGCGAAGATGAAATCGGCAACATTGTTGTGGAATCTCGCGATACCCGCCCGATCCTGGTGCGCAACGTCGCCCGCGTCCAGATCGGAGAGGCTCTGAAGCGCGGAACCGGATCGCACAAAGGCTCCCCCGCCGTCATTCTCGGAATTCAAAAGCAACCCGGTGCGAATACCCTAGCCCTCACCCACCAGTTGGACGCCACGCTGGATGACATTCAGAGGACGCTTCCGCTGGGGATGGTGATTGACCGCCACGTCTTCCGGCAGGCGGACTTCATTCAGCGCGCACTCGACAACCTGGCGGGTGCTCTCCGCGACGGATCGCTACTGGTAGTGCTGGTGGTGCTCGTGTTCCTTGCCAATCTGCGCGCGTCCCTCATTACGCTGATCGCACTGCCAATCTCTTTAATGGCCGCGGTCCTCGGCATGCGGTACTTCGGCTTCACGCTGAACAGCATGAGCCTCGGTGGCCTGGCCATCGCGATAGGCGAGCTGGTGGATGACGCTATTATCGACGTCGAAAACGTGGTGCGCCGCCTGCGTGAGAACAGCCTGCTGCCGGATGCGGAACGCCGGCCGCCGCTGGACGTGGTCTACGGTGCCAGCCGCGAAATCCGCAGCTCGGTGGTCTTTGCCACGATCATTGTAATTCTGGTCTTCCTGCCACTCTTCGCGCTTGAAAGCGTAGAGGGGCGGCTGCTTTGGCCGCTCGGCTTTGCGTACATTGTGGCGCTAGCAGCATCGCTAGTGGTGGCCCTCACGGTCACCCCAGCGCTTTGTTCCCTTCTGCTGCCCAAGGCAAAATCGATTCTCAGAGGACACGAGCCCTGGCTCATCCGTTTTCTGAAGCGGATCTATCAACCCTCTCTCTCGTTCTCGTTCGATCACCCGTGGTTGGTCCTGTGCTCCTCGGGGCTTCTTCTGATGGCCGCCGGGTTCGCCTTGTCACAAACGGGCAGCTCGTTTCTGCCCGAATTTAACGAGGGCAGCCTGACCGTTAGCGCTGTTACCATTCCCGGCACCAGTCTGACAGAATCGGATCAGCTGGGCACGGCGCTTGAAAAAATCCTGCTCACGGTTCCCGAGGTTCGTTCCACTGCCCGCCGGACCGGCCGTGCCGAACTCGATGAACACGTGCAAAGCGTCGAATCCGCTGAAATCGACGTGGATCTCCAAATGGGGAACCGTTCGAACGCCGAAGTCCTCGAGGAGATCCGTGACAGAGTCAGCGTACTGCCGGGAACCAATGTCAGCCTGGGGCAGCCGATCTCGCACCGCATCGATCACATGCTTTCTGGCACGCTCGCCAACGTCGCGGTAAAGATCTTCGGCGACGATCTCCGAATCCTGCGCCTGCTTGGCCGCCAAGTGCAGACAGCTATGTCGGGCGTGCCGGGTGTCGTCGATCTGAGCATGGAGCAGCAGACCGACATCCCGACGCTGAACATTCGTCCCGATCCGGCACGCGTCGCCCGCTACAGCCTGCCCGCTGGGGAGGTGAACGACCGCATCGAGACCGCTTTGCTCGGTACCGTGGTCGGCCGGATTTACGAAGGCCAGATCAACTTTCCTTTGGTCGCCAAGTACGAAGACCCGCGCCGCCCCAGCGATGGCGAAGACACACTCGCCGGCATCCGAGAAATGCTGCTCGATACGCCGTCAGGCCCGCGAATTCCCCTGGCTAGCGTGGCGACGATTCAGGAGGACCGCAGCCCGAACTTCATTATGCGCGAGGGCGTCCAGCGCCGGATCGTGGTTCAGTGCAATGTTTCTGGGCGCGATTTGCGCGGCACGGTCCAGGAGATTCAGCAGCGTATCGGCCACGCGGTAAAGCTGCCAGAAGGCTACCGCATCGAGTACGGCGGCCAATTTGAAAGCTTGGAACACGCCCGCCAGCGGTTGACTCTGCTGGCCTTCGGAGTGATCGCGGGCATCTTCCTGATTCTCGGCACTGCCTTCTCCTCCTACAAGGACGCGTTGATTATTATGCTCAATCTGCCGCTTGCATTGGTGGGAGGCGTGGCCGGGGTATTCATCGCTGGCGGTGTTCTTTCGCTGGCCTCGATTGTCGGCTTTATCACCCTCTTCGGTATCGCCACGCGCAACGGCATCATGATGATCTCGCACATTCGAAACCTTTACGAACCGAGTGGTGCGGATCTGCGCGCCGCCGTCATGCGCGGCGCGTCCGAGAGGGTGGCGCCGATCCTGATGACCGCACTGGCCGCCGGTCTGGCGCTGGTACCGATTGCTCTCGGGATGGGCAAACCCGGGAGCGAGATTCAGGCCCCTATGGCCATCGTGATCTTCTTTGGACTGCTGACCTCGACGGCTCTGAATATGGTGGTTGTGCCGGCGGCGTATTACCGTTTCGGAGCGCGATAAGTCGCGTCACCACGCTCGAATTGACCCAACGCCCGCACTGTTGTGGAGAGACTAATTGACGGACCGTTCACAAAATAAAATTAACGTCCACTGAGGTGCTCTACTGGCGAAGGGACTTCCGTTGTCAGTGCGAATCGCTTCCGGCAATCCGAACTCGCGAAAGGCGGCTTCGAATACCGCCCAGGCGTGCTCGCCGTCGGTTCGCTTTACGGCACAACAACGCAACCAGTATCGACTGCAGGATCCGTGATCGTCAGCGGATCACAGCGTGAGCCATCCTGGGAAGAAACCATCCTTTGAACTCCGCGCACCAAACCTGATTCGGGGCTTCGGCATGTTTCAACGTGGCTCGGTGTAGGAAGGCGTCCGTTTTCGTTTCCTGCGCGGATGGGCCAACCCTTCCCGCCGAAGCTAGTTGGATTTGGCGTAGCTGGAACGGAGGCCAAAGTGTAGGTGCTCTGACAAAACCCCTCACCACTGTACGCTGAGCTCAGAGCTTTGGCCAAAAAACTCGTGAGCAGACCCCTTCGACTGCCGAGTTGGTAGATGACGCTGGATCCTCGATTCCTATCAGCCGATTCTGGCTGACGCGAAATCAGAACGCAAGTGTGCGCGACCCGTCAGCCGGACCGATGATGCGACTTGACGAGTCAATGGCAAGACGTGAAGGGGCAGCCAAATCAGGCGGTCTTGGCGATCACGAAATCATTGAGGTTGGCGTCCTGTGTCGCGGCTTTATCCGTCCATAGCAAGAGCAGCGTGCAGCCTTTCTCGGTGCTGTGCGGACCATGCGGCTTGCCGGCCTTGACGTGAAGTGAGGTTCCGGGCAGATGTTTTTTCCCCTCGTTGATGAACTCACCTTCTACCACGTAGAGCGCCTCAGAGACGCCCTCGTGGAGGTGCGCCGGGATTACCGAGCCGGGCTTCATGACGATGTGCAGCATCACCGGCCCACGTGCGTAATTCTTGTTGCGGACAGCGAGAGTGATGTCTCCCTCGCACGGGAAAGGAAACCGGTCGGCCTTGACTTGCGAGGCGGGAATTTCTTGATCGTACATGTTGTTCTCCTTTTTTTGTCCCCGAATGAACCACTGTGTTTGGTCATCCAGACGAGTTGTCACAGAATCGACGCAGGCAATACATCATTAGATCCAATATTTTCTTGCGACCCCGTAGGCGGCCGGTTGAAACGGCAGACAAAGACGAAGTGCCGTCTGGCCAAGACCATCCATAAGCGGACCAGTTGCGCTCGCGTGCGTACGATTTCGTCGAGCAACACCTTCGCTAACTCGTGCGCTTCATTCCACCACCCCCCCGGCAAACAGGGTCCCACCCTCCGCAGCTAGATGGTTTTCGCGGTTGGCTAAATTGTTTCCCGGGTTTTGCGGGGTACCGATAAAACGGCCCGGCCAACCTTCCTCGATCAGCGAGGGCCAGTTGCCTGTTTGATGATTCAACTCTTCCAAATGTCCTGAGCCCTTCCTGCACCAAGTTCTCCTGGAGATCGAGCTCTCGCTCCTTGAATTCGCTGTGTCTATTACGCGGAGCGTTCACGCTAGCGAAGTTAGTGTTGTTCGTGCTCGGATCTCCCGCTCAGTTTCGTAATCGATTCAGAAGCTTGTCCAACGTGAATCGGTCAGGCTCCCAGAACGCCAGTAAGAATGCTGCAGCGGCTGCGGAGAAGACCGAATAGTCGAATGGCGTCTTGATACCAAGACCTGTGACCATGCCTATAGCAAATGACAAAAGGAGAAGACCGGAGAGGACTGAGGCCATTCGTATTTTGAAGCCTGCGATAAGCAATATCCCAAAGAGTGTCTCCGCGACTGTAGCTGCCCACGCAAACGACACTGTCGATGAACTGGGGAAGAGAGACGTCACCTCGCCCGTGTACTCCACGAAATGAGCGAAATTTCCCCAGGATACGTTCTTTGCTCCATATGGCCCCCACAAGCCAAAACGATCAGCCACGGCGGATAGAAAGGAAG
>Ga0306921_10001569_pt1 | contig 22238 bp, 16 predicted proteins | sample sta12Cox44000080_FD_203760 | JGI IMG/M metagenome (GOLD analysis project Ga0306921, IMG submission 203760) | Lab enrichment of tropical soil microbial communities from Luquillo Experimental Forest, Puerto Rico - statoxic.12C.oxic.44.000.080 (v2)... | ecosystem: Environmental > Terrestrial >...
TCGAGCACAGCCGGAGCCTGCGCGGCTGCCGGCGCGGGCGATGCCATGCAGAGAAGGAGAGCGAGCGCTGGCTTCATTGGGAGCGCGACCGGGGTATTTGTAGGGGCGAGGCATGCCTCGCCCCTAGAACGGCCGCCCCGATCCGGAGAGTGTAACATGTCGGCAATTGTCATCCGCAGAACGAGTCAAATGCGATGGCCCCGCCTCAGCAACCTCATCTCGCCTGGGCGTGGTATTGGCTATTCGGGCGCATGTCGGTGGCCGATGCCAGGCGATTGGTCATGTTGTAGAACGCCGCCACTGATGCGATGTCCCAGATGTCGCGGTCATTGAAGCCGGCGCGGCGCAACTTGGCGCGATCCTCTTCCTCGACCTCCCAGGGATGGGTGGTGAGCTTCACGGCGAAATCGAGCATGGCGCGCTGACGCCTGGAGAGCCGTGCGGCGCGGTAGTTCATCACCATCAGCTCGCCCAGCACGGGGTCGCCGAGCTGGCGCACGGCATTGCCGTGTGCCGTGATGCAGTAGAAGCAACGGTTCTGCGAGGAGACCGCCGTTGCGATCATCTCGATCTCGAGCTTGGAAAGGCTCGCCGCGTTCTGAGCCAGCTCCTGCCGGTAGTCCACGAAAGCCTGCAGCTTGGCATCGTCGAACGCGAACGCCTTGAGCACGTTCGGGACGAAGCCGAGCTTCTCGTCGCATTTCTTGAAATAGGCTTCCATCTCGGGCGACAGCTTTCCCGTGGGAAGATCAAGCGCCGTGATCTCGATGTCGTCGCGAGCGCCGGTCGTGTTGGCGGATTGCGGCGCTCCGGCGACGGGCGCGGATCGCCTGGTGGGAACCGGTCGATTCTTGGGGGCGGTCTTCGTTTGCTTGGGCACGGGAATATTCTCCTCGGCGTAGGCCTTTGTGCGCACACGCTGCTCGTGAACGATCCGGGGCGTGGACCATAGCGGATTTGATCCCGCGGTGAAATCTCGGGGCTATCGAGGCCACGACGTTTTGAACTAAGCTCGCGCCAATCCTGTCGAGGAAATGCCATGGTTGCCCAGCTTGCCGGCGTGGATGAGCAGCATGCCGCGGAGGCGCTGATCGCGGAGGCGGGAACGCGCATGCGCGGCGCCGATCCCGACATCCCGGAAGATTTCGTCACCGCTCTGTTCGCGCATGCGGTTCCCGAAGATCTCATGCATTACGACGCGGGAGGGCTCGCGGCGCTGGCGGCCGACGCCTGGTCGCTGCTCGCGATGCGCAAAGTCGGCATGGCGGCGATCCGGTTCGATACCTTTGCTTCCGTGACTGGCCCCGAGCCGCGACGCGGCGACTCCGTGCTGGAGATCGTCAACGACGACATGCCGTTCCTGCTCGATTCCGTCCTCGGCGAGCTCGCCGAGCGCGGCGTCGCCGTCCACTTTGTCGTGCATCCGATTTTCGCCGTGACCCGGGATGCGGCCGGCCGGCTGGTCGCGTTCAAGGGAAACAAGAACAGCGGCGGCGCGCCGCGCGAAAGCTTCATTCATCTGCATGTCGAGCGCATCGACGATGCCGCGCAGCGCGCCGAGATCGTCGCGGCACTCGAGCAAGTGCTTGCGGATGTGCGGGCTGCGGTCGAGGACTGGCGCGCCATGACCGCACGCGTGCGCGACGTGATTGCCGATATCAGGGCCAATCCCCCGCCGCTGCAAGTGGGCGAGGTTGCCGAAGCCGTGCAGTTCCTGGACTGGCTGCTGGCCGACAATTTCACCTTTCTGGGAGTGCGCAACTACGTGCTCGACGAGGACACCGGGCTTACTGCGGTGTTCGAGACCGGGCTCGGCGTGATGCGCTCGCGTGAGCTCAAGGTGCTGCGCAGCTGGCGCGGGCCGCTGGAATTCACGCCCGAGATCAGGGCGTTCCTGAACGAGCCGAAGCTCCTGATCGTGACCAAGTCCGCGGTGCGCTCGCGCGTGCACCGGCGCGTGCACATGGACTACATCGGCGTCAAGCGCTTCGATGCGAACGGCAAGCTCGCCGGCGAGCTGCGCATCGTCGGTCTCTTCACCTCGACCGCGTATACACGCTCCACGCGCAGCATCCCGTACCTGCGCCACAAGGTGGACGCGGTGGTCAAGCGCGCCGGCTTCGACCCCGACGGTCATTCCGGCAAGGCGCTGGTCAACGTGCTGGAAAACTATCCGCGCGACGAGCTTTTTCAGATCGACGAGGACACGCTCTATCAGTTCGCGCTGGTAGTGCTGGCGCTCGACGAGCGTCCGCGCATCCGGGTGCTGCCGCGACGCGACCGTTTCGACCGCTTTGTCTCGGTTCTGGTCTATGTGCCGCGCGATCGCTACGGCGGCGTCGTGCGCAAGGCGATCGGTGACTATCTCGCCGACGTCTACAGGGGCCGCATCGCCGCGTTCTATCCGTTCTTCCCGGAAGGACCGCTGGTGCGGGTGCATTTCATCGTCGCCCGGTTCGACGATCAGACGCCCAGCCCGGATCGCAGCGCCCTCGAGCGTGCCGTCGAAGCAATCGTGCGCACGTGGGTCGACGAGCTCGCCGACGAGCTCGCGCGCCGGCATGACCCGGCGGCCGCGCGCGTGCTGCTCGAGCGCTACCGCGATGCCTTCAGCCAGGGCTACCGCGAGGTCTACTCGCCGGCGGTCGCGGTCGCAGACATCCGCATCATCGAGGGGCTGTCGGCTTCCCGTCCGCTCGGGGTCGATTTCCACCGTCGCCCCGGCGACGCGGATTGCTGCGTCGGCTTCAAGGTCTGGAGCAGCGGCCGCCCGATTCCGCTGTCCGAGCGCGTGCCGGTGCTCGAGAACATGGGCTTCAAGGTAGTGGACGAGGCGACCTACCGGATCGTCCGCAACGTCCCCGACAAGGTCGATGTCTGGTTTCACGACATGCTGCTCGAGCGCGCCGATGGCCGCGCGGTTGATCTCGACTCCGGCAAGAGCGCGCTGGAGGCGACCTTTCTCATGGTCATGCGCGGGCTCGCCGAGAACGACGGGTACAACGCGCTGGTGCTCGCCGCCGGCCTGATGTGGCGCGAGGTCGCGCTCCTTCGCGCGATCTCCCGTTTCCTGCGGCAAATCCGGGTGCCGTATTCGCAGGACTACATGTGGACGACGCTCGTCAAGCATGCCGCGATCGCCGCGGATGTCGTCCGGCTGTTTGCGGCGCGCTTCGATCCGCGCCTTGCGGTCTCGGTTGAGGGGCGCAGCGCGCGCGAGGGGGAGATCGCAGCCGCAATCGAGGCCGCGCTTGCGCAGGTCGAGAGCCTCGACGAGGACCTCATCCTGCGGCAGTTCGTCAACGCGGTGCAATCGGCGATCCGCACCAATTTCTTTCAGATCGATGATGCCGGGGCGCCCCCGGGGCTCATCGCCATCAAGCTCGCAAGCCGCAGCCTGCACTCCCTGCCGCTGCCCAAGCCGCTCTACGAGATTTTCGTTTATTCGCCGCGGCTCGAGGGCGTGCATCTGCGCTTCGGCAAGGTGGCGCGCGGCGGCATCCGCTGGTCCGATCGGCCGCAGGACTTCCGCACCGAGGTCCTCGGGCTGGTGAAGGCGCAGCAGGTCAAGAACGCGGTGATCGTTCCGGTCGGCGCCAAGGGCGGCTTCGTGCCGAAGCTGCTGCCCCGCATGGTTGCGACCGGCGCGGCGCGCGAGGCGGTGGCGGCCGAGGGCGCCGCCACCTACGAGCTGTTCATCTCCACATTGCTCGACATCACCGACAATCTTGCGGGCAGCGAGGTCGTCCCGCCCCACAATGTGGTGCGCCATGACGACGACGATCCCTATCTGGTGGTCGCCGCCGACAAGGGCACCGCGACGTTCTCCGACATGGCCAACGCCATTGCGCAGGCGCACGGCTTCTGGCTCGACGACGCCTTCGCGTCCGGCGGCTCGGCCGGCTACGACCACAAGAAGATGGGGATCACCGCGCGCGGCGCGTGGGAATCGGTCAAGCGGCATTTTCGCGAGATGAACGTCAACATCGCGCAGACGCCGTTTTCGGTTGTCGGCGTCGGCGACATGTCGGGCGATGTGTTCGGCAACGGCATGCTGCGGGAGAGAACCATCAGGCTCCTCGCCGCGTTCGATCACCGCGACATCTTCATCGATCCGAGCCCTGATCCGGAGCGCAGCTTTGCCGAGCGCGCCCGGCTGTTCGCGCTGGCGCGATCGAGCTGGCAGGACTACGACCGCTCGCTCATCTCCGCGGGCGGCGGGGTCTTCGCGCGCACGCTCAAGGAGATTCCGCTGTCGCCGCAGGCGCGCACGCTCCTCGAGATTGCCGCCGAGCGGCCGACCCCGCACGAGGTCATGCGTGCGATCCTGCGTGCGCCCGTCGAGCTCCTCTTCTTCGGCGGCATCGGAACCTTCGTGCGCGCGACCGCCGAAAGCGACGCTGCCGCAGGCGACCGCGCCAACGATGCCGTCCGGATCACCGGCGCCGAGCTGCGTGCCAAGGTGATCGGCGAGGGCGGCAATCTCGGCATGACGCAGCGCGGGCGGATCGAGGCGGCGCTGCGCGGCATAAGGCTCAACACCGACGCCATCGACAACTCGGCCGGCGTGAACACCTCCGACGTCGAGGTCAATCTCAAGATCGCGCTCGCCACGCCAATGCGCGAGGGGCTGCTCTCGCGCGCGGACCGCAACCGCCTGCTCGCGGAGATAGACGTGGCCGCGCTGGTGCTGCGCAACAACTATCTGCAGCCGCTCGCGCTCTCGCTTGCGGCGCGGCGGGGGATGGAAGATCTCGGCTTCGAGCAGCGCCTGATGCAGACGCTGGAAACGGCGGGCGAGCTCGACCGCGCGGTCGAGTTCCTTCCCGACGACATGGAGATTGCCGAGCGCCGGCGGCGCGCGCAGGCGCTCACCCGGCCCGAGCTCTCGGTGCTGCTCGCCTATGCCAAGCTTTCTCTCAACCACGAGCTGCTCGCCTCCGACGTGCCGGACGACCGTTATCTCGGCCGCGAGCTCGGCCGCTACTTCCCGAAGCTGGTGGCGGACAGGTTTCCCGACGCCATCGAGCATCACCGCCTGCGCCGCGAGATCATCGTCACCCAGCTCGCCAATTCCATCATCAACCGCGGCGGCCCCTCGTTCATGGTGCGCATTGCCGACCAGACCGGCGCCAGCCCGGCGCGGATCGCCGCCGCCTTTGCCGCCGTGCGCGACAGCTACGGCATGACCGCGCTCAACAACGAGATCGACGCGCTCGACAACATCGTACCCGGCGCCTTGCAGCTCGAGCTTTATGCCGCTGTGCAGGACCTCCTGCTCGACCGCGTGGTGTGGTTCATTCGCAACATCGACTTCACGCAGGGGCTGGCGGCGACCGTCGCGCATTACGGAGCCGGGATCGCCACCGTCGAGGCGTCACTCGCGCACGCGCTGCCGCAGGCGGCCGCGCAGGCGCTCACCGCGCGCGAGGGGGAGCTTGCCAAGCAGGGCGTGCCGAATGCGCTCGCGCGCCGCATCGCCAGCCTGCCGGCGCTGGTGGCGGCGCCCGACATCGTGACGGTCGCCGAGCGCACCGGGCGCGACATCGGCGCGCTTGCTTCCATCTATTTCGCGGCCGCGGCGTTCTTCCGGCTCGATCAGATCGCGGCATCCGCGCGCGGCATTGTCGTGTCGGATTATTTCGATCGGCTGGCGCTCGACCGCGCGCTCGATTCGATCGGCGAGGCCGAGCGGCGGCTCGCAGCCGCCATGGCGACGAACGGCGCCGCCGGCGCTGCCGCGGTGGAGGCGTGGGCGGCGCCGCGCAAGGCCGACGTCGAGCGCGTGCGCATGTCGGTCAACGAGATCGCCGGTTCCGGACTGACCCTCGCCAAGCTCACGGTGGCGGCGAGCCTGCTTGGCGACCTGGTGCGCAATTGAATGGTCACGCGGTGAGTGAGTTCGTAGCCCGGATTGAGCTTTTAAGCGAAATCCGGGACTGGTGTTTGCCTATTGGACCACCACTAGAGGCCTTGAGGAAACCATGGCTCAAAGTGTCATCAAAGCACGACTCGCTTCCGTCTGGACGCAAACCATCTGGGTCTGGAAGTCCGAAGACGCAGCGCGGGATTTTCTTTATCGCAAGCATGCCCTGCTCGGCGGGAGGCGTCCTGTAGATCTCGTTTGGGAAAGCGAGATTGGAGCTGAACTCGTGCGCAACGTGCTCGGGCGATTGGAGTATGGGTCCGCCGTGTAATGGTTCGATCGCATTCTCAGCTGTCTGCCCTTGCCATGGTCCCCGTAGGGGCGAGGCATGCCTCGCCCCTACGCTTGAGCCCCAACGGCGCCCCTTACGAGATGCTCAATGCTGCTGCCCTGCCGGATTGGCATGTGGAAGGCGCCGAACCAAGCAGGGCATACGGCGAAGCCTGGCAGCAGGGGAAGCGATCACTGATTCTGATCGTCCCGAGGGTCGTTGCGCGCGTGGAGAAAAATATCCTGATCAATCCGGAACATTCGGAATTCGCACAAATCGGGACGAGCCTTCATCAGCCGGTTTGGTGGGACGAGCGTCTGTTCAAAGCTTGAGTTGCGCCCTACCGCGCCAATCAGTTCCGCCGCGCGTTCCGATCGGGCGACTTCTGCTTCAATGGCTCAATCTGGACCTTGGCCGCGAAGAACTCGCTGCCTCGGCGAAACCGCAGATCAATCTCGCTTCCGACTGGGGTGAGGCCGATGAAATTGCGGAACTGCGACGAACTGCGGATCCGAACATTGTTGGCCAAGGTCACGAGGTCACCTTTCGCGAGTCCGGCCTGCGCTGCGGGCGACTGCGGCTCAACCGCCGCGATCATTGCCCCTTCCAGCTCCGCGCCGCGGCCGGCATCGGTGCCTTCCTGATCAGGATTTCGCATGCTGACTCCGATGCGGCCGCGCTTGACCTCGCCATTGGCGATCAACTGCGTCATGACCAGTCGGGCCATGTTGATGGGAACAGCGAAGCCGATCCCGACATTGCTGCCGGTCCTGGAAAGTATGGCGGTGTTGATGCCGACGAGACGGCCGTCGAGCGTCACCAGCGCGCCGCCCGAGTTGCCGGGATTGATCGCCGCGTCCGTCTGAATGAAGTCTTCGTAGCCTTCGATGCCGAGCCCGGCGCGGCCGAGCGCGGAAACGATTCCTGAAGTGACGGTCTGACCCAGGCCGAACGGATTGCCGATGGCAAGGACGAAATCACCGACTTCCAGCGAGTCGCTGTCGCCCATGGGAATGGCGGTGAGATTTTCCGTCTTGATCTGCAGCAAGGCGATGTCGGTCGCCTGATCATGTCCCACCAGCTGCGCCTTGAAGCGCCGGTTATCCCGGGTGGTGACCTCCATCCGGGTCGCCCCTTTCACGACATGATCATTCGTGAGCACATAGCCGTGCTCGGCATCGACAATGACGCCCGAACCCGCCGCCTGGGTTTCCCGCCGCAGGCCCTGCTCGGGGATGTCGAACAGCTCCCGCATCACGGGATCGCGCAACATCGGATTGTCGACGACCTCCACCTTCCTGGCCGAGATATTCACAACGCCGGGCGTCACCGCGTGCAGGATTGGGGCAACGGTTCGCTTCTCGAATGGGGGAATGGTGCCTGCCGCGCATGCGACCGCGCTCCAAATTGCGGCAAACGTCAGGACAAGGAATGTCTCGCTTCTGGCAGACAGCACGGAACTCCCCTTGCGCCAGGGTGGCGCCCCGATCGCGGTGCGCGGCTGAGACGTGCCGCACCCACATCAGCGCCGGAGTAATTGGCTGATCCGTGTGTCAGAACGTTGGCATGCCATCGACCCGCTCCTCAGGCCGCGCTAATGCCGGAAATGGCGCACGCCGGTGAACACCATGGCGACGCCGTGGTCGTCGGCGGCCTTGATCACGTCAGCGTCGCGCATCGAGCCGCCGGGCTGGATTACCGCGGTCGCGCCTGCTTCGATCGCGACCAGCAGACCGTCGGGGAACGGGAAGAACGCGTCGGAGGCGACCACCGAGCCGGTGGTGAGCGGCGCCGGCAATCCCGCCTCGCGCGCGGCGTCCTGCGCCTTGCGCGCCGCAATGCGGGCGGAATCGACGCGGCTCATCTGGCCGGCGCCGATGCCGACGGTGGCGCAGTCCCTGGCATAGACGATGGTGTTTGATTTCACGTGCTTGGCGACGCGGAACGCGAATGCGAGGTCGCGCAGCTCGGCATTGGTCGGCGCGCGCCTGGTGACGACCTTGAGCTCGATGTCGTCGATCACCGCGTTGTCGCGCGACTGCACGAGGAGGCCGCCCGCGACCGATTTGAAGGTCAGTCCAGGCGCGCGCGGATCGGGCAGGGCGCCGGCGATCAGGAGCCGAAGGTTCTTTTTCGCGCCGGCAATGGCGATCGCTTCCGCGCTCGCATCGGGCGCGATGATGACCTCGGTGAAAATCTCCGTAATGGCGCGCGCGGCCTCCGCGTCGAGCGCGCGGTTGACCGCAATCACCCCGCCGAACGCCGAGACCGGATCGCACGCGAGCGCCTTGCGACAGGCCTCGGCGAGCGTTGCGCCCTCGGCGACGCCGCACGGGTTGGCGTGCTTGACGATGACGCAGGCGGCGGTGCGCGCCGGATCGAACTCGGCGACGGACTCGTAGGCCGCGTCGGTGTCGTTGATGTTGTTGTAGGAGAGCTGCTTGCCCTGCGCCTGGCGCGCGGTGGCGACGCCTGCGCGCGGTGACGGCGCGCGATAGAACGCCGCCGACTGATGCGGGTTCTCCCCATAACGCAATGCCTCAACGAGGTGGCCGCCGACGGCGCGCCAGGCCGGCGCCGTTTCGGAAAGCTTCTCCGCGAACCAGTTCGAGATCGCCGCGTCATAGACGGCAGTGCGCGCATAGGCCTTGGCGGCAAGGGCGCGGCGCAGCGCAAGCGTCGTCATGCCGCCGTGGTGCGCCAGCTCGGCAAGCAGCGCGGCATAGTCCGCGGGATCGACAATGACCGCGACATGATCGTGATTCTTGGCCGCGGCGCGGATCATGGCCGGGCCGCCGATGTCGATGTTCTCGATGCAGGTTGCGAAATCCGCCCCCTTCGCGACGGTCGCCTCGAACGGGTAGAGGTTCACGACCAGGAGATCGATGGGGGCGATGCCGTGCGTTCTCATGGCCGCCGCGTGCTCCGCGTTGTCGCGGATGGCGAGCAGGCCGCCATGCACCGCGGGATGCAGCGTCTTCACCCGCCCGTCCATCATCTCGGGAAAGCCGGTGAGCTCGGATACATCGCGCGCGGGCAGCCCGGCATCCGCGAGCGCCTTGCGCGTGCCGCCGGTGGAGACGAGCTCGATGCCGTGCCCCGCGAGCGAGCGGGCGAAATCAATCAGACCCGCCTTGTCGGAGACGGAGATGAGGGCGCGCGATATACGTATGGGCTGATCGCTGATCACGGTGTGGCGGTATCACAGGGGGCCAGCCGCGTCATTGACCCAGGCGGCAATGTCCGACCGCGGCTCACTTTTCCCACAGAGTATTGTACGCTGGCGTCGTAGTTTCCGGGAGACCGCCATGGACATCCGGCCGATTCGCACAGACGAGGATCCCCGCGCGGCGTTGGCCGCAATTGAAGCCTGCTGGGGCGCACCGGTGGGTACCGAAGAGGGCGACAAGCTCGACGTCCTTCTCGCGCTCGTCGATGTTTACGAGTCAAGGCGATGGCCGATCGCAATCGACGAGTCTTTCGATCCCAGCTGACCGATGCCAAAAGTCGTGAGATCCACAAGCTCGTCATTCCGCCCGAAGCGCAAGGGTGGCGCGGTTGGTTGCCGGCTTGTTGCCGGCTTCTCAGAAGCGCTGGCGCATGCGCGAGGCGAGCTCGAGCTGCCAAGCTACACGGTGACGCGTTCCAGAACGCGTGCTCGTGGCTTGCGCAAACGACTTGGGAAATAGACAGGACCGTTGCTTACAACGGCAGCTGCGGCTCCTCGCTGCGGTCGCGGCGCGCGGCGGCAAGCGCCGCGGCCGGTACATGGGCGAAGCTCCACTGCACGCGCATCACCTTGCGCGCGCGGCCGTAGACGACGACCTGCACCGAGCGGCGCGGGCCGTCGGGACCGGCGAGATAGACGCTCTCCTCGACATCGACGCGGTCCTCGAACGCGCTGAACGTCCACACGTCCTTGTTGGGCATCAGCAGCATGGCGGTACGGCCGTCGGCGAGGCGATTGGCCTTGATCGAGGGATGCAGGTGGAAGCGCAGCGCAAACTGGTCGCGGCCGGCCGGCATGTCGTCGCCCTTCGCCGGCGTGAACAGGTCCTCGCCTTCGAGCTTCTCCCCGTCGGGCGAGAGGACGAGCGTGCGGTGATGGACGATGTTGAAGAGCTCGGCATAGCCGTCGTGCGAGGTGCGCAGAGCGAGCCCCCGCGGCTCTTCCTCGCGCCCGGCCTCCAACACATGCGGGCCGCCCACCATCGGGATGCCGGCGAGCATGCGCTTGATCGGCCCCGACTCGATGAAACGGCACGAGGAGGTGTCGTTGAAAGTGGCGGTTGAATGTGCCGCCGTCGCGCGCGCCACCTGGCGCCAGTTCTCGCGGCTCGTGATCGGCAATCCGCAATTGACCACGATCCGGTTCTGCCTGCAGGAGAGCTCGAACGAGAGGCAGCCGGCGTGTGCCTCGGTGCTCACCGCGAGCGGCGGCGGGCGCCCGGTGTCCATCAGCACGAGCGTGCCCGCGCTTTCGAGTCGCTGGTAACCGGAATAGGGGGCGTCCGCGAGCGGCGAGCCCCGCGCGTCGTCGTAGGCGAGGATGGTGGTGACGAGATCGGTCCGGGTCGGTCCCATTCCGTTGAACAGCGCGAAATTGCCGTCGCCGTGACGGAAGAAGCGCATCATCGGCATCATGCGGTCGATGGCATTAAGCAGCGCCGCCGGTGGCGGCAGGTTGCGGGCGGTGAACGCCGTGCGCAGCGGCAGGAGGTCGGCGAGCAGCTCGACCAGCGCGCCCGGATTGCGGCTGATGTGGCCGCCGTCGGGGAGGATCTGCCGCGCAAGCTCCTCGCCCAGCCGGCGAGTCGCCGAGCGCACGTTGCGCTGCTGTCCCGCCATGCACAGGGCGGCGTAGGTCAGCGCCATCACCGCCTGAAGGCGGTGCACACCGTCGCGCGCTTCCGGCACGGTATGGCGCAGATGGCGCACCTGGCTCGTCAGGCTGCGCATGAAGCGGCGATAGAACGCGGGGTCGGATTGATCGAGCACCAGCGCCGCCTGGCACAGCCATGAGATGACGCGTCGCGCAACCACGTCGGGACGCCAGGCGACGGCGTCGCGCGCGCGGTTGAGCGTGATCCACTCCTCGAGCAGCGCGCGGGCATTGGCGCGCGAGATGCCGCTCTGCGCGGCGCGCAGGTGCCGCAGCCAGCCGAACCCGAATAGCGCCGCCGCCCAGTCGTCCGAGGGAGGGTTCATCTCGAACGGCGAGCGCGAATCGCACACGACGACCTTTCCGGCAAAGACAAAACGGCCGGAATAGATTTCGCCGGCGCGGGTTGCGTCGGTGGTGCGCAAGTCCTGGGGCGCAATCAGTAGCCGATCGACCTTGCCGAACGAGAGCAGCCAGCAAACGATGGGATGCGTGGCGACGCGGCCCATGAGCCTGCGCGGCAGCCCGCGCGCCAGGAAGACGGATAATTTGACGCGTTCCGCGACCGAGGCGCGTGACATCCGAGGCCTGCTCCCTCGCTGCGGGCCCGGTCCCGCGATTCGAAACATTACCGAAGCCCTCACCGCCGGCCAACCGCCGCGTCACGTCCGCTCGAGCCGTGCGGCATAGAAGCCGTCGAGGCCCGCCATCGTCGGATCGGGATCGGCAAGATGGCAGGGCAGTGTGCGCAGCTCGCCCTCCGCAGTGAGCCATTCGGCCGGGATTTCCGCTTCGCCTGGCTCGATGGGTCGGCGCACCAGGGGTGCGCCGCCCGCGAGAAGATCGCGCACGATCTCGACTCCTTCCTCGGGCTCGAGCGAGCAAGTGCAATAGATCAAGAGGCCGCCGGGCTTTACCAGCTCGGCGGCTCGCGCGATCAGCCGCCGTTGCAGGGAAGCGAGTGCGGCAATGTCGGATTCACGCTTGATCCAGGGGACGTCGGGGTGACGCCTGATGGTTCCGGTCGACGAGCAGGGGGCATCGAGCAGCACGGCATCGAAGGGTCCTGCCCGCCACTCCAGGACATCGGCCTGCACGATTTCCGCCCGTAGCTCAAGGCGTGTGAGATTTTGCCGCAGGCGGGCGAGGCGGCGCTCGGCGCGGTCGACCGCTACCACATCGGCGCCGGCGGCGGCGAGCTGCGCGGTCTTGCCCCCGGGTGCGGCGCAGAGGTCGGCAACGGTGCGGCCTGCAAGGTCGCCAAGCAAGCGCACGGGCAGCGCGGCTGCCGCGTCCTGCACCCACCAGGCGCCTTGCGCATAACCCGGCAACAGGGCTGCAGCGCCATGCACTGCGGCGCGCACCGAGCCGGTCGGCAGGACACGTCCGCCGAGCCGATCGGCCCAGTGCTGCGCGTCGCGCTTGACGCTGAAATCGAGCGCGGGCTCCTGCGCGTGCGCGGCCGCAATGGCGTGCGCCGTCGCTTTGCCGTAGCTGGCGACCCAGCGCGCCATGAGCCAGGGCGGCGTATCGAGCGTCGCAGCGTCGATGTCAGCGAGCGGCTTTGCGCCTTCGCGGATCACGCGCCGAAGCACGGCGTTGACGAGCCCCGCATAGCACGCGGCGCGTTGATCGCCCTGCACCAGCCGCACCGCAAGGTCGACGGCGGCGTGGTCGGGCACATCAAGCCACAGGATCTGCGCCGCGCCGATGAGAAGCGCGGTCTCCACGCGCGGTGCGCCGGCGGGAATGCCGCGCTCGAGAAAGGCGCCGAGCACACCCCGCAGCGTGCCCAGCCGCCGCAGCACCGTCGCCGCCAGCGCGCGTACCAGCGCGCGGTCGCGATCAGGCAGGATCGAGAAATCATCCTGCGCGGCCCTGTCCTGGAGCTGCTCGTCGAGCGGACGCCGGCGGTGCAGGACGCTTTCCAGAATGTCGGCCGCGAGGCGCCGGGCGGGAAGCCCCGCAGGGTGAGCCGACGTCACCCCCAGGGACCGCGCGACGCCGGGGGCCGGCCCCACGGACCAGCGGGATCCGTGGGATAGGAGGGGACCGAGGTCCGGGAGCCGAAACCGCTTTGGGGCGCGGCCTGCCCCATTTCCTGTGCCAACCGTTGCAGCGCCGCGATGGGGTTCTGCGTGGAAGGGTGCGTCGAGAACAGGTTGTCCATGCGCTGCCCGCTGAGCGGATTGACGATGAACAGGTGCGCCGTGGCGGGAGCGCGCTCCGCGGTCTCGTTCTCGATTGCGTGCGCGGCGCTCGAAATCTTCGCAAGCGCCGATGCAAGCGCGTCCGGCCGACCGCTGATGCGCCCGCCGAGACTGTCGGCCGCGTATTCGCGCGTGCGGCTGATTGCCATCTGCACGATCATGGCCGCAAGCGGCGCGAGAATCACCATGAGCAGGGTTCCGATCACGCCCGTCCCGTTGTTGTCGCGCGCGCCGCCGCCGAAGAACAGGCCGAACTGCGCCAGCATGGAGATGGCGCCGGCGATGGTCGCGGTAACCGTCATGGTCAGCGTGTCGCGGTTCTTGATGTGCGCGAGCTCGTGGGCAACGACGCCGGCAATCTCGTCGCGGTTGAGCACGTCGATGAGGCCCGTGCTCACGGCGACCGCCGCATGCTGCGGATTGCGTCCGGTGGCGAACGCATTGGGCTGCGTGCTTTCCATGACGTAGACCTGCGGCATGGGCAGGTTTGCGCGCCCTGCAAGCTCGCGCACCAGCGCGACCAGCTCGGCCGCGTTGCGCTCGTCGACCGGATGCGCACCGTGCAGGGAAAGCACGATCCGGTCGGCGTTCCAGTAGCTCGCAAGGTTCATCGCGGCAGCGACGAGGAATGCGATGATAGCACCGCTGGCGCCGCCGATGAGAAAGCCGACAGCCATGAACAGGGCGGTAAGCCCTGCCAGCAGCATGGCGGTTCGCACCAGATTCATGGCGTCACTCCCAACTGGCGACGGTGTTCAGATCGCAGGATAAATGTTGTGTGGCGAATGGAGATTTGCCAGCGGGTTTGGCCGCCTGACGTAGGGCGGATTAGGCGCGTGCTTTACGCGCCGTAATCCGCCTATCGGCCGATGACGGATTACGCTGACGCTAATCCGCCCTACGGGTTATGATGCTATCTCGTCACCACGACCGGCGTGCCAAACCCGACGCGTCCATAGAGGTCGAGGATGTCCGCATTGTACATGCGGATGCAGCCGTAGGAGACCTGGCCCCCGATCGAGCCGGGATTGTTGGTGCCGTGGATGGCGTACTCGCCGGCGCTGAGCGTGAGCGCGGCTGCGCCCATGGGATTGCTGCCGCTGCCGCCGGGGATCACATTCGGCAGGTTCGGCTTGTCGTGCCGCACTTCGGCTGGCGGGGTCCACGCCGGATGCAGATACTTGCCGCTGACGATGGCGGTGCCGGCCCACTGCTTGCCGGCGCGGCCGACGCCCACCGGGTAGCGTACCGCCCGCCCGTTGCCCAGCACGTAATAAAGCGACCGCTCGCCGGTCTTCACCACCACCGTGCCGGCCATGTATCCCCCGGAAAATCCGACAATGTCGCGAGCCTGCGCGCGCTCCGCAATCGCGGTAGTCGCGGCAAGCACGAACGCCGCCGAAGCGGCTGCAAGCCATCGTGACAGTTGCATGGTCCAGCCCCGTACCGATTGCCCCGACCCTACGCCCGGGCGTCAGATCGCGAGCAAGCATAATCGAGGCGGGCCGCGATCTCAGCCAAAACTACGCATCTCGCGTTACCGGAAGGCTAAAATCCGGAGCACTGTGCCGCGCGCGCCACAGGAAAGCGTCAGTCAGCAAAGCGCATTATCGGTTCAAAGGGGGTTAACAACCTTCAATTCGGTGATTTGTCATAGATGAGGTCGCGCAGACGGTCCCACCCCGCATCAGCAAATTCCGGATTTGGACCGCGCCCATCGAAGCTTGCGTCGCGCAGCCGGAAACCGGGCTTGCGTGCTTTCTCCGCGATAATGCGACGCAGGCCCTGCTCAACCAGCGCCCGCAGCGTTGTTCGCTCACGGGCGACCTGTCTTGCGGGCCTCGCGCAGCAGTGGATAAGCAATATCGAGCGTTGTCTTCATGTGGCAACATGGCTGGCTTAAGCAATATGGGTAGCAATATCACCATTCACAGTGATAAGCAGCGCTTTTCCTGAGCAAATGCCGGTTCGCGCAGACCGTTTAAAGGCCGCATGCCTGCTTGGTGCCGATTTTGTTGCAAAAGTCCCAAATCGCTGGGAGCTAATTTTTCTACTGTTAAAAAAATCCACCGACGACCACTGATTCGTGTGCCCTCGATCGCGTTGCCGAGGTCGTCAGTCAGTTTATCGTCAGGCGATGAGGTCCCCCACATCTTTACACGAAAATCGCCTGTACAGCCAAAATAAATTTTGATGACGAGTGCAAAAGGACTTTTGCAACAAAATCGGCACTAAGCGGCGGTAAGCATTTTCAGCGTTATGTCCGCAGCTGGCGTAAGCTGACATAACGGCCCAATCACCTAACTATCGCCAGCATGGTCGCACACGGCAATAAGCGGCATGAGGACACACAACAATCAGTACAACGCCGGCAGCAGGGACCTCGGAGGGATGGAGCCTGTGACGTCGGCAGGCTTCCCGTTCTCGACGGGTCGCGATTGAGCCTTGCTCAATTTTTTCTGTTTGGAATTGGCATGATTTGAATTGCGATGATGGGAAGCGCCCAGATTGGAATTGGACGTGCCTGATTTGGCGACCTTCGACTTCGAAGCAGGTTTGGCGTGCTTCGCCTTTTTCATCGCCTGCTGCGCCGCCACATGCTGGCTCGGCTTGTTCTCAACTGTAGCAGCATTGGCCTTGGCGCCTGTCGCGTTTGGGACATCTGCAGGAGGTTGCAGGGTGCCGGCGGTCTGCGGGCCGAGTACCGTTGCCGGCTGAGTATCAATGGCCAGCGCGGGCGTTGTAACAAGCGTGGCGGCGATCAGAGCAAGCGCGCATCTGTATACCATAAGGCCCCTCCCCTGCTCGATCATTCACCTATCCGTCTTTGCCAATTGTCGGGGGAGGTGGTGCCGAAGGCGCCTTCTGGACATCGGCTTGCTTATCCGAACTTCTATCGGGGCGTCTCGCAGCCCGAGCGGCATGCCGGTGATAATGCCTGCTTGATCGCCGCACCCCCCACGAGCTGGCGATAGCCGGTCCTGCTGTATAGCCAACTACGGCGCCGGCTACCGCACCGAGCGGGCCCAATACGACAGCGCCAGACAAAGCGCCTAAGGCTGCATCTGCAGTACGCTCTTGAGCAAATGCACCCATCGGGGCAAGTGCGATTGCGATCACCGCACCGGCGATCAACTTTTTCATGATAGCCTCTTTCTTTTGTACAATTCAAACACATGAAACGTATCGATTTCGGCAACACTGAGATCGAGCGCGAAAACATGGCTGAGTTATCAAATGCTGCAAAGCATCAGCTCTCATCCAACCAAAGACGGATGCGAATTGTGCCCTGCATTTAACCCGACTAATACGGATTCACTACTTGCTAACCATAATCAACAAAAAACTTTGATTGCGATTACAGAGCAGCAGCAAGCTCAGCGAGGAAGCCCGACGATACGTTAGTGCAGCTGCGCATCCACGACTGGCCGTGATCCAGCACGATCATTAGCCGGCAATCATCTTGACTTGACTGGATACCCGAAAAACTCGACGCTCGGCGCAGCTCCAGGCGCTGCATACGACATCACGTCCGCGTTAATGCGAGTACCTGCGGGACGGGGGACCCCAATGACAGGACCTGAAGAGTATCGGCGTTACGCCCGAGAGTGCCTCGAGTTGGCAAAACTGTTTGCGAGTGCCGCAAGCCCCGAGCAGCACTTGCGTCACATGGCCCAGGTTTGGCTTCGCCTAGCCCAAGACGCTGAAAACCGACCACGACAACCTCAAGAAGATGAGGTTTATTAGTGAGCCCGGGCGAGGTGTTGCCGATCGTACTCCTCAGCGACCTTCCTCCATGCCGCGGCCATTTTCCTCAGTGTCCGACACTGTTCCTCTGTCTCAGCTTGATGGGCCAAATGATCGCATTCCTCTGCAAATTGCCGGAATTCTTGTGACGTTTCCATAATGGAAACAACTCCGGACTCACTAGGGGCGTTCCATTGCAGTGAGTTATGAATTCCGGGCAGGCGACACTGCCAACTTTCAGAAAGAAACTAACAAAGTGCCAAGTGAGCGTAACATCAATGTAACAATTTGTGATGTTGAGAGCCTCGATTACCGTCATGCAGGATCAGGCACGCCGCACACATAACAGTAAACGCCAGTCGCGGTCGCGATCGTAAATCTGAACTGCCCCGGCGGCAGGTAGAGCGCAGCTGACGTACCGTTCGCGCTGAAATCACCGGCTGTGCCGTTAACTGATAAGTAGGTCGATCCATTTGGGCCAAGCGTTTGTAATTTTAGGGAACGCCGGTGGCAATTAAAGCGGGCTCGTCGGAGCGGAACGACGTCAACGAAGGAGCACAGCAGCCGGCAACACAAGGCAATTAAGAAGGAACCAGAAGATGACGATATGCAGAAGCATTGTCGCGCTCGGAGCGGCGCTCGTTATTTCGAGCTCGGCTTTTGCCCAGCAATATCCAAGCAAGCCGGTGAAGATCATCGTGCCGTTCCCGCCCGCTGGCGTCACCGACATCGTCGGACGGCTGGTTGCGCAGAAACTGTCGGAGAAGCTTGGCGAACAATTCTATGTCGAGAACATCGCCGGTGCCGGCGGCAATCTCGGCATGCTCCAAGCCGCGCGCTCCCCGGGCGACGGCTACACCATCCTGTTCGCCTCTTCGAGCATCGTAGTGAATCCCACGCTTTACAGCAAGGTTTCCTTCGACATCGATAAGGATTTCATCCCGGTTACAAAGGCCGGCGCAACGCCTAATTCTTGGCAGATCAATCCAAACTTTCCAGCGTCTACGATGACAGCCCTGATCGACACCATCAGGAAGGAACCCGGCAAGTACAGTGTCGCCTCGCCCGGAACAGGCACCACGCCCTCACTTTCGATCGAGATGCTGAGACTTGCGCTTGGGATTAACTTCGTGGTGGTGCCGTTCTCGGGCGGCGGGCCGATGGTGCAATCGCTGCTCGGCGGCCACACCCCGATCGCGTGTAGCGCCATCGGCAACGCCATGGCGCTGATTAAGGACCGAAAAATTCGCGTGCTTGCGATTACTGCAAGCAAGCGCGTCGAGTTCGCGCCCGAGATTCCAACGCTTGACGAGCTCGGCATTAAGGATCAAGAGGCCGAGACCATGACCGGCGTATTCGCCCCGGCGGGTACGCCGAAGCCGATCGTCGACTTACTTCAGAAGGAAATCTCCGCAGTGGTGACCACGCCCGAGATCAAGGCCCAGCTCCTGGCGCTTGGCGTAGTTCCGGGTGGGGAGAGTTCGGCGGAGTTCGCGGATTACGTGAAGGTCGAACTAGCAAAATGGAGAAAGGTCATTACCGAGGCGAAAATCACGCCGATCGGCGGGTGATCGCGCTCTAAGAATTTGCTGCGCACACGTCGGCGTGGATCTTCAACAGCGTGCGCACCGTCTCCTCGGAACGGGCGCGCGCCATGCCGCACTCGGTTGCAATGCCGAACTCCGGCACGTATCGCCGCGCGGCCGCGATGCGGGCCTTTGCCCCTTCGACTCCATCTTTTGCATGCACGAGCCCCAGGAAAAGCTCCGTTCCTTGCTTGAGCTTGAGGTCGCGCAAAGGACGATGGAACCCGTCGTCGCGACGCTCGATAGGCACCGGCATGTGAATGTAGGCGAGCGGATGCCGGCTCGACCTTGCGAGGGCGTTAGCGAAGTCGACCATCCGGACCGCGTCCTTCGGCTCGATGAAATGGCGCGCGCCGAAATCGCCGTAGCAGAGATGCACGCCGAGCTCGACCTCAACCGGCACGGCGGCGCACAGCCGCCCCATGCGCGCGAGCAGGCTCTCGCGTGACACGCCGGAGGGGACGGCGTCGGTCGGCTGCCCGTCCCAGATGACCATCTCGTTGCACACGTCCCACTGGATGCAGAGATCGCGTTGCGGAATGTGGCGGCAGAGCGCGGCAACCTCGGCCATCATCGCGCGCTCATACGCGGCTTCAACGGCCGGCAAAGCGGCCGGCACGACCACGGAGCTGACCACCGCAAACGGCGTCGGCAGGCACACCTGGAAGCGAATGCCTTTCGGCAAGGTGCCGTCTGCGCGCGCTGCAACAAAATCGAGATACGAGGCGCGCGCCTCCCGCGCATAGCCCAGCTCGCCAAAACGCACGTCCTCCGGTGCAACGCCTTCCGCGAGCGTGAGCAGCGGAAAACGATTGGTCGGCCGTACGGCCCCGGACGGGTCGGGGCACAGATAAACGCTGGCGCGCAGCAGCGGATACTGCCAGCTGATCCAGAGCTTGCGGCCTCCGACCTCGCCATCGGGTACGCGCCGCAAATACGGACCGAGCATCCTGCCGACCGTGCGAAAGACTTCCTCGACCGTATCGAGCCCAATGCTGCCAACGAGATGGACCGTGCCTGGTGTCTGCATCGCGCTCATGCCGTCGCCTCGCGTGTTCATCCCGGGCATCCGGCTTTCGCTCCTGTCGGCGCGACCGCAACGCCGATCGCCCCGCCGCGCTCGATCGCGCCTTGCAGCAGGCCCGACGCGCGCGCCTCGTCGATCAAGACGTTGACCGCCGCAAGCGCGGCCGGCCGGTCCTTCGGCACCACGATATTCTGCGGGACGTCGAACAGGTCGTCCGGCAACAGCCTGGTGCCGGGTGTCGCCTTCGCGAGCGTGGTGAGGCGCTGCCGGTTTGCACCGAGCGCGTCGATTGCGCGCGTGCTCAGCGCCCTGCCCAGCTCGGCCGGATTGTTCTCCAGCTCCACAAGCGTCGCCTGCCGCAGGACGCGCTTCATGCACAAGGTGATCGAATCGTTGAGCGTGCCGGCGATCTTCTGTCCAGCACGGTCGATGTCGGCGACGGCCTTGATCGGCGAGTCGTCGGGCACCAGAAAGCTCTGCCGCACCCGCATGTAGGTCTGCGAGAATTCCACACTGCCGAGCCGCGTCGCCTCATAGGCGACAAAACCGATGTCGGCCTCCCCTTTTCTGACCGCCTCGATAACGGCGGGCGGGCCGGCGATCGCCTTGAGCTCAAGCGGCACGTTGCTGCGGCTGGCGAGCGCGCGCGCGAGCTCGGGCGCGGGCCCGCGAATCTCACCGGTTGCGGGATCGCGCATCGCCTGCGCCGGGTTGGTGCCGAGATAGGCCGCTCGCGGCACGCCGGTCGGCGCAAGCTCGTCGGCAGCGGCCGGCGCGGGGCATGCAGCGATGATTGCGGTCGTGGCAAGGGCGAGCATTCTCATATGCGTAGCGAGCCTCTCTATTCGCGCTTTGCGTCGATCAGGCGTGGCCGGGTCAGCGCCTCCGGGCGCAGCACTTCCTTGAGCATGGCCTTGCTGAGGAGCCCTTTCGCCAGCACCACGCTCTGGCCAGTGGCCAGCGCTTCCTGCGCGACCTGTGTCGCGTTGGCATAGCCGATGAGCGGGTTTGCTCCCACGTGTAGTTGCGAGTGAACCGTCCGCACATCTCGGCATATAGACGCTCAGCGTGCGTCCTTGTACCAGCGCGCCGATTTTCGAGCCACGGCCGCGGACCTTCGGATGGAACCGTTCGCCGCCAAATCTCATGCGGAATTTCTCCGCATGCTCCGCGTCCGCGAAGCAATATACAATCCACCACTTGTCCTCATGGAAGACGCTGCGTTGCCGCTCGCACACCGAGAGGTCGAGGCAGAAGGCGTCCATGAACCGACCATGCGAGCCCTGCAATCGGTCGCCGGGACAGCGACTTGGTATGGCCAGCCACGATCAATCGCGGCGGCGGCCAGCTCGCCTTTCCTCCCGACCCATGGACCTTTCCCATTGACTCTATGTTCTCTTTATGTTCTCATGGCGCCATTGGGGAGTCCAGACGTGAATGCATCGGAACGTTCAAAAAATCGGAAGCCGAGACGAACGCCTGCCTGAAGCGGATGTTGAGTAGGCCATTGCGACCTGCGGAGGCGATGTGCGCGCGGCTTTGCGCGCTACACTGATCGCGAACGCATACCTGGAGGCCGAAATCGAACGATTGACCGAAGCAATATCGACGGGCTTCGCGCGGGGGCGGATGCGCAAGGCGCCTCAGCGGGTGAAGAAGATGTAGAGGTCGACGCAGCCGAAATTGTCAGGAGCGGGGCTACTCAGTTGTAACGATTACGGTTGATCGGTTTCCATTCGCAGGTGGACGGTCGGGATGGAGACAACAGCCACCATCCTCCACGCTGATCTCGATGCCTTCTATGCATCGGTCGAGCAACTGCTCGACCCGTCCTTGCGCGGAAAACCCGTCGCTGTCGGCGGCGGAGTGGTGCTCGCCGCCTCGTACGAAGCCAAGTCTTTTGGAGTCACTAGCGGTATGTCGGGGCGGCCGGCTCTTGAGCTGTGTCCGCAACTGATCTTTGTCGGCGGCCATTTCAACGATTACCAGCGGCTGGGCGATGCTGCCATCAATGTGCTCAATGATTTTACACCTCTCGTCGAGCGGATTTCCATTGACGAGGCCTTTGCTGACGTCGCGGGGTGCACCCACCTCTTCGGCTCGCCGCCTGAGATCGCGAACGAAGTACGTCGCCGTGTGCGCGCAGAGCTCGGCCTTCCAATCTCCATCGGCGTAGCACGCACCAAGCACCTGGCGAAAATTGCCTCGCAGGTGGCCAAACCTGACGGGCTGGTGGTTGTCGATCCCGAGACCGAGCTGGATTTCCTTCACGACCTGCCTGTGGAGTTGATGTGGGGAGTGGGCCCCGTTACCCGGGAGCGGCTGGCCAAGATCGGTGTTCACACCATTGGGCAGCTGGCGAAGATGCCCGGATGGTCGCTTGAGCGAATAGTCGGCCGCGCGGTCGGAGAGAAGCTGACGGCGCTCGCGTGGAATCGCGATCCACGGCAGATCAAAGCGCATCATCGGGCACAATCGGCCGGAGCTCAGTCAGCGCTCGGCAAGAAGCCTGCGGAAGTGCAAGTTTTCCGACCGACGCTGCGTCATCTTGCCGACAGAGTCGCCAGCAGGCTTCGGGCCAAATCCCGG
>Ga0306921_10001571_pt1 | contig 22232 bp, 19 predicted proteins | sample sta12Cox44000080_FD_203760 | JGI IMG/M metagenome (GOLD analysis project Ga0306921, IMG submission 203760) | Lab enrichment of tropical soil microbial communities from Luquillo Experimental Forest, Puerto Rico - statoxic.12C.oxic.44.000.080 (v2)... | ecosystem: Environmental > Terrestrial >...
AAGAAAGCCGCGCCCTCATCCGTCAATACGACGTGGCGCACCCGGCCGGTCTTCGAGCGCTCGATGGTGAGCGTATCGCTATCGGGGTTATAGTCGGCGACGGTGAGCCGGCAGAGTTCCCCGTAGCGGCAGCCGGTCTGTAACGCGCCCATCACCAGCTGCCGAAAATCAGGGTCGCAGGAATTGAGGAGGCGCTGCACTTCCTGCTCGTTCAGGTAGCGCGCCCGCGAGACACTCGCCTTCTTAAACGGCTTGACTTTCCGGCCCCATTGCTCCCGAGAGGCGACGCGGTCCTCGTCATAGGCAAAGTTGAGGGCCGCCTTCAACATCGCCATCACCCGGTTGGCGCTGTTGCGGCGGCGGCGCACCCCTTCGTCTTCGGTCGGCATCGGCTTGTACCTCTGGTCGCCTTTGCGCGAGCGCACCATCGCGCGCTGGTTGGCGAGACCCGCGTGCCAGCTACGGGTCACGTCAGCCGTCAGCTCGGACACCAAATAGTTGCCGATGGGTGCCGTCTCGATATGCGCCCGCGACCGCGACATCAAATCTTTGGTCGGCTGGCCCTTCCTTTCCTTATCGGCGATGTAGTCGAGCATCGCCTGAGCGACCGTCAGCTTCTTGTTCTTCTTGACCGGGGCCGCGAGTAGCTCGCGCGCCATCGCCTCCGCCGCCTCCAACGAGAGCCCGTCACCGTCCTCCACGTCGTCGGCAAGGCCGAGCGGCTGGATGGTGTACTTGCCCTTGCGATAGGTCCGCAGCACCCAGCGCCCGCTCTTGTCCTCCAGCCAGCGCTGATAGCCGAGATGAGCCTTGGTGATTCCGCCGACTGACAAATTTAAGTCGCGCCAGCGTACAACCCGACCGTCTTTGAGCTTGCTCTTGAGCTTCGCGCGGCTCGTCCGGGTCTTGAGTTTCGGTTCGTCCTTGACTGTTCCCGACATATCCAGCCTCCCTTTTTGGATCCAAGATGGATCAAAGATGGATCAAAGATGGCGGCCTCTGCCGTGATCTGCCGTCGTTTACGGCGGACGTAAGTATACGATATTACAGGAATTTTAGCTATACCCTAGTTTGCCATAATCTAGGACTCGCGCGTGTGGCGCGCGATAAAGGACGCCCGCGCGGCGGCCACCGCATGACGCGCTGCGCGACGGTGCGCACCGCTCAGCGCGGCAGGAACAGCACGTTGCGCGACTCGATCTCGGTTCCCCAGCTGGTGTTCTTGCCGAGAGCGGCAATTGCGGGCAGCGCCGCGATCCTCTCTCCCCGCTGCACGATGAAAGCATCGTAGCCGAAGCTCTCGCAGATCGCCGCCGTCTCGGCTGCCGGATCCGCATGCGTGCCCGACAACAGCTCGAGCAGGAGCACGGGGCGGCTGCGCCCAAGCGTCGCGCGCGCGCCGTCGAGCACCTCGCGCTCGCTTCCCTCGACATCGGCCTTGATGAAACGCACGTTCGTCAGGTGGAAATCGTCAAGCGTGCGGATCTCCACCTCATAGGTCCTGTCGTCGCGGAACTGGGAGTGCGTACGCTTCAAGCTTCCGGCGAGGTGCAGGACCATGCCGCCATCTGACAGCGGCACGTGCAGCGCGCCACGGCCCGTCGTGTCGGAAAGAGCAAGCTTATGCACCTCGGCGCGGCCGCGCAGCATCCAACGTGCGAAGAAGGCATAGTCGGGATTGGGCTCGAAGGCGACAACCCGGTCGGCAATCTCGGCGAGCGCATAGGCATAAATCCCCTGGTTCGCGCCGATATCGAGGGCAGTGCCGCCGCGCGGCGCCAGCTTGTCGAGGAAAGCGAGCTCCGGCTCGCCCGAGCGGGCTTCCTGGGCGATGCGCCGCCGGTAAAAGCGCGAGGGCGGGAGCAGCATGGCGAACCATTCGGTGAGCGGCAGCATTGTCAGCCCTTAAATCTACCGTCTGCACCCCCGCGCCTTTCACCGTACGTCCGTCACCGCACCTCTGTCTTGCAGCAGGAAGTGAAAAGCCCGAATATCGCAAGGCATCGCAAAAAAAACGGCGCGACAAAAGATTGGGAGGAGCCGGATGCGCAGGGAAGGCGGGATTTCGCGTCGCGACCTGCTGGCGGTCTCGATCGCGGCAGGCACCTTTGGTCCGCTTGCCGGACGTGACGCGCGCGCGCAGGCGACGACGGGGGTCGAGCAATTCGCTCCCGAGCTCGAAAAGATCATCTCCACGGCGGAGCCGGTGAAGGAGCTGGCCGCCGGCTTCGGCGGTCCGCTCGGCCCGGCCGAAGGCCCGCTCTGGTGGAAGGAGGGCGGGTATCTGCTGTTCAGCGATATCAACGGCAACCGGCGAATGAAATACGTGCCGGGACACGGCGTGAGCGTGTTCAAGGAGCCGACCAACCGCGCCAACGGATTGACGCGCGACCTGCAGGGCCGGCTGCTGGCCGCCGAGCACGACAGCCGCCGCGTGACAAGACAGGAACTCGACGGCAGCATTACCGTCATTGCCAACAGCTTCCAGGGACGCCGTCTCAACCGTCCCAACGACGTCGTGGTCAAGTCCGACGGAGCCATCTATTTCACCGACCCCTGGACGCTGCCGACCCCTCCCGAACAGTGGGATCTCAACCGGATCGGTGTCTATCGCGTTACGCCCGATCTCGGCACCCTGACGCTTCTGACCGATGATTTCGTGTTTCCCAACGGGCTTGCATTCTCGCCCGACGAAAGCGTGCTCTACATCAACGACACCAGGCGTCGCCACATTCGTGCCTTCGACCTGCTGCCCAACGGCACGCTCGCGCGGCAGACCGACCGCGTGTTCGCCGATCTCGGCGGCAGCGCGCCGGGAAATCCCGACGGCATGAAGGTCGATACCGCTGGCAATGTCTATTGCGGCGGCTCGGGCGGCATCTGGATCCTGGACCCACAGGGCAAGAAGCTCGGCCGCATCGCTCACGGCCAGAGCGCCACCACCAATATCGCCTTCGGCGGCGATGACTGGAAAACGCTCTATTTCACCACCTTCACCACCCTCGGCGCGGTGAACGTCAAGATACCGGGCATGCCGGTGCCGGCCGCGGCAAAGAAATAGCAATGGAAGTGTCAATCAGGAGGAGAATGCCATGCGTGCGACCGCTCTACGAACTGCCCTGGCCGGATTGGCCTTGACGATGGCCGGCGCGCTGCTATCGCCGGCGACGGCGGAAGTGGTGAACCTCAAGGCCGCGATGAATGCCGGCACAGAAGTGCCGCCGAATTCCAGCGCCGGCACCGGCACGCTGACGGCCACCTACGACACCGCCAGCAAGAAGCTGTCCTGGAAAGGGAGCTATTCAGGCCTGACCGGACCCGCCACCGCCGCCCACTTCCACGCCGGCGAACCGGGCAAGAATGGCGGTGTCGCGTTGCCTATCACCCCGAACGCCAGCCCGTTCGAGGGCTCCGCCACGCTCACCGAGGCGCAGGCCACCGACCTCCTGGCCGGCAAATGGTACGTCAATGTCCACACCGAAGCGAACAAGGGCGGCGAAATCCGCGGACAGGTGACGAAATAGCGCCCCCGCTGCTCGCGATTCTTGCGGCCGCGTCGATAGCGACGGGGGCCTCTCTCTTCCACCCGCGTTACGGCCACGCGGCCGCGTCCATCGACTGGCCGACCGCCCGGCGGGTCGAGGTCAGGATGATCGAGTACGAGATCGTCCCGAGCGAGTTCCGGCTTCTTCGCGATCTGCCCTACCGGCTGCACCTCGTCAACGCCGGAAAGGAGGGGCACGACTTCACCGCTCCCGATTTCTTCGCCGCGGTAGAGGTTCACAATGCCGGCGCGCTCAATGAAAGCGGGAGCTCCGTCTTCCTGCAGCCGGGACAGGAAACCGACATCTATTTCATTGCGCGCAGTTCGGGCTTGTTCGCACCGCGCTGCGCCGACCACGACTGGGCCGGGATGACCGCCACGATCGTCATCGACTAGGCGGCGGACAGCGTCCGGGAACACCGTTCGTGCGATTGCAGATGGACGGAACGCGCAGGCAGCTCATCCGTCAGACAGCGTTCCGGGAAGGAGAACCGCGATGACAAGGACCTTCAAGTTCGACGTTGACCGCGTCACCGAGCAACTTGACCGCATTCTGCAGATGGAGCTCGCAGGGGTCATCTACTACACGCATTATTCATTCATGATCTATGGCCACGCGCGAATTCCGATCACGGCCTGGCTCCGGGAGAATGCAACGGAATCGCTGACGCACGCGAACGAGGCGGGCGAGATGATCATGCGGCTGCATCGCAGGCCGGCTCTCGGAATCGCGACGCTGCCGACGACGCGCCACAACACGATTGACGAGATCGTGACCGAATCGGTGCAGCGCGAGGAAGCCGGCGTGCAACTTTATCGCGAGCTGCTCGACCTCGTGAAGGACAAGTCGGTCGTGCTCGAAGAGTACGCGACCCGCCTGATCGCGGCAGAGGCCGTGCACATTCGGGAGATGGAGCTGATGCTGATGAAGCACGCGCCCGAGTAGGCCGATCGAGGGAGCAATCAATGCAAGCCGAGGAACCGGTGGTTGCCGTCAAGAGCAAGCAACCCTGGTATCTGCAACTGTGGTTTCAGGTGCTGGTCGCGATGGCGATCGGCATTGCATTGGGCCACCTCTACCCCAGTCTCGGCGCCCAGATGCAGCCGCTGGGCGACGCCTTCATCAAGGCGATCCGCGTGCTCATCGCGCCGATCATCTTCTGCACGGTGGTGCACGGCATCTCCAGCATGGCCAACATGGCCAAGGTTGGACGCGTCGCGCTCAAAGCGCTGATATATTTTGAAGTGCTGACCAGCATCGCCCTGGTCATCGGACTTGTTGCCGTCAATTTGTTCAAGCCCGGCGTCGGAATGAACGTCGACCTGTCCCATGTCGATACCTCGAGCGTCGCCACATACATCGAGCAGACACGCAAGCACACCACCGAGCACTTTCTGCTCAATATCATCCCCGACACATTCGTCGGCGCCTTCAGCGAAGGCAATGTCCTGCAGGTGCTCTACATCTCGGTGCTGTGCGGATTCGCCCTGAGCTGGATGGGCAAGGCCGGCAAGCCGCTGAACGAGCTGATCGAGGCGAGCTCGCAGATGCTGTTCCGGATCGTGGCCGTCGTCATGTGGGCGGCCCCGATCGGCGCGTTCGGCGCCATCGCTTTCACGGTCGGCAGGTTTGGCACCGCGTCGTTGTTCTCGCTGGGAGAGCTGCTGATCAGCTTCTACCTGACCTGTCTGATCTTCGTCTTTGGGGTCCTTTGGCCGATCGCCCACTGGTGCGGTTTCAGCCTGTTCAAGTTCATCCGCTACATCTGGGAAGAGCTCCTGATCGTGTTTGCGACCACGTCCTCGGAAACGGTGCTGCCCCGCATGATCGCGAAGCTCGAGGACGCAGGCTGCGAGGAGAGCGTGGTCGGGCTGGTCATCCCGACCGGTTACTCGTTCAATCTGGACGGCACCTGTCTCTACCTCGCAACCGCCGCGGTGTTCCTTGCGCAGGCGACCAACACGCCGCTGACGATCGGGCAGCAGCTGGGCTTGCTGGCAGTCCTGCTTCTGGCCTCCAAGGGGGCAGCCGGAGTTGCGGGCGCGGCTTTCGTGGTGCTCGCCGCGACCCTGGCCTCCGTAGGCACGATCCCGGTCGAAAGCGTGGCGCTGATCCTTGGCGTGCATCGATTGATGTCGGAAGGCCTCACGCCTACCAATCTGATCGGCAACGGCGTAGCCACCATCGTCATCGCCAAATGGGAAAACGCGCTCGACGAGGGCAGGCTGCAACAGGTTCTCAGCAGAGAGATTTCGGAGCCGGCACTTGCCCAGCCGCAGCCCCTGTAACCGTCACCGGATCGGCTCAGGAATCGGAGCGGTCCCGCAAAACGGGTACCGGCTTTTCGGATCACGCTCCATCTATATCTCGACTTCGACACCGACCTCCACGACCTGGGAGGGCGGAACTCCGAAATAGGCGGCCGGGAGATTGGCGTTGAGGTGCATTGCGGCGAACAGCGATTTTCTCCACACCGCCATGCCGGACGCCTTGTCGGTCGGAATCACCATCACCCGCCTGAAATAGTATGTGATGTTGTGCGGATCGATGCCGCGAAGCTCCTGCTGATGGCAGGCGAGCTTCAAGCCCTCCATCATGTTGGGAGTTTCCATGAAGCCGAAATGGAAGAGGACGCGGGTGATGCCGGCGCCGACGGGCACCAGCCTGATGCGCTGCTCGGGCGCCACGCGCGGGGCATCGACGCTGGTGGAGGCGATCAGCAGCACTCTTTCGTGCAGCACGCGATTGTGCCGCAGGTGATGCGTCAGGCCGAGGGGGATGCCTGTGCTCGCTGCCGTAAAGATCGCCGCTGCTCCCGGCAGCCGGATGGGAGGATTATCGAGCACCCAGGCGATGAACTCGTCCTCACGCTGGCGCAGCTTGGAGCGCTCGTGCTCGAGCAGCTGCCACCCGGCTCGCCAGGTCAGCATCACGAACGCGATGACGCTCGCCAGCAGGAGCGGAAACCAGCCGCCTTCGACCAGCTTTGTCAGGTTCGCCGCAACGAAGATGAGCTCGATCACCAGAAAGAACCCGTTCACCGCTGCGACCATGAGCGGGTTGTAGCCCCATTTCAAGGCGACGAGCGCCGCCAGCACCGTCGTGACTGCCATCAGCATCGAAACGGCGATGCCGTACGCGCCGCCGAGCGCATCGGACGAGCCGAAGACGAGCACGGCCGCGAGCGTGCCTGCGGCCAGCAGCCAGTTCACGACCGGGATGTAGATCTGCCCCTTCTCGTGGCTGGCGGTGTGCCGCACCCGCATGCGCGGCAGAAAGCCCAGTTGCATCGCCTGCTGGGTGAGGGAGTACGCCCCGGAAATGATGGATTGCGAAGCGATCACGGTGGCGATGGTCGCGAACGCGACCATCGGATAATGGGCCCATCTTGGTGCGAGCAGGTAGAAGGGATTCTCGGCCGCCTCGGGGGTTGCCAGAAGCAGTCCGCCCTGGCCGAAATAGTTGAGCATGAGGGCGGGCAGCACGATCGCGAACCATCCCAGCTGAATGGGCAGCCGTCCGAAGTGGCCCATGTCCGCGTACATTGCCTCCGCGCCGGTGAGCGCGAGAAAGGCGGCGCCGAGCACGGCGAACGCGATGCCAGGGCCGGCGTGAACGAGATAGGCAACGGCGTAGTGCGGGCTGATGGCGGCCAGGATGCCCGGATTGCGCATGATACCGAGCAGGCCGAGCAGGCCGATCGCGACGAACCATACCAGCATCACCGGCCCGAAGATGCTGCCGACGAATTCCGTTCCCTTGCGTTGGACCAGGAACAGACCCACGAGGATCGCGGTGGTGATGGGGACGACCATCGGCGCCAGCGCAGGTGCGTCGATCTTGAGGCCTTCGACGGCGCTGAGCACCGAGATCGCCGGCGTGATCACGCCGTCGCCATAGAGCAGCGCGGCCCCGATCAGACCGACGATGAGGAGGGAGGCGCGCCAGCTCCCGCGCGGCGCGTGCCTTGCGTCAAGCAGCGCGAGCAGCGCCACAATGCCGCCCTCGCCGTGATTGTCGGCGCGCAGGATCAGAATGGCGTATTTCAGCCCGACGATCAGCAGAAGCGACCAGAGGATCAGCGACACGATCCCCATCACCGTGTCGGGGACCGGCGCCCCGCCCGCCTGGACTGCCTGCTTGAGCCCATAGAGCGTGCTGGTGCCGATGTCGCCGTAGACGACACCGAGTGCGGTCAGCACCGCAACGGAACGCCTTTGGACGTCTGGGCGGGGCAACCCCGCGGTCTCAAGGGCCTTCGCCATCCGAGCGTCCTTTCCTTCGGTTCCGCAAGTCTGCACGAAAATGGCGCGGTGAGAAGCGCGGTCCGCGCCAGGTCGTGTCCGTAATTCGTGGTTGTGCGGCCTGCGGCCGGCATTACCATTGGCAAGCGCAAAGAGGCCGCGATTGCGACCAAGGCGGCGCGCGGCCCATGCCGCGGATCTCAGGTGATCGGAGATGCATGATGCGTCGCCGCTCGTTTCTTGGACTCGCATCGGCCGCCGGTCTCTCGGCAGCGTGGAAAGCGCCGGCCTTCGCGGCAGCTGACAAAGTGACCGTCGGGTACGTGCACGCCGTGGCGGTCGACGGCCAGCTGTCGCTCGCCAGCTCGCTTGAGCTCTGGAAGAGCCAAAATCTGGACATGCGATTTGTCAAGTTTCAGAATGGAATCGAAGCATTTCGGGCGATGGCTATCGGCAGCCTCGATGTGCTGGTGACCGGTGCGGTGATATCGCATTACCCCGCCACCGGACAGGGCAAGGTGTTTTTGATCAATGACATCGAATACGCGACCGCTCAACTGTGGTGCCATCCCGACATGGGGATCGGGAAAATCGCCGATCTCAGAGGAAGAAAGGTCGCCACCACGACCGGCACGACCGCGCACATCTTTCTCGATACGGCATTGCGCAAGAACGGCATCAATCCGAAGGACGTCCTGATCATCAACGAGCGGATGGGGGACGCAGTGGATTCCTTCATTTCCAGAGCGGTGCCCGCGATCGCGCTATGGATACCGCACAACAACCGGGTCAAGGAAGGAGCGCCGACGGCCAGGAGGCTGGCAGATGCCTCGGCATACTTTCCCGACGACGCAATCGTCAACGGCTGGGTTGCCCGCAATGCATTCCACGACACGCGCAAGGACGTGCTCACGCGCATCATCCACGCGTGGGCAGACGCAAATGATTTCATGGTCACCCAACCGGATCAGGCGGTCGCGCTTCTGCACGAGCGGCATTATTCTGCAGTCCCCGTCGCCGAGCTCAGGGAGGAGCTCAACGCGGAAAAGGTGTTCTTGTCGCGGGAATGGCGCGGAATGTATTTGGACGGTACGGTCGTGAACTGGCTGCAGCAGGTCACGAATTTCTACGTGTCATTCTCGGCGATCCCGAGGCCCGTGCCGGCTGCAAAATATTTCGACAGTTCGATCTACGCCGATGCTGTTGGTGCGTGATGGCAGCGGCGCCTGGACGGCAAGGATCATCTTCAGCGACTCAAACGCGCCTGAAACGCGGTCTCGATGAATCCGACGGTGCATGATGTTTGCGCCTCGCCCGGATAAGGCCCCCTCCCCGAATCAGGACGGGTGGTCCACTTGGCTGCTTGCCCTCGGCAGGAGACAGCTGGCGCGCATCACTCCCTCCCGGGCATTGCGCCACCGCGTCGATCGGCAGCTGGCGCGACTGCGTCTCCTTTTTCGAGTCGAGGAGATCGCTTTCGTGCTGCTTGGCGGCGCGATCGGGGCAAGCGCGGGCATCGCGGTGACCGCAATGAGCCGGATCCTGCAATTGATGCACGAAATCCTTTTTGGGATCGAGCATGGGACGCGGCTGAGCGCGGGGCTCGCGATCGAGCACTGGAGGGTGATGGTGGTGCCGATCGCGGGCGGGTTGGTCCTCGGCGCCGTCATGAACCTGAGCGGCCGATTTCGGTCGCGCAGAATTGTCGATCCGATCGAGGCCAATGCCATCTACGGCGGCCGAATGTCCCTGCTCGACAGCCTGGGCGTGGGGCTCGAATGCCTGATCTCCAGCGGAAACGGCGCATCGGTCGGCCTCGAGGCGGGATATACCCAGGTGGGCTCGGGGCTCGCTTCGCAGCTCGGTGAGCTGCTTCGCCTGCGGCGGAACGACCTTCGCATCCTTGTCGGCTGCGGCGCGGCAGGCGGCATTGCGGCCGCCTTCAACGCGCCTCTGGCGGGCGCGTTCTATGCCTTCGAGCTCGTTCTCGGGGGCTATACCGTGGCGGCGGTTGCTCCCGTCGTCGTGAGCGCGCTGGCAGGCAGCGTCGTTGCGCAACAGCTTGGCGACCACGCCGGACCGATCCCGATCGCAACCAACGCCGTCCAGATCTGGCAGAATGAGTTTCCGCTGGTGCTCGTTGTTGCGGTGCTGACATCGCTGGTCGGGATCGTTTTGATGCTGGCGGTGACCAGGTCGGAACGCCTGTTTGCAGGCTTGCGAGTGCCTCCGGCCGTCAAGCCGGCGATCGGCGGTGTCGTGGTCGGTACGCTGGCATGGTCGCATCCGCAGGTGCTCTCGTCCGGCCATGGCGCGCTCGAAGGCGCGCTCTACGCACTGCTCAGCACTCCGCTGCCGCTGCGCGAGATGGCAATTGTGCTCCTGCTCAAGTCTGCCGCCTCTGCAATATCCATCGGATCCGGATTCAGGGGCGGCCTCTTTTTTGCGGCATTGTTCCTGGGCGCCTTGACGGGGGGACTGTTCGCGGGCGCCATCAACACGCAATTTCCGGCGCTTCGGCTCGATCCGCAGGCTTATGCGGTCATCGCCATGAGCAGCATGGCAACCACGGTCATCGGCGGACCCTTTACAATGCTGTTCCTGTGCGTTGAGATGACCGGCGATTTTGCGCTTGCGCCGCTGATCGTCCCCAGCGTCCTTGTTTCCGCACTCACCGCACGCCGTCTGTTCGGTTTCTCTTTCGCCACGTGGCGCTTTCATCTGCGCGGCGAGGCCATTCGCAGCGCCCATGACGTCGGGTGGATTCGCAATCTCACGGTCGGGCGGCTCATGCGGCAAGACGTGCCTACCGTGCGTGAGGACACCGTTCTGGCCGACTTTCGACGGGATCATCCATTGGGCTCAAGCGACTTCGTCGTGGCTATCGACGAAAACGGGCGATATGCGGGCCTCGTGCCTCTGAACCGGGCGTACGCTCTCGATCTCGACAACGCGAGCGCTTCCACTAGGCTGTCCTCGCTCCTCGTTCAGAAGAACGCCGCCCTGCTTTCCTCAATGAACGTCAAGGAAGCGGTTGCCGCCTTCGAGACGGCGGAAGCCGATGCGCTCGTCGTCGTCGACGGCATGACGGATCGTCACGTGGTCGGCGTCCTCACCGAGGCGCATGCGCTGCGCCGCTACAGTGAAGAGCTCGACCAGCGCCGGCGCGAGCTCATGGGCGAGGCGTGGCATTCCTGACGCAAGGGAACCTCGACTGGCGGGCCTTGCGGCGCTTGCCAGGAATCAGACGCTCTGACAGGGCTGTAGTTCACGAAACGACCCGGCATTTCCGGAACCGCGGAAGGCGATTGAGCAACTTGCGCCCGTCTGACGCGACGCGGGATCGGAACCCGTGTCGATCGCAGGAGCGCATCACCCAAGCGTCAGCGGCAGGCCCAGCATGTTCCAATAGGGGATGGTCAGGAAGATTACGATCACGGTGAGCAGCAGCATTCCGATGCCAAGACGGCGGACGTCGGCCGCACCGTAGTAGCCGGTCTCATAGGCCAAGAGATTGGTCGCGGTCTGGATCGGATAGAGGATCACCGCATCAACCACGATCGTGACGATAAGACCGCACACGATCGGATTGAGCGCAGCGCGCTCGGCAATGGTCGCCGCGAACGGGATCAGTAGCGCAATGCAGGCGGCGAGATTGGTGATTGCAAGATGGATGAGGGCAACGGCCGCGACGAGGCCTATGATCAGGAGCATTGGCTCGTTGGCCAAGCCCGCAAGATGGGAAACAACTGACCGGCTGACGAAGTCGGCAGCGCCGGACGCCGTCATGGCGGCTGCCAGCGACAGCGCTGCTCCGATGCTCAAGATGATACCCCACGAGAGCTTGCTTTCGAATGCCTGCCACGACAGCACGCCAAGTCGCGGAGTGAGCAGGACTGCGGCGCCGCTCAGCGCAGGGATTGCCGGCGACAAGTGGTGAAAGTGGTCCGTAAGCCACAGGGCCAAGGTGGCGGCGAGCACGAGGAGCGTCTTCATCTCGACTGCGGAGAACGGCTGCCTGGCCTGCTCCTGCGGTTGCGCGTGCCGCGCCGGCTCGAACGGCCCCACCAGACACCGCAGCAGGAAAGCGCCGCCGAACAGGAGAGCGTAGTACGGCACCGACATAAGGGCGAACCAGCGCAGCCACGAAAAGCCACCGAGCAGCGCTGCCGCCGTGATCGACGCAAGCCCGCCCGTGAGCAGCGCCGATGACGCCAGCGGATTAAGCACGCCAAGCGCGAGCATGAGCATCCGGCCGCTGCGGTCGGTGTGACCGATGCCCATGCGCTCGAGCGCGTCGCGATAAGCCGGGATAAGGATTGCGTTGCGCGTGATCGCTGACGGCACGAGCACTGCGAAGGCGGGGAGGCTCGCGATCATCTGAACATAGAGGCGGGCGGGACTCCCACGTGCCATTCGGCCAAGAAAGCGCGCGGCACGCGCGGCGAGCCCGCTTATCTCTACCGCCGATCCGATCGCGACAGCGCCGATAAGGAAGAATACCACCTCCGACGAGAAACCGCCCGCAGCGTCGGACAGTCGCATGCCGGGGCTCAGGGCCAGCAGGACAAGAACGACGATCGCGGTGAGCCCGATTGGGGTTGCCTCCGAGATCCAGAGGGTGGCGCCGGCGGCCGTGGCGCCCAGCACGGCTTGTCCCTGCGGGCTGAGACCGTCGATTTCCGGTGACAGGCGGGCCAGCAGATAGACCGCCACCGCCGCACCGATCCAGCACTCCCGAAGCCCAATTCCGACGGCGGTGACGACGGCAGCGGGCTGGCGCAAGCTCATGGTCCCTCGATCAATTGAGAAAACCTCACATTCTGAGGTCCATGGAAAGCAGACTTCTATCGACAAGCAATCGATCTTTCGTCACCATATCATGAGGATTATTCATACGAGGAAGCACGATGCGCCGTCGCCTGCCGCCGCTCAAGACGTTGCCCGCCTTTGAGATCGCAGCCGACCATCTGAGTTTCACGAAGGCTGCGGTGGAGCTGCATCTCACTCACGGCGCCGTCAGCCGGCAGATCAAAGCGCTGGAATCCCATCTTGGCATTCCCCTGTTCCGGCGCCGCAATCGCCGCATCGAGCTCACGGAAGCAGGTATCGCCTTTCTCCCCGGTGTCCGTCAGGCGCTCCAGGTGATGGAGGCAAGCACCGCAGAGATCGCCACCTCGCCGCGCGAGGGCGCACTGGTGGTGTCCTGCATCGCAACCTTCATGATGCGCTGGCTCATCCCTCGGCTGTATGCATTCAATGCACTGCACCGGAAGATCGAGGTCCGGCTCTCGGCCTCACACGCGCCAGTTGATTTCGCGCGCGACGGCATCGACGTTGCGATCCGGCTGGGTCGGGCGCCTTGGCCACGCAATGTGATCGCCTCTCCGTTTCTTGCAGACCGAATTGGGCCGGTGTGCGCGCCGATGCTGCTGGAAGGCCGCAAGAGCCTGCGCCTGTCCGACTTCCGGCGTTCCCGTCTGCTGCATGCCGAGACTCGCGCGCAGGCCTGGTCGGACTGGGCGCATGCGACCGGCAGGGCGGTCGATCTCGGCAACAGCCAGGGGTTTGAGCACACCTACTTCATGCTGGAAGCCGCCGCGGGCGGGCTCGGAATCGGCATCGCCTCCCATGCGCTGGTAGCGCCCGATCTTCAGTCGGGCCGCCTGGTCGCGCCGTTTGGCTTTGTCCCCAGCGGCCGGTCCTATTGCGTCCTGCACGCCCGCCAAGCAGCCAACAACGCAAAGATCACGGCGTTTCGCTCGTGGATTATCGCTGCCGCCGGTTGAACGGCGTGCGTCGGCACTCCATTGAGCTTGCTTCGTCCCTGACTTCGACAACGTCCGCGAACCGGCTCGCCCCTCGGTGCAAATCGTCCACGGCGGTGATCGGTCGTTGACAGAGCCCGGCCCCAGCCCGTCCGGATACCGGTTACACAACCTCGCGCGACAGCAAATAGGGACGCACTTCGAGAAAGCCGCGATAGATCATGTCGCCCGCGACGTAGAGGATGACTGCGAGGCCGAGATAGGCGATCCAGCCGTGCCGTTCCAGCAGCCGCGCGATCAAGTTCGCGGCCACGCCCATCATCACGATAGAGAGTCCGAGCCCGAATACGAGCGCCGCCGGATGCTCGCGCGCGGCACCCGCGACGGCGAGAACGTTGTCGAGCGACATCGACACGTCGGCGATGACGATCTGCCAGGCTGCCTGTGCCAGCGTCTTCGGCGCGGCCCGGGCAGCGCCTGCGGAGTCCGCCGATGCAGCAGTCCGGACCTGCGCAGCTCGCGCCACATCTTCCAGCACACCCACAGCAGCAGGATCCCGCCTGCGAGCAGCAGACCGACGATTTCCAGAAGCTCGATGGTGAAAGCGGCAAGGGCGATCCGCAGCAGAGTCGCGCAGAGAACCCCGATCAGGATGGCTCGCCGGCGCTGTTCTGCAGCCAAGCCCGCCGCTGCAAGACCGATGACGATCGCGTTGTCGCCCGCCAGCACGAGATCGATCATCGTCACCTGAAGCAACGCGACGAGCCCGCCGGGGGTCGTGAGAACCTCAAGGACGCCAGCCACGGACCTCTTCTTCCTTTCAAGAAACCGGCCCTGTATCGCAGCCGGGCGATGTTACACACAATTGGAGCCTATCGCCTGAAGGGAGCGCGCTACGCCACGGCGACGGCATTGAATTTGCGGTGCGGCACGACCGGGTTCTCGCGTCAACGCGCGACGGCGCCGACCGGTCAGGGTTTCACGGCCGCAGAGGAAAACGCCGGATCAATGGATGATCGAGCGAGGTTGCGAACTGCGAAGTCGCACCTCCCGGCGCGCCCCAGCCGGTCACATCGGCGCCAAAGAATTCGCTGTTGGCCGCGGCGAAGGTCGCCTCGCTCGCCGGGAGGTCGCCTTCGTCGTAGATGGCCTGCACCGGGCAGACCGAAAGGCAGACCCCGCAGTTGATGCACTCGTCGGGCTGGATATACATCATGCGGCCGCCCTCGTAGATGCAATCTACCGGGCACACCTTCTGGCAGGCACCGTCCTTGACGTCGATACAGGTCGAGGTGATCACGTAAGCCATGGCGCCTCGGCGCGCTCAGCGCAGCGCCTTGCGCAGGGCGCCGGTCCAGCGCGGTGAGCGCTTCTCGCGAAAGGCCTGTACGCCCTCGTCCTGGTCGGTAGAGTTGAGTGCCGCGATCAACGCCGGGAGCCGCAGCATCTGCGCCTCCTGCGGCGACAGACCGGCGCCTCGATGCACCATTTGCTTGATCGCCCGCAAAGACAATGGCGCGCATGCGAGCACGTCGGCAACCCAACGATCGACGGCGGCGTCGAGCCCGTCGGGCGCCGTCACTTCGTTCACCAGGCCGAAGGTCAGCGCTTCCTCGGCGCTGATCCGCCGGCCGGTCAGCAGCATTCCCATTGCCCGTGTGTGCGAAATGCGCCGCGGCAGCAGCGCGATGCCGCCCTCCAGCGGCAGGCGGCCGAACCGCGGCTCCGGCAGGCCGAACGTGGCGTTGTGCGAAGCAATTACGATGTCGCAGCCCAGCACCATTTCCATGCCCCCGCCCAGGGCATGCCCGTTGACGCGGGCGATGAGCGGCACGTCGAGCGTGTCGCGCAACGCAATGCCGCCGAAGCCGCCCGGGCGCGTACCCATCCAGTATTCGAGCCCGGTCGCTTCGTTCTCCGCGCGCATGTCGGCCCCGGCACAGAACGCGCGACCGCCCGCCCCGGTCAGGACGACACAGCGTATGCTGTCGTCGCGCTCGATCTCCTCCCAGGTCCGGATCAGCATCGCTTCGGTTTCGGCATCGACCGCGTTGAGCCGCTCCGGCCGATCGATGGTGACGCGGGCGACGTGGTTCGCGATGTTGCAGTGTACGCTCATGCGAGGATCTTTTCGGCCTGCAGCGCAGCGATCTGCTCCTGGGCATACCCAAGCTCAGCCAATATGTCCGCACCGTCCGCGCCGAGCCGCGGCGGAGCGTGACGCAGGCGGAACGCGGAAGCATCCAGCGAAAGCGGCGTACCGATCAGCTGCACCGGGTCACCGCCACCACCGTCATACGAGACGATCATGCCGTTAACTTGCGTTTGCGTGGAGGCAAGCGCCTCCGGCAAGGTCTGGACGGGCGCGCAGAGCAGGTCCTCCGCGTCGAGACGATCGAGCCAATAGGCGGTGGTGTTGCTGGCAAAGCGCTGGCGCAAGCGCGCATGCAGATCCGGCTTGTGCTCAACCTGTGCGTCGAAGCTCGCAAAGCGCGGATCGGCGGTCAGGTCGGGCAGATCCAAGGCCCGGCAGATGTGCTGGAGCGGATTGGCCTTGAACGCACCGACCAGGACAAGCGCACCGTCGCTCGTGGCGAACACTCCGGTCAGCGGAAATGCGCCCCAGTTCAAGTCGCGCTTGCGCTGGAGCCACATAGCCGCTTCCTGCATCTGCATGGCCAGCATCGAGTCGTAGAGCGAGACCGCGACCTGCTGGCCGCGGCCGCTGCGCTCGCGCTGCAACAGCGCCAGCAGGATGGCTTGAACAAGATGCATGCCGGCGGCGTAGTCGGCGAGCGCCGTCGGATAGATCGACAACGGCAGGCCGTCGTCAGAGCGACGCGCCATGACCCCGGACAGGGCCTGCGCCAGCACGTCCTGCCCGCCCTTGTGCGCGAGCGGTCCGCTTTGGCCGAAGCCCGACCCGAACGCGCTGATGATGCGCGGGTTTATCTTGGCCAGATCGGCATAGCCCAGGCCGAGTCTTTCCATGACGCCGGGGCGGAAGTTGTTGACGACCGCGTCGGATCTGCGGACCAGATCATGGATGATCGCCTTGCCCTTCTCGCTGCGGATGTCGAGCGCGATCGAGCGCTTGTTTCGGTTGAGGCTGCGGAACACGGGATTGTCCAGACCGTCCGGGTCGACCACCGATGAGCGGGAAAGATCGCCGGCGCTCGGGCGCTCGATCTTGATCACGTCGGCTCCGTAGTCGGCGAGCACCTGCGTGGCGCACGGACCCAGCATCACCTGCGTGAAGTCGAGCACCCGGATCCCGGCCAGAGGCTGCGGAATGCCGTCTTCCTGGGGGCGCGTCATGCCGCCGCCTCGGCGATGCACGCGTTGGACGCCGGCCGGTCGCCGGGATCCGCGCCCTGCGCACGCAATCGACGCTGCAGTGCCTTGACCTCGACCTCGCCCACGGCGACGCCTCCTTCGAGTGCCAGGGCGGCCGCGACACCGGCCGCTTGACCCATGGCCATGCAGGGCGGGATCTCGCGCGAGATTCGTTGCGCGGCCGAGGTCGCGGAATAGTGTCGACCAGCGACCAGGAGTTGCGCGACACCGCGGGGCAGCATCGCGCGGTAGGGATAGTAGTAGTCGCGACCACGGGCGACCGCATCCTGGAAATAGCGCCGTTGGACGACGTCTTCCTTGGTCACGACATAGATGCCCTCCAGCAGGCGCGTCTGGCGGATGCCGAGCTGGGGTGCCACGTCGAGGATGAAGCAGTCGCCGAAGCCGGGCATTTTGGCGCGCGCGAACTCGTGGAGTGCGACGATTCGTTTGCGCCCTTCGAAATCGGCGCGCGTGAGGTCGGCGACCTTGAGGCCGTCATAGTCAGACATATGCGGACAGTTGCACCACACGACCCCGGGCAGCGGTGTCTTGAGCCACCACTTGTCCCACGATCCCCCGAGAATGCGCTTGGCTTCGCGGTCGAGGACCTTGAACGCATCGGGCTCCTCGTACTCGAAGCGCTCCGCTTCCATGGTATCGATCCCGCCGAGGCGGAACACCGTAGTGACCATGTAGGAGCCGACGACGAACGGCGCCCCTGCAGATGCTGCGACATCGAGGTCGCCGGTCGCGTCCACGACCACACTTCCGAGCACGGCATGGCGGCCTTCCTTGCTCTCGCAGATGACGCCACCAATCCGTCCACCCTCCACGATCGCGCGGCTGAACCAGCTGTGCAGGCGCACGGTCACCTTGGCTTCGGCGACGAGCTCATTCGCCACCCGCTTGAAGCCGTCCGGATCGAATGCCGCCGAATAGTTGATCGGCTGTGGCTTGTCGCGCGAAGTGAAATCGAACACCCCCCAGCGCGACCATTTACGCCACATCGCCCGGTCGGACCGGCGATCGGCTGCCGGTGGGGTGACGGCGAGCCCGAGCCGCTCCAGGCGGTTGATCAGCTCGATGCAGATGCCGCGCACGCTGATCTCGGCGCCATTGCACATGTCGTCGAGCACCAGCACCATCCCGCCTGACGCCAGCCCGCCCAGATAGGGATAACGCTCGACGAGCGTGACTGAGAGGCCATTACGGGCACCGGCCACCGCCGCCGCGATACCGGCAGGACCACCACCCACGACCAGGAGGTCGGCGATCCCCGCAACCGGCACTCGGCCGCCGGGATCCTCAACGAAGTCCGCTGCCGTGGCCATGTCAGGTCTCCTCAGGGCTGCCTCGTCACGTGCCATTTCAGGATGCGGCGCTCCACCAGAGTGATGACGCCGAAAAACAGCGCGGCAAATGTCGATCCGACGACGATCGTCGCGTAAAGCAGCGGCGAATCGAAATTGTAGGTCGCGCTGATGATCAGTGCGCCGATCCCGGTGGTCGACCCGATCCACTCGCCCACAATGGCGCCGATGACGGCGGTCGAGGCGGCGATCTTGAGCGCCGCGAAGAGGTAGGGGAGAGCATTGAAAACGCGCAGCTTGAGGAATACCTCGCGCGGCGTCGCCGAGAGGATGTGCATCAGCTCGATCTGCTCGGTGCTGACGTCGCGCAGGCCGCGCGTCATGTTCACCAAGGTCGGGAAGAAGCAGACCAGGGCGGCGATCGCGATCTTCGGCGACATGCCGTTGCCGAGGAGCAGGACCAGGATCGGCGCCTTGGCGACCACCGGGATGGTGTTGACCATTACCGCGATCGGGAAGAATGCCTCCTCCATGGTGCGGCTGTAGACGAACGCCGTGGCGATGGCGATGCCGGCGAAGTTGCCGAGCAGGAATCCGAGCACTGCCTCGATTGCGGTCGGCAGCAGATTGGCCATCAGCATGTCGAAGCGCGCGAACAGCACATGGCCGACCGCGACCGGGGACGGCGCGATGAACGGGCGGATGCCGAAGATCTCGATCGATTGCCACCAAACAAGGAGCAGCGCCAAAATCGCGGCGAGCGGCAGCAGTCGCTTGCGCCACAGCAATCGCCGCTGGACTGCGAGGAATGATGCGCGCGCGGCTGCGTCGTCGACGAACGCGCCGCCCAGCGCAAGTGCGTTGGCCTGATCGCTCATCAGCAGCTCTCCAGGAGGTGCCGCAGGTGCGCCGCCAGCGCGACGAATTCCGGCGTTTCGCGCAGCGCCACCTTGCGGGGCGTGGGCAGCACCACCGGTACCAGCTCGCGCACCCGCCCGGGACGCGCAGCAAGTAGCAGTACCTCCTGCGCCATGAAGGCCGCCTCATAGATCGAGTGTGTGACAAACACGATCGTCGTCCCGGTCGATGCCCAGATTTGCAGCAGCTCCTCGTTCAGCCGGTCCCGGGTAATCTCGTCGAGCGCCCCGAATGGCTCATCCATGAGCAGCAGCTTCGGCCCGGACACCAAAGCGCGCGCAATCGCGACGCGCTGCCGCATCCCCCCCGACAACTCGTGGGGGTAGGCATGCTGCCAGCCGCCAAGGCCGACCAGCTCCAGCAGCTCGGCCGGCGAGCGCGGGCCGCGCGGTGCGCTGCCGCCGCCGATTTCGAGCGGCAGCTCGACATTCTGTTGTGCCGTGCGCCAGGGCAGCAGCGCAGCGTCCTGAAATACGAAACCGATCTGGCGGCTTTGCCGCGCTACCTGCGGCCGGGTGCCGAGAACCGTGGCGGAGCCGGCGCTAGGCTGGATCAGGTCGGCGATCACGCGCAGCAGCGTGGACTTGCCGCAGCCGGAAGGCCCCAGCAGGCTCAGGAAGCTGCCGCGCTGGATGCTGAACGCAATATTCTCCAGCGCCGTGACCGTGCCCCGCTCGGTCGTGAAACGCACCGTCACGTCGTTGAACGCGATGGCCTCTTCAGTCCCCCTGCCTGACGCGCCCCCGGCGTCGGCGCCTTTCGGCACCCCTTCGACGCGCTGTGCGGGAGTCGCAAGAGAGGCTGCCATGACGGCGGATTCCATCGTCATGCGGGTCGTCGCGGTCCTTCGTCAGCCAACCTTTGGCCGCTTGTCCTTCGTTGCCGCAAGAATGCCGGTAGTGATGACGTCGTCGAGCTTTGGGGCGCCGGCGGTGAACTGCTTGAGCTCGTCGTAGGTCTTGATCTGCTCGGCCCAGATCGCCGGCTCGAAAGTACCCCAGCCTTCGGCGCGCGTCCGCTCGTTGAAAACGAAGCGGAGCAGCGCCTTGGTGCCCTCGACCTCGTCGGCTCGCACCAGATTGGGATAGTCCTTGAGCAGGAAGTCGACGGCCTTTTCCGGATTGCTGTAGGCAAACTCCCAGCCGCGCGACGCTGCCCGCACGAACGCCGCCAGCACCTCCGGCTTGCGTTCGACGGTCTCGCGGGTGGCGTAATAAGGTAGCGCATAGAGGCGCACTCCCGTGTCCCACAGCATCAGATCGATGCGCTCAGGTCCCAGCACCTTCAACGTCGTCGTGTTGGAGACCCAGCCGCTCACCACGTCGGTCTGGCCGGTCAGGAGGGGGGTCATTTCCGATCCGATGACGACGACCTCAAGGTCCTTTTCGGAGATACTGTACTTCTTGAGGACGGCCGACAGCAGGATCTTTGCAGTCGCCTGGACGCCGACCTTCTTGCCGACCAGGTCCGCCGGCTTGCGCACCGGCTTGGCCGGCATGCTGAAATAGGCATAGGGATGCCGCTGCGCCCCGACGGCGAAGCATTGCACCGGAATCTTCTGCGATGCGGCCAGCATGAGCGAGGGGCTCGACGACACCTGCCCAAGCTCGTAGCGGCCGGAGGCGACGATCGCAACGCCGTCAATGGTCGGACCACCTGGTTGGATCGCCAGGTTGATCCTCTCTTCCTCGAAGTACCCGAGGTGCTTGGCAGCCACCTCGCCCACCTGATTGTTGCCGGCCAACCAGCCGAGTTGCATATTGACGGTCGTCGTCTTGGGCTGCGCATGGCCCACGCGCGGCAAGAGGCCGGCGGCGGCAAGCCCCGCCGCGGCCGTGGCTCTGACGACGGTACGCCGATCGATCGGCACGCGCGCGCTGCGCCTTGGCTCACTCATGACTTTCCCCTTATCTATGCGCGTTTGCTGCGCTCCTGGCTGCATGCTTATTTTAGGACGATACCAATCGCGGCTGCTCGCGAAAAGAACATTAATTCGCAGCATGGTGCTGCTTTGAGAGATCGCCAGGAGCGCAAGACCGGCGGCATTCAATGAGCCTCGTTCTCTCCGGCGCCGCGGTGCTGACCATGGACCGGCAGGGCCGTGTCCTCCACGAAGCGGATATTCGCATTGAGGGCAACCGTATCGCCGCCGTTGCGGCGGCTGACACGCTCGCCTGCGACGCCGACGAAACCATCGACTGCCGCGACATGCTGGTCATGCCGGGGCTGGTGAACACGCACACCCATCTCTGCGCCGGCCTTTTTCGCGGCTTGGCGGAAGACGTCGGCCGCGACACCTGGGGAGCGGATTACCGTGTCCCGGGACAGGAGCAATTCCAGCTGTCCGATTATCTGCTGTCGGCACGGCTGGCATGCCAGGAGCAGCTGCTCAACGGCGTCACCTGCGTGGCTGACCGCTGGAGCAATATGGACAAGATCGCCGAAGAGATCGCGGCATCCGGTCTCAGGGCCATCGTCGGCCACACGCTCACGGATCAATCCGCCGCGGACGCGTGGTCCGTTGCCGAAGCGCTGATCGAGCGCTGGGGTGTCTCCCCCGTCGGTCGCGTCAGTGCCGGCCTTGCGCCGCGCGCCCCCGATGCCTGCACCGACGATGTCCTGCGACGCTGCGCGCGCATGGCTGAGCGCCACGGCTGTCGCGTCTTCATTCACGCTGCCCAGAGCGAAAGCGAGATCGCCAAGTTGCGTGAGCGGGGCTACGACGGCGCGCTCGCATGTCTCGAGAACAACGGGCTCGCCGGACCGCACGTGGTCGCCGCCCACTGCATCTATCTCAGCGCGGCGGAGATCGCGCGCTGGTCCAAAAGCCCGATTGCGATCGCGCACTGCCCGGCGAGCAATCTCAAGATTGAAGCGCGCACGCTGGCGCTTCACAAGCTGCTCGGCAGGACCGCAATCGGTCTCGGCACTGACTGGGCGGCGAGCGACAATGCGATGGACATGTTCGCGGAGCTGCGCATTGCAGCGCTGGTGGGAAAGCTGATCGCCGACGATCCAACGGCACTCCCGGTCGAAACCATGTTGCGTCTTGCAACGATAGACGGCGCGCGTGCGCTCGGTCTCGACGAGGTGATCGGCAGCGTCGAG
>Ga0306921_10001572_pt1 | contig 22227 bp, 20 predicted proteins | sample sta12Cox44000080_FD_203760 | JGI IMG/M metagenome (GOLD analysis project Ga0306921, IMG submission 203760) | Lab enrichment of tropical soil microbial communities from Luquillo Experimental Forest, Puerto Rico - statoxic.12C.oxic.44.000.080 (v2)... | ecosystem: Environmental > Terrestrial >...
ATTTTTTGCGCTCGTTGCTCTTCACAAAGCCGTGATGCGGACAAACCCGGCGAACAAACGCAGCCTTCTCGCCGCCGCTGTTCGCGGCGAGCGCCAACGATAGCGGTTAAGGCTGTCGATAGACCCGTACTGAGAACTAGAGAAAGACTTCCTGTAAAAGTGACATGCTTCATCAGACGGTACCCGACGCATGGATGAATGTGCACCCTCCGAGTTTGGTTAACCTAGGATACTCGGCGATTGCCGCGCAAGCGCGAGACTTCAACCCTTAGTTCCGCCGCGCGCAGGAATCAAAATTTCGCTCGCCGCCCTTCATTCTGCAACCGTTTGTCACATGGGAGGGTCAGGCTATACCATCGTGCCCCGACAGCCGTGATCTATCGCCGAAGCGCGCGATCGCCTTGTCCGCGAAGAGATTCCTGAGAACCACGACCAACAGCGTCATGCTTCGGCGGCGGTGGCAAGGTCTCTCGTACCGCCCAGTCTCTTGATCCGGCAATACTCACGTTGTCATGCCCGATCTCTGGCCCAGAAATCAGGCGCGATGTTTTCGTCCGTCATGCGATCTCGGTGTTTCGGAGCGGGAGCAGGTCGGCTTTCACCGCTGCAACTCCGTTGAGCCTGCGCGAAACTCTATGCGCATCAGCAGTTACCTGTCTTCCTATAGGATATATTATCTTCCTATATGATCCAATATGCGCCCTAGATGCCCAAGGTCAACCTCTATGTCCCCGACGATTTGAAAGCCCGGATGGACGACACCGGGGAAGCCGTCAACTGGTCGGCAGTCGCGCAACGCGCCTTCAGGGAAGCGATTTCAACTCATCAAATACGGAAAGGCGGGACCGATATGGATCAGGTGGTCGAACGGTTGCGCGCGAGCAAGGAGCGTTACGAGGACCGGCAGTTAGCCTCGGGTAGGGAGGTCGGAGCCAAATGGGCCAAGACCAAGGCTGAATACTTCGAGCTTGTGGCAGTCGCGGGCTTTGATCCTGATGCACATGATGGCGATCTCGACTCCGACACTCTTCAATGGCTGATTGATCCTGACGGCGAGACGGACGCCCGCGAGTGGGCGGAGTTCTGGGACACCCATTACGGTCGCGGTAAGCCAAGCGATGCCTTCATTCGCGGCTTCATCGAGGGCGCGACGGAAGTCTACGACGCAGTTGCCGAGCAGCTATGACGGTATTTACTGGCTGGGAGCGGAGCGGCGAATGGAGACCCTCGCCAAACTCTATGCGCTGATCGAGAAAGCGCGTCGCGATAACAGCCTATGGCCTCTGATGGCCTTCCTGTTAGCGATCATTTTATTTGCCAGCGTCATCCGACACTGAAGCACTTTTTTGCCCGCGCTTGGTACAAAAACCGATACGCGGCCTGATACAAAACCGCGGGAATTTAACCATCGAAACGCCCGGATTCCGTGGCCCGACCTAATTCCCTGTTACGTCGCAAAAATTTCCCTGTTCCGATGCGTAGGGAACTTCCGCGTAACTCATTGGATCTTCTCCCGTATTTGGCATCTCTTAGCGGGCTCGCAAGGCCTTAAACGGTCAATATTCCCTGTTTTTTCCCAGCTAGCAGGGAATTTGGGGAATTTCAGAGACGAGTTCGCTCGTGACTCTCCCCGCTGGCGCTTGGGCTTCCATGCCGACCGCGCATATGCGGATGGCGATTACGAGCGGGTTTTCACGCTTTCGGAAATTAAGAATCGGCGGGCATAGGCTTCGGAAAGGACGCTTACGACTGGCGCCAAGTGAAGCTCGGCGAGCTCATCCGCGTGCGCCGGACTGTTGCCCGACAAATTAATCATGAACCCATCCTCGAGCGCCTCGGCGATGGCTCGTCGATTGTGGGCCGCAATGGCCGGGCTCTCGCGGTCCAGCACAGGCTTGTGCGTGTAGGCGATCACGGGCCGGCCCATATTGGCGGTCGCGAGTTGGTCCAGATCTTTGCGGTCGATGAATTCGCCGGGCCCGGGGAGGTCACCGGCTGCCGGTCTTTTCATCCTTCTACGTTAACAATATAATCATTCGGTATATTATTCCAAGTGTCCACAACCTAATAATTATGTTCCAGAAGTAATTTTGAGGCAGTATTCCTGGAGATAGCATATGCGTAGAAAGCTGCGCGTCCGCTCGGCTCTGATCGAGGACATCGACGAGTTGCCACGCGGCCGGAGTTCGTATATCGCCATCATTGGCTGGTCGGCAATACGCTGCCATGGGAGGGAGCACAATGAATTACAACACGATTTCCGCCCAGCGGGTCGCGGGCGCGCTTGGCGCCGAGATCACAGGCGTCGATCTCTCGGTGCCGATCTCCAACGAGGTCGTTGCCGAAATTCGCCAGGCGTTGCTCGACCATCAGGTCATTTTCTTTCATGACCAGCATTTGACCCCGGAACACCAACTCGCCTTCGGCCGCCGGTTCGGCGAGTTGCAGATCCACGATTTCGACGAGCCCGCGGAGGAGGATCAGCACATCCTTGAGGTCCGCAAGGAGCCTTACGAGACACGCAATTTCGGCGGTGGCTGGCACACCGATGTCAGCTATCTCGAACGGCCGTCGCTCGGCTCAGTGCTGTATGCACGCGAGGTTCCGGCCGTCGGCGGCGACACGATGTTCGCCAGCCAATACCTCGCTTATGATGCGTTGTCCGAGGGCATGAAGGCGGTGCTCGGCGGGATGACCGCTATTCACAGCGCCCGCCGCATCTATGGGACCAACCCTGCCCGGGCCGTCGCCGGGCTGCCCTCGTCGATGACGATCCGCCACACCGAAGGGGCGCATGGCGAAATCGCGCACCCGGTCGTGCGCACCCATGTCGAGACCGGCCGCAAGTGCCTCTACGTCAACGCCAACTTCACGGTCCGCTTCAAGGATATGACCGAGGACGAGAGCGCGCCGCTGTTGAACTGGCTTTATCAGCATGCGGTACGGCCGGAATTTACCTGCCGGTTCCGCTGGCGGACGAACTCGATCGCGTTCTGGGACAACCGCTGCGTCCAGCACAACGCCATAAACGACTACCAGGGCCAGCGCCGGGTGATGCACCGGGTGACGATCGAGGGCGAGCGACCGGTCTGAGCAGGCGCCGCAGCGCGGGCGAAAGGCGTGAACTTCGTCTTGATCAGGAAGGGCCTGTGATGCTCATCGCTCAGATTTCTGATCCGCATGTCCTGGCGCCGGGGAAGCTGTTCCACGCGCCAGAGAAGGCCGCCCCGCTTGGCGCCGGACCCGATTGGAGCCGCATCGACACCGCTGCCTGCCTGGCGCAAGCAGTCGTCGAGCTCAACGCTCTGGCACCGCGACCCGATGTGGCCGTCGTCACCGGCGATCTCGTCGACCACGGCTCGGCCGCCGAATACGAGCATTTGCGGGCGATCTTGGCAGCGCTCGTAATGCCGGTCTTCGTCATCCCCGACAACCACGATTCGCGCGAGGGCATGCGCGAGGCGTTCGCCCGCGAAGGCTACCTGCCGCGCGCCGGGTTTCTTCACTATGCGATCGAGGAGTACTCGCTGCGCATCGTGGCGCTCGACACCCACATTCCAGGTGAGCATGGCGGGCTGCTGTGCGCAGAGCGGCTCGCTTGGTTCGAATTGACGCTGGAGGCTGCCCCCGAGCGGCCGACCGTAGTCCTGATGCACCACCCGCCCTTCGCCACCGGCATCGCGCATATGGACCGCTACGGGCTGCGCGACGCTGCCGCCTTTGCCGAGATCGTATCCCGCAATCGGCAGATCGAGCGCATCTTGTGCGGCCATTTGCATCGTGCGATTGACCGCCGCTTTGTTGGCACAGTCGCCGGTACCGCGCCGAGCACGGCTCACCAACTATTGCTCGATCTTGAACCGCAGGCACCGCTACAATTCGTTTTCGAGCCGCCGGGCTACCAGCTCCATCTCTGGGGCGAGGGAACGGGGCTCGTCAGCCATACTGCGATCTTGGGAGATTGGCCTGGCCCCTATCCGTTTCGTGCCGCCGGCTGAGCTACCGCCGCGCAATCGCTCGCTCAGCAGCTTCGTGAACGGGTAGCGTCTCAGGATCCCGACCTCCATCATACCCTGATGCCGCAAGCACCGAGGGCGAGCACACCAACCGAGATCCTGGCGGGCCTAGTCGACCGCGTCACCTTTCACAACCCGGACAACGGCTTCTGCGTACTGCGCGTCAAAGCCCGCGGTCAACGTGACCAGATCACTGTCCTTGGCCACGCGGCAATGATCTTGGCCGGCGAGTTCGTCCAAGCAAGCGGGGCCTGGATCAATGACCGGACGCACGGCGTTCAGTTCAGAGCCTCGTTTCTCAAGGTCACGGCGCCGACGACGGTCGAGGGGATCGAGAAGTATCTCGGCTCCGGCATGATCCGCGGCATCGGCCCGGTCTATGCCAAGAAGCTCGTGCGTGCCTTTGGCGAGGCGGTGTTCGACGTCATCGAGCAGGAGCCGCCCCGGTTGCGCGAGGTGACGGGGATCGGCCCGAAGCGCGCGGAGCGGATCATCGCCGGCTGGGCCGAGCAGAAGATCATCCGAGAGATCATGCTGTTTTTGCACAGCAACGGCGTTGGCACGTCGCGGGCGGTGCGCATCTACAAGACCTACGGCGCCGATGCCATCCAACTGATCTCTGAAAACCCCTACCGGCTGGCTCGCGATATCCGCGGCATCGGCTTCCGCACGGCTGACCAGATCGCGGCCAAGCTCGGCATCGAGAAGACAGCACTGATCCGCGCGCGCGCCGGCATCTCCTACGCGCTTGCCGAGGCTATGGACGAAGGGCATTGCGGCCTCCCTACCGAGGAACTTCTTTCGCTCACGCAGAAGCTCCTGGAGGTTCCAGCCGAACTCGTCGAAACGGCACTCGGCCTCGAGGTCCAGGAAGGTACGGTCGTCGCCGACGATCTCGATGGCCGGCGCTGCGTGTTCCTCGCCGGGCTCTATCGAGCCGAACGGGCGATCGCCGAGAAGCTCAAGACGCTGGCGTTCGGAAAGCCGCCCTGGCCCCCGATAGACGCTGACAAGGCGATCCCCTGGGTCGAGCAGAGGACGAAGCTCACGCTCGCCGATAGCCAGCAGGAGGCCATCCGGGTAGCGCTCTCCTCGAAGGTACTGGTGATCACTGGCGGGCCTGGCGTCGGCAAGACAACGCTGGTCAACTCGATCCTCAAGATCCTCAGAGCAAAGAACGTCGTGATCGGGCTCTGCGCGCCGACCGGTCGTGCCGCCAAGCGCCTGTCCGAGAGCACCGGGCTAGAGGCAAAGACGATCCACCGTCTCCTCGAAACCGATCCGAGGACCGGAGCTTTTCGGCGCACGGAGGAAGAACCGCTCGACTGCGAACTGCTCGTCGTCGACGAAACCTCGATGGTCGATGTGCCGCTCATGCGAGCCCTGTTGCGTGCTTTGCGCGACCTGGCCGCGCTGCTGCTCGTCGGCGATGTTGATCAGCTGCCTTCGGTCGGACCCGGGCAGGTGTTGACGGACGTTATTGCATCCGGTGCTGTACCAGTGGTGCGCCTGACCGAGATCTTCCGCCAAGCCGCCGAAAGCCAGATCATTCTCAATGCGCACCGCATCAACCAGGGCCTGATGCCCGATCTCGCTCCCCTCGATAGCGGCGACTTCTACTTCGTCGACGCCATGGACGCGGATGAGGCTGTTCGAAAACTACTGACGATCGTGCAGGAGCGGATCCCGAAGCGCTTCGGGTTCGACGCCGTGCGCGATGTCCAGGTGCTCTGCCCGATGAACCGTGGTAGTCTCGGTGCGCGGTCGCTCAATATCGAGCTGCAGAAGGCGCTTAACCCGCCCGGAGAGATCCACATCGAGCGCTTTGGCTGGACCTTCTGCCTAGGCGACAAGGTCATGCAGACCGAGAACGACTACGACAAGGAGGTCTACAACGGGGATCTCGGTGTCGTGTCGCGGATTGACATGGAAGAGGGCGAGCTCACGGCTAATTTCGACGGCCGGGACGTCATCTACGGCTTCGGCGAACGTGACGAGCTGGTGCTTGCTTATGCGACGACCATCCATAAGAGCCAGGGCTCGGAATACCCGGCTGTGGTGATCCCGCTCAGCGTCCAGCACTATCCGATGCTGCAGCGAAACCTGGTCTACACGGGCGTGACGCGTGGGAAGGGGCTAGTGGTGCTCGTGGGGCAGCGGAAAGCCCTGGCGATCGCGGTCAAGGGAGATCGGAAGCGGAGACGATGGTCGAAGCTGCGGGAGTGGCTGACGTGCTGAGCCATTGGGTCAAGAATTGACTGATATCTACGTCGATGGTGATGCATGCCCGGTGCGGGAGGAGATCTATCGCGTGGCGGCGCGCTTGAGGCTCAACGTTTTCGTTGTCTCTAACGGCTCGCGGCCAATCCGGCCGCCAGGCACCTCGAACGTCAGAATGGTTCTGGCGGGAGATCGCGCAGACGCGGCCGATGACTGGATTGCCGAGCACATCTCGGCCATCGACGTATGCGTCACCTCCGATATCCCGCTGGCATCGCGCTGTCTCAAGAAAGGCGGGCGAGTCGTTTCCCCTACCGGCAAGGATTGGACGCAGGCAAATATCGGCAACGCGCTGGCAGGCCGGGAGATCGCGAGGCACCTCCGGGAGCTTGGAACGAATACCCGCGGGCCAGCTCCACTGACCAAGAGGGACCGCTCCCGGTTTCTGAGCGCGCTTGATACGGCCTTGCAGGCTGCATTGCGAGAGGCGGCTGGCAGCTGAGCCAAAGGCCGGCGCCCCTAGACATGCGCAAGCTGGTCGGGCGGAACGTCAAACGGATCAGACAGGAGAAGGGCCTGACCCAGGAGCAGCTGGCGGAACTTTCCGGCTTCAGCCAGCAGTACATAAGCGGCCTCGAGCAGGGCCGCCGCAACCCGACAGTCGTTAGCCTCTACGAGTTGGCCACCGCGCTTGGTATCAGCCACACGGAACTCGTCAGTCCTGACGGGGAGGAGTAGCATACGTCCTCTCGGCGCCAGCATCACAAGGGAGAACAGATGGGGGCGCATCGTCTTCGTGACCCCTAGACGGCAGGCTTCCCGAGCCACAGACCGATTAGCGTCCTCGACCTAGATCGGTGAGAGGAGTGGACATGACGGATGATCTCTGGCGGTTGGACGCGACCGATCTGGCAACGTTGATCCGCTTAGGCCGCGTCTCCAGCCGCGAGGCGGCACAATCCTGCCTGTCGCGCCTGCACGCGGTTAACCCGGCGATCAACGCGGTGGTGCGCGTGCTCGAAGAAGAGGCTTTGGCCGCCGCGGACGCTGCCGATGCGGCACAGGCGCGAGGCGATGCCTTGGGTGCGTTGCACGGAGTGCCGATCACGATCAAGGTGAACACGGATCAGGCCGGCTGTCCTACCGACAACGGGGTGGTGGCGTTCCGAGACGCGATGGCAGCCGAAGACGCCCCGGTCGTCGCCAACCTCAAGCGGGCCGGCGCGATCATTATCGGGCGGACCAACACTCCGGCCTTCTCCATGCGCATGTTCGCAGACAATGCGCTGCACGGACGGACGCTAAACCCACGCGATCCGGCCGCTTCGGCAGGTGGTTCTAGCGGCGGTGCCGGGGCAGCGGTAGCCACCGGCATCGGGCCGATCGCCCACGGGAATGACATCGGTGGGTCCGTGCGCATCCCCGCTTTGTTCAATGGCGTAGTCGGCCTACGCGTCTCACTTGGCCGAGTACCCTCGTACAATCCAAGCCAGCCGGTCGCGCGTCCGATCGGCTCACAGCTTATGTCCGTGCAAGGACCACTCACGCGCAGTGTGCGCGATGCCCGACTGGCGCTCTCCGTGATGGCGGGGGGAGACCCGTGTGACACGAGATGGGCGGATGTTCCTCTTCAGGGCCCTGTCCTGCCGCGCCCGATCCGCGTGGCGGTGGCTCCGCTGAACTCCGGCGGCTTCACGCATCCCGCACAGGTCGAGGCGGTACGCCAAGCTGGCCGTCACCTCGCGACCGCAGGTTATGCCGTTGAAGAGGTCATACCGCCAGATCTGGACGAGATCATCGCAACCTGGCATCGCATTGGCTCGACCGATGTACTTGGCGCCCTAGCCCCCCGTGTGGAGGAGCTCGGCGATCCCGACGCGCGCGTGTCAATGCAGCTGTGGCTGGAGTTGTTCCCGCCTACCGACATGGAGGGTGTCCTAGCTGCCCTCGCGCAGCGTGACCTGCTGCTATGGCGCTGGCTGGCCTTCACGCAACGGTATCCATTGGTAGTGATGCCGACGCTCGGCGATCTGGCGCCTCCGCACAACCTCGACACCACGAGGGAGGGCCAGGCGCGCGTGATGGATTCGATCCGCGTCAGCCTGATCTCGCCTCTGCTTGGAGTTCCTGCGTTGGCGGTGCCGGTCGGCAACCATGGCCGTCTGCGCCCGGGCGTGCAGATCTTGGCGCCGCGCTTCCGCGAGGATCTGTGCCTCGACGCCGGCGAGGTGATCGAAGCGGCAGAGGGTGTTGTGACACCGATCGACCCGGCGCGGTGACACGCGCGAAAGCGTCCGATCTTGCCGGGACCAAGCCGCCTGTTCGTCATCGCGCTCAGCCTGTTCGGCGTCGCCACGGCACGTCGCGGCCTGCGTCGCCGCCCATGTAACCGTGCGCCTTTCGGCGAGAAGACCAACGCGATTACTGAACGCCGCCTCCGACTGCGGCGAGGCGGTCGGCGCGTTAAGAACGCGGTGCGTCTTCGAGGAGCTGCGAGTTTAGCGTAATTTCCCACAGATATATTCTTATGGGAGTTTTCGCTAAACTCAGACTTGAACTCGTCGCCCGAGAAACCGGGATAGCACCGGCCCCGCTCAGCCTTGGGGGCGGTGTCCAGAGCTGCGTAGTGGAAGCGGCTCGGCGTGTTGGTGGCGTTGATCCTACGACGGGGCAGGGGTACTTTGACAACACCCCGCGGTAATAACAATCTTTGGCCCGATAAGGTCAGTCTGCGGGCAAATGGCTGGGAGGGAAATATGCCAAAAGCCACTGTCGATTCCCACACGAGCTCAGCTCTGTCGCGCCGCGGTCTTCTCAAGCGGCTTGGTCTGGCAGGCGCTGCGGCAGCGATCTCGCCGATACCTGTCGAAACAAGCAGCGCCGCGTCGACGAGTTCAGCTAGCGCGGCTCCAGCGCCTATCGGTGAAGCGCTCGAAACGCTGACCGCCGCGGAGGCCGACGTGCTCGAGGCCAGCGTCGCCCGTTTGATCCCCACCGACGAGAATGGGCCGGGTGCCGCTGAGGCGCGGGCGGCGCATTACATTGACCGCGCGCTCGCTGGCCCACTTGCCACTTCACGAGCCGCGTACGCGCTGGGTCTGGCGGGAGTCGACGACTACGCGAAAGCATCTAAGGGTGCGCCTTTTGCCGAGCTTTCCGCAGCGGATCAGGATGCCGTGCTGCTGGACATCGAAAAGAACATCGCCAGCGGCCTCGCGCTGAACTCCTCGGTCTTCTTCGAAATGGTCCGGGCGCACACGATCCAGGGCACCTTCGGCGACCCTTACTACGGCGGCAATGCGAATTTCGTCGGTTGGGAATTGATTGGTTATCCGGGCATCCGCATTGCGGTCACCGAAGACGAGCAGCGGATGAAAGTGAAGCCGACGGCAATCCATAAGTCCGCGTACGACGACGAAATGTTCACGATGAAAGGCGCCAGCCGTGGCCACTGACCTGAAGAAAACCGACGTTGTGATCGTCGGCCTCGGGGCGGTTGGCGGCGTCGCAGCCCTTCCGCTGGCGCAGTCCGGGCTTGAGGTAGTCGGCATCGAGGCGGGTACCTGGCTGACGCCGCGCGACTTCGCCCCTGATGAGCTGCGCAACAACTTCCGTGGCTGGCCGCAGTCGGCTCAGAAAGCGAACAGCGAGGTGCCGACACATCGGCCGAACGCTTCGGCAGCCTATTCTACGAGGCTGCCGATCCACCCGATGATGAACGCTGTCGGCGGCACATCCTTGCATTATTGGGCGCAGAGCTGGCGCCTCAATCCTTGGGATTTCAAAGTTGTCGGTGAGACAACCCGACGCTATGGCGCAGGGCGGATCCCCAAAGGCTCGACCGTAGAGGACTGGCCGTTCGGTCTGGAGGAGCTCGAACCGTACTACGACAGGGTTGAGTACGAGCTGGGTGTCTCCGGCCAAGCCGGGAACATCCAAGGCAAGATCGATCAGCGTGGCAATATTTTCGAGGGACCGCGCACGCGCGAATACCCGATGCCGCCGCTGCATGGATCGGAGTTTACCGAGCTGATGGCGACGGCGGCGAGAAAGCTCGGCTGGCACCCGTTTCCCGGCCCGGCCGCGATCAACTCTCAAGGCTACGACGACCGCCCGGGCTGCATGTATCACGGTTTCTGCAGCCGTGGCGGATGTCCCGTCAGCGCCAAGAATTCAACGGCAGTCAGCACAATTCCTAAAGCCATCGCAACTGGGCGGCTCAAGATCGTCACGCTGGGTACGACCACAAGGGTCGCGGTGGACGAGAAGAGCGGGCGGGTCACTGGCGTCATCTATGTCAAGGGCGGTCAGGAGTATTTCCAGCCGGCTGATGTCGTATTGCTCGCCAGCTACACCTACGAGAACGTTCGGCTCTTGCTCCTGTCGAAGTCGAAGGCATTCCCGAACGGCCTGTCCAACAATGGCGGGCAGGTTGGCAAGCACTACTTTAGCCACGCCCAGGGTTCAACTGTCACCGCGTTATTCCCGTTCGACATTAACATCTGGTACGGCCTGCCAGCTCAGGGCATCGCAATCGACAACTGGGCGGATGACAACTTCGATCATTTGGGGCTTGATTTCCTCGGTGGAGGAAACCTGTGGGTCTACTCGGATAGGCGGCCGATCGGCGCAGCGAGCATGATCACGTTCGGCAAGGCGCCGCGATGGGGCTCCGGGTGGAAGTCCTTCATCAAGGAAAACGCGGATCGTTGGAATATGGCCTACATTCAGAAGACGACCTTGCCCTACGACGACAATTACCTCGATCTCGACCCGACAGTAAAAGACGCTCTCGGCCAGCCGGTCTGTCGAATCACGGCCGACTTCAAAGAGAACGAGAGGAAGGTCGGCGCTTTTATGCAGGACAAGATGGCACAGTGGTTCATGGAGGCCGGAGCCATAGCGATTGACAAAGGCCCGCCAGGCACGATGGGACCTTCTACGCACGCTTATGGCGGCACTCGAATGGGAGATAACCGAGAAACCAACGTAGTTAACCGATGGGGCTTCTCTCATGAAGTACCCAATCTAGGCATTCTCGGTGCATCGGTGATGGGCACGAGCGGAGCGCATAACCCGACCCTCACTGCGCAGGCGCTGGCCTGGCGGACCGCCGAGCACCTCACCCAGAATTGGAAGGCGATCGCGGCCGGATGAGCGACAAGAGGATCTAGGACGATAAACCGAAACCATCCAAGAGAGTACTAACCCGAGATCAAAGCGCGCTTCGTCGGTCAGTAGCGTGGTGCAAGATGATGCTTGCGGGAGCAATCCTGTGCGGCATTGGCAGCATCCCGGAGGCTCGAGCTCAGATGCATACTCAACCTTTTGAGCTAATCGAAGCGAGCATACCACAGTTACAGTCGGCGCTTTCGACCGGAATTGTGACTTCCCACGACATGGCGACACAGTATCTGGCCCGTATAGAGGCTTACGACCAGCACGGACCGGCGCTGAACGCGATCAGCGTCATAAACAGCAAGGCCCTTGCAGAGGCCGATGCACGCGATGCGGAGCGGCGAGCAGGTGTGCGCCGCGGTCCGTTGCACGGGATTCCGATAATCGTCAAGGACAACTATGACACGAAGGACCTGCAAACCGCCGCCGGCTCGAAGTCACTTGCGGGGTGGATTCCGCCCGACGACGCCTTTCTAGTCACCAAGCTGCACGAGGCCGGGGCCATCATCATTGCCAAATCGAACATGCACGAGTTCGCGTACGGCATCACGACGCTTGGCTCGCTGTTCGGCCAAACCCACAATCCTTATGCGTTGAACCGCAACCCGGGGGGCTCCAGCGGCGGTACCGGAGCAGCAATCGCCGCCAACTTCGCTGCTGCGGGCATGGGCAGCGACACCTGCGGGTCTATCCGCATCCCCGCCTCGCACAACAGCCTCGTCGGGATTCGTGGCACGCAGGGGCTCGCCAGCCGTAGCGGAATCATTCCGCTCTCCAGCACGCAGGACATCGGCGGCCCGATAACGCGCACCGTCACCGATGCTGCGATAATGCTCGATGCGATCGTCGGATACGACCCCACCGATCCGCAGACCGCCGGCAGTGTCGGAAACGCGAGCTGAAGGCGTAAAACTCCGAGAGTTGGGCCCGCCTTATTTAGCCGTTGCCGCTATTCGTTGTCGGAGTAGTGGCGGACACTGGATGTCGCGTTGGCGGCGGCCAGCTCCGACGAATGTTGCGGGTTCCCATCAATGGGATTCATGGGTCAGCGAGGCGCCACCGCAAAGGGGCATGGGCCGCCCCTTTCATCTGCGATGGCGAAGGTCCGGATTGGGGTCGCTTTGAGCGCTTCACCTGAGACCGCCGGACTGTCACAGAAGGGTGGAAAGCGGCCAATCCAAGCGGTGCGAAAATCGCAGAATTTCGCAACAAATCCTGACCAATAGCCCCGCCCGCGAGTTACGCCTTCAGCTCGCGTTTGACCTCGTCGAGAAAGCGCCAGTCGGTGCTGTCGGCGATGATCTGTTGCGGGGTCGATTTGATCAGTCCGGTTTCGCGCAGACGAAGAGCTTACCAGCGGATCGTGTCCTCCGGATCGAACTCCCGCCACTTGTAATTGTTGTCCGTCAGCGTCTGAGCGGCGTAGTCGGCTCGCGGAACGCGACCAGTGGCGGCGAGGCTCCGGGCGGTCCCTGCGGGGTCTGTGGCGCACAGATCCGCCGCTTTCAGAACCGCGCGCAGCACTGAACGCGTCGCGTTCGGGTAGGCCCGGACGTAATCCGGAAAACCCGCCAGCATGCAGCAGAAATACTGCGACCATGGCCGGTCAACGGCGGTGTTGACGAGCACATGACCGACGTGCGCGGCGCGCAATTGCTGCGGCTCAAAGCGGCCATAGACCGACACCAGCAGATCGCGCCTGCTGCCGGCGCCCTTGATCAGCCAGAAATTGGGCCAGGCTCATGGCGCTTCACAACTCCCAAACACTCCGATCGCCGGGAAACCAACAATACCGCCTCGCGCGCGAGGCGGAAAAAATCGAAGGGTAAACGACTCGCGCGGGCTGTGAGCTTCGTCACAGAGGCGGTATCAACCGAGGAGACGTGCCATTTGCGGCCGTGATCCGGATCCCGATGTTGACCGAACCCAGCCCGAGAGGCCCGAGGATTTCCCGCCAGTCGGGCGTAACCCTCTATGCCCACCCGATGCGTCCGGAAAGCAAGGGACAGATTCATATCACCACCGCCGATCCACGCCGGCCGCCAGCGATCAATTTCAATTTTCTGTCGTCGCCGCCCGATGCGGAGCTGACGGTGCGCGCGGTCCGCATCGCCCGTGCGATCATGACCGCCCCTGCTCTGGCCCCGCTTCAGGTAAGCGAAGTCGCGCCCGGCGCCGATCGCACCACCGACGACGAAATCCTGGACTGGGTGAAGAAAGCGACGGAAACCACCTACCACCCGGTGGGGACCTGCAAAATGGGGTCCGACCCGATGGCGGTCGTCGATGCCCAGCTTCGCGTCCATGGCATTGCGGGCCTGAGGGTCGCCGATGCCTCGATCATGCCGACACTGACGTCGGGCAATACCAATGCGCCATCAATCATGATTGGTGAAAAGGCCGCCGACATGATGCTGAATACCACAGCCTGACCACCCTTGGACGGGAACGGCCGCTTTCGGCGCGAAGCTCCTGCCGCTGATAACAGGCTAACAGCCAGAAGGGCAGATTAGATTGCTTCGCTCAAACCCTTTGCGACTCGGAATGCAACCTTCTTTGACGCTTTACTGGCTTTGATCTGGATCTCCTCGCCCGTGGCCGGGTTATGCCCCTTGCGCGCCGGGCGTGCGGGTCGAATTCGTACTTGCAGGACGCCAAGGTTGGGAATGCGGATTTTGCTGCCCTTCTTCAGCACGCGACCGATGTCGGCCACGAAGCCGGCGAACATCTCGATCGCCTGCTTCTTGGGTATACCGTGATTATAGCCCGCCCACTCAGCGAGATGTTTCAACGTGACGATCGGCGGCAATGGCCCGGTCATCGAAGCGGGCTTAGGAGCAGACGTCGCGGTCCTTTCTGGTTGGACGCCTTCGTGGCGGCCAGCTTCTGCACCGCGGGTGTAGCCGTCGGTTTACCGGCCGTCTTTGCGGCTGGGTTGCTGCGTGCCGCAGGTGCTGACTTTCTCACTGTCTTAACTTGAGGTGTAGCCATCGAGGGCTCTCCGAGCTTACCTTTCGAGAGCAGAATAGCGAAGTGTTGGAAGAACCTGTCAACTTTGCGCGGAAACGCATCGGTTGACAAAGCGGAACGCTCGGTGGGGATGTGCGTGCTGCCCTGCTGATCTCTCTGCCGGAGCCGAATCGCCCGCAAAGTTCGAAGCTCGCCCTCTCTCTGGCCGCGGCGTATAGGTCTGGATTCGGCGCCCTGCAGCCGATGGCTGACGACGCGGCGTATGGGTGAAAATGCCCCATACCCGCCGTTCGCAATACGGGTCGGGACCGGCTCAGTGGGGGGAGGGGGGCGAACGCGCGCTGCCAAGCAAAGAACTCCTCTTCCGACATCTGATAGCGGTGACACGCCTCCTCGATTGTGATGACGCCGTTGGTCACCGCTGCCACGACCGCTGCTTTGCGGCGGGCCACCCATCTGCGGGTGTTCGGGGACGGCGGCTCAGTCATCGATTCATACGCAGGAGCAAAACCAACACGCTGCCGCGCGAAATCATTCCGCCACCCCGACAGACCAGCGCTGTTGGCGCACCGGGACAATACATGCGACCACGCAGGCGTTAAGTCGTGACTAGCGGTGGACTAGGGAGTACCTGGCCAAAACAGCATGATCATCATAGCCCCCAGGGCTGCAGGGATCGTTAGGCCCAACACCGCGCAAACAAGAAAAAAGGCAAGGTCATGTATAGAGCGCATCCGACAATCCTCCACTTGCGAGCGCGGCTTTGCCGACATCAGTGTGTCGGCGTGAGCGACGAGCATTTCGATCGCGGCTAGTTGACCCGATAACAGGTGGCTGGTGCGTGAGCACTCTATGGCTTCGATGCAAGCCATAGGTCCCGCTGGGAGATCCCTTGAAGCCTGCAACCGCCCGTCAGCGCTGCTGTTCTATTGACTGGGCCGTCGGGAGCGATCAAGCAATAGCGCTTTGGCGAGATGTAGACGCCTTCGAGCGCGATCCGCTGGCCGGTCTCTTCATCAAAGTTCTCGTCTGTGAGCCGCAGGGGCGAGCCCGGAAAGAGGCCCTTGTCGAATGGGTTCTCCGCCTCGAAGAGCGCGACAATGTCGTCAACCTCACGCCACGACAGCGCCTTGACCCCGTGCAGGAGGTGACTGATCGGCCCGCTGCGGGCGGCCTGGTTGTGGCTTAGCAGACGACCTGATCCCCGATAAAGGGCAGTTCCGCTGGTGTTTCCCCCATCCGCTCAGCTATTGTTGTCCGGCAACGATTTTTCGGGATATTTTGGCCGCTCTTTTTGGCCGGCTCCGAGCGGCATTCAGAAACCCGCCGTCCGAGTGATCGCGACCGCATCGTAACAACGGGCCCAGCCGTTTCCAGCCCGCCCGTCCTTTGGTGGTGCATGGGGTTGATCCCAAATTTCCTATGTGACTCCCTCCCCTTGTTCTGCGCCGTAGCTGAGCCGATTGGAGGAAACGCGAGCGGACGTTACCGATCTGCGATCACAACTGCATATTCTGCAAGATCGTTGTCGGGCAGATGCCGTGCTGTTTGCAGACTCAGCCCTGGAGGGAGCCGGATTCGAACCACCGGTCCCGCTGTTGCGAAAGGTCTCACGGCTGTTGCCGAAGGGAGATGCCGGACCGATAAGCTGGATGAGGTCATTAAGTACAAGTCGTCTCGCGAGACGACGATGGTCGGCCGCGGATGGTGTCAACGTGGCAGCACGCCTGCAGGAGCTCGCTAAGAAAAGGCTAAGATTTTCTAGAGAATTTGTTCCTGACGCGGAAGCAACAGCGCGGGGGCAAAAATCGAGCAGTTCGCGTTCGTCATAGCCGGGATCGTCGACCTGCAATACGAACCCCGCCGTTGTGGCTTAAGCAGCCGACCTGATCCCCGATAAAGGGCAGTTCCGCTAGCGTTTCCACCATCCGCTCAGCTATTGTTGTCCGACAACGATTTTTCGGGATATTTTGGCCGCTTTTTGTGGCCGGCTCCGAGCGGTTAAGGGATAATCGCCGCATGACGGATGCGGCTCATAACCAGCATTCGGAAACCCGCCGCCCGAGCGATCGCGACCGCGCTCGGCAATTTTGGCAAGATCATTGGTCCACCCCGTGCGGGTTATCGTTGTTGTTGAGACGGGGGGTGGGCGCGGGTGGCGTTCCCCTTCCACCCGATCCTGGAGGGTTAGTCGAAGGTTTCAGTTTGGGAAGACGCGGATAACGGTCCCCAAAGTCTGACCCTCTGACCAGACCTTGACCGTTGTTGGGGACATCAGATGGTACTTGTGGCGAGGCATTGCTTATGCCGATCATAACCGGGGAAAGAAAGGCTAACACGCCGACAACTGAGGCGAATCTTCGAGTCATTGCGTGATCCTCCTGATACGTGAGAAGGCCATTGACCGCGATCGATCATGCGTCGGTAGACTCATCGAGACAGACGAAGGAAAGCAGCTTCGAACAGCTCTCGTGGTGAGACGACGGAAGCCCCGGTCCCCGGACCCGGGCTCCGTCCAAAAAGTAGACCCGCTCCGATCCTCACCCCCGCGGCGGAATCGAGGAAATCGATGTTGCCATTAGTCTGCTCGACCGCGGACTGAAGCTCAATCCGAGCTTTGCCCGCGGTTGGCAGTGGAGCGGCTGGCTGAGGGCATGGTCCGGAGAGCCCGATGCGGCGATTCATCATTTCGAGACATCGCTGCGCCTCAATCCGCGCGAGCACCAAGCCAACCCGTTCATGGGGATCGGCGTGGCCCACTTTTTCCCTCGGCGACTCGACGCAGCCAGGGCAGCACTACTTCGATCAAGCCGAATTGGGTCCCCACCTATCGATTTCTTGCATCGTGTTGCGCGCAGATGGGTCGTCTTGACGAGGCGCGGCAGTTCGCGCCTGATCCCCGAGCCGCCGATAAGTTAAAATCAGACAAACCAGCCGCACCTGGTGCGCGGTCGCGGTTGCGCGGCAAACCGTGAGCAAGGCATTTCCGAATATGAACCACCGGTAGACCCTCGACGTAGTCAGCGCGCGATGAGTGGCCGATGGAAGGAAGGTTTATGCATCTCCCGTATCGGCTCTCGCAACAATAATCGCCTCCCCTTGCTAAGGCTAAGCGACCGACTACCAGCCATTCGATTGGATTCTCGCAAGGTCCGGGCATCACGGCGAATGGCCGGAATCGGCGCTCTGCAGCCGATAGCTAACGACGCGGCGTATGGGTAAAAATGCCCCAAAGCCGGCCTTCACCATAAACCGGCTCCGTTCTTTTCGGTGCGCAATTGGCGTAAAAGCTTGGATGCGAAAGAGTGGGCATCCGGCGATGGACCAGAGCGACCTCGAAACATGCCCACGCTGTGGGGGGACAGGTGTCGATCCGGATCCGGATGAGGGATACCGGCAATCTCCGACCGCTGACGGTCTTGTTGGCACGTTGGTCGCGCTTTTCCTCGATTGGATTATGCGCAAGACCCTCGCTGTGCTCTTTCCGAAGTTCCATGCTCGCTGTCGCTACTGCAGAGGCGCGGGTCGTGTACCACAGACGCAATAAAACGAAGCCTATCGGCGAGTCCGATTGGCGCGCCCAGCGAGTGCAATAACGCCATAGGCCGGCGAGCGGGAGCTGTCCAATGCAAAAGGTATTTCTCGCCCCTGTTGCAGTCGCCCTCTGTCTCGCCGCGACGCTTGCGCAGGCTGCCGGCTTCCGGTTCATCGAGGTGCCGGCCGACGCCGCCGGCCCGGCCCTGAACGGTGCGATGTGGTCTCCCTGCGCCGCGCCGCCGGGCCAGATCGGCCTTGGCGACATCATTGTGCCCGGGGTCAAGGACTGCCCGATCAGCGGCGACAAGCTGCCCCTCGTCGTCATCTCGCATGGCGCCGGTGGCTCCTACAAAGACCTGCAAGACACGGCCGAGACGCTGGCCAACGCGGGTTTTGTCGTCGTTGCGGTCGATCACCCGGATGGGCGACGCGACCTCGTGGTCCGTTTGGTCGAGCGGCCGATGGACAGCAAGCGGCTGATTGACCTCGTGCTCGGCGCATCCCCCGCCGCGTCTCGAATCGATCCGCAACGCATTGGCTTCGACGGCTTCTCGTTGGGCGGTTACACCGGTCTTGTGCTACTCGGTGCCAACCCCGATTGGGCCGCGGCGCGGGCGTATTGCCAGCCGTATCACCTGTGCGACCAGCTCAACGGCAAGCAGTTCCCGACCGAGCCGCTGGCGCATGACGCCCGGATCAGGGCCGCCGTTCTCGCCGATCCGGGTCCGATCTTTTTCGACCGTGACAGCTTCGCGACGGTGAATGCACCGATCCAGCTTTGGGCATCGGAGGGCGGCGGCCCTCGCGAGCGTGTCGATTTTGTCAACCGCAGCCTGCCCGCGGAGCACGAATACCATGTCGTGCCTAACTCGCGCTTCGGCGCTCTCGGCGGGCATTTCGCCTTTGTGCTGTGCCCACCCGCGCTGGTGGAGAAGCGGCCCGAGGTCTGTTCGGATCATCCGGGCTTTGACCGCGCCGTGTTCCACAAAGAGTTCAACGCCGCGGTGCTTGCGTTTTTTCAGGAGCATCTGATCGATCGTTAGTGCAGTCGGGAGGTTCGCAGGTCCGGTTTCCAGTTCATCGAGGTGCCCGCCGACGCGGACAGTCCGGCTCTTCAGGGAGCGATGTGGTATCCCTGTTTGGAACCGCCGGAGGAGATCGACCTCGGCAAGATCACGGCGATTTCAGGAATCACCGTGCACGGGGCAAAGGATTGTCCCGTGATCGGGGACAGGCTGCCGCTCGTTGTCGTCTCGCACGGCAGGCGCAGCCACTTTGTCTGCCATCACGATACGATCGAGACATTGGCCGATGTCGGCTTCATCGTCGCCGCGATCAATCATCCCGGTGATACCTATTTCGACCTGAGCCGTTCCGGCGATCTGTCGGCGTTTGTCGATCGCCCGGGCGACATAAAGCGCTTGATCGACTTCATGCTCTCGATTTCCCCGGCCGCGCCCAATATCGATCGACAAAGCATTGGCTTCTATGGGTTCTCGCGTGGCGGTTACACGGGGCTGGTGTTGATCGGCGGCAATCCCGATTGGGCCGGCGCCACCGACTTTTGCAGACGATCGTCATCGCGGTGGTGCGAGAAGATCCTTCGCGAAGGGAGTTTCCGACCCGTCCACTCGCATACGACCCGCGGATCAGGGCTGCCGTCATTGCCGACCCGTTTGCTGTCTTCTTCACCGGCGACAGTCTTGCCTCGGTCACGGTCCCGGTGCAGCTCTGGGCATCGGAATTTGGCGGCGACGGCGTAACGGAACGGCAAGTTGCCGCCGTCGACAAGACCCTGCCGGCGGTGCACGAATATCACGTTGTGCCGAACTCGGAGCATTTTGCTTTCCTGATCCCATGCCCACGCACGTTGGCGGAGGCGGTACCGGAGATCTGTACGGATGCCCCGGGCTTTGACCGCGCCGCCTTCCACAGGCGGTTCAACGCGGCCGTGCTCTCATTCTTTCATGCCACCCTTGGTGACTGTAGCTGATCCAGTGGGCCAGCCGCCGGCGGTAGTCAGACTTAGGTGGAACCGGCCCGCTCTTGACGATCCGGCGAATGGCGGTTTACGACCCTAAGCGGTCACTCGTGCTTGTCCCACAGCTTCGGGCGCTGTTGCCCCGTTGCGGACCTCGCCCGGAGGCGAACCAAACCGCCGGGCTGATGGAAAGGGGCCATCCCCAGGGGAGCAACCAATCGCCGCACGCGTGGTTAAGCTTTCAGCTCGCGTTTGACCTCGTCGAGGAAGCGCCAATCCGTGTGCTCAGCGATGAGCTTCTGCGGGCTCGAGCGGATCAGCCCCGCCTCGTACAGCCGCAGTGCATAGAAGACGAGCGTATCCTGCGGATTAAAATCGCGCCAAATGTCGTAGCGGATCTCGTTCAATGCCTGAAGCGCATAGTCATAGCGCTTCGTGTATCCCTGATCGACGAGCAATTGCGCAGCGCGGCGGGGCTCCGACGCGCAGAGATCGGCGGCCTTGAGGATCGCACGCAACACTCGTTTGGTGGCAACCGGATATTTGCCGGCAAACTCAGTGTGGGTCGCCAGCATGCAACAATAATGCTGCGACCACGGGCGGTCGGCGATGCTGCTGACGATAACATGTCCGATGTTCCTGGCGCGAACTTCCTGTAGTTCGGGCGGACCGGCAAGGAAGGCGTCGATCTTGCCCTCGATAAACAGGTCTATCGGTCGCAGCGACGGATCCGTGACCCAGCGGAAGTCCTTGGCGGGATCGAGCCCGACCAAGGCGGTCATGATGGTCAGCAGCGGCCTGTCTGAGGCGGAACCGTAGGTGTTCACGCCCACGGTCCTTCCCTTCAAGTCACCGAGGGTACGGATCTCATTTTTCCTGAAGATTTCGAAGCACCCGAGGTGCAGGCCACTCAAGACCGTGACCGGCGCGCCGGCGTTCATCCCGAGAACGAGACTCGGGGCAGGGTTTCTGCCGAAATCCACTTCGCCATGCGCCATCATATCGGCAACAACATCCGAGTTGGCAGCGTCCGCCCGGCGCAAATGGGCCTCCGTCTCGTCTACATAGCGGATTTCGGTAAAGCCCTCGGCGCGCAGCAATTCCTGAAAAACTTGCGGGGCGATGCAGGTCCCGACGTCTTTTGCGAAGCGTATCGTGGTGACTTCCGGTGGCGGCTCGGCGGCGCGCGACTTGCCCGAGGCGAGAAACCCGCTGAGGCCCGCTGCGCCGGCGAACGCGGCATTGGTCAGAAACTGGCGGCGACTCTGGATCGGCACGGAACACCTCCCTGATCCGAACGGCTGGATCACGATGTCCCTGGCCCGCTGGCCGTTCCGCGCCGTCCGGATTGAGCTCGTCGGCCGCGCTGGCGTGTCCCAGGATTAGTGATGATGATAGCTTGGTGCAGGTTCGCGGTCGAGGGGCGTCGACACTCAACGGCGGACCGGCAAAGCTCTTTTTGCGCATTTCAAGGATTTCGCACCGCTGACGAGGCCCAAAAGTTTAACTGGTGGCCGGGTGTAGAACTCCCGTGCGAATGTCGGCAGAGGGTCCAATCGCGAGACCCTGTTGCAATCCCGCGAACGGCCGGTATCCGGCGCAACCCCGTCGCCCTGATGCGTCATGGCGAAGGTCGGCTTTCCATCTGTGGACGCCCCCCCCCCGCTGCTGCTCACCGCAGGCCGGAGACCGGTCCTGCGAAGGTAATTCCCTGTTGAGCCATCGCGTTTTGCTGGCATTCGTCAATTGCTGCGCGATCCTGGTCAATGGCCATGAATGCCCGGTGATACAACGCGACGACGAGACCGCATTCAAGAAGCGGCTCAGGGCAGAACTGCTCGAAAGCAGCCGCACGATCTCGATCGACAATTGCGAGGGCCCGCTCGGCGGCCCGCTGCTCTGCCAGACCGTGACCGAGCACTTCATCAAAGTGCGCGTGCTCGGGTTCTCCAAGGCGGTGCTGATCGTCAACGGAGCCCTCTTATTCGCCACTGGCAACAACCCTGAAGCTCTATGGCGACATATTGCGGCGGCCTGATCGGCCGGCGCGTGCTGCGCGCCGGAGGGACCGCTCATCCGCGCGAAGTCCGCCTCGGCCGCGGTGCACGATGCGAAAGGGCGATGTCGGCCCGATAACACCAACCTGTCAAGCATGCGGTTGCTCAGTGAACCGCCACTCGGCAGGCCTGGCGGGACGGAACGCGCAACCTGACTACTCCCACGGGCTGTGCTTGACCGGAGGCGGGAGCCACATCCGCTTGTAGACTTTCTGCAGCTCCCGTTCCTTGGCGATTTCCTCTGACGCGGAAACCTTGGCGTATTTCG
>Ga0306921_10001574_pt1 | contig 22227 bp, 15 predicted proteins | sample sta12Cox44000080_FD_203760 | JGI IMG/M metagenome (GOLD analysis project Ga0306921, IMG submission 203760) | Lab enrichment of tropical soil microbial communities from Luquillo Experimental Forest, Puerto Rico - statoxic.12C.oxic.44.000.080 (v2)... | ecosystem: Environmental > Terrestrial >...
TCGAGCGGATCGGCCGCTCGCCCGGCGACATGGACTACGTGTACTACTGTCTCGGGCGATAGCTCACCGGCGCCGCTTCTGCTGTGAGAAGCGGTGAAGGTGAATCCGAGGCGCTGATGCATTCAGTTGGACGCTCTTTGGCTCCTGCGCCGTCCGCTGAAGACCGATCACGATTGCTGCTACTACATGAACATGTCGTCGGGTGACTGCTCAGTGAAAATGGGCCCAGCCGCGACGCGGCTGACCCGCGAAAAACTTGGGCTGCTGCCCGGGCAGCGGGGCGGAAGGTTTTACGGGGCGCTCGCCGCGCACGGCCAGTCGGCCGGTCCGTCCAGGACGCGATCTCTGCTCGCGGGGGGCCATCCGTCAGGATTCGTAAGGTAGTGGGCCAGCATCTAGGCTTCACGCTCGAGGGTACTACATCCAGGACCTAGGCTCTCCTGTTGAAGCCTTCGTTCTGCCGGAGTATGCGACGCGACCATCATCCTTCAAATCCCGGGCCCGCAACCCGAACCTCCATCGCGCTGGAGATCTATAGGCCGTGTACTTATGATCGCGGCGGGTCAGATCCACAACGTTTGGATGCTAAGAGTTCGGCGAAAGGGAGGAAAGTCGCATGGCCGATAGCAGCGGACCCATCCTGGTCACCGGGGCAGCCGGTCAACTCGGGGGCATCGGGCGAACCGTGACCGGCCTGCTCCTCGATCGCGGGCTTACGGTCCGCGCCATGGTCCACCGCGAGGACGAACGAGCGGCGGCTCTGCGGGCCGCTGGCGCCGAGGCGGTAGCCGGAGACCTGCTCGAACCGGCCGACGTCTATCGGGTCGTTAAAGGCTGCCGGCGGGTCTACTTCGGCATGTCGGTTTCCGCTGGGTATCTGGAGGCAACCATGATCATGGCGGCGGTCGCCAGGGAGGTCGGGGTGACCGCCCTGGTCAACATGTCCCAGATGACCGTTTCCCAAATGAGCATTCAGAACACCACCTCCAGCCCTCAGCAGCGCCAGCACTGGCTCAGCGAGCAGGCGCTCGCATGGTCTGGCCTGCCGGTCGTGACCATCCGGCCAACCGTCTTCCTGGAGGGTTTCTTCCTTCGCTTCGTCGCTCCGACCGTCCGCGACCGAAGCCGTATCGAGCTCCCATTCGGGCGAGGCAAAACCTCTCCGGTCGCCTCGGCTGATGTCGCTCGGGTAGTTGCTACCGTCCTCGCCGACCCTGGGCCGCACCTAGGCCGGATATACGAACTTACCGGCCCGCGGTCGCAAGACATGTATGGGGTCGCCAGGGAATACTCGGACGCCCTGAACCGCGAGATCACCTACTTGGATATCCCCCACGAGGACTGGGAACGGGAGCTGAGAAAGGTTGGGTTGCCGGAGCACGTGAACCGGCATCTGGTGACGATGGCCGAGTTGCACCGCGCAGGCCGGTACGACCGGCTGACCGATGGCGTCGAGCGGGTGACCGGTCGACCGGCGATGAGCGTCCGGGACTTTGTGATGCTCCATGCGGACGAGTTCGGCGGTCGTCGACCTTAGGGCCGGGAACTGCTTGCTGGCGCGTTGGTTGCCCGCACATAATCCTCACTCTTCAAGTGATGACCGCGACGACCTGCGGTGCTGGCAAGGAGGGAACGATCATTGTAGGAACGATCATCCCTGCGACGGGCCCTAGTACGGAGCATCAGCCGGCTTATCGCCCTTCGGCCAGTCTCGAGACTTTGCGGCAAAGTCCGGACGAGGTTGCCGCGTGAAGTATGCCGCCACATCGATCGCATCGCTGTTGCTCAACGTGTTCTCTTGACCCGGGGGCATGTTCGTCTTTACGAAGCCCGCCGCGTTGCCCAGCCGAGCCATGCCGGCCCCGATGTTGAATGATTGTGGGCCCCAAAGTGCCGGGAAGAGATACTCACCGTTCGGTCCCTCACGCCCTTCGCCATCGGTGCCGTGACACACCGCGCACTTTGTGGCGTAGACCTTCTCGCCTCGTGTCGGATCCGGAGGCCGGCCAATCTGAACGCGCGCGAAGCCCCGGCCTCTGACCGTGGCGCCAGTCGGCACGTCCTTCGACAGCCACCAGATGTAGGCCAGGATGCCCCGCATCTCGTCGCTGTCATACGGCAACGGCTTGCCGTTCATGGACCGCTCAAAGCAGTCGTTGACGCGGTCCTGAAGTGCATTGACCTTCCCATTGCGGCTTCGATACTCGGGAAACGCACCCCAGACCCCGACCCAAGGTGATGCGTATGCCTTCCGGCCTGCCTCCAGGTGGCAACTGGAGCAATTGAGCCCATTCGCGACGTATCCTTTGGCGTAGGTCCGGGTCTCGGTCAGCACCTTCTTGCCATATCGGATCGCGGCGCCGAGTGGTCCGTTCGGGATCGTCTTCTCATCCGGGGCCCGCAGCGGCACGACCTTTCCCGCTATTGCCCCGTGGTCCTGAGTCCACCCCAAACTCATTCCGAACAGGGTGGTTCCTGCAGCTGTGAGCGCCCACACGAGCCGATGGGCGACGGCGCTATGATTGATCACTCGTTGTCACCGTGTTCATCAGGGCTAAATTCCCTCAGGCGGCGGTACGCTGCTATCCCATCTGCCACCAGCGCTATTAACAGCCCCACGCTTCGGCCACTGCTTCGTCACGTAGAATCCCGTTCCCACCGCTCTATACATCGTCATCGGGGCCGTCAAGTTCCCGCCAGCTTCCGTGGCGTCACGGGTGACCCCCAGCCCTCGGCTTGATCGTAATACTTCATCCACCGCCATAGGTCTTTCCGATACGCGCCACGGGATCATGGGGAATCTCTAACCTTAGGCGATATACCCCCGAGTGTGTGTAGAAATGCTCCATCTCACGAGAGACGCGGGAATCTTCGGCGCGGTTCACTAAAAAAGCAACGAACCGGCAGCCCTACCCGAAGTGAGCGCGTCTCAAGGCAGAGGTGTGGACTAGCTGCGTCGGGCAGCTCCTGTTGTTGTCTCCCGAGGCCGGCGAGCTTCGCCAACACTTGGAGACGGCGTTGTTGAAGCAAAAGCTTCATCACTGAAGGCTGCCATCGTGGCTCCTGAACAGGCGCTGCAGATCAAGGCCTTCCCCCTCGACTACCGGGTGGATGGGACCACTACTCCAGGACGATCTCCAAGCTCGCTACGGGTGGCGGCTTCGCCTTCGAGCAGCCGATGACGATCAGCAGAAAGATCGACACAAGTTTCCCTGTCACCTACTAGGCCGTTTCCGCATACCCAGCCCTATGTCTCTGTCTTCCGTCACAGTCGTGGTTCTCGTCGCTGCCGTGTTGACGGCCACCCCAGGTCGTGCCGCCGACGAAGGGAAGCCTTTCCCGGTCGACGTCTGGGACCCGCCGTTCAATCAGCAACGCCAGCATGTTCGACGAGAGTACGTGCCATTGGCGCACGCGAGCAAGACGTGGCAGGTGTGCGCGGCGATCCCTCATCTCAAGGATGACTACTGGCTCGCCGTCAACTCTGCGCTGATCCAGGAGTCAAGGCGTCTGGGGGTGCGGCTGAATGTCTTCGAGGCCGGGGGCTATGAAAACGTGGAGATGCAGAAGCGACAAATCGCTGATTGCGTCAAGGATGGGGCCAACGGTCTAATCCTTGGAGCGATTTCAGCAGATGGCCTGAACGACCTCATCGGTTCGTACGCCGCCCGGGGCATTCCCGTCGTCGATCTCATCAACGGGGTGACTTCCAGAGCCATCGCCGCGCGGGCCGCCGCGGACTTCTACGACATGGGGTTTGCCGCCGGACAATCCCTCAAGCAACTGACTGATGCGGAGGGACGGGCCGTCCGCATTGCATGGTTCCCGGGACCCAAGGGGGCAGGATGGGTGGCGGCAGGAGATCAGGGCCTTCGAGACGCGCTGAAAGGTACGAGAATAGCCATCGTCGACACGAGCTTCGGCGACACCGGGATCGTCGAGCAGACGAGACTGCTCAATGCCACGCTCGACCGGCACCGGGGTCTCGACTACATCGTCGGCACTGCCGTCACCGCAGAAGCCGCGGTGCAAGTGCTGCGCGAGCGGAATCTCTCCCTACGCACCAAGGTAATCTCCTACTACTTCAGCCCCGGGGTCTATCGCGGCATCCAGCGCGGCACGATCGTGGTCGCCCCCAGCGACCAGCCGGCTGTTCAGGCAAAGCTCTCGGTCGACCTGACCGTGCGCATCCTGGAAAAGCGTGATCACCTCACGCACGTGAGCGCCCCGGTGTTGCTCGTCGACCACGACAACGTGAACCGGTTCGACGTGGGCTCGAGCCTGGCTCCTCCGGGTTTCCGCCCCATCTTCAGCACGACGGAGTGACGAGATGACTCGAAGTCGGGCGCCACGCGATGAAAGATCCGAGCATCGGACGAGATTGTACACGTGGCTCCTCATCATGGTGGTGTCAGCCGGGGCCGCCGCTTCGCTGTCGACTAGCTACACGCTCTATCGGACGGCCCAACGCCAGTGGATCGCGCGCGCGGAATCCGACGCCCAGAGATTCTCCAGCATGCTCCTCGACTGGGTGGACGAGAGCTATGCGCCGCTCTCCGGCCTGGCGGCCTTGGTGGAGACCTCCCGCAAGACCGAAGCCAAGGAGTTTCTCAATGCCTTCGACGGCATCGAATCGCGCAGCACCACCGTCCTGCTCGGCGCGGCGGCGATGCTGGAGCGAGATGGCAAGGGCCGGTGGATGCTGGTCATCTCCTCGGGAAATTTCCCGCTTCTGGAGAGCGACGCGGCGGCCAGATTTTCTCGATTGGCGCCGCTGATCGCGCTCGCCCAGTCGCGACCGAATCAGTTCGTGCTCGGTCCTCCCGTCACTGAAGCAGACGGGAGGCTCGTCTCGCCGGTGTTGCTGGCGCTGACCAGGGTCAAGGTCCCCACGGTTCTCGTTGGCAAGCTGGAGTACGCAACCCTGAAGGATGCCCTGGGTGGGATACCCACGCCCATGGGCTTCTCTCTCATGTTGAATGGCAAGTTCATGGGGCAATCGGAGATGCGGCCGGTCATCCCGGCCCGGCCAAGGAAGAAGTTTGCCGAGAGGCTCAGTACCCGGGCCACCACGGGCGGCGCTGACCTGGAGATCGTCTGGGGGGTGACGAAGCAGTACGGGAACGGCCCCGACTATGCGATCGCCACGATGACCCTGGTGGGAGGCCTGGCCGTGGCCCTCCTGTTTGGCATGGTGATGGCCGGACTCATCAAGCGCAACCGCATGATCAACGAGAAGGTGGACGAGGCGACGACCGCACTGCAGCGCAAGAGCGCGGAGCTCGCCCGCGCCCACGAGCTCGTCCGTCGCGCCTTCGGACGCTACGTGTCCGAGGAGGTAGCCGAAAGCCTCCTGCGCTCGCCGGAGGCCCTTGATCTTGGCGGAGAGGAGCGAGAGGCAACCATCCTGATGTCCGACCTGCGCGGCTTCACCGCCATGGTTGCCCGGCTCACTCCACACGAAGCGCTCGAGGTTCTCAATCTCTATCTCGAGGCGATGGTGGATGTCATCGGCCGCTACCAGGGCACCATCGACGAGATCATGGGCGATGCCATCGTGGTGATCTTTGGAGCACCGGTGGCCTGCGCGGAGCACGCCGAGAAGGCGGTGGCGTGTGGACTGGCCATGCAGCTCGCGATGACAGACGTGAACCAACGTCTCACCGAGAAGGGTGCGCCCGAGCTCGAGATGGGCATCGGGATCCACACGGGCCGCATGATCGTGGGCAACATCGGCTCCGTGCGCCGCACGAAGTACACGGCGGTCGGCACCAGCGTGAATCTGGTCGGGCGGATCGAATCGTTCACGATCGGTGGACAGGTGCTCGTCTCCGAGGACACCCTCGAGCAGATCGCGGCGACCCTGCGGATCGATGGGCAGTTCGAGGTGGAACCCAAGGGAGCGTCGCGCCGCCTCGTCTTGTACGAGATTGGCGGAATCGGTAAGCCTTTCGATTTGTGGCTGCCCCCGAAGATGAAGCCCCTTCGACCGCTCGCGCCCCCGCTTCCCGTTCAGTTCACCGTGCTCGAGGAGAAATTCGTCGGGCGTACCGTGCATGACGGTCACGTGACGGCGCTGACCGATCTCGAAGCCAGCATCCGGTCGGCGCTACCGCTCGCGGTCTTGAGCAACCTGAGGATCACCGTCACCGCGACTTCGCATGGTAACCCGGCGGGCGAGATCTACGCGAAGGTCGTTGAGCCGGTCGCCGACGCGGCCGGCTACATACGGATCAGGTTTACCTCAATTACACCTGAGCTCAAAGCGTGGGCCGCCGCCCTTGCTTCAACGGGGGCCAGAGAGAAGGAGACGGAAGCGACCTTCCGTCCTGCCTCAGCCGTCCGAAGGGGGCCTGTCCAATCACTTCTGCGCGACCATGAAGCGGTTTGACGCCCGGCATATCGAGCTGCTGGCCTCTCCGATCTTCGTCGATCAGGGCGAGTTCGAGCTACGTCGTTGCCCTCAGCTCGGCCGCCGCCATCGGCGGCTTCCTCTTGGCTTCGACAGCGGCGTCATCAACGGGGCGGTTGATGCCCTGGCGCACGCGTTTGACACGCGCGCAGCGACGACGGCTTTGCCGTGGCCGCGGTGCTCTCGCTGCCTTTCGTGAGGACGCTCGTGGTCGAAAACACGCGGCAAGACGTTGGAGCAGATGTAAGAATTCGCGCCGCCTCGTCATTTTCGCGGCCGCTTGTAAGACGCTCGCGAACGGAAGCGCGTCACATGCCTCGGCAACCGCGAGAGTAGTCTCCTAACCGACTCGACTCGAGATCGGCCAACCGTTGCGGAAGCGTCACGACTCCGTCGCATTCTTCTCACATCGAGCGCGTAGGGTCACCGTTGCGTGGCCTGAGAAGAGCGGCCAGGAGGACCACTCCCATGCATTTCCGGTTGATCGTCCTGATGCTCGCTGGCTTTGCCTCCGCCGTGGTCGTCGGCCAGGCGGTCGCCACGGAGATGTTCGTGCCGGGCGACCTGATCGTGACCCGCAGCGTCTACATGGGCACAGGGGCCACGGTGACGGTCGGCCAAACCCTTCCTGGTGGCGGCACCGCAATTGCCGATGGCACGTATCCGAACGTTTTCAACAATGCCAAGCCGGATCCAAGCTTCGGGGTGACCTCGCCGATCTTCCTTGATCAACTGACCACGAGCGGGACCCTAGTGAACAGCCTCAACGTGACCGCGGCGGCGGCGGCCCAGGGGATCAACGTCACCACGAGCTTCTCGTCGAAGTCCGAGACGGCGATCAACCTGTCCACGAATGTCAGTGCGGTCACCTTCATGGGCTACGTGTCGCCCATGAACATGCTCGACGTATCGAACTCCAACACACCGGGGCATGTTGATCCGACCAATCCGGTTGCGTTGCCCTTTCAGCGCGCGGTGGTGCAGATCGACGCCACCGGCCGTCTATTGGTCACCCCGGTGAACGCGTACAGCGGGAACAACGGACGCGCCGCCATCCTGGATTCGGCCGCGAACCAGTACTTTCTGGTGGGCAACGCCGGCAACGGCTCGGGAACGCAACCGACATTCATCGTGAACAACACCGGTGTCCAGCTCGCTACTCCAGGGGGGGACGCCGAGACCACCGTTGTCGGCACGCAGCAAGGCACCCCTGGTCAGGCGAACGGATTTCAGTTCGGCTTCACGATTACCCAGACCAATCCCTTGACGAACCAGCCCTATGCGACGTCTCCAGACAAATCTGGCAAGGACGACAATTTCCGGGGAGAGACGATCTTCAACAACACGCTGTACGTAACCAAGGGGAGTGGCAGCAACGGGATCAACACCGTCTATCAGGTCGACAGTGCGGGCACGCTGCCCACGACAATCACGGCCGTCTCCACGCCGATCACCGTCTTGCCGGGCTTCAACACCATCCTGGCCCGCACGGCGACGGCTGGCCCGAATCCTTTCGGGCTTTGGTTCGCCAACGATCACACCCTCTACGTGGCTGACGAAGGTGATGGCATGGCCGGAGATGCTGCCACCAGCGCGTTCGCCGGGTTAGAGAAATGGATCTTTGACGGGAGCATCTGGCATCTCGCCTACACCCTGCAGAACGGTTTGGATCTCGGGGTGGACTATACGGTTGGAAGCTATTTCCCTACCGCCACGGACGGTCTGCGCAATATCACCGGGCGGATCAACGGCGACGGCACCGTCACGATCTTCGGAATCACCTCGACGGTCAGTGCCTCAGGCGACCAGGGTGCAGATCCCAATCGGTTGGTAGCGATCACCGATCTCCTCGAGGCCACCAGTCTCCCGGAGAGCGAAAGCTTCACGACGCTGGAGACTGCCGGATTTGGAGAGGTACTGCGTGGGGTGTCCTTCGCCCCCGTCCCCGAACCGTCTACGTTTGCCCTACTTTGCATCGGGCTCGCCGGCGTGGCTCTGATCTCGTGGAAGCGTCGGCCCAGCGCGTAGCCTCTTCCTCCCGTTGCTGAATCCTGGTTCGCGGGAGCCGAGGTGGTGACGTGGATCACTCCCCGCAGGTGTGCTCGCGGCTCGGGCAAGGCGGCCTGCCGTGACATAAAAGTCACGATTACGTCGTTGACAGCCCCGCGTTCGCGGCCTATCAGATCAACCATGCATGGCGCGCGAAACCCCTTGAGGATCGAGCACCGGGGCTCGTCCTCCACTCGAGAACACTGACACGGGGGAGGAGACCGATGTCATCTAGGAACTTCCGCGCGTGGATTCTCGCCTCGAGCATTCTGGCCATCTCGGCCACGGCGACGGTGGCCGGCGCTGGTCCCCTCGTCACGTTCATCGGCGATGTCGCCCTTTCCGGGAACGGAACCGACCTTTCAGGACTGCCTCCTATGATCCTCGAGGATGGCGTCTCGCGGCAAAATGCGCTGAACGGCTTTGGATCTGGCATTGCGTACACCGGATTCGATTCGAGATACCTTCTCCTCGCCGATCGTGGTCCAAACAAGGTAGCCTATCCTGGCGGGGCGGCGGTCGACAACACGACCACCTATGATAACAGGTATCAGATCTTCGACATCAATGTGAGCTGCGGCAGCACGGTCTCGTGTACGCAGGCAAACACGACCGTGAGTGCCGGCAACGTCGGCACGACCCTGCTGAAGAACGCTCAGGGCGTGCAGTTCACCGGGCTCAGTGCTGGATTCAGTACGAATCCCCAGGTCCAGGGTCACCGACTGGATCCTGAGAGCATCCGGGTCGGCCCCGACGGCACCGTCTACATCTCGGATGAGTATGGCCCGTTCATCTATCACTTCGACCAGAAGGGTAACCAGATCGGTGCCCTACCCATTCCAGCCAATGTGACGATCGCCAAGCCGGGCGCAACGGCGACGGCCGAAGGGCCCCCCACCAACACAACCGGTCGCGTCACCAACCGGGGTTTCGAAGGCTTGGCGATCTCTCCGGACGGGAAGACGTTGGTCGCCGGGCTTCAGTCCCCATTGATACAGGACGGCGGGACCGGTGCGCTCTATACGAGGATCTTTGTCTACGATCTCACGAACCCCAACGCGCAACCGAAGCAGTACCTGTACCAGCTCCACAGCACTGCGACCGCGATCTCGGATCTCGTGGCGCTCAACAACAGTCTGTTTCTCGTCGACGAGCGTGATGGAACCGGCGGCCCGAATGGGGTCAAGCAGCTCTATGAGATCAACATCAATCAGGCGGGCGTGACCGATCTGACCAACACTGCCTACGGCACCTCGGCGACTCTCGGCCTTCCGAGCTCAGGACTGTTGCCGGCCGGGCTCACCGCGCTCTCGAGCACCCTCTATGCCGACATCGGCCAGCTCCTCAACGCCGCCAACCCCTTCGTGCCGGCTACCGGCGGCCTGCCGGACAAGATCGAAGGTTATGCCTTCGGGCCCGACCTGGCAGACGGCGGCCATCTCCTCTTGGCGACGAACGACAACGACTTCAGCGACACCCCGCAAGTCCCCGGGTTCCCGAACTATATCTTTGCCTTCGAAGTCCGGGACGCAGACTTCGTCGCTGAATCCTTCCCCCCCGGCTTCGTGTTCCCGACGCCGGAGCCGCCTACGCTCGTACTCCTTGCGATCGGGCTCGTCGGCGGGGGCGTCATGTTGCGGAGGCGGCCGTTCGGCTCGACGAGATGAATGTCAGCCCTACGTCGCCAGCACGTCTCCCACAAGCCTCACGAGGCTGGGAAAGTCCACGCCGCCGGAAACCTCGGTCGAACGCCCCGAGGTAGTACAGGGTAGCTCAAGGAGCGCCTCGGGCGGGCGCAGGCGGCGGACGACGAACGCTTCCTCTTTGAGGCGCCACTTCAGCAGCACGAGACACTTCATATTCCGGCTCAGTGCCACCGTACCCGATCCATAGATGGCATCGAGGTCCACGTCGCGCTTCCGTTCGAGAAGCCGGAGCTCCTCGGGAGACAGCATGGCGACGTTGTTCCGGTCCTCGGCCGTGAGGAGTGCCCGAGCGTGGGATGGCGAACCAGCGTGCCTAATTGACCCGGGGCTGCTTGGGATAGCCCAGAACCTCGACCTGGTCGGATCCCGCCAGAGCAAGCACCCGATCGGCGGAGAGGAACCGAAAGCTGTCTTCGACGAGATGCAACGCCGAGCTGGACTTGCCCGCTCCCGGGCCTCGGCACGAACGGCGGCCCAGCCGTTCCAGGTCACCGCCGACGAATGGAAGAGCCACGTGGCCGCGACGGAGGACCCGCTTCGCGTAGGCGGCATTGATGAGATTGACGACCTGGTTGAGGTTGGTGAGGAGAATTCCCTGCGCGTACGCGGAGCCCGGTTGCAGGCCCATGAGCACACCCGTCGCTCGCTTCAGGATGAGGCGCCACGTGGTGAAAGCGATAAAATAGGCGCTTACATTCACCGCCATATCACGATGTTAGTTGGAGTGAGGTGACTCGCACAAAGCGCGTCTAATCCGGCGCAAGTTTAGAATAGGAGATGCCATGAATTATAGAGCATGGGTGACGAAGGCGGCGAAACAGCGGATGGTACTCGAAACTGTTGACCTCGGACCGCTCGGAGCCGAGGATGTTGAAGTCGATGTCGAACACTGCGGTTTGTGTCACTCCGATCTCTCCGTCTTTAACAACGAGTGGGGTATTTCGCAGTACCCCGCGATTCTCGGCCACGAGGTCGCCGGTCGCGTCACGGCCATAGGTTCGAATACCAAGAAAGGACTCAAGGTCGGACAGCGCGTCGGGGTCGGCTGGTACTCGGGTAGCTGCATGCATTGTCACCAGTGCATGTCGGGAAGCCATCACCTATGCCCGCAAGTGCAAGAGACCATCGTCGGTCATCGCGGCGGGTTCGCCACCCACATCCGCGCGCACTGGGCTTGGGCCTTCCCGCTGCCGGAAAAGCTGAACTTCGCCGAAGCCGGGCCGCTCCTGTGCGGGGGCATCACTGTCTTCGCGCCGCTCGCCATGTACGCCAAGCCGACTGACCGGGTAGGCATCATCGGCATCGGCGGGCTGGGGCACATGGCCGTGAAGTTCGCCGCGGCCTACGGCTGCGATGTGACAGCGTTCACGGCGAGCGAGAGCCAGTTCGATGAGGCGAAGGGTTTCGGGGCGAACCACGCCGTCTCGACCAAAGAGTCGGTGGCGATCAAGAAGCTCGGGCGCACCTTTGACCTCCTGATCAGCACCGTCAACGTGAAGCTCGATTGGGACGCGATGATCGGCACCCTTGCGCCCAACGGCCGGCTGCACAACGTCGGTGCCGTGCTGGAACCGATCCCTGTAGCTGCATTCGCACTCATCTCGCAGCAGCGTAGCGTCTCGGGTTCGCCGACTGGCTCGCCGGTGGCGATCGAGACGATGCTCGACTTTGCTTCACGGCACAATATCGCGCCGCAGACCGAGCACTTCCCGATGAGCGCTATCAATGAGGCCTTCGCCCGGCTCGAATCAGGCAAGGCCCGTTACCGTATCGTGCTGGATGCGGATTTCTGAAGTGACAAGACGTTCTCGAGGTAAACAATCATGAGCACCGCCATCGTGACAGGAGCTTCGCAGGGGATCGGCGCGCGAATACTTTTCTTCTGATGTTCCCTCCGGCCCTTCCAATCCGCAGAGAGATCCGCGTCTGATTTACCCAGGCGACCAGAGAGCTTCGAGGACGCAATTAACCTGCATGGAACCCTTTCACACACCGGATGAATCGCAGAGTGTAGGTGGGCGAGATGGCCTGCCGTGGTTCGCCATTGCGCGGATCATCCTTCGCGTTCATGTATTCGATGCCAGGCGTGCCGATTCCGGTGGGCTGGTGCGCCACCCACGGCGCCGCTGTTCGTGGTCACGTACTTGAACAAGGCAGGTCTGTCGATGGAGCAGCGGATCAGTGGCCAGCGAATCTGGAAGGTGGTGCGAGCCGCCGGCAAGCGGGCCGGCATATCCGCGTTGCATCCGCACGCCCTTCGTCACGCATGCGGCGCAGAGTTGCTACGCCGAACCAAAAACCTACGACTGGTGCAGGAACAGTTGCGGCACGCGGACGTTCAAACCACCACCTACTACACGAAGATCACCCAGGAGGACATTCGGGAAGGATTGGAAACGCTCGACGGTGAGGGGAATGAAAGAAAAATTCATGATCGCCGAAATCGACTCGTCTCACCCTCGAGGTGGAAGTCGTCTGATTGCTGTCCTTGGTCCCCATGGTCTCACCGCATGGGATGGGTGGGCCTGGGACTCTCCTGGGGAAATAGGAATCGACGGGTCGGCACTCAGTAGCTTCTAACCGGCATGGGCTGCCCCAAGGGTCTGCCCGCCGACCCGGCTCGAACGCTTTCGAGACGGATCGGCAGGCAGCCGCATAGGGCGAGCGGAGACTACTTCGCGTCGAACACGTTCGAGAGGTCCGCGACCGCCGCGTCACGGATCGCGAGAGGTGCAAGGCCGAAGCGCCGCTCCAGCGTGGCAAGGATCGCCGTCGTGTCGTAGGAAGTGCCGTCGACAACGAAATTTCCGCGTAGGAAGGGCGTCACGATGAGAGCAGGGACGCGCGTGCCGGGACCCCACACGTCATGGGGGCCATTCTCGTTGCCCTGGCCGGGCGGCGGCACATGGTCCCACTGGCCGCCGAATTCATCGTAGGTCACGATGATCATCGTGTCCTTGGCGCAGGCGCTCCGCGTGATCGCGTCGATCAGCTGGACAAGATGGTCGCTCCCGAGGCTCTCGCTCGTATAGCCAGGGTGCTCGTTCTCCTCGCCGATCGGCTTCACGAAGCTGACCGGCTTGAGATTGCAGGTGCTCCGCGTGGATGAACGGGCCAGCTTGAGGAACTCCTCCTCATCGCGGAGATGGCCCTGTCGCTGCGCGCGGCCCGCCGCCGTCCCGGGATCGAACACGGCGTAGTAGTTGAATGGCTGGTGATGGAACTGGAAGAGCGCGTTGGGACAGTTGGGATACGTGGCCCCCGCGAACGTCTGCGGGTCCGCGCAGGCCGGGCCCAATCCATTGGTCCACCCTGGCCCGTTCACGTCTCCGTTCGCGTTCGACCACCCCCCCGCGTACCACGCCCAGTCGACGCCTGCGGCATTGAGCCGGTCGCCGATCGTCGGCGTCCCGACCGGCATGAGCCGCTTGGACGCGGCCGTCCCCGGCTGGAAGGGCTGGAACCAAGGCTGGGTCGTGTTCACCGCGTAGTCACCGCATCCCTGTTGCCCTTGGGCCGAGCATTTGATCGTCAGCTGCGAGTCATTGACGGGTCCGGTGGGCGTGTAGAGGGAATAACTACTATTCGGGAACCCGTTCGCGTCGATGATCGAATGGAGATCGTTTGGCCCGCTCTGCGCGGCGCCGGCAAAGACAGGCGTCGCAGCGGCAATCAGCCACTGGTGGTTCAGGAACGAGCCGCCAAACGCTCCCTGAAAGAAGTTGTCGGCGATCGCGTACCTCGGGTGGCTGGGGGCGTGGAGGTACTGATAGATCGGCAGCTTCGTGGTGTCGTAGTAGCCCATGGCGAGGCCGACAGCGTCACTGCCGGTGACGTAGCGGTCCATCTTGCCGCCGTCGATCTGATACTGCTCCTGATAGAAACGGTGCACGATATCGCGCGTGCAGCCGCCCGGCAGGCCCGTGCCTTTCGGCAGGCCGTTGGGCATGAACGGGCTCCCAGGCGGCGGGCAGGTTGTGTCGGCCGGACCAATGACAGCATCGATCAGAAACGGCTTGTTGACGAATGCGCTCTGGAAGATCTTGCCCGTCGTCTCCGTGCACGAGGTGCCCAGGGGCGGGCTGGTGAGATTTACGTCGTCCTGCAGGAGGCACTCGTACGGCAAGCCGCCCTGGGTCATCTGCACAGTGTGTTCGGGATCGGCAGCACTAAGTCCGTGGACGCCCTCCCAGGCGCCGTAGAGGTTATCGAAGCTGTGGTTCTCCTGATAGATCACCACAAAGTGGTTGATCTTCTGGAGCTTGTCGGCCCGGTCGCTGCCCTCGGCGCTGGCGACGAGCCCGAGCGCGACCACGGCTGACAGCATGAGCGGCGCGAACCTCTCCCACTGGATCCACCTCATACGGCCTCCCTGGCTATGGGGTGAGCAATAGCGTGTCGCGCGCCCGAGAACGCATCGGGGCGAGCCTCCGGGTGGACACGCTCCCCGGAAGCTACGCCCGGCGGATGTCGGAGATTTGACAGGAGCCCTAAAAGATCAAAACGAACGGATGTCGCAGATATGTCGCGGTGACTTGCGGCCTCGCGGCGCGAGATGTTGGGGCCTGGAACGACCTGGTCCTCGAAGACTCCGCCCAGATCAGACCATTCTCGACGACTATCCGCGAGCGGAGGTAACTCTCAGAGAGATGTCCCGATCTCTCTTCGTGAGGGCATCAGGCCCGGCGAGTAGAGTCCGGACCCGTTGACAATGTGGTAACGCTCTGCTAGCAGACGGCTGCTACCATTCCAACTGTCATCACGGAAATCCAGGAGCACAATGTCTCAGACCTCATCGCTGGTTTCACGTGACCTTAGATCGTTCAGGTTCTTTGTGAATTGAGCAGAATCGGAGCTTTTAACCAGGGGGTCTGGCCTAAGTCATCGGCTGGCCCGCCCATCGAACACCACGCCATGGCATGTAACGGCTTACAGTACCTCTTGACGTGCAGCTAGTGGGACTCGAGCGCGACTTTGACTCCCCTTCAACGCTCGCACCTAGCGCCAGTGAGTCACGAGTTCAAATCGCAGGCCGGCAACTACCGACATCGACTCGGCTCGCCCCCAAGACAGACGTCGTCTGAATCGCCGCCTCAATCTCATCTTGTCTCGGAGCCCTCCTATTGAGGGCAATGCGCGAGAATCCACTGGGAAAACAGTGGGAAGCTGAGAGTTGGGCTATCTGAGGTCCATGACCTCCCGAGGGAATCGCCCCTTCGTTAGGCCAGTCGCCGCGACATAAGATGTCGTACTCAGACGCTGGCCTCGCACGCCGACCCCCAGTTGGAGCCCGCGGCACAGCTATACCTTCGAGAGTCAACGGCTGCTCGAGCAGCCTGATTGCGTAGGTCTTGCTCTCAGAGCCCAGGCAGTGCCCGGGTATTCTCCGTCCGGGCGCCCTCCAATTCCTTAGGATTGATCCCGAGGACGTCGAGGATGGTGGCGGCGATCTGTCGAGTCTCGACATTATCGTCGACGGTTGCCGCAATGATCGAGGGGTTCGAAACAAGAAGGGCCACGTTGCGGTCGTCCTGGGTGAAGCCGCCGTGCTCGGCGAGTTTGCTGCCACTCGTGTAGATCAGGCCGGGTGTCGTGATGGCGATGAAGTCGGGGGTGCGGTTGTTGCCGAAGGGGTTGCCGTAGAGCGGCGCGAGCGCTGATTTGTTGAGAAGAGTATCGATGCCCAACGTTTTCGCCTGCGACAAGAGGTAGGCCTCGGCGGCCTTGTAGTCGCTCTGCTGAAACTGGGGGCTCAACCAGATCAATGCCACATCATCGGTCGTGACCTGCGCAACCCCAGGGGTGAGAGAATAGGGCTGATCGCTGACCGGCTGCCGCAAGGCATGGTTAATCGGCGATTGACCGTGCTTGGCCTCGATGATGACCAAGGTACTCTGGGCGAGCCCGGCGCTGTTCAATGCCGCGAGCATGAGGCCGAGCTCGGTGTCGACGAAATCGAGCCCGTATTTGAGGCCCGTGTTGAGCTGTGAGCCGGACGCGTTGGCATACCCACCGATGAGACTCACGGTGTCGTTGCACTTCAACATGTTCGGCGGCGGTAGTACCAGGAGGGACACGGGATACAGCGGTGGCAGTGAACCCGGCGTGTTGACGAATTGGTCGGCCGCATTGGCATGGGCGAGCTTCTGGCCGACGCTCACTGCTTGGAAATTCATGCCGAAAATCGTGGGCACACCGACGGAGTGCTTTCCCGTGCTATCGAGACCAGCAATCTCGTTGAGGACGGCCTGGACCTTTAGCACGTCGTTCCGCTGGATGCTGCAATAGCCGGTCGTGGTGTCCTGACCGGTAATCGGATCGTTGGAGTTGACTTCCGGCGTATACAGGTCGTCCACCCCCGCTCCTGAAGGGCCGTTCAAAATCTCATAGGCTGGATGCTTGTCGGCCCAGGCGGTGCGTCCACCGTGGGCGCGGATGACCTCGAAGATCGTGTTCACCTTGATGAACTGATGGGGATAGACCGGCACGCATTGGCCGCCGGCCAGGGTGAGCGGCAGCTGGGTGGGATCGATCTGCGAAAGAGGGTCGCCCAGCGTTCCGCCCCCGGTCGCGTCCGCCAGGCTCTTGTCGAGGTTCTCCGCATAGACGACTTCCGTGCCCGGCAGGCTGCTGCAGTTCGAGCCCGGCGGAAACAGCAGGCGATCGTACGAATCGTCGTAAAACACTCCGGTCGATCTCGATGTGCCACCCGTCGTCGGAGCCAAAAGGCCGGGGAACGAGTCCGATGGCGCCGTCGTCAGCGCATTGGGATAGCGCACACCGTTCTGGGCAAGTGCGGCCAGCGTGCTGTGCGGAGTGGCGGTGATGTAATTGCTGAGATCGACGGCGTGCAAGCCGTCGATGCTGATCAGCAGCACATGATCATAAATCAGTCCCTTCGGCGGCGCCGCGAAGGCCTCGGGAGCGAGCGCGCTCAGCGTGAGGGCGATCCACGCTGCCAACCATCGGAAATCCGTCATGTGAAATCCTCCGTGGATGGCCCCGACAAGCCCGGCCAAGGGGAAAAAGGTTGTAGAGCGAACGCGACACGAGTGTGAGTGCCACCTGGCGGCGATGACCTCGCCTCGGGCCCCCCTCACCTAACCCGGCGGAACCGGGAGCAAACAGTGTTCCGGCTCCGCCGAGTCCCTTACGAGCCTCCCGCGCGAAGAAGCTTTGCGTGCGAATCTCGGCATGACGACCTTCATCGCACAGCACGCCCACGAGATCCTCGGCATCTTGTCCTGCTCTGACCGCGTGGTGATTCACCGGCACGCTCCCCGACATCTGCCATGCCGACGCCATGGCTGGGTATCTGTCGAACCACGGGACTCGCCTGTTTGACCATTCCCGCTGCCGGCCCCCCCCCGGCGACGACCTCCGAACCTATGCCGAGCACCTGGGACCATGGCGCAAATTTGTGTCGCCGAGATGTCCGGCGGGTGACATGTGTGTGGCGAGCCAACGGAGCGTGGAGAATGACAGTCCCTCGGCACGCGGAGCGAAGGCGACATTAGCGCCGGAGGGGGCTCATGGACGGAGGGACCGCTGCCGGCGGTCGTTCGTGTGCCCTATCCTCCAGGCGCTGTCCACAATCAAATTTCTTTTTGACCGATCACAAGCTGAGCTCTCTTCACCGTGCAGAATCACGAGCTTCCGTTAGGGCTGGAATTCAGGATTTTGACCGTAACGCGGCTGACTCCGCCCACTAGGGCCATCCGCCCAGTTTGCTCATTTCCTGGAGTGGAACGTAGGACGTGCGGCCTTGTGGAGTTTTTTGGTCCTTGCGGACGTTCGTGAGGCACCAGGGCAATTCAATGCCGGCAGCGATGAGGACGGCTCGGACACCGTCTAGGCGACGAGGTTTTCAACGGGTCGACACCAAACGGCGGTGGAGCCGACAGCTGCGGTCGATCCAGAACCCACGCCGCGAGTCGCTGTCCGAGACCGCCCAGCCAGCGCCGTCGCGATTGGCCGCCCGCAGGCATGCACACCCGCGTGCCAGCGCCTCCTTGCTCCCCGGCCCATCGCTACCAGTCCGCCGGCTCAGGATCTTGAATCGCATCATCCCGTCCCAAGGGGGACAGCAAACGGTCTAGTTGCAATCTCGCATCACCCCGGGCGATCAGAATCTCTCGGAAGTTGGCCAGGCATGCCTCTTCGAGCAGCTCCTGGTCGTATCCCGCGCGTACGACGTTAACAGGGTCTACATTCGTGGTCCGCAGGTCTTCAAAGTCGAGCGGCGCTATCCCGCATTGCCAGAAACCGGATTCACGCAGGGGGACCGCACTGAACAAAGCGCGGGCAAGCACAAAACTCCGGGGACGGAGCAGAGACCAACCATACGCCTGCCCGCCATCGGCTGCAACATCTCCCGTCGGCGCGGCTGGACCCTCCGATGCCTCTGGCCCACGGCGTGAGCACTGGGATGGCATCCGGCCAAGAAATTGGAAGCGCCCGGGCCGTCCTCGTTGATCCAGGATTGGAGGCATGGGGCGTGATCATAGCAGGGCGCGGGGGCACTGGCGCCGCTCCTTGGCGGACCGAGGTGTGTCGTCGCAACAATTTTCGCCGCGTCGTCTCGCTACCGCAATGTCGGGGGCAAGTCATGCGCGCCGAGCAAGAGAACATCGGGTCAACCAATCATCCAACCCTATGTTCCGCACTGAGATATGGAGCATCGCCCCCTTGCGCGTGCCGGACGAGGACCTTTGAGTCAAGCGAGAGGGAGACGCTCCTTTATCCGATCGACACCTCGCGGAGTGGGGTGACCCTGCTCACCGCATAGACCTGAACTGGGCGAGATCGACCCCGCAGCGCGTGGAGGCCGAGATCCTCGAACGCCCAGTCGTCCGGGATCGGGAGCCGGTGCCAGGCATCGTCGGAAATCACCAGGCGCTGGTCGAGCTCTCGCGCCAGGTGCTCGAGGCGCGACGTCGTATTCATCGCGTCTCCGTGAAACACGATGTCCCGCTTCCGTCCGCCGACCTCGCCCACCACTACCGGTCCGAAATGGAGCGCCCCTCGCACATGGGGCGCTACCCCGAACTCATGCAGGAAATCGGGCGCCGCCGCCTCGAGAGCCGCCTCGACGGCGACGAAACATCGGATGGGCCGCGCCCCGGGCCGTCCCTCTTTCTCCATCCAGGTAATGACCATCTCATCGCCCACGTACTGGTAGATCTCGCCCCGGTAGTCGTCGACGGGATCCGACGCCAGCAGGAAAACGCCATTGAGAAAGCGGTGAACGGCCACGGGGCCGATACGCTCGGCGAGCGCGGTGGAGCCCGCGATGTCAACGAACAGAAAGAATCGTTCCTCCCGGCGCGGCCGGTGGTACCTGCCCATCACCCAGTCGCGCAGGGTCCGCCCCCCGATGATCTGACTTATCTGGAGCAGGAAGATCACGGCGCCGGTGACCGCGAATGAGAAGATGATGGAGACGAGCTGCGCGGATCCGGTCCCGAGGGGCACATGGACGAGCCGGGTGCCTGGCTCGACGATGTTGACGAAGACGATCATCGATCCATAGATGAGCGCCTTGATCAGGAGTGTGACAAGAAAAGGGGCCTGCTCTACCGCTCGCCCCAGTCGCAGACGGGTTCCGAAGATCTCCAGGGGTCCGATGGTTGAACCCAAGAGGAAGCCATGGATCGCCCCGATGAGGATCCCAAACCTCGGGGCTCCGTAAGCCGCGACGTTGAGCAGGGCACCGTAGGCGCTGCCGAGGAGTACGCTGGCGCCCACGACCCGGCCCAGAAGCTCAAGGCGCCGCCTGGTCCCGATGCGCATGGCGTCCCCTCCACGCCGGTCGACTCCCGCCCTTTGCTGGCTCGATGGGGCTAATACCGTGCTCGACCCCTGGGCCCAGCGAGCACACGCGGTGCTGACAACGGATGACGTGCTGCAATTTCCGATCCGCTGTCCGCTGCCGATCTCCAAAAAGCATGGAGCGAGGCGAACGCTGCAACTACTTCTGCAGTTGAGAAATTTCCCGTCGACGACTGGCTAAAGAAGACTTCTCTAAGAATCCCACACGAAACCGGCTTGCCGTCTTCCTCAACCGCACCAATCGCGCATCGTTTCACACAGGACAGATTGCACTCACCAAATAGTTTCGTAATGTCGCCAGCAGATCCAAGACTTACTTATCCGGGATCAGCAGGCCGAGCGGTTTAAGCGGCCCGACTGGAATGACTTCGAACCCGAGGAAGCCGTTCGCGGCAAGCGGCAGCTCGTGGATTATCCATTTAGCTTGATCGAGCGACTCGGTATTCATCAGGAAGATCACGCCCGGCTTATCCTCGCGGAACCAGAATTGCTCGATCTTGCCTTCAAGATAAAGTTTGAGTGTGTCCGGAACTTCCTTCCGCATAATCTGTCGCCTCTCTTCGTCCGTGATCGGCTTGGCGAATGTTCCGACAGCGAAAACCTTCATGACCATTCTCCTTGTCAGATGTGAATTTCAATGTCTGACGAGGACTAATTTAGCTAATCGACCAGTTAGATGGTAGAGTCGTAAATGCCAAGTTTGATGTCATTTACGCCATGCACATTTCTCGGGTGGGGAGCTTCGGCACGCGAGACAAGGGCTGGGTTGAATTATTTCCTTTGCCGTTCTCTGTAGGACTTTTCGAACGCCTCGATCTCGTGCAGTGTAGGCTCACGGTCAGCAAATGCTTCAAGTAGCCCCGAGAGGAACTCCTGTCCAAGCCCGTCGCTCCTCGAACCTGGCGCCGGTTGAGGTCCCCCAAGTGACCCTCGGATGGGGATAGCCTGGAGCCGAGCTTTGCTTGATTCTTCGGCAGCTGCGAAGCCTCGTCGCCTCCATCCACTCTCGCGCTCTCACTCATAGACCACCGACGTTCCCTCGAGTGAAACCATATTGAAGATGCAGGCGGAGTCGTAAGCGCTCCACTTCAACAGTTCGCGCGTCGTTGCGTTCAAATGGGTCAGCTTCGACTCGAGCTCGCCATCTAGGAGGAACGTCGCACCGGGACCGTCGTGCGGGAGCGATGCGGCAACTACGAGGATGAGCTTATGGAACCGATGACGATCGAGACGCACCACGCGGTCCACCTTCCGAGCGATCGAACTGACGAGGGCTGGAATTGGATCCAGCCGCACCGCCATCGTGTAGGGCCTACCGCTGGCCGCCTTCGTCTTCTCGGCCCGTCTTAGTTGACTCCCCCTTTGCTTGGGGGCTAGTCGCGGGTCAGAATGAAACTCAATGACCTGGAATCCGATTTCCTGTTCGTCGATCTTCCACACCACATCCGCGCCGGTGTCCGTCTTCAACTCAGTATTCGGATTAAGACAACAACCTCTCGACGATGTCGCGTTCCGTCGAATAGCTTGCCATTCGTATACAATTCTACCATTGGCATTCAATCGTCGACCACTGCAGCCGAATTCAGCCGTCCATGTTCGGACCTATGCCTTCTGATTCGCGCGCCTCGTCTGGCAACCGGGTTGTAGTCGACGTTACTTGATCCCCGCATGTAACCGGAGGCGCGCAAAGCGGCTCGTTCCTCCTGTCAGCTCAGGTCGCGCCTCCTTACTTCAAATTCCTCTCTGCTGATGTCTCCCTGGGCATACTTTTGGCGGAGAATCTCTAACGCCCGATCCGATTTCGGCTCGTTCCCCGCTCTCGCGAGCCATCGGATGCCGAGCACGATGCCCACGATGACGATTGCCCAGAACCCCAACATCATCAGCATCATGCCGACGCCCCACACGCCCCACATCGGATGCCACCCACATCCCCACTCGTACGCTCGCTCCTGGGCGAGCGCCACCCCAGCCATCCCCAGCACAGCACGGTCTAGAATTATGTGACTCATGGTTTCCTCCGTTTCGCCTCTGTCCCCTTCGGGATCCGCTTTGATCGTGGTCGGCCGCGCAGACGTTCCCGCATGCACCTACCAAGCGATCCAGGATTTCGAGCGCTCGAGACGCGTAAGGTCGGACCTACTTCCTTCTCTCTGACCAGAACGATTACGTAGTCTCTCACCAGCCCGCGGACGACGTCGCTCTACGGTGCGACCGAATCGCCACCGA
>Ga0306921_10001578_pt1 | contig 22212 bp, 20 predicted proteins | sample sta12Cox44000080_FD_203760 | JGI IMG/M metagenome (GOLD analysis project Ga0306921, IMG submission 203760) | Lab enrichment of tropical soil microbial communities from Luquillo Experimental Forest, Puerto Rico - statoxic.12C.oxic.44.000.080 (v2)... | ecosystem: Environmental > Terrestrial >...
TCGCGATTCAGGGCCTCATGATCGGCGTCAGGCAAAAGCTCGCGTATCGATTCGATGCTGGGGCGTCCGTGGGCTTCGCGGACAGTCTTGTCGGGCTCAAAGCCATGCTTGATCGCCCACTGCGTCCACACTCGGGAAACGGCAGGGGTGGAATCGATTAAGACCCCGTCGAGGTCAAAGAGCATGGCGCTGGCCGCTATCAGGCTCATCCTGAGATCATAACGGACAGATAGTCAGGGCACGCGGTTCGGGCATGGTCGGAGGTGAGTTCCTTTTGGGGTGCCTTCGTGGGCCGACCTACCCGGGAATGAAAGATCATCATTGACAGACCCGCAACCGACGCATAGCGTTATCGTGTACGTACACGATAAGGGATTTTGCACGATAGCTCCGAGAGGCGACACCGCGGTATGCTGCTTAAAGAATTGCGCCATCAGGTCCTCAAAGCGAACGTCGAACCGCAACAAAAAGGTCTGGCCCTGTACACCTTCGGGAATGCCAGCGGCATCTCTCGTCGCCAAGGACCGGTGGTCATCAAGCCCAGAGGCGCGCCTTACGACGACCTGACCATCGGGAATCTCTCGTGTTGTACAGGAAATTCGCCAGCGCTGGAGGAATCGCGCACACCCACTCAGAATATGCGACGGAGTGGGCAGGCACGGCAACCGATGCGATGTTTCGGTACGACCCATTCCCACTACTGCTACGCGGTGGTGTCAGTTACTCGGCCTATGCACGACAACAAGACTGCATCCGACTAGGAGAGAAACACCGGTGACGTGATCGCACAAAGCTTCGATGAGATAGACTACGCAGCGGTCCCCGGCAGTGCTGGTGGCGAGTCACGGGCCCTTTACGCGCGGACCCGGACGCCATGACGGCAGTGCAGACCGCAGTCGTCCTGGAGATGCTAGCCCGGGCTGCGTATCTGACGATCGGATCGATCGGGACCCGGGAGCGATCTGGCAAACGCTTCGGGACAGGCACTGCCTCGGGAAGCACGGAACCCATGCTTATTAGGTCAGGTAGGAAGCAAAAATGATTCCTCTGATGTCGATGGTAGCCGCGCCAAGACTGGTCCATCTGTCTGCGGTCGACGTAGTGATTATCGCGTTTTACTTCGCGCTGGTGCTGGCCATCGGATGGTATCTGCAAGGCCAGTCGAATACCGGCGAAGACTTTTTCATGGCCGGTCGCGAGATGACAGCGTGGATCGCCGGTCTCAGCTTCCTGTCGGCAAACCTGGGATCACTGGAACTCATGGGTTGGGCAGCTGCGGCTTACCAGTACGGCATTCTAGCGACGCACTGGTACTGGATCGGCGCGATTCCCGCGATGCTGTTTCTCGCTTTGGTGATGATGCCGTTCTACTACATCTCCAAAACGCACTCGGTTCCGGGATACCTCAAGCTCCGCTTCGGAGAGTCGGCGCGCACTTTGTCGTCGGTTTCGTTCGCCTTCATGACGGTGCTGATGAGCGGCATCAACATGTACTCAATGGCGCTGGTTATGAAGGTTGTACTGGGCTGGGACATCAACTTCAGCATTTGGGTGTCGTCCGTCACGGTGGCTGTGTATGTGGCGCTCGGGGGCTTGCGCTCGGCCATCTTCAACGAGGTGCTGCAATTCATCCTGATCTGGGCGGGCGCGCTGGTAATTCCAGTGATGGGGCTGATTGAAGCCGGCGGCTGGTCGAACTTGAAGGCGCAGATCGCGGTGCGAGCTTCGTCGGAGTACACGCACCTGTGGTCGACGCTGGGATCGTTTAAGGACAATCCAATGGGCATTCATTGGACCGGCATCGTGCTGGGTCTGGGCTTCGTGATTTCGTTCGGTTACTGGACGACGGACTTCCTGGTGGTGCAGCGTGTCCTGTCAGCCAAAGACCTGCGCGCTGCGAAAATGGCGCCGATCATCGGCGCAGCCTTCAAAATGTGCGTTCCGTTTATCGTGATCCTCCCCGGACTACTGGCGCTGGCGGTTCTGCCGCAGAAGCTGGTAGGCGAAGGAGCGGCGGTTGCCACGGGAGGACACAGCTATAACGAAGTTCTTCCTCTGATGCTGGCCCGCTACTGCGGACCCGGTTTGTTGGGACTGGGTATTACGGCCTTGATCGCGGGATTCATGTCAGGTATGGCGGGCAATGTCAGCGCGTTTACTACCGTATGGACGTACGACATCTATCGCGCGCTGATCCGGAAAGACGCCAGTGATGAGCATTATGTGAAGATGGGGCGCTGGACCACCATCGTTGGGGTACTGATCTCGGTAGGCACGGCCTACCTGGTGATGTCGTTTTTGAGCATTATGGATTACGTGCAGGCGCTCTTTAGCTTCTTCATTGCTCCGTTGTTCGGAACGGTGGTTCTCGGAATGTTATGGAAGCGCGCCAGCCCCAAGGGTGGTTTCTGGGGCCTGTTGGCAGGCACGTTGTCATCAATTGGCATGTGGGCGTGGGTGAAGGTCGATCCGACGGCGCTGCGCTATGTGGCGCTTTCGCCGAACGCGCGTGACATGGCAGAAAACATGTATCGCGCTTTGTGGTCATGGGTGGTTTGCGTCCTTGTCACCGTGGTGGTCAGCGTGATGACCGAACCGAAACCTGACAGTGAGCTGGTGGGACTGGTCTATGGCGTGACGCCGGTTCCCCACGAGGTGGATGTGCCGTTGTGGGAGCGCCCGACCTTCTGGGCCGTGGTGGTGGCTGGGGTCTTCGTGATTTTCAACATTGTGTTGTGGTAAAGAGCGATTATGCGAAGTGGTGGCGGCATCTCGATCTGGTTTTTTGTCGGCGTCTCGCTCCTGGTCAATGGTGCGCTGATTCTGGGAGCGGGGCTATGGGAACTGGTTTATCCTCCCGCGAACCCGGTGGTGCTGTTCCGGTTCCACGCCAACGTGTGGTGGGGTGCGGTGTTGCTGCTGCTCGGGATCATGTACAGTCTGCGGTTTTCGCCGCGCCGAGCGTCGTAGCCGCGACCGTTGCCTGTCTGCTGTATCAGGGAGTTATACTGCGCACTCGGAGATCCAATGAAATCGACGCTTCTTCTCCTATGGGTGATTATCGCCATGACCGTAACCTCGCAGTCGAAGGTGACGAAACAACCCTTCGGCAAGACCGAGGACGGAACCCCGGTCGAGTTGTACACGCTGCAGGATGGCAAGCTCACGGTACGCATCATGACCTACGGCGGCATCGTGGTGTCGCTGGAAGTGCCAGACCGCGACGGCAAGCCGGCCGACGTCGTGTTGGGATTCGACTCGCTTGACGGCTACATCAAAACTGGAAACAAGCCCTACATGGGAGCCATCATCGGCCGCTTCGCCAATCGCATCGCGGGTGGCACGTTTCAGCTGAATGGCAAGACCTTTCACGTGCCCAGGAACGACGGCGACAATGCTCTTCACGGCGGCCTGATTGGGTTCAACAAGAAGGTTTGGGAGGCAAGGGAGATCAACAACGGCGTCGAGTTGACCTATGTCAGCAAAAATGGCGAACAAGGGTTTCCCGGGACGTTGACCACGACGGTGCGCTATACGGTTAGCGGCAATGAGTTGCGCATCGAGTATTCGGCAACCACCGACGCGGACACTGTTCTCAACCTCACAAATCACTCGTACTTCAACCTCAAGGGGCAGGGGAATGGCAACATCCTCGACCACCAGATGAAGATCAATGCTCACCGGTTCACACCGACGAATGCCAACCTGATTCCGACGGGCGAGTTGGCGCCGGTGGCCGGGACCCCATTTGACTTTCTCAAGTCAACGGTCATTGGATTGCGAATTGATGCCGACAACCAGCAACTGAAGCTCGCGCACGGCTATGACCACAACTGGGTACTCGATGGGGACGGCAGGAAGGTTGAAGTTGCCGCGGAAGCCTACGAGCCGACGACCGGTCGTGTGTTGGAGGTCCTTACCGATCAGCCGGGAATCCAGTTCTACACCGGGAACTTTCTGGATGGCACGATAACCGGCAAAGGCGGCAAAGTATACAACAAGCGCGACGCCTTCTGCCTGGAGACGCAACATTTTCCGGATTCGCCCAACCATCCGGAGTTTCCCACTACGAAGTTGAGGCCCGGCGAGACCTTTCACTCCGTCACCACATTCCGCTTCTCCGCCCGATAGATCACATCCGGGAGCGGCAGAGATTCAATATTCGCTGCTCCCCTGTGCATCCCCGATTCGACCGGCTTTCTACATTGCTTTACCAGTTGCGCTTCGGCAGGCAGAGGCTAAGGGCATTCACTACCCAGATTCGGCCCCAAGAACGTTAACAGGAATTTCACGAAGGAATTCGCCAACTTGGGGGATACTAGTTAGTTAGCAAGCGGCCGCGGAAGCTGGAGCCTGGTAGGGAACGCGGATGCCCGTAGCAGCGAACTCGATCTATCGACGAAGGTCCCGAGCACCTCGTTGGCCGGAAGAGTTGCGCTCGATATCCACAGGCGAACGCATTCATGTGGCTGCAGTTTGCTATCGGCTGAAGAATGACGAGCCGGAGTTCCTGTTGGTTCGTACCCGGAGTGGCCGATGGACATTTCCCAAAGGTGGGGTTGACGGCGATGCAACTAACGCCGAGGCTGCGGCGCGTGAGGCGTTCGAGGAGGCTGGAGTAAAAGGCAGGATCGAACGCAAACCGTTCCACCGGTACTTCCATTCGAAGCGTGACCGTTTTCGCTCCGGCCGTGCAGTGGTGCCCGTCCATGCGCACCTCTGTGAGGTGGACCGCCTGGTCTCGCCCCAAGAAAATCACCGCAATCCGACCTGGTTCAATGCCGAGAAGGCTAGGCGACGCTTGCGCGAGAATCGCGAGCCCGAGTTTGCAGTCGAGGTAATCCAGGTCATCGACCGAGCTGTGTCACATATCCGCTCTCGCTCCCCGCAGGTGGCCTAAAGGACGCCAGAACCGCCGCGACAGGCGCGCATTCCTCATCAATTCGTGGCCAGTTGTTTTGCGGCTGCGCCAAAGTCCGGCATTTGGTCGCGGTGTTCAGCTCCAACCTGAGGCGCTAATCGTACGCAGCGTCGTGATTCCACGATCGTTGAGGACAGCCCTGACGGCTAGCCCTGCTCTTTGGCAGGCAGGGATTTGCACTCGCTGGATTCGCTCATGTAGATCGGCCAGATGAACCGTAGCGGCGACTTTAGCCCATCGACCACGAGGAACCGCAGGATTTGAAGCTGCTCACGGCCACTGACGTCGTACGCCCGCAGTCCCACGTACGCGGCAATGCTGAAGCTCACGAACAGGTTGAGGATGAAGATGACGCCGATCCCCTCTACCGCCGTGTAAAACCAGTTGTGGCTCAAGCTTCGCGTTCCGAAGTGGGCGACCGCCAGGGCCAACGTGCCCGTCGACAAGGTAACGTGACGCACATCCAGCGGTAGACCGAAGAAGTGACCAATTACAGGCGTGAATCCCAGCAGATACCCCAGCACGATGCTCGTGCTCCAACCGCCGAGATTACGATTCAACACGCGGGCGAATTTTTTCAGTCGCACTTCGCCGATGGCCGATCCCAGAGGATGTTGCGCAACCGCATCGCTCAGCCGATAGTAGACCGCGAAGTTTTCAACCCAGCCTCCCGCAAGCGCTGCCGTCCACAAGATGACTCCAGTGATGGCGGCGTAAACCGCGGTTCCAGAGGCCAGCGGATGCAGTGTTTCATAGACATGGGTGGCGGTTTCGTGGGCCAGGTAGGACTGCGAGAACACCATGGTCCACAATTTCTCGAAGAACAAAGCGCCAACGCTGACGGCAGTGACGTTCCCAAGGGCGGCGGCCAACTGGGTGCTGGTGATACGCGACACAAAATCAGTGAGCTTACTCTCACGCTCGACGCCTCGGTTCTCGCGGATAATCCCAGCGAAGGTCGCGGCCGTCGCAGCCGGTTGCTTGGTTGCGAGGACGAGCCCCAGGGCCTGTAGCACGACGAAGCTGACCGCGTAGTTGGTCCCGCTGGCGAATCCCTCCACGAAGGGCGGCAAGTGGGCGTCAATGATGCGCAGTTTTAGTGCAGCCGTTATGACAGTGAACAAGCCACCGCCGAGCGCGGCAGCCCACATGTGCCAGTATTCCTTGCGATCGTGAGCGATGTAATGCTCGCCGCTGTGGCCAGTTCGTTCCACCATCTTCCGCGCAATCAGATTGAGATTGTCGCGCAGCAGGGACGACAGGCTAAGGTCGGAAAGGCGGCCTTCCATGAGCTGGCCAAGCAACCCATGTATTGATAAAACCCTGGCATCATGACTGGCTGCCGTCAGCACCTCGATCATGGCTTCCATTCGTGCGAGGCACGCAGCGATCTTTCGCAGGTCGAAGATCAGTTCGACGCTGACGCCGGCGGACTCCATGTGCTGGTGGACCTGCACCATTTCTGTGCGGCAGCGATGAACGACGCCCCTCCATCGTGCCAGTGCTACCTGAACGGCGTCGGGCTCGGACGCAGCGATGAGGTCTTCGGTGGCCGAGAGAATCTGATAGAAGGGTGAGTCGGAAACGCCGGGCGATGAACTACGCGCCCTGACCTCCGGCTCAAGGCCCAGCGCACTCACACGCGAGCCCAGGAGTCGAAGTGCTTCCTGTAGATCGTGATATTCGTGGCTGGCAAATTCCGCATCAGCCGGCGGAGTTAACGCCGCAAAGAGCCGCTGGAATACCTCCGGTGGATTGGAGAGGAATCGTTTTACGTCTCGCTCCGTCGGATACAGCATCACCAGGAGCTTGGCGGCGTCCGACTGTTCTCGCGCGGAGGGCAACAGGCGGGCGGATATTCGCAGCCCAATTTCAGACACGAAGCTGTGATCTGACGGTATTCCCGCCTCGGCGAATAAGGGGACGCAGTTCAATTTGGCGAGCAGAGTGGCAAATGCAGCTTGACAGCGGGTTCTCAGGTCGGCGTTGGCTTCGAGATACGCAACCAACCCGGGCAAACCGGACCCTGGCTGTCTCATCCAGCCAACCAGTCCATAAACGGCAGCTGTGCGCCTACGGAGTGTGGTCGCCTGGCAAAACTCCTCCACACTTCGTACCAATTCGCCTGGCGCAGCCTGCGTCGGCACCAAGTCGTGTCCAGTGGCGCTGGATGAGGGGGTTAGGGTTGTACCGTTGATGTCTGGCGCTTTGGGGAGTTCGATCGACACCCTCTCATTGTCCAACAGCCCAGCCCCGATGCCAAGTCGGGCGACTTACGCAGGTTAGAATTGCTTACGTGCATTTTCCTGACCGATTCTCATGCGAAAACCGGGACGGTCAGCGGCGCCCATCCGCCCTCATGAGCCGCAATCAACCCGCAGATGACGGTGGGAATCGGTGGGAATACGATAAGCAAGTCTAATGACTAACCTCTTCTCGAAAGCGCCAGTGAAAACAAATTTGGAGTCGCGCCCTCGGTCGAAATACGCGACTCTCCTTCTGGCTTGGGGATCGCTGGCTTTGGCGGCGGCCGAAAGCCTTTGCGTAATGGCAGTCGGTTTGAGCGGCCTACGTGTTGCTCTGGGGCTGAGTTCGCTCATAGCTGCAACGGCTGGCGGTCCGGCGCGCGGCTTTCACCGCAACGGTCTGCGGGTTCCATTCCTCGTGATGGGGGCGGCTGGTGCCTTGTTGAGCCTTCTGCTGCTGTGGAACGAAGAACGGATCCGGAAAAATCCGTCAGCCGCGTGGCGCATGCGTCCATTGACGGCACAGCAGCGCAGACGGCGATGGCTGCAACTAGGGCTTGCGATCGCTACACTTCTGTTGGTCGCACTCGAAGCGATTACGCACCCGTGGTTCCATCACGAGTTGTAGTTATCAAGCGCCTTCCTTGCAAGCGCTAAGCGCGACGGCTTATTGTCTCGGCAACTCAGCATCCATTTCACCCTGCAATCGTGAATGCAGGCGCTCGCTATAGCCGACGGGCAGTGCGAAAATCCGCTCGTCCGCGACCAGATAGAGAATGTTGCGGGTGGAATCGAGAACGGCGGCGCAGTGACGGCAATTGGCCAGGTGCTGTTCGATGGAGGCGCGCAACTCCGGTGTGACCCAGCCGTCAATGTAATTCGAAATTTCCTTCCAAACGTGTTTGCAGTTCAGAACCATGATCCACCCGCCCTGCGCTTAAACATTCCCAGCAGTCCACCGCGTTTTATGTTCAACCGCGGCGCCAGCACCTTTTGCAGCATGAGCCGAGCCCGCAGGACGCGGGTCTTCACGACTCCCTCGCTCACCCCGAGTATGGCCACGGTCTCCGCGATACTGAAGTCCTGCACGTCCCTGAGCACGAGGACTTCACGATAAAAATCTGGCAGCTCCTGAATCGCCTTCTGCAGCATTTCCCGCAGTTCTTTTCGTTCGAGGGCCTCCAGAGGGACCTCGCGCCAGTCGGATATGACTGCTGGGGTGAAATCGCCACTGTCGTCGTTCGGGAAGGCATCGACGGAGTCAAAATCGATCAGTCGAGCATGCCGCAGCCGGCCTCGCGCTTCGTTCAGTGCGATTGACACCAGCCACGTGCTGAACTTCGACTCAGCGCGGAACGTATGCAGGTTCTTCAGTGCCTTGAGTACCGTTTCCTGGGCCACGTCTTCGGCATCGTGCTCATTCTGCAGTATCGAATACGCTGCGAAATACACGCTTTTTTCATAGGGCCGGACCAATTCGTGAAACAACTCGCGATCGCCGCCAAGGATGCGGGCAATGAGTTCACGGTCGCGCATTTCGGACGACTCGTTGATCAAAGCTTGCGCGCTGCGTCCCGGCAAAGTCACCTTGGCGAATTAACCCCTGCTGGCCGGGCACTAACTTGTCGGCACCCCAACAACTTTCTGATACTCCAGCAGGTCAAAAGTTACAGCATCGCGGGATAGCAGGGAAGGCGGCTGCTTCGGGTCTCTCGATTCAAGGTAGGCACCGCACAACCATTTACAATGGGCCGCTGCTTAATCCTTACCTAAGGGAAGTCGCCCTCATGATCGAGCGTCGCGAATTTCTTCGCCCAGAGTGCCCTAGCCGCTGGCGAACTGCCGTTATTCGGCACGGGCTGCGGCCGCTACTTCCCCTTGCCGCATCGAGGTGCTGGTTGGAGAGGAACTCGGCGTCATCTCCCCAAACATCTACGGCCATTTCACGGAAAACCTCGGCGGAGTCATTGATGACGGCATCTGGGTAGGCAGGAATTCCAAGGCCCAGAACATGGATGGCATCCGGGCCGAGCTGATAGAACCCATGCGCAAGATCAAGCCCGCGGTCATCCGCTTTCCCGGCGGCTGTTTCGCCGACAGCTACGACTGGCGCGATGGCATTGGTCCTGCCGACAAGCGTCCGCGCCGCACCAACTTCTGGGACGGCGCCGAAGGCCCAAACGCTCCTGCCGCTCATCGCTATGACCCCAATCGGTTTGGGACCAACGAATTCGTTCAACTCTGCAACCTGACTGGTAGCCAACCGTAGCTCGCGGCAAACGTGCGGAGCCTTCCAGCGGAGGCGTTCTATCGCTGGGTGGAGTACTGCAACTCTCCGGCAGGAAGCACCACACTGGCAGATATGCGCGCAGCTGCTGGGTTCACCGAGCCATGCAACGTCCGTTACTGGGGATAGAGAACGAGTCTTGGGGCTGTGGCGGCAACTTCCTCCCTCAGGAATACGCGATGGAGTTCCGGCGCTTCGCCGCGATTTGGAATGGACTCGTGGGTTGTTTGAAGCACTGACACGAAAGAGTAAGGACCAGATCAACAGCATCTATGGTTTCGCGCTACATCATTACGCATGGAACCTTTCTCGCGGCAAGACGCCAGGCTGGGACCAAGGGAAGCGTGATGCACTCGAGTTCGGTTCGGTGGATTGGTACGAGCTACTGCGCGAAGGCCAAAAGATCGAGGACTTGATTAGTAGCCATTGGACAGTACTGGGCGAGACTGACATCCAACATCACGTCAAGCTGGTCGTGGACGAGTGGGGTCCGTGGTACAAGCCCGGCAGCGAACAGACTCCCGGCGACGTCCTGGAACAGACGCCGACGCTGCGCGATGCCGTCTTCAGCGCTATGACCCTTGATATCTTCAACCCCAACCCGGAAAAAGTGGCCATGGCCAATTGTGCTCAACTCATCAACTGTCTCAACAGCCTGTATCTGGCGCACGAAGACAAGTTCCTGGTCACGCCCGTTGCCCACGTGTTTGAGATGTACGTTCCGCATCCGGGCGGGAATGCGATACGTACGATTTTCACCGCGCCTCCCATTGAATATGACCGCGACGGCAAGCCGGGCCGGTTCCGGGGATTGAATGGATCAGCATCGCTGCGCGGAAAGTCTCTGGTGCTAACCGTTGTAAATCCAAGTGTCAGCGAGTCGCGTGAAACCGAGATCATTGCACCGGAAGCGAAAGCGAAGTCGAACTCCGTTACGGTTCTCACCGATTCCGACATTCATGCCTGTAACACGTTCGCGCAAAGAGACAGTGCTTCCGCACAGAATCGATCTGAAGATGGCCGGACAAACACTGGTGCACAGCTTTCCGCCAGCATCTGTCAGCACCTTGGAAATTGAGTTGGCGTGAAGCCGAAGGGACCGATGCTGATGCAGTGAACCAATGGCGGCTGCCGGGCGGACCTCCGGCAGCCCCGTCAAGCCGTCTATAGCGAATCGCTGGTCATGATGAATAACGGCTTCATCTCGAAGCTCTTGTAGTACGGACGCAGTCGGTCGACGTTGTAGTGTTCTTTCACGTTCACGACCTTCTTTGTGGCGGTAACCGCTTCGATCGGCATGTTGTCGTAGCGACCGTTTTTCAGTACCACGAGGCGCCCATGGATTCGACCGAGGAGCAGATCGAGCGCGAGATTGCCGAAGGCCATCGGTGCGATGGAGTCGATTGCGTCCGGGTCTCCGCAACGGACCAGATACCCCAGCTTCTGATTGATGGTGTCGATGGTCTTGCCATTGTTATACTTGGGCGACAACTCTTTGAGTTTCTCCGAGACAAGATCTCCGATCCCGCCCAGCTTCTTATGGCCGAAGGCGTCGGTCGAATCGCGTTCGAAGACCATTTCGCCGCCCGCAAACATAGCACCTTCCGACACCAACACCACCGAGTAGCGGCTGGGATTGCGGCGGCGGTCTTCGCTCATACGTTCTGTCAGGCGATCAATATCGAACTTGTGTTCGGGGATGACGCAGCGGTTGGCAGCGCCGGCCATGGTCGGCAGCATGGCCGTGAAACCGGCGTAACGCCCGAAGACTTCCAGCACCATGAAGCGTTCATGAGAACCTGCCGATGTCCGTAGCCGGTTCGTCATTTCAATCGTCCGGGTGACGCAGGTGCTGAAGCCGATGCAGTAATCGGTTCCCGGAACGTCATTGTCCATCGTCTTGGGAATCGCTACGACTTTCACACCCTCCTGATAAAGCCGTACGCCATAGCTCAGCGTGTCGTCGCCGCCGATGGGGATCAGGCTTTCGATACCCAGCCACTCGAGGTTCTTCAGCACTTCTGGTGTGAGGTCATTCTTCTCGGCCGAGTATGTGTCTTGCAGGTGCTTCGGAACGCTGGCCTTGCTCACCTTGCTGGGGTTGGTACGGGAACTGTGCAGGAAGGTTCCTCCGGTGCGGCCCGCGCGATTCACAAGTTCCTCGGTGAGGATCTGGTAGTTGTCGCTGTTGTCGTACTCGGCGTCACGAACAGTGTCAACCAGGCTGGCCCACCCGCGCCGTAGTCCTATGACGCTGTAACCTTCGCGAAGCGCCCTGATGGTGACGGCGCGAATCGCCGGATTCAAACCCGGTACGTCGCCTCCACCTGTCAAAATTCCGATAACGCCCTTCTTGCCGCTGGCAGCCATAATGTTTACCTTCCTCCGAATCGTAAATCCTTCATTAAACACGAATCAAGAACGCCGACGCTGTGACATCTCGCACAGGGAGCCGGGTTCGGTCGCTGGAGCGCCCTGCTGCGGGTGCTCCTTCAAGTGCCTGCGTGGCGTGTCAGAACTCGCTATACTCTCAGAACGCCGCCCAGCCTGATGTGGCGCCGACCAATTTGCCATGGCTACCGAACGTCAAGCGAGCGCCTTGAACGAACAGGATCTCCGGGATCTTGGCTTTGGCGCAGTGGTTTCGCGCGAGAGCCAGCAGCGCCTGCTGAACCGTGACGGCAGCTTCAACGTGAAGCGCACGGGGCTCGGGTTCTGGTCGTCATTCAGCGCCTACCATGCCGCGCTCACCATGGCGTGGTGGCAGTTTTTCGCCATAGCCGCAGTCCTTTATCTTGCGGTAAATGCGCTGTTTGGCGCTGCCTACCTGGCGTGCGGCCCGGGCGCTCTAGGCAGCGACGCCGCGGGAATGCAGCACCACACCTATCTGCGAGCGTTTTTTTTCAGCGTGCAAACGCTCTCGACAATTGGCTATGGCCAGGTCATCCCCGTTGGAGCCGCCGCCAATTCACTGGTGACGCTGGAAGCCCTGGTAGGGCTATTCGGCTTTGCCATCGTGACCGGCCTGCTGTTTGCCAGGTTCTCGCGGCCGACTGCCAAGATGCTGTTCAGCCGCCACGCGCTGATCGCCCCATATCAGCACATTACGGCATTGGAATTCCGTGTCGCCAACGCCCGTTCCAACGAGTTGATCGAAGTATCGGCAAAAGTTCTACTGAGCCGGTTTGAGCAGGTGGATGGTATCCGGACCCGCCGCTATTACACGCTGGAACTCGAACGCAGTGGTGTCGCATTTCTGCCTCTGACGTGGACCGTGGTCCATCCCATCGATGGGCGCAGCCCACTGTATCAGGAGACTGCGGAATCGCTACGTGACACGCAATCCGAGTTCCTGGTCTTGCTGAGTGGCTTCGATGAGACATTTTCTGCCATTGTTCACACCCGCACTTCCTACATCCCAGGTGAGGTCTTGTGGGGTTACCGATTCGCTAACGCCTTTGTGATTAGCAGCGCCGCCAATCGCAAGGTTGCCGTGGACATGCGGCAATTCGACAAGGTGGAGCCGGCACAACTCGCATTAAACCGTTGATTGCGGGTCCGTCCTCTGAAAGAATGACTCGCGGCACAGATTCTGTGAATTCGCTCGGGGCTAAATCTGAAACTCTGTTGAACTTCTGCGGCTGACAACGACGAGTTGTGGTCGCCCAACCGATTGGAGGAATTATGGCCGAGACGGTACTGGACAACGTGAAACGAGCTTCTGGATGGTCAGTTGCATTGTCAATTCTGATGATCCTGGCGGGCATGCTGGCGATCTTCTCTCCGCTTTATGCGGGCGTGGTGCTTGTCTTTGTGGTGGCGTGGACTGCGATTTTCAAAGGCGCCACACAACTGGTTTACGCATTTCGCGCCCACAGTGGCGGCAGAATGGTACTCGAGCTCTTACTGGGCGTGCTGTATATCGTGGCCGGAGTGTTCATCCTCATGCATCCTGGGAAAGGGCTGCTCGCCTTGACCCTGGTCATCGCTTGTTTTCTGCTCATTTACGGGGTGTTTGCCCTTGTGCTGGCCTTCCAACTTCGCCCGCACTCGGGATGGGGATGGGTCCTTTTCGACGCAATCGTTACCATTTTGCTGGGCATCCTCATCTGGAAGCACTGGCCCGTCAATAGCGGGTGGGTTGTCGGGACATTGCTCGGAATCAGCTTTATCGCTTCGGGCGTATCGCGGCTGATGTTGTCGTTGTCGGTTCGGAAGCTGGCTGCGCGGGCGGCATAATAGGACTCTCTCACTCTGAAAAAGGGCCGACCGTTCAAGATGCGTCGGCCCTGCGCTGCGCCAGACGCGGGGGCAGGAATTTGGCGCGTGGAGACCGGTCTGCCGGATGCTTGTCCTGGTAGCTGCGGTTCGTCCCACTCCTTGCAGGACGACATATTTGTATCCCCCGTCGCGGTATACAATCTAGTAATCTTAACGACGCCGTCATCTTGACCAACGTAGTCGCGCCAACAAGACTTTATTGCCGTGAAATCGTCTCGGACGTCCCATGACTGCAAGTCAGAGCTGTCCATGCCACGTGTCCCCCAGGCTCCTCCAGGCCAGTCTCCTGCAGGTGCTCGCGCTCGGGACTTTATCGTTGCTTCTGGGCTGCGGCAAAAGTACTGCGGAGGGTCCGCAGGGGCCTCCCGTCACCCCGGTGAAGGTGCTGCGGATCGGGTCGCAGGAGGTCGGCAACACTTCGGAATACGTGGCCGCCATTAGGTCGCGCAATTCCGCGACGATCATGTCCGATGTTGAGGGCTGGATTTTCGCCATCAACGTAAGATCTGGCGATCGGGTAAAGAAGGGCCAGTCGCTTATGGAGATTGACCCGCGCCGCCAGGCGGCGACGGTCTCCAACTGGGAGTCGCAACGGGCATCGAAGGAGGCGAATCTCCAACTGGCGAAGGTCCAACTCGATAGAGCCAAGGGTCTGTTTTCGTCCGGCGTGATGAGCAAACAGGATCTCGACCAGGCACAGTCCACCTACGACGCAGCCGCGGCGGATGCAAAGTCTCTCGACGCCCAGATCCATCAGCAGGAAGTACAGCTTAAGTACTACAGCGTGTTCGCTCCGGTGGACGGAATCATTGGCGACATTCCGGTGCATGTCGGCGACCGGGTTACCAACACAACGATGGTAACTACTATCGACGAACGGAAAGGGCTCGAGGTGTATCTTTCAATCCCTTCGGTTCGCGCCAAGGACCTGAAGATTGGCGCTCCGGTCCAGATACTGGATACCGCTGGCGAGGTGATCCTCACGACCCGCGTGAACTTCATCTCTGCGCAAATGGATACCGCAACCCAAACGGTGCTGGCCAAGGCTTCGGTGGACCAGGCGGCTGACAAGCTTCGCTCACAACAACTGGTGCGGGCCCGCATCACGTGGAACACGCAGCCTGGAATTGCGATTCCGGTTGTTGCCGTCGCTCGTGTCAGCGGACAGTTTTTTGCCTTCGTGGCTGAGCAGAAGGACGGCAAGGACGTCGCCCGCCAGCTTCCCCTCACGTTAGGCGAGATATCGGGCAATGACTATACCGTTCTCAGTGGCCTGAAACCCGGCGATCAGGTCATTGTTTCCGGTGGACAAAACCTTGCCGACGGCATGCCAATCAGAATCGAACAATAGATCGCGGCTTTTGCGAAGAAAGGGCACTCGCCTTGTTTGCTGATTTCTTCATCAAGCGTCCGGTTTTCTCGACGGTGACGTCGCTGTTTATTGTGATCGCCGGCGCAGTCTGCATTCCTTTTTTGCCGATTGCCCAGTTTCCTGAGCTGGCGCCGCCCCAGGTTTCTGTCAACTCCTTCTACACCGGCGCGAATGCGCAGGCGGTTGAGTCTGCAGTCACCACGCCGCTGGAACAGTCCATCAATGGCGTGGAAGGCATGCGCTACATGACCTCCAGCAGCGGCAACGATGGCAGCAGTTCAATCAATGTGACGTTTGAATTGACTCGTCCTCTCGACATTGCGGCTGTCGACGTGCAGAACCGCGTCTCGGCAGTTACAGGACGCCTGCCGAACGAAGTGAAGACGACGGGTGTCGTGATAACCAAGATTGCCAGTTCCTTCGTGCTGGGGGCCGGCGTCTTCGCCAGAGACAATCGCTACACTCAGGGGTTTATCAGCAATTATCTCGACATCTACGTTAAGGATGCACTGAAGCGCATTCACGGGGTGGCCGACGTTGTCATCTTTGGAGAGCGCAAGTACTCCATGCGGTTGTGGCTTGATCCGGCTCGCCTGGCCGCGAACAGCTTAACGGCGTCCGACGTGGTTGCCGCACTGACTCAGCAGAACGTTCAGATTGCCGCCGGCCAGGTCGGCCAGGCCCCGGCGTCCAAAGACCAGATGTTCCAGATCAGTGTCCGTGCTGTCGGTCGGCTCACGGAAGCGTCTCAATTTAACAATATCATCCTGAAGCCGGGAAATAACGGCGCTCTAGTTCGGTTAAAGGACGTCGGACGAGCCGAGCTTGGCGCGGAAGACTACAGTTCCATTCTTCGGTACAGCGGCTTCGACGCGATTGGCCTGGGCGTGAGCCAGTTGCCGACGGCTAATGCATTGGACGTGGATAAGGCAGTCCGGCTCGAACTGGCTAGGCTATCCAAACGTTTTCCTCCAGGGCTCGAATACCAGATCGCGTTCGACGCGACGACTTTCGTCGGCGACTCCATTCGCGAAGTGCTGCAAACCCTGGTCGAAGCCATCCTGTTCGTCATGCTCGTGATGTTTCTCTTCCTGCAGGATTGGCGGACCACACTGATTCCTGCAATCACGATCCCGGTTTCTCTCATCGGTGCCTTCGCCTTTATCAAGTTGCTGGGCTTCTCGATCAACACACTCACCCTGTTCGGCATTGTCCTTGCGACCGGTCTGGTGGTGGACGACGCCATCGTCGTGATCGAAAACATCCAGCGCCACATGGGGGAAGAGCATTGCGATTCGCACAAGGCCGCTTCCGAGGCGATGGGCGAGGTGACGGGCGCGGTAGTAGCGACCTCCCTGGTGCTGATCGCTGTGTTTGTGCCAGTGGCGTTCTTTCCTGGGACGACAGGCCTGCTGTATCAGCAGTTTTCCCTGACTATCGCGTTCTCGATAGCGATATCGGCCTTTAATTCGCTCACCTTTACGCCCTCTCTGTCCGCCCTGCTGCTGAAACCGGAGAGCGAGAGCAAGAACATTTTCTTTCGCGGTATCGAGAACACGATCAAACACACAACGACCTTGTATACCGCTTCCGCCCATAGGGCGATCAAAGTACGATATCTCGTGCTCGTCGTCTTCTTCATGGGATTGGCCGCTACCTATTTCGTATTCAAACGGGTGCCGACTGGTTTTGTGCCGGACGAGGACCAAGGCTATTTCATCGTTAACGTGCAGGCGCCCCAGGGTGCCTCGCTGCAATACACCTCCTTGGCTATGCGCCAGGTGGAGGCGGTTCTCGGCAAGGTGCCGGATGTCGAAGGTACTTTCGCCGTCATGGGTTTCAGTTTTACCGGCAACGGACCCAACAAGGGTATTATTTTCGTTCCCCTTAAACCCACCAAGCAGCGAAAGGGCGAAGCTCATTCTGCCAGCACGATTCTCAATAGCGTTCGAGCACCGTTGGGTGAGATCACAGACGTCCAGGCATATCCGTTCCTGCCGCCGCCAATCGCTGGAATCGGAAATTTCGGCGGATTCACATTTGAAGTTCTCGACGAAGGCGGGCACGGACTTCAGGAGCTGTATGATGTCGCGCAAAATGTGGTCAGGCAAGGAAACGAAAGAAAGGATTTAGCCGGCCTGTTCAGCTCGTTCACCGCCAACGATCCCCAGTTTGTAGTTACCATCGATCGGGAAAAGGCCCGCAGCATGCAGGTCCAGTTGCAGCAGATCACTGACACCCTGCAGGTTTATATGGGGTCGGCTTACGTGAACGATTTCGATTTCAACAACCGCGCTTACCGGGTTTACGTACAGGCCGATCAGCAGTTCCGCGGTCAGCCCAGGGACATTCGTAATTTCTATGTACGCTCCGACGGCGGCACCATGATTCCGCTCGACAATGTAGTCGCGGTCGCCGAAACCTCTGCGCCGCAGGTCATCAGCCACTACAATTTGTTCCGCTCCGCCGAAATCAATGGCGCGGCGGCCCCCGGGTTCAGCTCCGGCCAGGCCATCATCGCCATGGGAGCGGTAGCAAAGAAAGTGCTCCCCATAGGCTTCAACTACGAGTGGTCGGGGCTCTCTCTGGAAGAGATCAAGTCCGGCAGTCAGTCGGCAATGCTGTTCGGGCTGGGTCTGCTCCTGGTTTACCTCACCCTGTCAGCGCAGTATGAAAGTTTCGTTTTGCCCCTCATCATTCTTTTCAGCGTCCCCATGGCCTTGCTGGGCGCGCTAGTGGCGCAGTCGGCTCGCGGGCTACTGAACGACGTTTACTGCCAGATCGGAATGGTGATGCTGATCGGTCTGGCCAGCAAGAACGGCATTCTAATCGTCGAATTTGCGGAACAGTTGCGGGCGAAGGGGCTAACCGTCGAGGAAGCGGCGGTGCAAGCTGCGCGCATACGACTGCGCCCCATCCTGATGACGTCGTTTGCGTTCATTCTAGGGGTTCTGCCCCTGGTCTTTGCCACGGGTGCCGGTGCTGCCAGCCGCAATTCGGTGGGAACCACGGTATTTGGTGGAATGATTGTCTCCACGATTCTGAACCTGCTCTTCATCCCCGTGCTCTACGTCATTGTCAAGTCGCTGCAGGAGCGCTACAGGGTAGTTCGCGCTCCGACGCCCGACTGCCCATAATCAGGAGCAGGATAGCTGCCCGGAGCGGCATCTCAGCGTCTTGGCATCGTTTGTGACGGCTCTCCCGCGTCGTAATCCTCGTCACTCGCAAAGTTGATGCAAATCACAGCATTTCTGTGCCAACCGCGCTAGAAGGGGAGTAGCATCAAGATGAGTGGTAGGTGTCGCGCCCGATCGGTTCGTGCCCGCATACCCTCGACGTGACAACCAGCCATTCGCTGACTGACCCCACCGCGTGGGGAGATGGGTCGCTTGCAATGGCCTCGGCACAGCTCACCGCAGTCGGCGTGGGCATTCATACTGTGCTCATTGCCACGGATTTCTCGCATCACTCCGACTTTGCCCTCAAATATGGTCTCGACTTTGCGCATCTATACGGCGCGCAGGCGGAGATTGTCTATGTGCTTCCAGCGGAAGATTACGTTCTGGCTGGACCTGGTGGTTTGCTGGCGGCGAAAGACGCAGCGCGGCATGACGTGCTGGCGCTGAAAGCCAAATTGCGCCACAGCCAGGCGTTCGAGCACGACGAGGATTACCATGTCAGCATGCTCCAAGGCCCGGTCGCCGATTGTCTCCTGCAGTTGGCCGGGGAAAAGAGAATTGACCTGATTGTCGTCGGCACCCATGGCCGCAGTGGACTGGGCAAGATTATCCTCGGGTCGGTGGCGGAAAAGGTGTTTCGGCAGTCACCAGTGCCTGTGCTCACGATCGGACCTCACATTCGCCGGCCCAGGGAAATCAGCAGCACTCACCATATCCTGGCGCCATGCGATTTGGCGGCCACGTCTCATTCTGCTCTTCAGTTTGCCTGTTCGCTTGCAAAATCGCACAACTCGGAACTCACGGTCCTCCACGTAGCCGAGCGCACCAATAGTGGCATGAAGCTCGATCCTGAGCACGGCAAGCAGGAAATCAGGGAGAAACTGGCCGAGATCGTGGGGAAGAGTGCCGACGGAGTTTACATCCATTACCGGATTGAGTTTGGCAGGATATCGTCCACCGTTCTCGACGTTGCCACCGAGACCGATGCGGATTTTATCGTCCTCGGAGTTCGCCGGTCGTCTGGCATCCTCGACCGATTCATGTGGCCGATCGCCTATGAATTAGTGCGGGAAGCCGCTTGCCCGGTTCTAACGATTCGCGGATGTGCCCAACCGGCTAACTCGCAGTGAACAACCGAAGCGTGATTCGACGCGGGATCACGCGCGTCTCGTTGCCGGCTGTAATCCAGCCCGCATTTTCGTCCAACTCGCTGACCAGTCAGCGCAGACATCAGGGGGCTGCGCGTGAATAAAATACAATTCATAGGCAGCAGGAGGAAGGATGCCACGGGTTGCCCGCAAAACCCTCTGGTACGCGCTCGTGGGCGGATTTTCTGCCGCGCTTTGCGTTGGACAGGCGCCCAGGTCGAACGAGCAGTCGGTGCAGACGCAGCCGCAGAACAACTCCGCGCAGGTGGGTTCCTCAAATGAGAACTTGAGCCCAGAGAGTGTTGCGAAGCTGGCCAACAAGGTGCGGCATGAACTGGTCATGCTTCCGTACTACGGGGTGTTCGACAACCTCAATTTCCGCATTGATGGACGTACCGTCACGTTGATGGGCGAGACCACAAATCCGAGCAACAAATCGAGCGCAGCAAATGTCGTGAAACGAATTGAAGGGGTCGACAAAGTCGTCAACCAGATCGAGGTGCTGCCTCCCAGTGCCGCCGACGATCGCATTCGCAGGGCCACCTACCGGGCGATCTATAGCTATGGCCCTCTGTTCAAGTACTCGCACGCGCCTGTGCCGCCAATTCATATCATCGTGAAAAACGGGCGGGTAATGCTCGAAGGCGTTGTTGACAGCGAAAGCGACAAGCAATTGGCCGGGATGCAAGCCAACCAAGTGCCGGGAACGTTTCAGATAACGAACAATCTGCGGGTCATCGGCCCCGCTGGCGGTGAGAAAAAGAAGAAATGAGTGGCGCAGGAAGTAGCCAACCGCTCACGCGCCTTCGACGACTCCCAAAGCCGGTACGTCGTCCTGGGAATGAGTCGCTCCCGGATTCCCAAACACGGAGACCAGCTTGCCGCGCAGGTTGGAAGCTCGACGCGCATCCCGCCAGATATCGATCCACTCATGAAACGCGATCCGCAGCGGATTGTAGGTATCGATATTGGTCGTGAGGCCGTAAACGCACGGCTCCTGCTCCGGTTCAAAGCTGCCGAAGAGGCGGTCCCAAATGATCAATGTTCCCGCATGATTGCGGTCGATGTACTGCGGGTTTGTCGCGTGGTGAACGCGGTGATGCGAAGGCGTGTTCATCACCCGTTCCAGAACGCCCATGTGCCTGATCACTTCGGTGTGAATCCAGAACTGGTACAGAAGGCTGATGGCTTGCATGGTGAAGACCATAATGGGTTGGAACCCCACCAGCGGCATCCACAGCCAGAAGACGAAGGAAAAGAAGCCACCCGTCCAGGTCTGCCGCAAGGCCGTTCCCAGGTTGTAGCGTTGCGATGAGTGATGCACCACGTGTGACGCCCAGAAGAAGCGGCATTCGTGGCTGGTGCGATGGAACCAGTAGTAGCTGAAATCATCGGCGAAGAACGCCAGCACCCACGCCCACCACTGATAACCGATCGTGAAAAATGCGAAGCGGTGTACCCAAGTGAAGATGACGAAGACCATGCCCTTGGACAACAGGCCGACCAACACGTTGCCGATGCCCATGGTCAGGCTGGCGGCGGTGTCCTTTACCTCGTAGAGGTCGCGGCGCATGACTGCGTCTAAGACCGCTTCGGCCACCACTAGAAGGATGAATGCCGGAATTGCCAGTTGAATCAGGTCGATCATTCCCACGCTGCTCGCACTGATGTCACAGTTTACTCAAGTTTTCCCATAAACGGAAAAAAGACAGGATGTTAGAAGGCAGCAGAGGCCTTTACACAAGTTTTACGAACTTCTTAGCCGAGGCTTACGGGCCGGGTGATCGAATGAAAAAAGGAGCAGGTGCGTATGCACCCTGGCAAGAGGCTTTATGACCACTTTCTTCCTTATGGTGTGCAGCGTCAGCGTGATCTTCTTCCTGGTCTTCCTCTGGCAATGCGGAAAGCCGATGCGGTCAGCGAAGACCCTTGGCAATGCCTTCCGTCCGACCGAGTTGATCAGCGCGGATTTGACGGCGGGGCGGCGCACCCTGGCCCATTTGGAAACCCAGATGGCGGAATTTCTCGGCAACCATCAACGCAGCGCGTCATTGCTGTTAGTTGGATTGGTGCTCGTTTCGACCGCTGCCAACGTAAAGGCTTGAAGGCCTCGTGGGATGGGGACACCAGATCGGCACCACCATCCTGCTGCGTCCAGTTGCGCTACCAGCACGCCTTCGACGCTGCGGCATATGACAACGGCACCAAGAGAAAACCCAGTTCGTGTTCGCCTCAGACATCATCTGGTTTTTTTAGATTCGAGGTGGTAGCTGAATGGTTTCGACCCCAGCTCAGATCACGCAGACCAATGGCGCATCCGCGACCGGAGACGGGCAACGCAACGATGTTGTTCCTCGTCTGGAGCACGAACTCGATCTGGTAAAACAGGCGTTATCGCTGCTGGGCCTGAGGCGCCGTTCCCAGTGCGAGAAATTTTTCCGCGCCGCAGGCGCAGCTACGCTGTTCGATGGTGGTGAACTGGTTTGCCGGGATGGGGTCGAGCGCTGGTGGGCCAAGCGTCCCGAGCAACTCACCGTCAGCGAGCGGGAAGCCGTCGAACGCAGGCTAGTGAACTGGCTGGTGAGTTACTATGCCGCCAACGTTCTGCATCGCCCCTCGTCGGTGGCGGCGGATTCCCCCGGAGCCTTTCGCCTGGTTGCGAAATTGCCTTCGGTGCGACGGCTCAGGAACGCTAGGAGGACGGCGATGCGGCTCGTGTGACGGCCGCGGAACGGTTTGGGTCGTTGCGCCGCGCCAAGACGGAGGGGGACGGTCCGC